>Ga0307428_1000019_pt1 | contig 172991 bp, 167 predicted proteins | sample SalMarWE160240MG_FD_202161 | JGI IMG/M metagenome (GOLD analysis project Ga0307428, IMG submission 202161) | Salt marsh sediment microbial communities from the Plum Island Ecosystem LTER, Massachusetts, United States - WE1603-240 | ecosystem: Environmental > Aquatic > Marine > Intertidal zone...
CGCCTGCCTCGGTAATACGAGTATTACTGTTAAAGGTCAGGCATTCACGGCTGATAGTGAGGTTCCCTGCGTTTCAGGCATGGTTACTTTTGTTACCGTCGATAAGCATGGGAGTCCGTACGCACACGGCTTGAGCTTGCCACAAGAGTATATCTCGCAAAACCGTGAAATTTACGAAGAGGCGCTTAAGGTCAGAGGAAAAAGACAACCCCCCAAACCTGCGCCTGAAGCCTGAGGCGCCAAATTTGACTACACCCTTGGGTATAATGACACGAAAGATATCATGATTAAGCGCTACGAGCATACTCAGGTTGGATACTTCATTATTGTGGCCATTGTAGCAGCAATGGTGGCAATCGGGATTATCCTGGCGACTACCGGCGTTAATTGGATTGCTATCGCAGTCCTGGTTGTCCTCGCGATAGCTCTAGTGTTATTTCCCAGTTTAACCGTGGTCATCAGTGAAGAAGAGCTATTAGTGCAATTTGGGCCTGGAGTAATCCGCAAACGGTTTAAGCTGAATGAGATAGGATCGTGTCAAGCCGTTAAAAATCCCTGGTATTACGGGTGGGGTATTCGGTTAACTCCTCAAGGGGTGCTGTTCAGGGTTTCCGGCTTTCATGCTGTCCAGATCAAGCTAATAACGGGTAAGGAATATTTAATCGGCACCGATGTTCCACAGGAGCTTGAGGAAGCTATTAGACAGGCCATAAGTTACCGTTAAGGATTATTATAAGGCACCGTCTGAAAGCGACTCGAATTCTAGGGGGACGCCATACCAATTAGGCCTACCACAAATTAGGCATTATTTCCCAGAATACCGCGAAATCAAAGGCGTAGATGGTGAACTTTGGTTAAGAGTCAAACTTAAATAGGCTGATATCCACGCAAGTATCAAGCCTATTTATTGGGTCATTTCAAACTGCGACAAGAACGCTTAGCCAGCAAAAAATCAGACGTCCCGAGTAACCTCACTTTTTCACCTATTATCGTCCGGCCTGGCCTTCAGCTTATCTTTGTGCTGGCCACTACCCGCACCTTTTAGCTTTCACCAAACCCAACGCTTATGCCAGGTTCCTGCTCGGCTACTCAGGACAACGTCCATGCTAGCACATATATAACGCAGTTGTCAAGCCTACGTACGTACTGGGAGATTAGTACCAGGTTCTCGCCAGGAATTCCAGGGACACCATCCTTCACCTTGTGAAGGACCAGGCTTGCTACAAATCAGGCATTATACTCCAGAATACCCTAGTGATAAGACTCCCCTAGTCAAACTTATCAGCCCCCATTTCAAGAACATTGACTAAGGTGTTACAATATTCTTAATGGCTGGCTATACATTGAGAGAGGCTGCCGAGGCATTAGGAGTCTCTATGATCACCGTCCGCCGGTATATCAAGTCCGGCAAGATCAAGGCCAGGCTAGTCCCTTCCAAGTTCGGAGATTCATACATTATCGATGACCTACCCATAATCACCAAGCCATTGTCAGATAATAGTTTGTCAGCCCAACCCATTATCAATAGAATAGAACAACTGTCCCAGGAAGTCGGATATTGGAAAGCTAAAGCGGAATTACTTCAGGAACGATTGTTACTCCTGGAAGCCCCTAAGCAGACCCATAAGCAAAGATGGTGGCAAAGGCTATTCAGGCCTCGGCAGTGAATAGACAAGGCCGCCCTGACCACCAGTATGAAGTTATAAAGGCTAATCCATAGCGGTTATGCTGTAACTCGGATTAGAGGCCAGGCCCACAATGAACTGGAAAAGTGAACAGGATTCCCAGTGGCTTTACCATCTCAGGAGGAATTAACCACATAGAAGGTTTCATGCCCCTTCTCAGGCTTCTCAGGTGTATTCTAGCAGAATTCCAGGGGCATCATGCCAAACAGTCTTATATAATCTCCAGGATACCCCCGCGGATGTCTTATTTATCGCCCAGCAGAAAAGCCTTTATTTCTTCACCGAATTGGCGGCTTCGCGCGAACATAGCGTTATGCCCGAGGTTCGGATACAGGACCAGCCTGGCATTGGGTATCTTCCCCTCTGTCTCACGAACAGGATAAAAGAAGTCTTCTTCACCGCCAATCACCAGGGTTTCCGCCTTAATCCTGTCCAGGCGGTCGCTCAGATCATGGCGGTCCTCTGCTTCGATTTCCACGATCCCGTCCGAAGGGTCGGCAGGGATACTGAGAGGGCCCAGCAGCCACATAAACCACTTGAAAAAGTGTTTTGCAATTCCCTTCCGGATGATAGCTGTTCCCAGTAACGCATTCGCTGCCCGCCGCTTGCCTTTTCGTGCGAGATCTGCAACTTTCATCTGCAGTTCTTTGGCTTCCTCAGTCAGGCGGAAACCGGTCATGGCAAGTACGAGACGCCCCACTAAATCGGGATGGTCCATGGCAAAGTGCTGGGCTATCGCTCCTCCCGTGGAGACGCCGATTATGTCGGCTTCACCGCCCAGCTTATTCTTAATCATGACAGCATAATCGTCCGACATATCACTCAGTGAATATCCCGGGGGAAGACCGGGCTTCCTGTTCACAACATATATCTTGTAGCTATCCTCGAGTCCCCTTAAATAACCTGTGCTCATCCGCAGCATAATGCCGGATGGCGGCTTATGCCGAAAGTCCAACCCCTCAAACACAACGAGGTTACGCGTGCCGTTTCCAATACAGGCATAGGGAAGGCCGTTACTGGAATACCCGGTTATCGTTTTTTGTCTGGCCACCTCAATTCCCCATTATACAGAATCCCAGGGACAACATCCTTCACGAGGTGAATGACCAGGCCTACCACAAATCAGATATCATGTCTCGGAATACCATCAATTTCTATAATAGCCTGCAGTATGCTAGGATGTAGGCATTTATGAAAGAGGATTTCCTGAGCCGGCTGGCCGAGATCGTTGGCCAGGATTATGTTTCAAATCGCCCCGAAGACCTTTATCTCTATTCCCGCGACCCAGGGGCACAGAAGCCGCGCCAAGCCGACTATGTGGTTATGCCTCGAACAGTGGACGAGGTGCAGCAAATAGTCGGGCTGGCAAACCAGGAGAAAGTTCCCCTCACCCCAATGGGAGCGGGGCTGACCCTGTCGGCACTGACCGTTCCTATCAGGGGTGGCATTGTGCTGGACATGAAAAGAATGGATAGCATAATAGAGGTAAACGAAGCCAGCCGTTACGCCCTGATTGAGGCCGGCGTCACCCAGGCTGCCCTCAGGGCCTATCTTGAGAAGCACCATCCCCACCTCCAACACTCCACCCCAGAGGCACCCCCCACTGCTACCATAGCCGGCAATATATTGATTCAGGGGCACGGACACCTGACACCGAGGTATGGAGTTAACTCACAGATGGTCAACGGCATGGAGGTGGTCTTGCCCACAGGCGAGGTATGCAAGCTGGGCTCAAGCTCAATAAGTCCCAGTTGGTTCAGCCGGGACCCCCTCCCCGACCTCATGGGTCTGTTCCTGGGCTGGCTGGGAACAACCGGCATCGTCACCAAGCTATCAATGCAGCTCTTTCCCAAACCCGGTTATAGAGACCTTTTGTTGTTCGTTTCCGATAGCACCGAACTGATTCCAGAGATTATAGACGAGCTCAGCCAGATTAACCTCCTGGAGAACTGCTTCATTATCACCCAGGAGAAGCCGAGGTGGGCGCAGCGCATATACTATATTATCGTCATCTCCGGGCAGTCGCAGGCAGAGTTTGAGACCAAGAAGGTACTGCATGACCAGATTTTCCAGAAACACCAGGACAGGGTATCGCCGGTAAACGAGGAACCGGCGCTGACACCGCTGCGGGAAAGGTTTCTCGGCGTGCCTCCGTTTGCCGCCACCGCTGCCGATTTCAGGAAAGGCGGCGGCTTCGAATACACCGGCGCCATACTGCCCATAGAGGTAATACCCCGGGCCTGGCAGAGCGGGATTGAGATTGCCCACAAGTACGACCTGCTTTACCAGCTGGGAATACAGCTCCTGCCCAACGGCCACAGCGTTATGCTCGCCTACTCCTGCCCCTTCAACCGGGCTGTCGCGGAGGAGGCCGATAGGGCCAGAGGCGCCCTGGATGAGACCAACCGCCTGACCCTGGAGCTGGGTGGGGTGGTCTGGAAGCCGGAACTGCCGGCGCAGAAGCTAATCCTAAAGAGAATGGACACCGGCACGCGTCAGTTGATAGACAGAATAAAGAAGATGCTGGACCCCAACGGCATCATGAATCCGGGAAACTGGGAGGTGAGCTAAATTTCCCTGGAAGATTATAAAAACGTAATCCATAGATGCTTTGGCTGCGGGTACTGCCAGCTAACCCTGGACTATTCGGAGTTTAACTGCCCAATTTACAACAGGTTCCGCCTGAAGAGCTACTCGCCGGGCGGCCTGCTCTGGCTCATACGGGCCTGGGAGGAAAAAGAAATAGAATGGTCCGAGTCGCTGGGCAAAATACTCTACTCCTGCACCACCTGTAACAACTGCGTCCAGAGCTGCAAATTCTCCTTTAATAAAGACGTTGTCAATATAATAATAGCGGCCAGAGAAGAGGTGGTAAACAGCGGGCTGGTTACTCCCAAGGTGGCCCGCTTTTTCCGCAATATTGAAGACTATGGCAATCCCTACCGGGAACTGAGAACGAACCGGGGCCGGTGGGCTGAAGGTATGAGGATAGAGCCTTATAACGGCCAGGAGTTCCTCTTCTATGTCGGCTGTGTCGGCTCTTTCGACGAAAAGGGACAGAGGGCTGCCCGAGCAGTCGGCGGACTGCTTCTTGAGGCCGGTGTTTCCTTCGGCATACTAGGCCCTGCCGAAGAGTGCGATGGCAACGAAATTCGCATACTGGGCGAGAACCGTATTTTCGAGATGCTAAAAGACAGGAACACCGCCCTTTTCCAGAATGCCGGCGTCAAGAAGATTATAACGCTTTCCCCTCATTCCTATAATGTTTTCCGAAATGAATACCCCGATAGCCTTGAAGTATTTCACTACACACAGGTGCTCCGTGACCTTATTAAGGAGGGGAGACTGGAGCCAGCCTCGAAGCCGAACACGAAAGTTACCTACCACGACCCCTGTTTTCTGGGGAGACACGCCGAAGAGTATGAAGCGCCCCGTGAGATACTGAAGGCAATCCCCGGTGTTGAGATGGTCGAGATGGAAAGGAACCGCCAGAATTCCTTCTGCTGCGGCGGGGGCAGCGGCAATTTCTACACCGATTCCTTCGGCGGCGGTGAAAATAGCCCGTCAAGAATCAGGGTCAGAGAAGCCGATAAGACTGGGGCCGGCATCTTAGCGGTAGCTTGCCCAACTTGTGCCGTCATGCTCGGTGAAGCGGTCAAGGACGAGGGAATAGAAGAGAGGCTGATTGTCAAAGATATCTCAGAACTTTTAGAATCTCGGGGACATCTTACCAACTAGGCTTATGTCCCCGGAATACCGATCACTGAGGATGCACACGAGGGTTTGGGTCAACGTCTTCGCCTCCGCCGGAACAGGGACATACACCAAAATAAACCAATTACGATGAAAAAAAGATACGGTCGGTGGGTAGTTCCCTCGCCGATCCCGGCGACCGCTATCGTCGGGGCGGGAGGCGGTGTTATCGGAGCTAGTCCCCCAGCAGGTATTTCGTAAGCAGGTATCTCGGCAGAAATTTCGTAGGCAGCTATTTCAGTATCGAGATACTGATCAGGCACCCAACCCAGCTGGTTATTTCTACCGGTAGCTTCCGCCCAGACCCATCCTGGCTCACCTCCCAGCTCAAAGAAAGCCGTTGCCTTTTTATATTCAGGTAGATAAACCAATACCGCAGTATGCCCTGAGACAAGCACTACGGCAGAGCGAAACCCGGCAGCTCTACACATAACCGCCAGCAACACCGCCATGTCTTCGCAATCACCCTCCCCAACTCCATCCTCCACAATAGCTGTCGCCAGCTCGTCGGCATTCCGGGCAAACTCCTCACTTCCAGTTTGCTCCACGTCAGATGTATATTCCACCCTATCACGAACAAAATAAAATATCGCTTCTGCCTTTAGTAGCGGGTCCGCATATTCACCGGCAATCTTCTCACCCAGGCTATAGGCTACATCAGCCTGTTTCCCCAGGCTCTGGAAGGCTATAACGGGGCGAAATCCTGTGTCAGTTATTTGATAAAACCCATTTTCACCAAAGGCCCTGGTTCTGCATATCTCCCAGTCGTCAGAGATATCGCCGCCGCTTTCGTAGAAACCTGCAGATGGAAATGCCGAGGCGTAACCGGCAGTCGCCACCACAGCTAGTAAGACAAATATTAAACCTAGTAAAACTCCGACTTTCTTCATAACGGTCCGGTCAGTGCCGCATGGAGTATTAAGCCAAAGAATACGAGATAACCAAAGACATGTAGCCCTGCAGCCACCGGGTTTTCCTTAATACTGCCAAACGGTATTTTAGGCGTTAGCTTGTCCACGATATAGAATAGGGCCACTCCAAGAAGTAAGCCTATCACAAAGCTTATAGCTAGTAACCCCCACGTCCTGAAGTCAAAGATGTACCATACTACTGGAGCTGTGACCGCAGTCAGCGCGGTAATGGCGCCATGGATAACAAGACCAATCAGGATGAAGAAGCCTGCTATGAACAACCCAACAGCTACCGGGCTCTCACCTATCCGTTTGCGATAAGGAACATGAGGGATAAGAGCATCAAGCACCTTGACTCCAAGCCACGCCAGGAGAGCAGAGATGAAAACCAGCAACACAACCTTAGCTAACCATATCAAAGAGATTACCCAAAAAGGGACGCCTAAACCTAACTCTGGCATATTATTGCCTCCTTATTGTCCATATTTGATTAAATAGTGTAGCATTTTCTTGCCTCGAGTGTGAATTCCAGGGACACCATCCTTCACCTTGTGAAGGACCAGACCTGCTACAAATCAGGTATCATGTCCCAGAATCTTACTTTTGGTGAGCGGAAAGTTGACAGCACTATGTCAGCCATCTAAAGTGTAAGCTGGTGAGTTGTACCACATTCACTCACGGTGCTCTTAACGTCTATGGAACCAGGATACATTGCGCTATACCACTCTGGCGAATTGGAGCGTCGTGCCCAAGCACTTGAGGCTAGATTAGCCTCCTGCGATATCTGCCCCAGGGAGTGTCAGGTCGATAGATTGCAAAACGAACCGGGGTATTGCCATTCAGGGCGCCTCCCCATAGTCTCGGCGGTCTGTGCTCATCATGGTGAGGAGCCAGCTATTTCGGGAACCAGAGGGTCAGGGACGGTTTTCTTTGGCAATTGTAATATGAGATGCGTTTATTGTCAGAACTACCAGATAAGCCAGAACTGGAAAAAACAAAAACCCAAGGAAATGGGCTGCCACACCCTGGCTGAAAGGATGCTCTGCCTTCAGGATGAACTGGGTTGCCACAATATCAATTTCGTTTCGCCATCCCATTTTGTTCCTCAGCTCCTTCGGGCAGTTGTGGAAGCGGTGCCCATAGGGCTTCGAGTGCCGCTGGTTTACAACAGCAGTGGCTACGATTCTATCGCTTCTCTGAAAGAGCTAGACGGTGTAATAAGTATCTACCTGCCTGACTTGAGATATGCCTCCGACAGGTGGGCTAAGAAGTTCTCGCATGCCCCGGATTATGTAGCACGGGCCCGCCAGGCCATTAAAGAGATGTATCGACAGGTTGGAGATCTGGTGCTAGATGAATCCGGCTTGGCACAGAAGGGACTGATAGTGCGCCATCTTATTCTACCCAACGGTCTGGCAGGCAGTGAAGAATCACTAACCTGGCTTGTTCAGGAGATTTCTCCCACGGTGACGGTCAGCATAATGTCTCAATACATGCCGGTGCACCGGGCGTCGCGGATACCACTGCTTTCCCAGAAGATCACCGTTGATGAGCATGAAACTGTCCTCCGGCTGCTAACTGACCTGGGAATAGAAAAAGGCTGGGTGCAGGAAGTGGGGGCAGCGAAAGAGTATCTTCCTGATTTTGAACGAGAAGGCCACCCTTTCTGAATTCCAGGGACACCATCCTTCACAAGGTGAAGGACTAGGCCTGCTACAAAGCAGATATTATTTCCCAAAATACAAATGTTGTATAATAGGTACCAGTAAATCTAGCGTGAGGAAACCTACGCGAGTGCGAATCACCTGAAGGGGAGGTTACATTTATGAGAATAGCAATCATCGGAGCAAGCGGACAGATTGGAGCATTCATTCGCGATGAAGCACTGGCGCGGGGTCATGAGGTAACCGCAATTGTGCGCCATCCTGAGAAGATAACTGCGAGGAACCCGCGCCTTACTGTTGCAAAAGCGGACATTCTTAAAGATAAGGTCGACGAACTCGTGAAAGGCCATGACGCGGTCATAAGTGCCTACAATCCCGGCTGGAGCAATCCCGACATCTACAATGAGCAAATCAATGGTTATAAGGCGATTATCAGTGGGGTCAAGGAGTCGGGAACCAAAAGACTGCTGGTTGTCGGCGGGGCTGGAACTCTTGAAGTCGCCCCCGGCGTGCAGCTTTTGGATACGGCGAGTTTCCCGGAGCAGGTAAAAAAAGGAGTGCTGGCAACCAGGGAAACACTTTACATGCTAAGAAAAGAAAAGGAACTCGAGTGGACATTCTTGAGCCCGCCAGCCTCGATCGCCCCCGGAGAGCGGACGGGGCATTATCGGGTCGGGAAAGACCAGCTTCTTAAGAACGAAGAGGGCGAAAGCAAAATCTCCACGCAGGACTACGCCGTTGCCATGCTCGATGAACTGGAGCATCCGCAACACATTCGCGAACGATTCACTGTTGCCTACTGAGGCCCTACCTACTCAGGTGGTTCTGGCTGCACCTTGGCCTGGGTTCTCGCTGGCAGGCCCCAGATATGGATGAAGCCGGGAGAGGCACTCTGGTCGAAGGCATCGCCCTTGTCGTAAGTAGCCAGGCTGTAGTCATAAAGGGAATAGGGCGACTTTCTACCCACTATCTGGCAGTTACTTTTGAAGAGCTTCACTCTTATGGTGCCGGTGACGTATCTTTGCGTGCTTTCCACATAGGCGGCTAAGTCCCGGCGCATACCTGTAAACCACAGCCCATTGTAGATGAGATCGGCATAATCAGCGGCCACCCTGGCCTTAAAGCGGAGCTGCTCCTTGGCCAGCACCAGGTCTTCCAAGGCCTGGTGCGCTTTCAGCAGGACCATGGCGGCCGGCGCCTCATAAATCTCCCTCGATTTTATGCCCACCAGTCTATTTTCGATATGATCAATCCGGCCTATGCCATGCTGGCCAGCCAGGTCGTGAACTCTCTGGACAAGGGCAACAGGCTCCAACTTTTTGCCATCGAGGCTTACCGGTATCCCTTTATCAAAGCCAATCTCCAGATAAGCAGGCCGAGCCGGTGTTTTTTCAGGCGACTTTGTCCACAGGAAGACATCTTCGGGTGGTTCGTTCCAGGTGTCTTCCAGCACACCACATTCAATGCTCCTTCCCCACAGGTTCTCGTCGATGGAATAGGGGCTGGCCCTGGTGATAGGGACAGGAATATCGTGAGTCCGGGCATATTCAATTGTTTGCTCCCGGGTCATATTCCACTCCCGAGCCGGGGCTATTACCTTTAGTTCGGGGGCTAGAGCGGCTACGCCTACATCAATCCTCACCTGGTCATTGCCCTTGCCCGTGCAACCGTGAGCTACCACTCGAGCCCCTTCCTTCTTGGCTGTTTCCACCAAGAGTCGGGCGATGAGAGGACGCCCCAGGGCTGTGGCTAAGGGGTACTGCCCCTCATAAACGGCATCAGCCTGGAGGGCAGGGAAAACAAACGCCTTGATAAAAGACCTCCTGTCATCAATCACCAGCGCTTTTATGGCTCCGACTTTGAGCGCTTTTTGTCTAATAGCCTCGAGGTCGGGGACATTGCCTATATCCACGGTGAGGGTGACGACCTTCAAGTTATAGTTTTCTTCAAGCCATTTTATGGCCACGGATGTATCCAGACCGCCACTGTAGGCCAATACTACCTTATCTGACATTTCTACCTCCTTAGGAGAAGCCCTAATCCTAATATCTAAATCCTAAACAAATTCAAATTTCAAATGTTCTAAATTCAAAACCTCGAGATTGCTTCGTCGCCTTTGGCTCCTCGCAACGACAAGAAGGGAGACGATTGGCAACAAAGTTGTTCCAAGTCTTCATGTTTTGTTCATTGGGGTTTTGGATTTTGGTATTGTTTAGGATTTCGTATTTCTCCTAACACATCCCCCAAAATACCTATCGCCCTGTCAACTTCCTTTTCGGTGATGATGAGGGGAGGCATAAAGCGCAGGGCATCTGGCTTCACTTTGTTAACCAGTAAGCCTCTATCAATGCAAGCCAGTACCAGCTTCTCGGCGATTTCTTGGTCGAATTCTAAAGCTATCAGGAGCCCCCGGCCTCTTAGCCCAGTGATAAAATCAAACTGCCTCTTCAGGCTTTCCAGCCTGGTCATGAAATAATTCCCTACTTGTTTAACCTTTCCAGGTATGTCGTTATCAATGATGTATTTCAGAGCGGCATGAGCGGCGGCACAGACCAGTGGATTGCCGCCAAAGGTGGAGCCGTGCTCACCTGGAGAAAAAAGGGAGACATGTTCTTTGGCTAAGAGAGCGCCGATGGGCACACCACTGCCCAGTCCCTTGGCCAGAGTCATTATGTCTGGCTCAACCCCATACTGCTCATAGGCGAAGAGGGTTCCCGTCCGGCCTATACCCGTCTGGATTTCATCCAGAATAAAAAGGATTCCCTTTTCCCGACACCAGCTTTGCACATTTTTTAGGTAGTCATCGTCAGGCACGTTCACCCCGCCTTCTCCCTGGACTGGCTCCAGTATCACAGCACAGGTCTTCTCACTGGTCGCCCGCTTGACCGCCTCGACATTGTTATATTCAACATTGACAAAGCCCCCAGGCAGAGGTATGTAGGGCTCCTGAAACTTACTCTGCCCTGTGGCAGCTGTCATAGCCAGAGTTCGCCCGTGAAAAGAACTATAGGTAGTAATGACCTCGTAGGCACCATTGAGCTGGAGCTTTCCATACCTGCGAGCCAGTTTCACTGCCCCTTCATTAGCTTCAGCACCACTGTTGCAAAAGAAAACCCTATCGAGACAGCTATGCCCAATTAGAAGCTGTGCCAGCTCTATCTGCGGGATGGTATAGAACTGGTTCGACGCCTGGATCAGGGTTTTAGCTTGCTTTTCCAGAGCCTCGACTACCACCGGAGGACAATGCCCCAGGCTGTTTACCGCCCAGCCGCCAACAAAGTCGAGATATTCCCGGCCCTGGTCATCCCAGGTCAAAGCTCCTTGACCGCGAACCAGAGTCACCGGGACTCTATTCACCGTTCTCAGAAATAGCTTCTGCTCCAGTTCCCGCCAGTTATTCCGGGACAATTGTTGTACCTCTCGATTCAGCTTGCCGAGCCCGTCCGGTAATTTCCTGTAGTAAGGCATGGGAAATTTTACCGTCTATGATGCGCACGATCTGTGTGGTAGTCAGGGCTCTAAGGCTGGCTTCTATTTTAGGGACCATGCCTCCTGAGGCTACGCCGGAGGCGAGCATATCCTTGGCCACGGCTAAGTTGAGCCTGGGGATTATTTTCCCCGACCCATCGTGAATACCATCGACGTCGGTCAGGAACACGAGTTTTTCAGCAGCTAATGCCGCGGCAATTTCCCCGGCCGCAGTATCCCCGTTAACATTGAGCAGCATCGTCCGGCCTTCAACCGAGCCATAACTTACCGGCGACACCACTGGCATATAGCCGGCATCAAGCAATAGCTTCAACGGAGTGGGGTCAACGGCGACAACTTCACCGGCATAGCCCAGCTCGGGGCTCTTGATACTTGCCCAGAGCAAGTTGCCGTCGCAGCCACTTAAGCTTACCGCTTTTCCTCCCAGAGCCTGGATAGCTACTACCAGTTCTTTGTTGACCAGCCCACCCAACGCCGCAGCCACCACCTTCAGGGTCTCGGCATCGGTAACCCTCAACCCATTTACAAAGCTGGTGGGAATGCCAAGGCGGGCGAGCCACTCGGAAGTCACCTTGGCGCCACCATGAACCACTACCAGGGACCTACCCTGTTTCTGAAGTTCAACCAGGTCCTCTAAGGTAGTATCGTGGTTGCCCAGGGTGCTGCCGCCAATCTTGACTATGATGATTCCCTTTTGCATTATGTGGTATACCTGCTATTTATCCTAACATATTCCTCAGAGAGGTCGCAGCCCCAGGCGGTGGCCTGGCCGTCTCCTAAATGCAGGCATAGCCTTATGAGCACATTATCGCTGTTGCTCAACGCCGATTTCATCTCTTCTTTGTTAAAGTTGGTAGGGCAACCCTGCTTCATGACACAAACATCGTTCAAATAGACATCCAATCGGTCTTCTCTTACCCTTGCCCCGCTTCGCCCCAGGGCAGCAACGATACGCCCCCAGTTAGGGTCGTTGCCATGGATGGCTGCTTTCACCAGTGGTGAACCAGCGATAGTTCGAGCCGCCTGGCAGGCCCCAGCCTGGTCTTCCGCCCTTTCTACTATGACTTCAATAAGTTTTGTGGCTCCTTCCCCATCCCGAGCCATGGACTTAGCCAGGTGAGTGCAAATTTCATTTAAGGCTTCCTGGAAATCGCCGCTATTATCGAAGTCAATAGGTTCGTTACCTGCTAAGCCGTTGGCCAATAGAAATGCACAATCGTTGGGGCTGGTGTCGCCATCGATACTTACCATGTTGAAAGAGCAGTCCACCGCTTTTTGTAATGCCACTCGCAGGAAATAAGAATTTACCACAGCATCGGTGGCGATAAAACAAAGCATGGTAGCCATGTTGGGATGAACCATACCTATCCCTTTAGCCACCCCACCAATGGTGAACTTAACTCCTTTTGAATCTACCTGGACGGCAATTTCTTTGGGTCTGGTATCCGTGGTCATTATTGCCCGACAAAAATCATGACCCCCTTCTCTGGTTGGCTTTACTTTAGGAATTCCAGTCCTGATTTTATCCATAGGCAAGGGCAAGCCAATGATACCGGTACTGGCGACAAGGACTTCCTCGGGAGATATGCCTAGCTTGGCTGCTGCTAGATTTGCCATTCCCCGAGCGTCTGCCAGTCCCTGCCCACCCATGCAGGCATTGGCACAACCGGAATTTACCACTATAGCTCGCGCCCGCCCTCCTGCTACATGCCTCTGGGATAAAATAACTGGAGCTGATTTAATTTGGTTGGTAGTAAAAACACCGGCAGCCTTGCAGGGCACTTCGGAGTAAAGAATAGCTAAATCAAGCTCATCTTTATCCTTTATTCCAGCATGGACCGCCCCAGCCAGAAATCCTGAAGCTGAGGTAACACTGCCTGAAGGAATTAAGTTAACCATAAAATTCAAATATAGCAAGAAATAAGGGCAGCGTCTATTACCGGTGCCCTCGCAGCCCAGGCAATTACTTTTCTAGATTGCTTCGTGGCTCAGGCTTGACCTACAGTTCAAGCCTGAAGTTGCTTTCGCCTACTATCCTGCTCAATTCCCCAGCTAATTCGGGGCAGTAATTGATTGTTGTCTCCGGTATCTCCAGGTTAGTCACTTCATTCTCGCTGACAACAGCCAGAGAAACTCTATCTTGCCCGGGATAACTCTTGAGGATATCCATAATTTTATGGAGGCATTCGATGTCTTTTTCTGCATCGCCCGACTGGTTGATATCTATCAGGACATGGCGATGCTGGGGTTCTTTCAGCACTTCTTGCCTCACAGGGAGGAGCATCGCTTCTTGACAGTTTAATTGCAGTTCCCCATCTCTGACCTTCACTAGGCCTTTGACTGTGATAATGTTGCCCTCCTGCCATATCCCCTGGGTACTCTCGTAGAGCCTGGGCCAGGCGATGACCTCAATACTGGCATCCAGGTCTTCAACTGAAGCGACCACAAAGGGGCGGTTATCCCTGGTATGGGCCTGGCGTACCGAGACTACCATTCCCGTAACGGTCACCGTATCACCAGCCATGTCCTTATTGATTTCTCCGCAGGAAACAGTACCTGGTGAGGATGGTTCTCTGGCAAGGAAGTCAAGGGGCTGGGAGAAATAAACCCCCAACAGCTCTCTTTCCCAGATAAGCTTTTGCTTGGCGGACACCTCTTCCTCCGCTTGCTCGTAGCCAGCACGGGGGGCAGGGGCACTTTGACCCCATACATCAAACATGCTAACCTGTCCCGATTCCTTTGCTCTTTGTTTCGCTTGAGCCAGGGAGATAATTTTATTCAGGGACTCGAGTAGCGTCTTACGGCTGCCCAGAGAGTCGAAGGCACCAACTTTAATCAAGCTTTCTAATACTTTCTTATTGATGTTACGAAGGTCGGTTCGAGAGCAGAAGTCTTCTATGGACTTAAAATCGCCCCCTGAATCCCGGCCAGAAAGGATATGCTCAATTGGGGCAAAGCCGACATTTTTAATGGAAGCCAGTCCAAATCGGATATCGGGATTATTTTCATCATCCTTCTCAATGGCGAAGCTAGCATGGCTCTTACTGATGTCCGGCGGTAGTACTTTGATGCCCATCCTCCGGCATTCAGCAATTGCCGAACGGACCTTGTCCATATTATCCGAATAAGTGTCAAGCCAGGCCACCATGTACTCAATGGGGTAGTTTGCCTTAAGATAGGCGGTGCGGTAGGCAATTAGACCGTAGCTAACGCTGTGGGCTTTGTTGAAAGCGTAACCGGCGAAGGGCTCGATCAGGGAAAATACCTCCTGAGCTAATTCCGGCGGTATGCCATTCTTTTTAGCCCCGGCGATGAAATTGCGCTCCTCTTTCTTCATCACCGCAGGTATCTTTTTACCCATAGCTTTACGAAGAATGTCAGCCTGGCCTAGACTATAGCCGGCTAGAGCCTGGGCGATAAATATTACCTGCTCCTGATAAACGATAACTCCGTAGGTTTCTTTTAAAATCTTCCTCAGAATGGGATGAGAATAGTGAATAGGGGCAACACCTTGCTTGGCCCTGATAAAAGTTGGAATTTGTTCCATGGGGCCAGGGCGATAGAGTGCCACCATAGCCGCGATATCGCTAAAGTTAGTGGGCTTGAGTTCCCTAATATAGCGGCGCATCCCTGAGCTTTCCAGTTGGAAGATGCCTTTAGTTTCCCCCGAGGCAAGCAACTCAAAGGTCTTGGCATCATCGAGAGGAATATGCTGCAAATCCAGGGAGACTCCACGATTCTGGGCAATAATTTCTTTAACTCTAGCCATAATAGTCAAATTGGATAAGCCCAAGAAATCCATTTTTAGCAGTCCCAAGCGGGCAATGTTCCCCATGTGGAACTGAGTCATGACAGTGCGCTGCTCACCCTTTCCCAGCAATTGTAGCGGCACATATTCGATTAAGGGCTCATGCGCTATAACCACGCCGGCGGCATGGGTGCTGACGTGCCTGACCATTCCCTCCAATTTCCTGGCCGAGTCAATCAAGTTACGTATTGCTGCGTCTTGATGATAAATGTCATAAAGCTCCCGGCTCTGTTCCAGAGCTCTATCCAAGGTTATGGTCAACTCCAGAGGGATGAGTCGAGCCACCCGGTCAACCTGAGCATAAGGCATGCCTAAAGCCCGTCCCGTGTCTCTTATCGCTGCTCTGGCCCCCATGGTGCCAAAGGTAATAATTTGAGCTACGTGGTCGGAGCTATATTTCTGATTAACGTAGGACAGGACTTCATCACGGCGGTCATCCTGAAAATCAAGGTCAATATCGGGGAGTTCACGGCGCTCGACATTAAGGAATCGTTCGAAAACAAGCCCGTATGCTAGTGGGTCTACATCAGTGACGCCCAGACAGTAAAGAGCCAGGCTAGCAGCAGCACTTCCCCGAACGCCAAAATAGATGCCCCGTTTTCTGGCAAAGGAGATTATATCCCAAACAACCAGGAAGTAATGGGCAAACCTTGTCTTCTGGATGACATCAAGCTCGTAGCTAAGCCGTTCCTTGACTTCTGGGCCGGGCTCCTGGTAACGTCTTTCCAAGCCCTGCCAGCAGAGCTCAGCCAGGAAATCATCAACTTTCGTGCCCTTAGGCAATTCCACCTGCGGCAGATGTAGCTTGGTAAAATCCAACTCCAGCTGACACATATCAGCAATAGCTTGAGTGTTCTCCACAGCCTGAGGTAAGTCAGCAAATAGTTGTTCCACCTCTTCAGGGCTTTTCAGGTAGAAGAAATCGCCAGCCATCTTCAGCCTTTTCTCATCATACACAGAGGTATTGGTCTGTATACATAAAAGAAGTTCGTGGGCTGTGGCATCCTTTTTATCAACATAATGCGCATCAAAGGTGGCTACCAGCGGTATATTGAGTTTAGTGGATAATGAAATAAGCTCCTGGTTTATTTGCTCCAGTTCCGGCATAGGATGCCTTTGAATCTCCAGGTAGTAATCGCCGAAGGTTTCCTTGTACCATTCAGCTACTCCACCAAGCTCGTCGTTTCGCCCTTCGAGGATAAGCCGAGCCAGTTCCCCTCGAGCACACCCGGAAAGGGCAATAAGTCCGTCATGATGAAGCTTGAGAAGCTCCTTATCTACTCTAGGCTTATAGTAAAACCCCTCAAGGTGGCTCTTAGTAACCAGTTGGAGCAAATTGCGGTAGCCCTTTTCATTCTTGGCCAGTAAAGTAAGATGATAAGGGGTTTTGTGAGCTGGCTCCCGGCTATGGCAATCGGTCTCGGCGACATAGACTTCGCAGCCAATGATTGGTTTTATACCTGCTTCCTTGGCAGCCACATAAAAATCGATGACACCATACATGGCACCGTGGTCAGTGATAGCAAGGCTGTCCATGCCCAACTCTTTGGTCCGGGCAATAAGCTGAGGGATGCGGCACATGCCATCGAGCAAGCTATATTCAGTGTGGACGTGGAGGTGGACAAACTTCCGTGGCATTAGCTAAATTATAACATTTGCGCCGATAGCTCCAAACGAGGAATTTCTAACTATCAAAAATTTCTTTACCATCGCAATGAGCATCGACCAAAATGGGCACCGCTATTTATAGTCACCCGCATAAACCCCGATACAATTTTACCCGTCATTGCGAGTGGAGCGTGGCACTCACATCAAGGTCTCTGCGGAGAGACTCTTGTGTGCTCCCGCAAATTAAGAAGGGACAAGCCGTTCCCCCTACAAAAGTAAGGTTACTAATGGGTGATTGACGGGAAATTGAACGAGTCTTAGACTATATTCAGTTAGTTTTAGGGGGTGTTGCATATGCCCGTAAAAATAAATGGACGAATTTATTATAGGACTGCTGAAGTTTGCCAGATAGTTGGCATAGGTAAGAGCACTTTGTTCCGCTGGATCAGGCAAAACATCGTGGAGGATGCAAAATATAGAGACAGGAAAGGGTGGAGGCTGTTCGCGGAGGATGAACTACTCAGCCTTAAGTCGGAGACTAACAAAATCCAGAAGAACTGAGTGGCCAAAATATGAGAAATATCATTGATTTTGAGAAACAAATTCAAGGAGGCGTATCATGGTGACAACGATGAGTAAGAGTCAACAATCCCAAAAGGTGGTAAGCAAAGATGTGAAACAAATGGTCGAGCTTCCCTCCGAGATCCCCGAGGAGGCTAAGGAGCCTCTCAATGACCTAATGAGCCAGGCCCAGGCCGCCTACACGTCCTATATGAAAGCTCAGAGAAAGGTAGCGGCAGCGTATCAGGAACGGCAACGCCAAGAGGAGAAATCCTATAAAGAAATTGAAGAGCAAGCCGCTAACATCTGTACAGAAACCATAGAAAAGGCTACGCAAGCCCTGGAAAAGGCTGAACGGGAAGCCGAGGAAGCATATAAAAAAGCCAAAACGGGAGCTAAGCGGGTTTACCAGGACAGTGTGAACGAAGCATTGAGATTACGCAAGGAGACTATCGAGCAAGCCTGGAAAGAAACTCAAGGAACGTCAGAGAGAATCTGGAAGGTCTTTCAGGGTGAAATTGAGAAATAGAAATGTAACGAGGCTGACGTGCCACATTGATAGGCTTGCCGTTATTGAGTCCTGTGAGAAAGGTGGATTATATTATGAATAATAACCCTAAAAAAGATGGTGTCATTGCACTGGGGGGACGTGAGTTCAATCAAGTAAAAAACGGGCTGGATGAGGCTCAGGTAGCGTCTTTTATTGACGAGATTATCAAGGAGCGGGATAAACTGGCCCAGTCCCAAGAACATATCGCGTCTCTTAACAAACTTGCAGAGATGACCGTTGTCGAAGCCGACAAGCTAGCCACACAAATCAAGTCAGAAGCTGAAGAACAAGCTAAAGCTGAGAGTGTTGCCATTATAAATAAAGCTAAGGAGCAAGCTCGACAGGTGGCAGAACAAAAAATAGCTGAAGCGGTGGAGATTGCTAATGAAAAGGCTAACGCAATCAGAGTCAAAACCGAAGAGGAAGCAGCACTGCTGTTAGAGAATGATAGAAATAAAATTCGGAGTGAACTACACAACCTTGTAAATCAACAATTCGGCTATATGCTGGAAGAATTGAAAGGCCTTAACCAGCAGGCAGCAGCGGTACAGGCAGATTTTGACAACAAGTTGTCTAAGCCCAGTGAGGAGGACAGCGACGCAGCCGCGAAAATTGATGAAAAGAGCGACACTATAGTCACAGAAGATAGCGACGCAGCCGCGAAAATCCCGGAAGGGAGCAAGGCGCCTGACCAACAACCGGAGCCAAGCCACGCTACGGGCCAAACTGAAAAGAGCTTCGAACTCTCGAAACTATTTGAGAGCAACGCCAAGCTAGAGTTGGGCAAGCCGCAATGGGAAGTGGAAATCTTACCTCCGTTTGGGATAGTCAAAATCATGGAAGTCGTATCTTATCTTGACCAATTACCCGAAGTTGCAAATACTGAGATGATTGTACCTCATATTGATACGCCTTCAATTCTGGTCTTCCTGCGTGACTCCCTGAACCTTGTTGATGTGCTACAAACAATCCCCGCAGTGGCTCATGTTGAAGAAGTCACAATTGACAAAGATGGTACCAACGGCGAACCAAGAAAAGAACCAAGAAAAGTTCGCATAAGCCTCTCGGAGAACATGGCTTCGCAAGAAAAGAAATAAAGAACACGCATGAAAGCACCTAAGCCTTGGGCGGCATATAAAATGCCGCCTCTTTATTTTCGGGGGATAAATCCCCGCCCCATGAACTTCACAGCGCAACTCCCTGGAGTCGCGCTTCACCTCCAGAGTTTTGTAGTTGCCTTATTTATCAGGCCCGGCCCATCTTTTATCAGGGACAAGTAAATCTGCAGCAGAAAACTTTGACCGGATGCCTAAGCCCCGGCTAGAGAAATTTGTTGCCAAACGGCGATGATTCAGATAGCGCGCCTAGAGGGATTTGAACCCACGACCCCCGGTTCCGAAGACCGGTGCTCTTGTCCGCTGAGCTATAGGCGCATCGCATATAGAATTCTAGTGCCAGAGTCCTCTCGTGTCAACTTATTCCCATAGTCCTAAAGGGAATATACCTAAACCTCCTCTAGTTGGAAGTTGCTCATCATGTGTGCTATAAAGGCAATAATCATGCTTAAGGAGGAGATTGCGATGAATTATGAGAGCTTCCTTGAATTGGTTAAAAAAAGAAGGAGCATCCGCAGGTTTAAGCCAGACCCTATACCTGATGAATATGTAGACAGGATTATTGAAGCTGCTCGCTGGGCTCCATCGGGCTTTAACTCGCAGCCGTGGGAGTTTGTCGTCATCAAGGATAAGAAATTAAAGGACGATATTATGCAAATTATCAGGCGACCCCGTCCAGCCGGAGCCTCGGGATTCTCGAAATTGGAAGACATGTGTGAGCACTGGATGCAGCAGAAACGGCAGCCCTGGCTTGACCCGGAAATGGAGTACCAGAATGCCCCGGTTCTTATATTACTCTTTGGCGATACCAGAACTCAGCTGGGGTTACCCATGGTGGTAAGATGTGACCCGCATATAAAACAGTCAATCTACCTTTCCAGCCTGGCTAATGCCTTTCTGTATATGCACCTGGCGGCTACGACGCTGGGGCTGGCCAGCCAGTGGGTATCTTTGGTGGCATCGCCTTATAATCACTGCTTACTAAAGAACCTCTTACACATACCCCACGAGATGGAGGTCTACGATATGATCGTCTTGGGCTATCCTGCTTACAAGTCAAGGCCCAAGCTGATGAGGCCAATCGACAAGATGGTTCATCGTGACTACTTCGGCGAGGAAGATTTCCGCACTGACGAAGAGGTCAAAGACTTTATCAAGAAAACTAGAAGCTGGGTTTTCGCCAATCACCGACGTGGGGCGGATAAGAATATGGTGGGGTGAACGGTGGGATTTGAACCCACGATCTCCAGGGCCACAACCTGGCGCCTTAACCACTGGGCTACGCTCACCACAACCACAAATATTATACTTTACAACGGCCGCCACTTTCAATCTTGAAAGCGAGCGCTTATAACAATCAAGTCCTTACAGCCCACAAGGCTCCAGTAGTCGGGGCGTCGCCCCAGGCATGAAAGCCAGAGGCTCAAGTCCCCTGCCACCCGCCAAAAAGTCTTTCCAGCTTCTGGCTAAGCAAAATAGGCGATGAGCGCTACCACCCCTATTATGATGAGCCAGATGCCTACCAGGTAGTTGAGGATTTTAGGAAAAATCATCACCACGATACCGAAGATAAGGGTGATAATTCCTCCAATGAGACTTAATCTAGGTATTGATTCAAGAAAACCAAACATAGATTATCACCTCCTATAATTGAATTACCGCTAGTATGATATGAAAACAAGTATTTCGTCAATAGGGACATTTCCCGCTGCTATCAAACGCCAAACTTGAATTGGGTTATGCCTTCGAGTAAAATAACAGATACCATGATTGAATTTGAGCACATAAAGAAACTATCCCGGACATCCCCGTCTAAAATAGTGCTTTTGGTAATAGACGGCGTAGGTGGTCTGCCTCATACTAAAACCGGTAAAACGGAACTGGAGTCAGCCAAGAAGCCCAACCTGAATCGCATAGCCAGGGACTCTCTTTGCGGGCTCACTGACCCAGTAAGCCCGGGAATTACGCCGGGGAGTGCCCCTGGGCATCTGGCAATCTTTGGCTATGACCCCGTCAAATATAATATCGGGCGGGGAGTCGTGGAAGCTCTGGGAATAGATTGGGACCTAAAGCCAGACGAGATCGCGGCCCGGGGTAATTTCTGTACAGTTGATGACAAGGGAATCATTACCGACAGGAGGGCAAGACGGATTCCCACAGCAAAAAATACCGAGTTATGCCGCGCATTGAATAAAATAGCCATAAATGGAGCTGAGATTTCCATGCTGCCTGTTAAAGAACATAGATTTGTGCTCATCCTCCACGGCGAAACTCTGTCGCCCGATTTAGCAGACTCCGACCCCCAGCAAGCAGGACTGGCTCCCAGAAAGATAGAGGCGTTATCACCACAGGCACAGAGAACCGCGGAGATTGCCAACGAATTCCTGTCTCAAGCAAGAAACCTTTTACGAGTTGAAGTCTCCGCCAACATGGTGCTTCTACGTGGCTTCTCCCGTCGCCCCGACATCCCCCTTATACCTGAGATCTACAAATTAAAACCGGCAGCCATTGCTACGTATCCTATGTACCAGGGCCTGGCCAAGTTAGTGGGGATGCAAGTATTGCCGGGAGGCGAAACCATAACAGCACAACTGAACAGCCTGCACCTCTACTATGCCGATCATGATTTTTTCTTCGTCCATTTTAAGACCACCGATGCCAAAGGGGAGGATGGCGACTTCCGGGCTAAAGTTCAGGCCATTGAGGAACTTGATAATGCCCTCCCCAACCTGCTCAACTTAGACCCGGAGGTCCTGATTATCACTGGAGACCACTCTACCCCCGCACCCTTAGCTGCGCATAGCTGGCATCCAGTCCCTTTCATGCTAAGGTCCAAGTGGTGTCGCCCCGATAACGTCACTGAGTTCTCGGAACGAGCCTGCCTTGCCGGTGGTATGGGGCGTTTCCCGGCTATGGAAATCATGCCCCTAGCCATGGCTAATGCTTTGAAACTGGACAAGTTTGGCGCCTAAAGAAAATCAAAGGTCAAAAGTCAAATTTACAATTCGAAATGCAAAATTTTTGAATTTTTCTCTGTCATTTTGCATTTTTATTTTTGCTTTTGGATTTCAAACGGAGTGGTTATGGATTTACTAACCGGTTCAGCTTTCTCGTTCGGGCTGAGCCGCCTCCACCAAACCTGCTTGTTGCAGTGCTTCCATAAGGCGGGCAGCTCTAGGATAGCCAATACGAAGACGGCGCTGTAAGAAAGAAGTGGAGATATGTTTATATTCTTGCGTCAGGCGCTTTGCATCTTCCAAAAGAGGGTCGGGGGGAGCCCCGACAGGTCGGGGGGCACCTAATGGACGCTCAGCCACCTCATCAAAGTCGACAGAGTTCATCTCCCCGACTTGTCGGGGCCGCTGATTTCCCCAGAAATACACCAATCTATCGATCTCAGCATCAGAAACAAAGCTTCCTTGAAGACGTTTAGGCTTGCCAGCTTCAGTAGGCATGTAGAGCATATCCCCTCTACCCAGTAATTTCTCAGCACCTACCATGTCAAGTATGGTTCTGGAATCTATGTGAGAGGTGACTGCGAAACTAATGCGGGTAGGAAAGTTAGCTTTAATAAGCCCGGTAATTACATCTACCGAAGGGCGTTGTGTAGCTACGACGAGATGAATGCCTGTAGCCCGAGCCAATTGCGCTAACCGGCAAAGCGCATGTTCCACCTCATCGAAAGCTGTCATCATCAAATCAGCCAGCTCATCGATGATTAGCACTAAATACGGCAACTCTTCTCCGGGTGAGCGGTCCTTGTTATAACCCTCGATATTGCGTGCTCCCGCCTGAGCAAACTGACGATATCGACTATCCATCTCCTGACTGAGCCACCTCAAAGCCCTTATCGCCTTATCAGTATCCACAACCACAGGGGCAAGTAGATGGGGCACTCCGTTAAAAGTCACTAACTCCACCCTCTTGGGGTCAATCATGATGAACCGAACATCGTAGGGGCTGTTGTGTAAAAGCAAGCAACAAATAATAGAATTAAGACAAACAGTTTTACCACTGCCAGTAGCTCCAGCGATAAGCAAATGTGGCATCTTGCTTAGGTCTGCTGCCATTGCCTCACCCCCGGCACCTTTACCCAGAGCGATAGTTATCTTGGATCGGGCTTTAATCTTCTGAAAAGCAGTGCTCTCTATCGCACTGCGAAGGGCAACCGAGCCAAACACAGTGTTAGGAACCTCAATACCCACTACCGATGCCCCGGGCACGGGAGCCTCAAACCTGATGCTGGGAGCAGCTAGGGCTAAAGCTAAATCATTGCCTAAAGAGGTAATACGGTCTACCCTTACCCTGGTTCTGGATACTTCTTCCATTTTCGTTTCATAGTTACTGTTCCTCCCCTTCCCTCTTACTTCCTTATATTTTCTGTCCCAACCGGGCTCGACACCAAACTGTGTCACGGTAGGCCCAATGTTTACCTGTACGACCTTGGCTTCTACCCCATAGCTCGCTAGAGCTTCCTCGATCAATCGGGCTCGTTGGTCAATGTCTGCCCTGTCCAATGTCACCTCAGCTGGCTTATCCAGGATATCAATCGGCGGAAGATGCCACCCTCCAGGGGTGAGAATCGGTTCGTGTTCTGATTGCCACACGGGAGGAGAAGGAAGTACAGCAGGCTTTGCCTCCACCTCACTAACCGCCTCTACTTCAGGGGAGACAGCTTCGGGAGGGATAGCTTCAGTCCCGACTTGTCGGGACCGGGGAAAGATGACCCTCGGACGGCGTCGGAAAACTCTGGTCAAGAAACGCCAGCTATTCCTGGCGGCGTTCCAAGACTTTCGAGGAATGATAAAAATAATGCCTAGAAGGACAAGCCCGGCTACCCGCAGTCCTCCCACGCTATTAGTAGCACCTATTATACTTTGCCCGAATCTGCCTCCCAGCGTGGCTTCACTGAAAGGGCCATCTCCAGGAGCGAAGAAAGCAAGGATCCCCCATACAGCCAATGCCAGGCTAATACCACCCAGAAACCAATTCCATTTTCCCGCCAAGGCAAAGAGGCGCTTTCTTGCTAGCACCCAATTCTTCATCGAGACAAAGAAATTTCTCTTTATTATCACCACCACTATCGCTGCCAGCGCAACAATCAATACAGCTAGCCCAACTCCAAAGAACCCAAGAAAACTCTCCCACATTCCGGTAGCCCAGATAACTAAACGTGCGGCAAATAAACACAGCAAGGCTACTATTACGACAATTAAGATGAGCCTGCGTACCACCGGTGAAGCGATGAAGCCGAAGAATCGCTTCCATGCCGGCCGGCTTTCTTCTGCCTTCCGCCCCGGCTTAGACCCACTTCTTGCTTTAGCCACGGACTTATGCTCCTAGCTCGTCGGTTTCCTCTTACAGAAATTCCAAATACTAATCTCTAAATCCTAAACAAATCCCAAATCCTAATTTCAAAATTAAAAACTTTTATGTTTTGACCGTTTGGGTTTTGAGATTTGATATTGTTTAGTATTTCGTATTTAGTGCTTAGGATTTTCTTTTTACCTCCACAACCACGGGAATTATGACAGGACGACGACGAATTCGTTTATAAAAGAATTTGCTCAGAGAATCCTTTACTTTGGCATCAACGAAGTTCCGATCAAAATCGGGGCGTCCTTTAGAAATGAATTCTTTCCTTCCGTTCTCTAAAGCAGCCAGCACCACATCCCGGCCTTTCTCAATCAATGCCTGTTCCCCTCCAGCATCAACAAGGCCTCGCGTTATAATGCGTGGCTTTTCAGCTAGTTTACCACTTTCGGCATCAACAGCAATGGTCACCACAACGACGCCGTCTCGTGAAAGTAGTTTGCGGTCCCGAAGCACAACGTCATCCAGCTCGCCTGTTATCAGGCCGCTGACATAGATAACTCCGACATGGGTTCTAGCCACCACCTTCCCTGAATCGCGCCCGAGCTCAAGCACGTCCCCGTTATCAAGGACAAAAATGTTATCCTTGGGGATACCCATACTACAGGCTAACCCGGCGTGCAACTTCAAATGGCGATACTCCCCATGAACGGGAACAAAGAATTTAGGCTTAACCAAACTAAGCAAAAGCTTCAACTCCTCTTGACTGCCGTGCCCGTGAACGTGAACTTGAGCCAGCTTGTCATAAATTACATTGGCGCCCTGACGGAAAAGGCTGTCGGTAGTCTTGCTAACCAACGTTTCATTGCCGGGAATAGGAGTTGCGGAAATCACCACGGTGTCGCCAGGGACTATCTGAACTCTACTACTGGGGTCACGATTAGCCATGCGCACCAGGGCAGAGGTGGGCTCACCTTGACTTCCCGTGCTCAACACGATAACTCGATTGTGAGGCAAGGTCTTAAGTTCATCCAAGTTACAAATAATGCCGGGGGGAGCAGTAAGATAACCCGTTTTTAATGCCATGCTCGCTATCTCCTTCATGCTCCGCCCGATGATAAATACACGGCGACCATGCTTAACGGCCACATCGAACACTTGCTGCACGCGAGATATAAGAGAGGCGAATGTAGTTACGATTACCCTTCCTTTTGCCTCGCTTACAATCCGATCTAAGGTCTCGCTAACCACCCTCTCGGAAGGAGTATATCCAGGCAGTTCGGCATAGGTGGAGTCAGAAAGAAAAAGCAAAACCCCCTTTGCCCCTAGCGAAGCTAATTGGTTAAAGTCAGTAGCCTCGCTAATGACCGGGGTGTAATCGACCTTAAAATCGCCGCTGTGAACCACGATTCCCAGGGGAGTGTGAATTATCAGCCCCACAGAATCAGGAATACTATGGCAAACAGGGAAAAACTCTATTGTAAAATTACCTAGTGTAATCCGACTCCCCGGGCTAACTAAATTCAATTTTGCGTCGGTTTTCACCCCTCGCTGCTTGAGTTCCACGAGAATCAGCTCTCGAGTGAATTTGGTAGCGTAAACGGGAGTGGAGAGCCGAGATAAAATGTAGGGCAGCGCCCCGATGTGGTCTTCGTGTCCATGAGTAATCACTATCCCCCTTAATTTTTTCTTTCTCTCCAAAAGATAGCTAATATCTGGGATAAGCAAGTCGACTCCCGGCATTTCCTCGCTGGGGAACATAAGCCCGGCATCGATAACGACGATGTCGTTGCCATATTCCAGTGCCATCATGTTCTTCCCAATTTCCCCTAAGCCACCTAAAGGGATGACTCTTAATTTATGTGCTGGCATGGTTTTTCTTCTTCCTTCCATTCCGGACATGGTTCTAAAACAAGCTTAATTGTTGAGACTCAACTTCGTCTTGAGGTAGGTCTTCACCTTGGGCTAGTATCTGCGGAATCTTGAGCATATCCGCTTCGATGGTCCGTCGTAGAGAGCCCTGGTGGAGAGCCGCCGCCGGATGATACATGGGGTAATAAATGACGCCTCCGGACTTTCGTGGCTTTCCATGAATCTTGCTTATGCTCTGATTAGGAAAATACCGATCTAGAGAGTAACGTCCCAAAGTAACAATCATTTGAGGCTGAATTATCTCTATTTGACGGTCCAGCCATTTGCTACAACTTTGTATCTCCGCTGGCAGCGGGTCACGGTTTTGGGGCGGACGACACTTAATTACATTAGCAATATAAACTTCTTCCCTGCGTAAACCAATTGAGGCTAACAGTTGGTCCAGAAATTGCCCCGCCGGTCCGATGAAAGGACGTCCTTGCTGGTCTTCGTGCCACCCCGGAGCCTCACCGATAAAAAGTAAATCCGCATCCTCAGCCCCCTCCCCGGGCACCGCTTTAGTGCGATAATTAGCTAGCTCACAATCCCGGCAAGCTATAATTTCCTCACAGAGTTGAGTTAAAGCTGACATCTAGTTCGATGGTAGCACATCTACCTTTGTCGGTCAATTTGGACGCTTGCTACCCCCCCCGATAGGTCGGGGGCCGACTTATTTAATTTTCCTCCTCATCCTCATCCTGCTCCCAAATAGGCTCGGTGAATTGGTCAATAAACTCAGCCGTAACCCTCTTCGCTATTCTATCCATCTCCTCGTCTACTTGCTTAGCCAGATTGTCAAGATCGGTAAAGTCAAGCGTAATTCCCAACATTTCAGTTAGGATACCAAGCACAGCCAGAGAGGCTTTGGGATTTGCTATTTGCGTGGCATACGCTGGCACCTCGCCCAGCAAGCAAATGCCTTCCATCCCTCTTTCCTTGACCATTCCCAATATCAATCCATTCAACCCGGCAATGCGAAGGTTACCTCTAAGAACCACATTATGTTTGCTTAATTCGTCGACTAATTTAGAAGTTGTCGCTGCTCCCCAAACCTTTACCTCTTCACTATGGTGGATGCGCGTCACCGCAGCAGCACAACTATATACCCTTGCCACCTTAAACCTCTGCGCTACGTCCAAAACACAGTTAACCAGCTCATATCCTTTGAAACTAGGTTGTTCTTCACCAATAAAAATCACCAGGCCTTTACCGGCCTTGCCATTCTGCCAGTAATAAAACTTGCTCTCAGGAAAACGAGGGCTGTCAACCACATTGTCCCTGACTGTGACACCCATCGGTTCAAAGAAGCTGACAGGTTCGATCTCCCCTATTTCTACAGCGTTTAGCTTCTCCACAAGATACTTCGCTGCGGTTAGGGAAACGTCGCCAATGCCAGGCCAGGAGGCAAGCATGGAACAACTCTTGGGGCGTGGCTGTTTATAAAGCTTTATTACTTCTTTCATAAATACCTTAATTTCCCTTGGTCGCCACTGATATACCAGAGCAATATAAAGGTGGAGTTTGTAAAATCCCGCCAACCCACCTCGCTTCCTGCCCTATGCCCAGAAGCTCTTTTAACACATGATAGACATTACCGGCAATCATAGTATCCTTCACTCTTCCCACTATTTCACCATTCTCTACTTTAAATCCCAGCAAAACGTTGCCACCGAAGTCACCACCCAGAATATTACCCTGTTCAGCACCCATAACTTCCTCCACAATTAACCCTTCTTTCATGTCTTCGACCATCGCCTGGAAGGAAACATCTCCTCCGCTTAAAATAAGAGAGCTTATATCCGGGCGGGGGAAACCACCTGCTCGTTGGCCGCTACCGGTGCTCTGAGTACCGGCTAAAGCCGCTGTTTGTAAATCATAAAGGAAATTCATCACTACTCCATTTGTAACAAGCGGTAAACGCTGGCTGGACACCCCCTCATCATCAAAAGGATAACTTCCTACGCCGTAAGCTATGGTAGCATCATCCCATAAGCTCAGATTTTTGTCAAAAACCTGCTCCCCCAGTTTATCTTTTAAAGGCGAAGCTCCCTCGAGGACTGATTTACCATTAAACGCCAGCAATAGAGGGCTCAGTAAAGCACTGGCTACTCCATTAGGTGTAAAAATTATTGGCAGCAGCTTTGTGGACACGGCAGCTTTTTTCTTAGCCATTTCCAGTTGCCATATCACCCTATCAGCCAGGCCATCGATGCTGATAAAATCGGGACGACATGAGCTTTCGCTATCACCCACAAAAAGCATATCTGTATCCCGAACAAGAATGCCTTCCAGGCTAAGGCCGAAAAAGCTTCTGTCATACCTCCCCTCACCCCCCTGAGAATTAATTAAGTAAATGGAGCTTGTCCCCTTGGTTATTTGAACATCGCAAAGGATATCAGGAGTATGACCCCTGATCCTGGCTATAAGCTCCTTCCCGATCTCAATCAGCCTCTCCATAGCTACTCCTTCTACCTTAGGGTCGAAGATGCGCACTTCCGAATAGTCCCGGGAGGAAGGAAATTGAAAATTGGCCGGACTGCCAAATTGAGAGGTTTCCACAGCCATATCAACTAAAGCTTCCAACCCATTCCCTCCACTGGCAGTAGCAAAGCCAATTCTACCTTCCCTGAAAATTCGCAAGGCAGTACTGCTACTCTCCTTGGTCTGAACTTGTTTTAGTTCATTGGCTTCAAACTGTATCGGCATTGCCCGAGAAGAAACTGAAAAAACTTCAGCTTGCTCAGCCACCTTTTGAGCAGAGCGGAGAACTTTTGCAGGCAAATCCAGTTCCATGTCGAGTCAACAACACATTACATCATTTTAGTGTAGTTATCAACGCAGGCGATAAGCGATAAGATGGAAGTCGAGAATGGAGACAGGGCATCAAATACACATTGCCGGCTTTTTGGGGACCTGCAGCAGAAATAATCTCCAAACGTTGGTGGGAGTCCTTGGTGTTTCAGACAGGAAATTTGGCGATTCTTCCTTGGCTTATTGGAAGCAAGCTCTAGTTACCAAAGATATGTATCAAACTCTACATCGGTTATCAGCTCTTCGCAGTCGCCTAAATTTGGCAATATATATAGATTGTCCGAGTAAGATACAGTCGCATTGTCGTAATCTACAACAAGCTCTGCACACAACAGTGCTAATTCCCCTTGGTACATGCCGGAGATTAAAGGGAAGACTATGTAGGTAGTCTGCCAAGGCTCATTAACATTCGCAGCATTTTCTCCGATTCCCCCCCACTGGGGTTCAACAACTGCCCAGTCCTGCAAGTCCTGCCAATCGGGGAAGCCTCCCCCATCATATCTTAGAAATATATTGTATCCATGATTCTCATCCGGATCCTCATCTATGTGTACACCAATTGGGAAAGAACCATAACCCAACGCCTTATAGCTGCAGTAGGCCGTATCAGCCGCAAAGCATCCACAGTCGTAATCACCCGCTCCTGTGTAGTCGTGCAAGTGAACATTCAACCAACCCGTTGTGGTGATAACATCATCCTCATCCTCGCCTATGAAGGCGGGTACGCTGGAAGATGGGGAAGCCCATAAGTAACAGCTAAAATATGGAGCCCACGGATGGTTCGGCCCCCAATCCAGTCTGTACCTATACCCTACATATCTCAAACCTATCCAAATATCGTAGTACTCACCCGGCTCGGGGGCATAATAATTTTGCAGCCACGTCAAGACTTCGGCTTTGTTAGTGTAGCCGTCCCCGTAGAGATCCGTGCTATAGTCGATGCCGCCGTCAAAGTAGTTTAGGATGGCTTCAAGAACTTCCATTTTTTCTACGGCAAATCCGTTTTCCACTGGTAAATCCCAATCCATGTTATCAATTGAGATAAGGTTCTTTTCATGCAATCCTTTAGAAAGTTCGTCAATTTTGCCCGTCATTTCAGCTTCGGTGATGCTCTTAGCTTTGCTCGTATCAACACCCATGGGTTTGTCTTGTTCTCTCTCAAAGAGCAATCTGATTTCCCTAGCTTCTTGTTCAGTCAATGTCCGAAAGTCTAGTCCACCAAGAACTATTCCCTTCTCCTCCAAAAGCGTCTGAAATTCCACGTCGCTTAAGTCAGTTTGAGAGATGATATTAACTGTTGGTTGGCGTTCTCGCACTGGTAGCATTGGTGGCATTGGCTCTACCGCCAGCTTGTCTATAATCTCCTGAGATAAGACCTCAAGAAGCTCCTGACCCTTGGGATTGCTCAGAATCCATTCAAGCATGGTGAGAGATTCCTGTTCCTGAGCAGGAGGAGAAGACTCTGGTTCCTCGGCAGCAAGAGGAACCGAAGCGGGAGGAGAAGACTCTGATTCTCCGACAGCAAGAGGAACCGAAGCGGTAGTGGCAAAGATTGCCATTAAAGCTACTAAAGCTATGACGCTTAGAGTTAAAACTGCAAAGGATTTCTGCTTCATAGAACTATTCTTCCTGTTACAATTATAAACTTTTTTTGGAAAATGTCAAGTCCTTGTACTGAGATTGCTTCGCCGTTTCGTTTCTCGCAATTACGTTACTTTTATTTCGTATTTAGTATTTACCGCTTATCTTCCTCCTACCACACAATGACGAATCCTGATATGTGGGCTACCGTTAGAAACGGGTAGCGGATATTGCCCCCCTTTGCCACAGCCACCGCCTTGATTCATCTCCAGGTCATTACCTATGGCATCTATATTTTGCAGGGTGGTAAAAACATTACCGGTTAGCACCACGGGGCGCAACAACTCTGCTAATCTCCCCCGGCGAATCATGTAAGCTTCCCCAGCGGAGAAGGTAAACATCTCCAGGCTGGTCGTCCCGCCGTACCAATCCTTAACATAGACGCCTTCCTCAATGTCACCGAGCATCCCCTCGAAGGAATCGCTACCTGACTCAATAAAGGTATTGCTCATTCGCACTATGGGGGGAAAGAGGTAATTAATGGCTCGAGCATTCCCCGTAGCCCTTTCTCCCATCTTAGCCGCTGTTTCTCGGGAATGAAGCCTTCCCTCCAGAATGCCCTCCCTGATAAGATAGTTTTCTCTTGTCGGCGTCCCTTCATCATCGTATTTATAACTTCCCCGCAAGTTGGGAATCGTAGGGTCATCAATGATATTGAGATGCTTGCCGCCAAATCTCTTTCCCAGGACCATGACTTGCTGCAGGTTTTCATTTTGATATACAAAATCCGACTCGGATAAATGCCCGAAGGCTTCATGAGCAAAGACTCCAGCCAGAACAGGGTCTAATATTACGGTATACTCTCCGCCTTTTACCTGGGGGGCGGGAAGAAGGGCTGCGGCACGGCTCGCTATCTCCCTGACTTGCTCACGTAGCCCCTCCACGGCGGAAAACTCGCCAGTGCTTCCCATGCTCAGTCCTGCTTGTTGGACCTCGTTATCCTCGCGAGCTATGGCTGTCAATCGTAAATTAAGGTCGGTTTTAGCTTGCTCTATGTAGCTACCTTCAGAATTGGCGAAGGTACGTTGCTTTCTGCCATCGCGGTAATTGATTCTTGTGCTTTGAATCTTCGGACTACTTAACATAATATCATTATAGCTATCTAAAAGCTCTTTCTTGGTTGCCAACGGTATGGTTGTGGCATCTTTCTGTAATTGTGGCATCACCGTATCAACCACGGGCTCCGCAGGGAAAAGCTTCAATGGCCCCCCCGACTCTGTCGGGGCTAACCTTGCCTCCTCCACTGCCAGAGCCACCTTTTCCCGCAGTCCGTCAAGACGATTAAAACTGACGAATCCCCAACTACCCTGGACTAAAGCACGAACATTGCCACCGGAATTACGAGCCCTGCTTATCTCCTCCAGCCTCTCCCCCCTGTAGGCAATGCTGGTAGCCCGGCTCTCCTCAAAATGGATTTCAACATAGTCGGCACCATGGCCTTTCAAGGCATCAGCAATCAGGTCCCGCATGCCTCTATTGTAGCCTTTGCCACGAATAAAGGCAAAGAGCCATCAATCCTATGTTCTCCAAACCTTTTTACTGCCACGGCTGATCAAAAATGTAGTGCGAGGCTTTAGCCTCGTGCCCATTCTGAGTCGCCTTTCTTTTGTCATTGCGGGCCTTTTTCATCCTGTCATTCTGAGCCGAAGGCGAAGAATCTCACCTTTCCCAAGGTAAACTTCGCTACGACATTGACGAAGCTACCTGCACAATGTCCTTCTAATATAGTAGAATGTTGGCCAATCACCTGATAATATTTGAGCTGCGGTAATGAAATTCACCGATAAACTGCTTAATATCAGCCGGAAAAACAAAAGCTGGCTTTGCATCGGACTTGACCCCGACCCGGAGCTTATGCCCGGGGTAGACGTTCCACAATTCAACAAAGCCATTATCGAGGCCACCTCCGACCTGGTCTGTGCCTATAAGCCCAATCTGGCTTTCTATGAAGCTTTAGGGACCGAAGGGCTCGCTGTCCTGGAGAAGACCGTTAAATATATACCCGGTGATATTCCTGTAATTGGTGATGCCAAACGCGGCGATATCGGTAACACTGCCAGGGCTTATGCCAGGGCTCTCTTTTCGGTTCTTGGCTTCGATGCCGCTACCGTCAATCCCTACCTTGGCTTCGATTCCATAGAGCCCTTTATCAACTACCAGGATAAAGGGGTATTTATCTTATGCCGAACATCAAACAAGGGAGCTTTAGATTTCCAGAACCTTCGCACCAATGGCCTGCCACTATACGAAGCAGTGGCTCACAAAGCCCAAGAATGGAATACTCATGGCAACATCGGCCTTGTAGTCGGGGCTACCTATCCTGAAGAATTAAAAAGAGTCCGCTCAATTTGCCCCGAAATGCCTTTGCTTATCCCCGGCATTGGCGCTCAGGGAGGGGACTTGGCTTCGGCAGTCGGCTACGGGGTGGATGACCGGGGCGAGAAGGCGATTATCAACGTGTCGAGGCAAATTCTCTACGCCTCAAAGGAAAAGGATTTTGCCCGGGCGGCTAGAAACGTGGCTGAAAAAATCCGCAACCAGATCAATGACCATAGAAATAAACCTCGGTGACATAGTCCGGCTGCGCAAAGCGCACCCCTGCGGCAGCTATGAATGGGAAGTGGTGAGTGTGGGCGCCGACATCGGCATTAAATGCCTCAAATGCCATAGAAGGGTGCTTCTGGAAAGAGGGGTGTTTGAGAGAAGGCTGAAAGAACTTATCTCCAAAAGTGACTAACTAACCAGCCCCGCGACAATACAAAGGCCCTTTAATGGTTTGTGTAGTGCGTTAACAAAACAGGCAAATGTGCAATTTCACCAGGTTGTGGTGTCCAAAACATACCATGGAGTTAGGGAGTTTCAAAACGCTATATTGTTCAATAATAAGCAGAGGCTGGAGTAACAAAATGAGTATTAGCTACTTATTGAGGAGAAGGTTAAGCCAGAGTTATAATATAGGGAAAGTGAATATTGAGCGGGAAATATAGATGGAACTCGCTGGAGTTATTACTGGAGCAATAGCCCTAATAATATCTGTGCTTCTGGCGTGGAAGAACTACCTTTCTCCTTTTCATATAGAGATATTTTGCGGGTATCCGAGACTAGAACCCCTGCCGTGCAAATTAGAGGATGGCAGCACGGTTATTCGGTTTTCGGCTATCTTACCTTTATACTTCACAAACACTGGAGCACGGGAAGGAGTTATCAGAGATATTGTTCTGGTAGTAAATTCAGCCCAAAATGAATGGCTATTTTGCCCATTCTTCTACACCAAATATAGTATAAGCACCGAGCCTGCTTTAGGGACAAAGCTTATCAAGGATCCATCAAATGAGCCGTTTTACCCAGTTTATTTAGCGGGCAAGTCAGAAGTATATAAGTCTATAATGTTTAGTTTCTTGAAGCATGAACGGTTCCCTTTGGGTACTAACCCCTTATCAGATGGAAAATACAGCTTCACATTGAAAACCTTGGAGGCAGGCAAAAAGCATTATGAAACTAAGCTAGTCTTTAACGTTACCTTAAACAACGAGCAGGTCAATCACCTATCTACTGGAAATTACTTGATACCATTCTTGGATGAAGTTAAGGACAAACGAGAGAAATTGCACAGTTAGCAACTATCCTGAGTTTTGGCTGAGATCTTTCATCACAAGCAACGAGGCCTCGTCCGATTTTTTGCTTTTTCCGCTGCGGCAGCCGCATATTTACACCCCAAACCAGCTAATGCTGAACATTACTGAGAATTGTTACCGGGTAGCTACCGCACTTCTCCGAAATTACGCGATCCTCCGTACTTACGTGTCCCCATTCCTATTAGGGCAATCCTGACAAGCCGTGAGGCCAGTGGAAGTATAGCGTGGTATAATCAATTGGAATAATACTAGCTAAAAACGTGAAAAAAAGCGAAGCACATGGCACAGCAGTTACCGCTTGAGGAGCTTGTGAAGAAAGGCGAGGGGCAGACTCTTGAGCTTAAAAGATCGCTTAGCCTCCAGAGCAAAGGGCTAGAAGCGTTATGTGCAATGGCCAATTCTGATCTGGCTCAAGGAACAGTGATTTTTGGAATCGAGGTAAATGGGGCCGTATGTGGGATTGAACCTGGGAATCTTGATACGGCCCAACGTTCCCTTTCCCAAACCATAAGAAACAAATTCGATCCTCAACTAGTTGTGCAAATGGAAGTCAGAGAGCTGAATTCCAGACAAGTTCTAGTACTTAGCGCGAAAAGGGATCGGGGGGTTCCTTTTCACGAATATGATGGTAGAGCTTACATTAGAGAAGGTACTGCGAACCGCAAATTAAACCTTGCTGAAAAACAGCGGCTAGCAAGAAGAAGGGATCGGGATATTCATCCGGGGCCATGGAGATGTGATCGATGTGAGACTTGGGTTGGAGTGTTACATAGTTTCGAGATCTCAAACGAGGGAATGAAAAGGACATATAAGTGTGGGTGTGGGGGCGAATTTTGGCCAGCCGACTAACAAGGCGCTTCAGCGACAATAGAATTAAGAATAATATCCATGAGGTAAAGAAAATGAGTATTAGTTCTTAGGAGGAACATTATGAAACTGGTAGCTTGTTGGCATCATGGGGATATGGATCGCCTGAAGTGGCATCTTCGATATAACCGAATCGATTTGTATGGGCCAAGAGAATTCACTAAAAAGGGCATAAATAGACTTGATTACTGGTGGAATCATCGAATGCGTCTCAAGCGGGATGATAGAATACAGATTGGGGTGAAAGGGGAGATTGTCGCCACAGCTACCATAGCTGGGCCCCCCGAGGAATTTGCGGAGGGGCGAGGTCCGTGGCAAAGCATCGTTCCTTTGAAAGATATTGAGCTTTTTGATCCACCCAAGCCGGCACGTTGCGTTCATCTCCAAGGTAGTCACCGTTTTGACGGCCCGAAGACAGCATTACTTGTAACCCTTTCAGATTGTTAAAGCCTCTCCACTTTTTCTAAAGTTGTGTAAGAGCAGCGGCCCAAGGTGGAATGGATTGGCTTAACAAAGGTCAGGAATGTTTAATCATTGGGAAATGTTGGCTATCTCATTGCACCGTGAAATAGGTAGTTTGTGAGACGGTTTTTCCGCCAATGCTTGCCGTAACTATTATTTTCCAGGGGAATTGAGTATCTCGCTGAGCAAGTCACTAACATTGTCAACGAGTGCATCGGCCTCAGCTTTAGGTAATCGTACAAATAGGTGGCCGCTATGGATGATCTTATTTCGCATTTCAGAGAGCTCGCTCAGTCCCAAAAGGCGCGGCCGCAGTTTCCTCTTCTCTATGTTATGAATTTCTTGTTCGAGTGTGGTTCGCAACTCTCCAAAAGAGATGCCAGGCTTGATGGATATGCCAAGCTGCTCAAGCTTCCTCTTCATAGCCGCTTCGATGAGAGCGAGTGCTATCACACTCCTGACCCACTGCGTATTGATTCCCATGCTTTCAAATCGGCACAAAAGGTCGTTCAGATCATGGCTTTCCTCTAGTAGCTTTTCCTGCTCGGATATCTTACCAAATAAGGCTTCAATCTGAGCATTGAGGGCCGAAATGTTCTCCTTCAGACGTGTGTTGTCAGCCAAGGTAGCGCGCGTTTCTTCTTGAGCCAGTTCAAGTTTATTCCGAAGCGAAGACTGGGTCTCAATCCACACCTCAGTTGGGACCATGTTAAGTCCCTCTTCGGAAGCGGTGCTTTCTGTTTTCAAGATACCATTTGCTACAAGTTCCTTCCGCGCACGACTAAACTCGCTGTAAGATACACGGTATCGGTTGAGTAGTTCCTTTTGTGTCCAATGCCCAATAACATATAAAAGCACAGCCTTTTCGGCTGGCGAAAGATCTGAAAAGCTGTCACCGAAACTCAATTCAGCCTCCAATCTAAGTCATATGATTATAAGGCAGGCCCTATACTTTAAAATTATTATAACTTATTAGCACTCCCAAGTATAGAAATTGGACCAGTCTGGCTCCCGGTACGCCACCTCGGTGCTCTATAGGGAGATTATCCAACCTTCATATCGGGAACCCAACCATAGTTCGGCGCTTTGGCTTCCTTTTTAGAATTAACTGAAAAAAGTCAGGGCGAACAAGCCAATCTGGTTAAACTCCAATCGGATTGAATGCTAGTGTATATTCCATATTAAAGGCAGGACCAAGCTACCATTCGATGGAAAGTTGGCTTTATCAGCTCTGTGTGCTAGTTTATATGCTGTTTCATGACTCGCTGTATCTTCCATATTGATTTGGATGCCTTCTTCGTTTCTGTGGAGCAGGCGCTTAACCCGAAGCTAAAGGGAAAACCGGTAATCGTCGGCGGAGACCCGGAGCGCCGCGGCGTAGTTGCCTCTGCTTCCTACGAAGCACGGCCTTTCGACATCCACGCCGGCATGCGGCTATGCTTGCACACGAAAAGACAGCCTGGTTAAGGAGTCACAAAACACTATGTTGTGCAGCCGATGTAGCTAACACTAGTAATAGGTATGACGCAATAGTTGATGTTCAGTAGTTAATTTTAGAAATCTATCGACTCTGATAGCACAACTACTTTCAAGATCGCCTGAAGTTTTAGTGAAGTTTCATCACTGCCTCTTCTGCTGCATTCACAACTTGGTAAGTTATGGGTGAAGCACAGAGAGCCGGATGTGTTCCCATTTGAAACAGAGACACCTCGTACGCCGTCATTCCGTGCTGTATGCATGAGCTGATAACATTGACTAATTCTCCGACACCGGAGCCTCCAGAAACTTCTCCTCCAAGGAGGATACCATCATCTTTGGAAAATATCAGTTTGACTGTGGTTAGTTCTGCCCCCGGCATGCCGCCGGGGTGCCTGCTGGGAGCTTTGGCCGTTCCAACTACTACATGGTAACCGTCTTGAGCGGCATGTCTCTCAATAAGGCCAGCTGCTCCCATGGCTAAATCACCAATTTGAGTAGAAAATACCCCTAGAGTTCCCAAACCCGGGTAACGCGTCTCGAATAAATTCGCAGCGGCGAGTCTGGCTTCGTGAGTGGCGACTGAAGCCAGCCATGTCTTTACCGGCATTCCGCTGAAGTACGAGACCTTCATGGCACAATCACCGCAAGCCAGGATGTCATTATCATCTCTAACTCGCATATGACGGTCCACCGTAATTCCACCGGTGGATCTGTTTATTTGCAGCCCCGCCTTTTGGGCCAGATCTACGTTTGGCATCACTCCGATGCTTATAATAACTACATCGGCTTTGAGATGTCCGCCATCTGCCAGTTGAACGCCGGTGACCTTTTTATCTCCAACTATATTGGCTACGGTTTGATTGGGGATAATCTTGATACCCCGGCTAGTAAGTATCGATTCGGCTTCGATGCAGAATTCATCATCAAAAGCCATTTGAAGACAGTGGGGAAGCATCTCAATAATGGTTACCTTGTTGTCCCGATTTTTCTTGCATTCATCAGCGAACTCGGCGCCGACAAAACCACCCCCGATAATTATGATATCTTTGGCTTGATTTACCGCCGCTAGCATGTCCTGTAGAAACTTGATGTCCTTTCTAATAACAAACACATTTTCCTTGTCAATGCCGGGAATGGGTAAAATAGCTGGCAGGGAACCGGTAGCGATAACCAGTTTATCGTAGCTTGCATTATTCCCGCCTTCGACGCGCACTATCTTTCTTTCTCTATCGATTTCCCCGGCTGTGTCGACAATGAGATTCACATCGTTGCTGGTTAACACTGTATCCGGAATTAGATTCTTCTGCGGGCTGCCCAAAGTCCCAAAGATGTAGGGTATGCCGCAGGGAATTAGTACCTGCTGCTCCTGACGAATAACTGTCACTGCCTTACCCGGGTTGCGACGCTTGCAGCTGATTGCCGCAGTTGACCCGGCGGCGCTTCCACCAATAATAACTACGTCTGATTTTTCCATCGCATTACCTCCGCTGATGATTTTATAATTAACGGAATATAGTAGTCATAAAACCTGAGTGAAATATGTAACAAATTTATCACATTTTGAGGGTGTTTGTATGACCCGAGACTTAACAAACCCGAGAAATGTTGAGTCACTTTCCAGTGAAAAGTTGGCTTAATCAGCTCTGTGTGCTAGTTTATATACTGTTTCATGGCTCGCTGTATCTTCCATATCGATTTGGATGCCTTCTTCGTTTCTGTGGAGCAGGCGCTTAACCCGAAGCTAAAGGGAAAGCCGGTAATCGTCGGCGGAGATCCTGGGTGTCGGCATTGGCCTTAAATGTCAGAGAAGAGTGCTTTTAGAGAGGGGTGTTTGAGAGAGGGGTGAAAGAATTTGTCCCCAGAAGTGACTAACTAACCAGCTTCGTGACAATAAAAAGCATGACCTGGCGTCCAGCCGAGTCCTATATTCATACTTTTACTTGTCGGTCTTAGCGCTCTTAACATTAGACTTCTTAATGACAATCGCTTGCTCTTCAGTGTCAAAATACAGGTCAATAGTATCGCCTTCTTTAACTTGAATATTTTCTAACAGGTTATGATTCAGGCTCACACGTTTTAACTTTTGTACTACACGCCTTCCAAATGATACTCTAGGCATATCACCCACCCTAAATTATATTAATTCGATATTTTAGACCTAACCTTTTCATCATTATCTCCCTCTTCTTATTTCGTCCATATTTTTCCCGGGATTTCCCATATCAACTCGGGATGGCGACATAACAGGCTCCATCGCTGCTTGCACAGAGTAACAGCTTAGTTTCCCCAAAACTCTTCGTTCACAGCAGATTATGCCCTGCCGTCAAGTTCTTCCTGAACAGGCTCGCATATTATTATTTCATAATAGTAACACTTAGATGTTTAAATCCTGTTAAGATTTGCTAAATGTCGCAGATTTTCGACATATTCTTCTAATTTTCCTACAATTTCATCCACATTCGGTTAAAAAGTCAGTAGATTGGGTGATAGCGGCGTCCAGGACATACTGTGGAGTAAAGGAGTCACAATCCGCTAAAAAGTTGGCTTTATCAGCTCTGTGTGCTAGTTTATATGCTGTTTCATGGCTCGCTGTATCTTCCATATTGATTTGGATGCCTTCTTCGTTTCTGTAGAGCAGGTGCTTAACCCAAAGCTGAAGGGAAAGCCTGTAATCGTCGGCGGAGACCCCGAGCGCCGCGGCGTGGTTGCCTCTGCTTCCTATGAAGCGCGTCCCTTCGGCATCCATGCCGGTATGCCGTCATCCAAGGCACGCCGACTTTGTCCCCAGGCAATCTTCATACGGTCTCACTTCTCTCTATATAAAGATGCTTCAGCTAAGTTTATGAGGATTCTAGGCGATTTTTCTCCCCATATCGAGCCTTTAGGGTTTGAGGAAGCCTATCTTGATGTTACCGGATGCGAAGAGCCTTATGGTTCTCTTCGGCAACTAGCACTGGCTATAAAGGAGAGAATAAATAAGGAGCTCAATATCACAGCTTCCGTGGGCATCGCTACCTGCAAGGTGGTGGCTAAGATCGCTTCAGCCCTTTGTAAGCCCGATGGACTGCTGGAGATAGCCCCGGGGGATGAACAGGCTTTCCTAAATCCACTCCCCGTAGCTAAATTACCCGGGGTGGGCAGGAAAACGGAGCAGGCATTAAAAGAGATGGGTATAACCACAATAGGAGAATTAGCCAGCCTTCCTTTGGACACGGTAAAAAGACAGTTCGGAGCAACCGGAGCAGTGCTTCATAGCTATGCCTGGGGAATAGATGACCGCGAGGTAGAAGCGCCGGGCGAAGCTAAATCCATTAGCCAGCAGCTCACTTTTGCCCGCGATACCCTGGACCGCAATTTTCTTGAGGCTAACCTTCACAGTTTATGCCAGGAGGTTTGCCAGGAACTGCGCAGTCAAAACAAAAGGGCAAAATGTGTAGCTATAAGGCTGAGGTACGCCGACTTTAAGACGATCACCCGCCAGGTCATCTTAAAAGAAGCCAGCGACGTTACCCGGGTTGTTTTTGCCACGGCTCAGCAACTCTTAAATAAAGCTTTATCACAACAAGAAAAACCAATACGACTTATAGGTATTAGAATATCAAGCCTGGTTGGCGAGGGGAAACAACTCCCTATGTTTGATTCCGGGACGGAAAAGCCGGAGCACCTGGATAAAGCTATAGACAAAATTCGAAGGAAATACGGCTCAACGGCGATAAAAACAGGCAACGGCATTTCTTCTGAAGGCAGCTAGGAGAACAGGAAATCCTAAATCCCACGCACCAAATCCCACACAAAGTTAAAAATTAAAGGTCAAAAATAAAAATGACAAATCAAAACCCAAAAACTTTAACCTTATGCTCTGTCATTTTATCTTTTCATTTTTACTGTTTGCATTTTGCGAGATGGCTCAGAATGAGACCCTCTTGTCATTGCGAGGAGGGTAGCAACGAAGCAATCTCGGTGGGGATAGGGGATTACCACTCTTCGCTCGCAACGACATAAAGAGAGGTGGCCCAGAATGACAAGAAGAGAGGGGCTCACAATAACAGGAAGCGAAAGGCCTAGAATGGCGGAGAGGGCTTGTTTTGGGCTTACAATACGAAGTATAATTGACTACCTTTACCTGTAATAGAAGGGAGAAACATGGCGGATTATGCCTTTTTCCACAAGCAATTTATGCCATTATCCGAAGCCAAAATCGGAATCCTGACCCATGCCCTCCACTACGGCACCGCTTGCTTCGAGGGCATTCGCGGTAACTGGGATAGCGAGCAGGAAAAATTTTGCCTTTTTAGAATCCAAGACCACTATCAGCGCATGCTCGAGGGCTGCCGCATCCTGAAAATAAATCTCCCCTACTCCGTTGATGAGCTTTGCCAACTGACCAGGGAGCTTTTGGGGAAAAGTGGCTACCAGGAAGACGTATACATACGTCCTTTAGCCTATAAAAGCTCCGAAGCTGTAGGAGTCCGTCTCCACAACCTGGAGGATGATTTCTTTATTGTCGTGACCACACTCCCTACTTACCTCGATATCGATAACGGTGTTCGTTGCTGCACCTCATCGTGGCGTCGCGTGGATGATACCATGATTCCACCTCGAGGCAAGATTTGCGGCATTTATGTAAATAGCGCTCTGGCTAAAACCGAGGCCCAGGAAAGTGGCTTTGACGAAGCAATATTGCTAACTCAGGATGGACATGTCTGCGAGGGCAGTGGTGAGAATATCTTTCTCGTTTCAGGGGGGAAACTGATAACTCCTCCGCCATCCGATAACATCCTCGTAGGCATCACCAGGGACACGGTCATTAAATTAGCCAAAAATGAGTTAGGCATAGATACAATTGAGAGGCAAGTTGACAGAAGCGAACTTTATGTGGCTGAAGAATGCTTCTTTACCGGGACGGCAGCCAACATAGCGCCCATACTGGAAATCGATCATCGCCCTATAGGCACAGGCGAGATTGGCAAAATGACCGCCAAATTACAAAAGCTCTTCGCCGCAGTGATACTGGGAAGAAATCCTAAATATTCTGACTGGTATTACCTGGTTTCCCCTAAAGCCACAATATAATCGGGGCATAACCAGGTTTATTAACCGGGAGTTACCCAGGGATCCACCCTTAAAGCCTTAAGCAAGTAAAGTAGGCGGCAACTCTGCTCCAAGGCAACAGTATAGCAATAGGCTTCCTCCAACAACTGGCTGACGGCAAATGTTCCGTGACCCCGCACTAAAACCACCCTATACTCGCTTAGTAGCCTGGCTATCTCCCCGGCAAGTTCTCCCGTCTTCGCCCCCATCTCTGTACCTAAGATAGGCACCCTGGACAACAAAGCCTGCCCCTCTACATCGCAAGGCACAATCTCCTTTTCCATGAAGGACAAGGCAACAGCGTAAGGCGGATGAGCGTGAACCACTGCCAATGCCGAAGTGTTTTGATAGATACAGCGATGAACTTCCAGCTCAATCGAGGCCAGGGGCGTAGCCCGATTGTTCTTATTTATCCCCGTCTCCACCAAATCCCCTTCCTGAATGGAGCCCAAAGTACTGCCCCGATGGGTAATAACCAAATGCTCGCCTAGCTTGACGCTAAGATTACCTCCCTGGGAAGAAACCAATCCTTGAGTAAAGAGAGCTTGCCCTACCGCCTGGAATTGGGACAACATTTTCAACACCTATGATATACGCCGTATCACAGCCACCACCCTCCCCTGAACCTCGACATTATCCGGAGTAGTATAAATGGGTTTCATCTGACTATTCGCTGGCTCGAGGCGGATGCGATTCGGCTCAGCGAAAAATCTCTTAAGCGTGACTTCCTGTTCTCCCTTAAGCCAGGCCGCCACCATATCGCCATTCTCGGCACTGTTCCCATAGTCCATTAAAACTATGTCCCCGTCTCCTATCAAAGCATCCAGCATAGAATCTCCTCTTACTCGAAGGGCATAAATGTCTTGCTTGCCGCGAACTAATTCCTCACTAACTTCCACTCCTTCGTTGGGAATAATATTACCCGTGTCAGGCACAGGAATAGGTTCACCGGCAGCTATTACCCCCACTATAGGAATATAAACAAGCTTTCCACCTTCTTGCTGTGGGGCTAAGAACTTAATTCCTCGAGATATGTCACTGTGGCGGCGAATATATCCTGCTTGTTCTAATTTATTCAGGTTATAAGCTACCACCGAGGTGGAGCTTATGCCACATCCGGCGGCAATATCTCTAATAGTAGGAGGATAACCTTTATCATGCAAAAATTCGGTGACAAAGTTGATAATTCGTTCCTGCTTCGGCGAAAGCGACTTAATGGCCATCGGTCACCAGTTGACTACTTCTTATTCAGCTTCTTTATTAAGCGAGACTTAAGTCTGGCGCCTTTATTTCTATGAATAATCCCTTTGCTCACTGCTTTATCTATACTACTTATAGCCTGCGTTGTTTTCTGATGTGCCGATTCTTCCCCGGTATCAATTGAACTTTTCGCTTTAACTAAATATGTCTTAACACTACTGCGCACTAAGCGATTCCGCAACCGTTTTCTCTCTGCTGCCCTGGCTACCTTGTTACTCCCTTTACTAGCTGACACTTATTTCCCCCTTTCTCGTTACACTTACTACGTTCCACACTGAGTAAACTCTAGACATTATTTTGCTTAGCTGAGCAGCACTTTTCACCTCTAAGGTAAAATACAGCATGACACCATCATCACGGTGGTTGCCCATGCTTGCCTCGCTAAGGTTTATCCCCTCTTCGGCTATAATAGCACTAATATCCCGAATAAGGCCAACTCTATCCCAAGCATCAACCTGAATCATCACAGGGTAAACCTGCGCCACATCACCCCACTCCACCTTGACCAACCTTTCTTTCTCCTCTTCATGGATAATATTAGGGCAATCTTTCCTGTGCACAGTGATACCCCGGCCTTGAGTAATATACCCAATAATCTTATCCCCAGGCAAGGGATGACAGCAATTAGCCAAACGGGTGAGTAGGTCCCCCACACCCAAGACGTTAATACTCACGGGGCTGACCTTCCGCGGAGGCAGAACCTCAATCCCCTCTTCAGCTGGCTCCAAATCCCCGCTTAATTTAAGCATTATCTGAGAAGAATTGATGCTGCCGCTGCCCAGGGCGGCAAAAAGGTCATCTGCGCCGTCATAGTCAAGTAGACGCGCTACTTTATCAACACTGGGCAAACCGATGCCCAACTTCTTCAGTTCCTTATCCCAAATTTGCTTGCCAGTTTCAATAGATTGACTTCGTTCTTGCTTGTTAAACCATTGCCGAACCTTGCTTCGCGCGTGAGACGTCTTAAGATAGCCAAGCTCGGGATTAAGCCAGTCCAGACTCGGGCCCTTATCTGCTTTGCTGGTCATAATCTCCACCACATCGCCATTCTTAAGAGTATAATTAAAGGGTCCGAGCCTTCCATTCACTTTCGCTCCAATACATCTATAGCCCAAGTCTGTATGAATTCGAAAGGCGAAATCCAGAGGTGTAGCACCCTTGGGCAACTCTTTTATCTCCCCTTTAGGAGTATAGATAAATACTCGATCCACAAGAACATCGGTTTTAATAGATTCCAGAAACTCTTCACTATCAAGCTCCTCCCTCCAATCACCAATCTGCTGCAGCCAGGCTATTTCATCGCTAAACCGCTCACCTGCTTTCCCTTCTTTGTAAAGCCAGTGAGCAGCCACCCCATATTCGTTGACCCGATGCATATCATGGGTCCGAATTTGTATTTCTAGCGGTGTTGTACCTTGACACATCACCGTAGTATGCAAGGCTTGATAGCCATTATCCTTGGGATTAGCAATAAAATCGTCGAATTCTTCAGGAATAGGACGCCAAAGATTATGAAGTACCCCTAATGCCTTATAACAATCTGAAACCGAATCCACCAACACACGTAAGGCGAAAAGGTCATGGATATCCCCAAAATGCTTACCCCGTGCATCGTACTTGCCCATCTTTTGATATATACTGTAAATATGCTTTGGCCGGCCGGAAACCTTAGCTTTTATACCTGCCTTATCCAATTCCTGGCATAGCATCTGGCTAAGCTCGGTTACAAAGCCTTCCCTCTCGGCTCGTTTTCCGGCTACCAAACGAGCAATCCGATGGTACACCCGTGGCTTCAGATAGCGAAAAGCTAAATCCTCTAATTGCCATTTCGCCTCCCGCACACCTAAACGGTGCGCCAGGGGAGCATATATCTCCAGGGTCTCTTGAGCGATAGCACGCCGTTTCTCTGCGGGTAAACCACCCAGTGTACGCATGTTATGTAACCTGTCTGCCAATTTGATAAGAACCACCCGCAGGTCTTCAGCCGTAGCCAGGAGCATTTTGCGTAAGTTCTCCGCCTGAACATTCGACTTTGTTTCCTTCGTTCGAGCTCGACTTGTAAGCTTGCCCAGCTTCGTAACCCCATCGACAAGTTTAACTACCTGTGGACCAAAGTCGGCCTCGATCTCGTCTAATGACACGCCACAATCCTCGGGGACATCGTGCAACAAGGCAGCAGCTAAGGTTTCAGCATCAAGGTGAAACTCAGCCAAAATCATAGCTGTAGCTAAAGGATGTTCTAAATAAGGCTCACCTGTTTTACGCACCTGCCCCTGGTGAGCTTTCGCAGCGAATTCGTAAGCTGCTTTAACCAGAGCTACCTTATCATCAGGCAGGTAAGCACTAGCCTGTTTTATAAACTCATCGACTTCCATCTAATTCATGATACTGTAATAGCAAAAGTAACGCAAACTAATAAATATGGTAAACTACAAGACAGACAAGGAGGATTTCTTTGCATAAAGCGCCTCGGGGGACGTTCGACATCCTGCCACAAGAGTATGCCTACTGGACTTACGTAGAGGAAAAGGCTACTTCCTTATGCCAGCTCTATGGCTACCAACCATTGAGCACGCCGATATTCGAAGATGCCCAGCTTTTCACTAAAACTGTGGCCGGGGGGACAGATATCGTCGACAAGGAAATGTATATCTTCGAAGATAAAAGTGGGCAGGAATTGGCTCTAAGGGCAGAGGTAACAGCGCCGGTTTGCCGAGCTTATATAGAGCATGGACTATTTAACTTAGTCCAACCCGTGAAGCTTTATTACATTGGACCGGCCTTCAGGTATGAGCGTCCCCAATCTGGGAGGTACCGCCAGCATCACCAATTTGGCTTCGAGGCTTTAGGGGAGGCCGACCCCACCCTCGATGCTGAAGTAATCGAAATGGCACAGCAATTCTTTTATTCCCTAGGGCTTTCCCGGTTTTCTATTCAACTCAATAGCATTGGCTGTAAGCTTTGTCGACCCAGGTATTTAGAAGTATTGAGGCAGTATTATTCAAGTTATACAGACCGTCTTTGCCCCGACTGCAAAACCAGGCTGGTCAAGAACCCTCTACGCCTGCTTGATTGCAAGAAAACCTCCTGCCAGGAGATAGCCAAAACCGCACCGAAAATTACCGATTATCTATGCAATGAATGCCAACTCCACTTCCAAAGCGTTCAAAAATATTTAGAGGCAATGAACATCCCCTTTCAATTGAACCACAGATTGGTCCGTGGCCTGGATTATTACACCAGGACGGTGTTCGAGGTTGAACCTCGAGAGAAAGGGGGACAAAGCGCGCTCGGCGGAGGTGGCCGCTATGATAACCTCATCGAAGAATTAGGAGGAAAACCAACTCCCGCCGTGGGTTTTGCGGCCGGGCTGGAAAGGATAATATTAAATCTAAAGAAACAGAAATTAGATATTCCGGCATTACCCAAGCCCGATGCTTTTATCGCCTACCTGGGGGAAGAAGCCAAGATCAAGGCGATGAAGATTGCTTCGGAGCTACGTAAAGCCGGCATTTCTGTTATCATAGCTACAGGTGATAAGAGCCTGAAGGGGCAGATGAGACAAGCCAATTCCTTAGGCATCGCTTACGCCCTTATCCTCGGCGAACAAGAGATCGCAAAGCGAAATGTGATGCTACGGGACATGAGAAGCGGAGAACAGAAAACCATTCCGCTAGCTGAAATAGCCAGCAGACTTCTGAACGAAGTTGAACAGCCTTAAGAAGTATAAGCAGGCAGCACCTTAGAGATTTCGAGAGTATCCTCAGCAAGTGAATCTATCTCACCGTTCCCATTCGAAATGCTGCCAATGATGTACCCCACGACTTGCCCCTTGTTCCGCGAAGATAAACACGCTTGCCCCAAATATGGTATAATAGATATACGCGTAAGAACTCCGCTTCTCGGGAGGCCGAGATTTATCCAAGAGGATTTTCTGGGCCCTATGAAAACGGCGAACCAAATACTCGATGGGGCAGCGAATGACGCTCATACTTTTGATTTGGTTTGGTAGAAATGTGTGAATTTCCTCGCAATCATGTGCGTTTTCCCGACCACAAAATGAGAACGTGAATTAACTATGTCTGAAGACCTAAACCGAGAATATACCGCCAAAGATATCCAAATTTTAGATGAAATCAAAGCCGTACGCCTGCGCCCAGGAATGTACATCGGCGGCACCGATCGACATGGATTACACCAACTCCTCTACGAGATAGTGTATAACAGCATAGACGAAGCCATGGCTGGCTACTGTGACCAGATTGAAGTAACAATCCATGAAGATAATAGCGTCATTGTAATTGATAATGGACGGGGTATCCCTACAGAAACTATCCCGGGACAAAATATTACAGCCTTAGAAGCAGTCATGACTCGCCTGCACGCCGGAGCCAAGTTCGGCAATTATGTCTATGGTGTATCCAGTGGTCTCCACGGCGTTGGTGCTTCGGTAGTAAATGCCTTATCCTCCTGGCTTAAAGTTGAGGTTAAACGCCAGGGGAAAATATACCGCCACGAATATCACCGAGGGATTCCCCAAGGCGACATAGAAATTGCTGGCGACGCCCAGGACACGGGAACTTCAATTACTTACCTTGCTGATAAGGAAATTTTCGAGGACATTGACTATGATTTCGACCTGTCCTGCCAGCGATTAAAGGAACTAGCCTACCTGAATAAAGGAGTAGAAATAGCTATTAAAGACGAAGGAGCCAATCAAGAGAAAGCGTTCTACTTCGATGGAGGTATAGCTAGTTTCATCCGCCGCTTGAATAGAAATAGGGCAGTTATCCACCCCGACCCCATTTATATCTCAACCATGATAAATAGCACTATAATTGAAGCAGCTCTGCAATATAACGATAGCTTCACAGAATCCACTCTCTCCTTCGCCAACTGCGTCAATACTAGAGACGGAGGTAGCCACCTTACCGGCTTTCGTTCAGCATTAACCCGAGTTTTTAATGATTATGCCCGGAATAATAAACTCTTAAAGGATACCGACCCCAACTTAACCGGGGAAGATGTGCGCGAAGGGGCAGTGGCCGTCATCAGCGTAAAGCTGCCACAACCCCAATTTGAGGGGCAAACCAAGGCAAGGTTGGGAAATCCCGAAGTAAAAAGTCAGGTTGAATCTGCTGTCGCAAATAGCTTGTCCCTGTACCTCGAGCAACACCCCAACGAGGCAAGGGCAATCATAGAGAAGTGTCTCACCTCCGCCAAAGCCAGAGAGGCAGCGCGCAAAGCTCGCGACCTCGTTTTAAAGAGGACTGGATTCGAAACATCAACTCTACCAGGGAAGCTAGCCGATTGTTCCGAGAAAGAGCCAGCCAAATGCGAGATTTACCTGGTTGAAGGTGACTCAGCCGGCGGCTCAGCTAAACAAGGACGAGACCGCCGTTTTCAAGCCATTCTCCCTCTCAGAGGCAAAATACTAAATGTAGAAAAGGCTGCCAAAGATAAGATCCTAGAACATGCAGAGCTAAGAGCCATCGTCACAGCGTTAAAAGCAAGTGCTGACGAACAATTTGATAGCTCAAAACTTCGCTACCACAGAATAATCATCATGACCGATGCCGATGTCGATGGCTCACACATTCGTACTTTGCTCCTTACCTTCTTTTACCGCCATATGACAGAGTTAGTTAACCAGGGCTACCTCTACATTGCCCAACCACCCCTTTATCGCATTAAGTCCGGTAAACAGGAGTTCTGGCTTTACTCTGAACAGGAAAAGGAAGAAAGACTTAAAGGACTAAGAGCAGACAAAATAGACATTCAGAGATACAAAGGGCTGGGGGAGATGACTCCTGTGCAACTCTGGGAGACAACTATGAATCCCGCCAACAGAACCCTGCTCAAAGTAGAGGTAGAGGATGCCATAGCCGCAGACCAGGCTTTTCATATGCTAATGGGCGATGAAGTTCCGCCTCGCAAAAGGTTCATCCAGGCCCACGCTCAAAGTGTGAAAAACCTCGATATTTAGCCGTTGGGCTTCCCGGACCGAGGGGATGTGTGATATGGGGAGAATTCGCCAGGGAATCTCGACAATAACGCGTCTGAACTAAAGCCGTGCGGTGAGTGAACTTGGTCGTTAGTTATCTCGCAGATGTCGGATATATCTTTTGTTCTGTTATATATTTTTCTACCTCAGCGGGCACCAGATAACGAATGGGCAGCCCCTGAGCTATACGCTCGCGAATTCCTGAGGAGCTAATCCCGATTACTGGCATATCAAGCTGAATAACCTTGTCCAGCAGCCCGGGTATCGATGTTTCTAAGTGCTTCAAATCCTTTGAGCCTGGTCTGGGGGCAACCACCAGCCGGCATAATTGGACTAATTTCTTCGGTTCCTTCCACGAAGGCAGCCCGGCTAAGGTATCACGCCCAAGGATGAAGAAGAAATTTGCTTCACTGCCTAGCTGCTTTCGCAGCGTTGTCAGGGTATCCACGGTGTAAGAGGGACCGGGGCGCTCTACTTCAAGAGTACAAAGTTTAAAATGAGGGTTGTCAGCTATGGCACGGCGCACCATCTCTACCCTCTTGTCTGCCGGGGTAATATTACGGTCTAGCTTAAGCCAGGGCTGCCCGGCAGGCACGAAAAGAACCTCGTTAAACCCTACCCTTATTCTTGCTTCCTCAGCAACAACAAGGTGACCTATATGGATAGGGTCGAATGTACCGCCAAGAACGCCTATATTCACTTCTTTACTTTCTCGGTTTGGGGCGGAATACCGCTATTTGTGCCTGCGGATTTATTTCCTCATCCTGGCTTGCCTGGTCCACCATCTCCATGGCCTTCCTCACCAATTCTAACACAGCTTGGCCGCTAACTGCAGAGATGTAAAAGACAGGCACCCCGAGCCCCGATAAAATCGGGGCAAAGCGCTGCTTCACTTCAGGCAAACGAGCTTGAACCTCAGGCAAATCTATCTTATTTACCACCACTATTTTTGGCTTGTGTGCTAGGCCTTTATATAAGGCTATTTCTTCCTCCAATGTATTGAGGTCATCGAGAGTGGTCGGCGAATTGCCATCCAGTAAGTAAATCAGCAGCCTGGTTCTTTCCACATGGCGCAAAAACTCATTTCCCAATCCTTTGCCAAGATGAGCGCCTTCAACAAGGCTGGGAATCTCGGCAACGATAAAGTCTCTCCTATCGTCTGGCAGAACTCCTAAAATTGGCTGGCGAGTGGTAAAGGGATAATCGGCAATTTCGGGTTTGGCTCTCGATATCGCAGATAATAAAGTGGATTTTCCCGAGTTTGGATGACCCACAATACAGATATCGGTAATGAGTTTTACCTCGAGAACAATATCCCGCTCTTCTCCTGATGCACCCTTGCTGGCTATCTCAGGAGCTTGATTCACCGCTGTGGCAAAACGAGCATTACCCAGCCCTCCCCGGCCCCCCTTAGCCACCAAAACCTTGCTCCCGGGGGCACTCAAGTCTGCCAAAAGTATCTCTTCCCCCGAATCAGATTTAGCAAAAGCCATTGTACCTACGGGCACTGAAATAGCTAAATCTTCTCCTCTCTTGCCACGCTTCCGCCAACCGCTTCCTCGACGACCGTTCCCAGCTACAAATTCCTTCTTCCGCCTCATTAAGCCCAAATCAACCATGTTAGGACTAGCCACAACAATCACGCTCCCACCCTCTCCTCCATCACCACCATCCGGACCACCAAAAGGAACATACTTCTCTCTCCGAAAACTAACGCAGCCATCCCCACCACGTCCACCCCTAACCATAATCTCTTTCCTATATATCATAAGTTAATAACCTAACATAAGCTTAATTATATTAATATATAATATTAATTATTATAAGCAATATTGTTGCGGGGGTGATTGAATAGTGGGGGTGATCAGAGCTCAGAAGACGATGTGAGTGGGATAAACAACAATTTATCCACAAATTATCAGTAATTCTGCACAGTTTGGTATACCTCTATACAGCCTGGTATGCCTTGCTATAACCTTTTTGGGGAATTAATTTTCTCTTTGATTTCCGCAATCTGGTTAGCAAGGTTAGGATTAGTGCTCAACTCGCCAGCTATTTTTCCGTAGCCATGAAGAATTGTGGCATGGTTTCTGCCACCTAATTCTTTGCCGATTTCGGTTAGAGAACGGTTGTATCCTCCGCGCATAAGATAGATGGCCACGTGTCGTGCTAGAGTGGTTTTCCTGTCTCTCCTTCTGGAAATTAGCTCTTCTGTTGAAAGGTTGAAATGGTCTGCTACCACCCGTAAGAGCAACTTTATGTCTTGTTTACTGGTCGTGCTTGTTAATAACTTGTTGATCGTTTCGGGAGTGAGCTTGGTCCCACTTAATTTAGCCTGGGCAGTGAGATATACCAAAGCGCCTTCAAGCTGGCGGACATTCTCGCGCACTTTCTCCGCTATAATGTGCAGCACCCCTTCCAGTTCTGAGGTCATCATTTTTTCTGCTTTAGCCCGTAAGATATTCAGGCGTGTTTCAAAGTCAGGTGGTTGTATGTCAACGACAAGACCCCCTTCAAGGCGTGATTTTAGCTTGCTGCTAAGTGGATTCATATCTTTGGGAGCACAGTCGGCGGTGATGACAATTTGACGGTTGTTGTTATACAACTCGTTGAAGGTATGGAAGAAACATTGTAAGGTTTGTTTCTTGTTGATCAGGAAGTGAACATCGTCGAATAGAAAGATATGGATACTTCTGAATTTGCTGCGGAACTTGTCAACTTGGTTTTCTCTCACAGCTAATACAAATTCATTGGCGAATTGTTCCGCGGTAATATAGGCCGCTTGCAGCCCATTGTTTGTCGTTAACTGCCCGATAGCGTGTAGTAAATGAGTCTTACCTTGCCCGGTGCTGCTGTGAATGAAAAGAGGGTTATAACTGCTTCCTGGATTTTCAGCTACTTCTACAGCGGCGGCATAAGCTAAACGGCTACAATCGCTGACAACAAAGTTATCAAAGTTATACCTTGGATTGAATCTATACTGTTTAGCTTTGCTGCTTGTCCCGCCATCGGTTTGCCTGGCCAAAGGGCTAGCCCCGACAAGTCGGGGTTGTTCGCGATTGTGGACCACGAATTGCACGTCGACATCCTTACCCATAATATCAACTAAGGTCTTCCTTACCAGAGGATAAAGGCGTTTGGATAGCCATTCAGCGACAAAAACGTTAGGGACACTGGCGACAAAGGTATTATCTTGGCAGCTTAGACCCTGGCTATCGCTAAGCCAGGTAGTATAATTTGCCTTGCTGACCTGAATTTGAAGCTTGCCTAGGGCTTTTTCCCAAATTTCTTTCGCTGGTTCCAATCTATCCCCAATCCCAGCAACGCTCAACCACGAAGATAGCTGAAAAGAGTAGTAAGGTGCGGTTAAGAGTTTAAGAGCTTACTAATTATAGAATATCAAATTTTCTCAAACCTTCGCTAGGCAATGTTTGACATAATTAAAAAATTAATAAAAAATAGTTTAGCCATGAAGGTGCGCACCGTTTTTATGGGCACTCCGCAATTTGCTGTGACCATATTGGAATCTTTGCTCCAGAATTCCTGCCAGGTGCTCGCCGTGTATACTCAGCCCGATAAGCCGGCCGGCAGGGGGCGTCCAGTTGTTTTTTCTCCGGTGAAAAAGCTGGCTCAGGAGCGACAAATACCGGTTATTCAACCCGAGACTTTTAAATCAAGCGAGGTGGTGGAGAAGCTGGCCAGCTTTCAGCCCGAGCTCATCATTGTGGCAGCCTTCGGTGCTATTCTTCCCCCAGAAGTGCTTTCCTTGCCCAAATTTGGCTGTCTTAACGTTCATCCTTCATTATTGCCAAGGCACCGAGGTCCGTCTCCTGTCGCTAATACTATTCTCTGCGGAGATGAACTTACTGGTGTTACCATAATGCTAATGGACGCTGGAATGGATACCGGGCCGATTTTAGCCCAGGAGAAAGCGGGCATTTCCTTTATGAATACCACCGGCTCGCTTAGCTCCAAGCTGGCTGATGTGGGAGCCAAGCTTTTGCTGGAAACCTTGCCCAAATGGCTTGAGGGCAAACTCAGCCCACAGGCTCAAGATAAGTCTCAGGCTACTTATAGTAAGTTGATAACTAGTAAAGATGCCGAGATTGATTGGCACCTTTCCGCGGTCGAGCTCTGGCGGAGGGTAAGGGCGTACAATCCCTGGCCAAGCTGCTATACCTGGTGTCAGGGAAAACGGCTAAAAATCCATAAAGCTATTCCTTTTGGCGATGTAGCAGGTGGGGAGACGGGGAAAGTAATCGCCTTGGCAGAGCCGCCTGGGGTTGGGGTGATAACGAAGCAAGGTATTTTAGGGCTTTGCCAGGTTCAGCTAGAAGGAAAGCGCGAAATGTCGGTGGATGATTTTGTCCGTGGGAAAAGAGATTTTATTGGTTGCGTTCTGGGGCGGGACTAGTTTCTCTGGCCAGCATTTGTTGTGCTAATTGTTGGACAGGTGCCTGAGGGTGGGGTTCCAAGGCTATGTCTTGAGGACCGCACAAAGAACTACTGACAGTTTCCTTAACGAGATTTTAACAATGTTATCATATAATGGTATCCTGAGTACTATAAGGCAAATATAGGGTATGAAGGTAATACCTAATTCGAGGAGAGACCATCACCTAGTAAAGGTTTGCGTCTTTTTGGTTACGGCGGCTTTAATTGTCGGGATGGCAAGCTGTGGCCCTATCTCCCAAAACCTGGAAATAGGGACCTGGTATGATTTGGATGCCGTTAGAAATAACCTGGCCGGCAACTATACTCTGATGAACGACCTTGATTCCACCACTGCCGGTTATGAGGCGTTGGCCAGCCCGACAGCCAATGGGGGAAAAGGCTGGGAGCCAATTGGAACTCGGAGTGCCCCATTTACCGGAAGTTTCAACGGCCAAGGCTATGAGATATGGGACGTGTTTATCGACCTCCCTGAGGAGCCAATTGTCCCCCTGTCCAGTAATGAGTGTGTCGGACTTTTTGGTGCTGTCGATGAGGGAGGGCGCATCGAAGATATCGGCGTGGTGAACGCCGATGTGACTGGCTTTGTGTCAGTCGGCGGCTTGGTGGGAGAAATTGAGCATGGCACTGTGAGCAACTCCTATTTCACCGGCAGTGTGACTGGCTATCAAAGTGTTGGCGGTCTGGTGGGACGGAGTTATGACGGCACTGTAAGCAACTCTTATTCCACAGGCAGCGTCACTGGCGATGAGAATGTTGGTGGTCTGGTGGGATGGAGTTGGGGTGATGTCAGCAACTCCTACTATAACTACGATGAGGTCCTGATTAACGGAGAAAAGGTAATTACTATCGGGGCTTTGTTCGGTGAGGACTTTGACCAATGGCTGGCTAACGATGAGTTTCTGGATGTCAATGACAGGCTTTCTCAAGAGAATGGTTATTATGTGGTGAATAATATCGCTGATTTCAAAGAGCTACTGGCCTTTGGTCAGGATAATTCATTGAAATTCAGATTGGCAAACGGCCTCGATTTAGCTACTGAACCTAACTTCTACATTCCTTATTTCGCCGGAGAGTTTGATGGCAATGGTCACAAAATATCGAACTTGAGCTTCAACTCTGACTTTGTTTACACTGTCGGATTATTTGGATACCTCGCCCCTGGTGGGAAAGTGACTGACCTGGGTGTCGAAAACGTAAACATAACTGGCGATAATCTTGTTGGAGGTCTAGTGGGAATTAATTACGAAGGTACTGTGAGCAACTCCTATTCCACAGGCAGCGTGGCTGGCTATCACTATTATCTTGGCGGTCTGGTGGGATGGAATGGGGGCAATGTGAGCAACTCTTACTCCACTGGCAGCGTGACTCGCGCTGGGTATGTTTCTTGTTTTGTTGGCGGACTGGCAGGATGGAATAAAGGCGATATTAGTAATTCCTATTCCACCGGCGGTGTGGCTGGCTCTATGTATGTTGGCGGCTTGGTGGGACGGAATGAGGGAGGGATTGTGATCACCTCTTATTCCACCAGCAGCGTGGTTGGCAAGGAGATTGTTGGCGGTCTAGTGGGACAGAATAAGGGGGGTATTATAAACAACTCCTCTTCCATTGGCAGCGTGACTGGCGATGCATTCGTTGGAGGTCTGGTGGGAGAAAATTTGGGGGATGTTAGCAGTTCCTATTCCACAGGCAATGTGACTGGCAGTTGGTATTATGTTGGAGGTCTGGTGGGACAGAATTCTTATGGCACTGTGAGTGACTCTTATTCCACCGGCAGCGTGACTGGCGATAACTATGTCGGCGGTCTGGTGGGACTTAATCTTGACACTGTAAACAACTCCTATTCCACCGGCAGCGTGACTGGCAACAACTATGTTGGGGGTCTCGTGGGGTCCAATTATCTCTTTGGAAATGATGGTACCGTTAGCAACTCCTTCTGGGACACCGAAACCAGCGGGCAAGCTACTTCGGATGGCGGGACGGGCAAGAATACCACGGAAATGCAGGACATCGCCACGTTCTCAGGTGCAGGCTGGGACATAACCGCAGTCGCCAATCCTGGCACGCGCAACCCCGCCTACATCTGGAATATTGTAGACGACGTGACCTATCCCTTCCTGAGCTGGGAGCCGTAAAAGTGAAAGTGGTGGAGATATTACACTTCGCATTAAGCGGGATAAATTATTCCCCGGAAGTTAGTCTGAAAACTTCTTTTCCACCTCAGCCGGTGGGATGCCGTTTTCATCCCAGCCGCGCTTCTGATAGTACAGTGAAAGAAGGTTCTGGAAATCTTCCCGTCCTATCACCTTGCCCGCGTTTGGACCCGTAAGAGGAGGATTAGCCCAAACCTTGTAGGGAAGCGCGTCATCTTTGCGGCTCATACCGAGGCGGGCGTTTATCAGTCTTGTCAGGTTGTATATGTCATTCGAGAGTCCTAAAAGCTCCTCAAGGGATGTTTCGTTTCCAGTTACATATTTGTAGAAGTTCGCATAGTGCCGCTCGCTCAGCCCGAGTTCAATCCAAGGCAACCGGCAAACACCAAGCATGTCAAACAACGGGCGCACTTTCTGGTGATATATTACGGTGTCAACCTTCTCGTCGTTAGTCCAGTTCTGACCCTCTTCCATTTCCTTGGCAATGGTCCAGGCCCGTGTGTGATGTGCGCCTATGTCTGAGGTAGCATAAGCCAGACCCATAGAAATGCTGGCGCGGCTGTCGTAGGCCGACTGCTCGAGACCCTTGACCTGGAGGATGATTTTGTCCATTTCGGGCCAGTTCTCGATAATACGGTGAGAGCCATCGGCAAGGATGTCACCGATGCCCTGCCGGTGAGCGATTTTCTGTATCAGTTCCAGGATGGCATCCTCATCTCCCCAGGCGATCTCCCTGCCATCGAGGTCGCTGAGCGACAAAATCCCCTTTTCGTAACCCTCTATTGTAGCTCCCACGATGCTACCTGTGGAAATTGTATCTATCCCCAGTTCATCGCACAGCCGGGTTGCAGCGAGTATCGCAGCGAAGTTGTCGATCCCCAGGTTTGGTCCCAGCATAGCACAGGTTTCATATTCCGGTCCCTCAACCACCGTGCCCGTATATTTCCCGCTCTTAACGAGGCAAATATTGCCGCAACACATGGGACAGGAAAAGCATGCACTATCACCTATCTTATAGCGATTTACCATTGTTGTGCCGTTGATCTGGTCGTGCCTGGCAAAAACGCTATCCTTGAAATTGTATGTAGGCAGAATACCCTTCTCGTTGGCGTAATCGATGACATTCATCAGGCCTTCTTGCTGCCACAGCTTGAAATACTTGTGTTCCTCCATATATTTGAAAGCTTGCTCAGCCTCCTCCACTAGCCCGGCCACATCATAGACGGGAAGGTCCATGTGCCCCCGAACGACAATCGCCTTGAGGTTCTTGGCCCCCATGATTGCGCCCATCCCAGTCCTGCCGGCATTGCGGCTCCAGTCGGTGTTGACACAGGCGAACCTGACCATGTTCTCGCCCCCAATGCCTATCGTAGCAACATGGACAGCGTGGGTGCCCAGTCGCTCTTTAATCATTCCTTCGGCTTCCAGACAGCTTTTTCCTTTCAGTTCGGGCATGGGAAGGATTGTCGTTTCACCATTGTCGATGAAAAGAACAGATAGTTCCGGCGCCTTGCCGGTAACGGAGAGAATATCAGTTCCCGTTTGTCGGAGCTCGACACCGAAGCCACCACCCATGGAGGAATCACCGTAGAGCCCGGTAGCTGGTGAGATGGCGACAAAGGAGTTCTTTCCCGATGAGGGCAGGTAAACCCCGGTCAGAGGTCCCGGCGCGACAACCAGAAGATTCTCAGGGCCAAGGGGGTCTATCTTGAAATCATGCTTCTTTAGATTGTCCCAGACCAGCTTCGCGCCAAAGCCCCGTCCCCCGATATACTTTTCGATGAAGGCGTCCGCAGTGGTTCGGCGCTCAGCAGTGCCTTTCGTAAGGTCTATGTGGAGGTGTTGCTTAAAATATCCGCTCTTTATGCTCATAGCTCTTCTTTCCCTACCTCGGCATAGCGGATGACCTTCTTTTCGCCCTTCTCATAGAACTCAATTTCCTTCATCTGAGTGTAGCTCAGGACGTTGTTGAGACGCCTGGATTCGCCCAAAGCAGCCTCCGGCATGAGCATGAGTGCTCCCTTGGGGCATTTCTTGACACACTCCGGGTCTCCTCCACACATATCACACTTGATGGGCAGGTCATAATCTGGATGTATATACATCGCTCCAAAAGGACAGGCTTCCACGCATTTGTAACAGGAAGTGCAATTCTCTTCGTCCAGTTGCACAACGCCATCAATCCATCGCAAGGAATCAGAGGGACATACTTGCGCACATGCGGGCACTTTACATTGGCTGCACACAATCGGCATTCTCACGACCGGATGAGGGTATGTGGTCAAGACTCTTATCGCCGCCTTCTTGGGATTGTTCACTCCGAAATGCTTGATTGCACATACAAGTTCACAGATCCTGCAACCGGAGCACTGTTCAGGGATTACCGTTAGCTTTTTCGACATCAGGTGGTTCTCGGAAGGTTCGTGTAATTATTATCCCTGGATGGCGAGATTGTCAACGATGGCAAAGGGGTATTGACAACTACACAAGTCAAGAATAATCTAAGCAGAGAGGTTATTATACGGATGCTATACCTAGGGAGACAGCTCTGCAGCTATGTGCTGAAATCCGTCAAGAGAATCGCGGTAAGTGGTATAGATTTGCTCGCAATGCTGGGGCTGCACAACCTATGCTAAAAGGGACCCTGACAAGATGTGTTTAAGTAGCCATGAAGGTTATCGTGGCTGCAATCCAGTCAATAAACGCTACGCCCAAAAGTCAGGGGGTTGGTGAAATTAAATAAGGGCAAGCGAATTAAGGGAGATGAATTATGTCGCTTATACCGGCTTTCGAGATAGGCTTATGGAACGCCTGGATTTTCATGCTTCTTGAAGTATTAACCTTTCCCTTATTTACCCGTATCGCTACAGGACGGGCTCCAGAAGTCGAAGGCAAAAGCCAGGTTTCTGCCATGTCAAGGACTGCAAGGATAGCCCTTTATTCTTCCAAGATAATATATATTCCGGCCTTTATATACTCTATATTCCTGCCCTTAAAACTGGGGACGGTGTGGTTTTATATTGGCCTTCCTATCACTTTAATAGGTTTTATTGCCGGCGTTATAGTCATATTGAACTGGGCGGCCAGCCCGCGCGGTGAGCCCGTAACCAACGGGCTTTACCGTTATTCAAGGCACCCCATGTACATAACCGCTTTTGTATTTTTCTTGGGGGTGAGCATAGCAACGGCCTCTTGGGTTTTCCTGTTGTTCACCGTTTTGCTGATAGCCGCTTCGTTTTATTTTGCTCCCATTGAAGAGCGGAGTTGCCTTGAGAAATACGGCGATGCCTACCGCGAATATATGAACAAGACCCCCAAATATCTGGGAATACCTAAATCGTAAGGGGAGAAAAATGTCGCTTATACCCGCCTTTGAAATAGGTATCTGGAACGCCTGGATTTTCATGATTTGGCCGTGGGTAGATACGCTCGCAGTAAGGCTTGTTGGGTTAGATGTATACCGGAGAGCGTCAGGGCAATCTGAAATGAAAACCAGTCGTCGATACAAGGTAGTCAGCTCTGTATCTATGGTAATAGATACTATGGCTGTCGCGTATTCTATTTTTTTACCACTCAGATTAGGCACGATATGGTTCTATGCCGGTCTTGCCATTTTCTTAATAGGCCTGGTGGTGCTTACGACTGCTACAGTTAATTTTGCTACGACACCGATGGATGTACCGATTACCAGAGGGATATACCATTATTCGAGACACCCATTGTATTTAGCGTCGTTGTTGATATATTTTAGCGTTGGCATAGCTTCAGCTTCATGGGTTTTCCTGTTGGTTTTCGTTGTGCAGTCAGTCTCGATAAGAATTTCGGCAGTTGGAGAGGAACGCTATTGCCTTGAGAAGTACGGCGAGGCCTATAGTGAGTATATTGATAAGACGCCGAGATGGTTAGGATTGCCGAAATCGAGGGGGAAGTGATCAGCAGGCAATGTGGAGCGGAGCCATAGTATAATAAGGCTGTGGCGAAGGGAGAGGAACCTCTTTTACTGCTTTTTGACGGCAATGCCCTGGTGCACCGCGCCTTTCACGCCCTGCCCCCGCTAACCCAACCCAAGACCGGGGAGCTGGTAAATGCCGTTTACGGCTTTGCCAGTACCTTGCTCAAAGTATTTGCTGATTTTAAGCCCACCCACTGGGCTGTCGCCTTTGACCGTCCTGGCCCGACCTTTAGGCATGAAATGTTCGAGGAGTACAAAGCGCAGCGCCCGGCCACGCCGGAGGAATTGAAAGGCCAGATGAAAAAGGTCCACCAGTTAGTGGAAGCTTTCCATATTCCCGTTTTTGAAATCGATGGCTTCGAGGCCGACGATGTCCTGGGCACCTTAAGCAAGCAGGCTGATGAGCAGGGCGTTGAGACCATCATTGTTACCGGGGACAACGACATGCTGCAAGCTGTCTTGCCTCGAGTGAAGACCCTTGCCCCCAGGCGGACCTTCACTGATACCGTCCTTTACGATGCAGAGGCAGTAGAGCAAAAATATGGCATCAAACCAGAACAACTCGCTGACCTTAAAGCACTGGCTGGCGATGTCTCGGACAATATACCCGGCCTGCCAGGCATCGGTGAGAAAACAGCCGCTAAATTACTTCAGCAGTATGGCAGCCTCCGGGGAATCTACGACCATATTGAAGATATAACGCCGGGCAGGTTGCAGGACACGCTACGCGAATATCGCACTCAGGCTTTCCGGAATAAAGAATTGTCCACCATAGTCAAAGATGTTCCTATCAAGCTGGACTTGAAAACCTGCCAGGTAAGCCACTATGACCGGAACGAGGTGGCAAGGCTTTTCCAGGAGCTCGAGTTCATTAAATTGCTTCCCAGGCTGCCCCAGCTGAAGGCCGAGAGCCATCAGCCTTCAGCAGTCAAGTGCCACATAGTGAACACTGAAACAGCTTTGGAACAGCTTATAGGCGAACTGGAAGCGGCACAAGGCCTCGCCATTGAGATTGAAACTACGGGCGAGAAGGCTGTGATGGCGGATTTGGTAGGCATAGCAATATCATCAGCCCGGGGGAAGGCGTTTTATATACCTTTGGGGCACATTGGCCTAAATCAGCCGCCGCAGTTGCCATTAACCCGGGTCGCAGCCGGGCTCAAGCCAATTTTAGAAAATGCCAGCAAGGACAAGATTGCCTATAACGGCAAGCATGTTATTGCGGTATTGGTTGGCTGTGGGGTGGAAGTTAAGCATTTGAATTTCGACCCCATGCTCGCTGCTTATCTCCTTGGTGAAAAAAGCTTGGGGCTTAAAGCGCTGGCCTTTAATAAACTGGGCGTCGAGATAGCGACCCCCGCTGGATTAAGTGGCGCAGGAAAGAAACAAAGCTCCCTATCCCTGCTAGAGGTAAACCAAATTGCCGACTATTTCTGCGCCAACGTGGACATCGTTTGGAGTTTAAAGGAGAGCTTGGAAACTGAGCTACGAAAGCAGGGACTGTGGCAGCTCTTCACCGAAGTGGAAATGGCTTTAATTCCAGTTTTGGTTGCTATGGAGAGCAATGGCATTCTTCTGGATACCGACCTGCTTCGTGGGATGTCTCTGGAGCAGGGCCAGGAACTGCTGAGACTGGAGAAAGAAATCTATAGCAGTGTCGGGCACCAATTTAATATCAATTCTCCTCAGCAGTTGGGCAAGGTGCTTTTTGAAGAACTCAGGCTACCCCAGTCTCGCAGAACGAAGAGCGGCTATTCCACGGAAGCCTCGGTCATGGAAGCATTGAGAGGCACTCATCCTATAATCGAACTCATATTGAAATATCGTCAGCTTAGTAAGCTCAAGTCAACCTATGTTGATGCCCTGCCCGCGCTTATTAACCATAAGACGGGGAGGGTACATACCAGTTTTAACCAGACGGGCACAGCTACCGGCCGACTCTCCTCCAGCGACCCCAACCTCCAGAATATACCTATAAGGAGCGAGATGGGGAATAAGATAAGGAAAGCCATTATAGCTCCGCCTGGGGCATACCTTTTAAGTGCCGATTATTCCCAGATTGACCTGAGAGCCCTGGCTCATCTCTCTCAAGACTCCGCTCTCATTACCGCCTTTGCCCAAGACGAGGATATCCATTCCATGACCGCCTCTAAAATATTCGGCATCCCCGCGAGTGAGGTGACACCCGAAATGCGCCGAAATGCCAAAACGGTCAATTTCGGAGTTGTTTATGGCATGAGCGATTATGGATTGGAGCAGGCCACCAATCTCAGCCGAGAGGAAGCCTCTCAATTTATCGTCCTGTATTTTGAAAAATATCCCGGGGTGAAGGAATATCTCGAGGCAACCAAGGCACAAGCCAGGAAGCTGGGCTATGTGCAAACAGTGTTGGGGAGGCGGCGGTTCCTACCCGAAATTAATTCTTTCAACCGAATGGTCAGGGAGGCTGCGGAGCGCATGGCTATAAATGCCCCGGTGCAGGGCAGCTCTGCCGATATCATTAAAATTGCCATGATAAATCTACATCGGGAAATGGAGAAGCGGAACCTTAAGAGCAAGATGCTGTTACAAATACACGATGAGTTGCTCTTCGAGGTGCCCGAGGAGGAAGTGGAGGAAATGAAATCCCTGGTTACTGAGCTTATGCCCAGGGCTGTCGAGCTTTGTGTCCCTGTGAAGATAGATATCAAGCTGGGCAGAAACTGGGGCGAGATGGCATAGGTTAGTAAGGATAAAGAGCTTTACATAACCTCACGAAATACGAGGGCGCCAACAGGGCAAACGGCAACACACTCACTACAGTCCTGACAGCTGGAACTACCCATAGGCTCGTCCCCAAAAGTGGTAACCATCCTCTGGAAGCCGCGGTGAGCAAAACCGATGGTCCCCTTGCCCAGTGTTTCCTGGCATACCCAAACGCATCTGCCGCAGAGCACACACTTATTAGGGTCATAAATGAACAGGGGACTGCTAGAATCTACGGGCAGCTCAGGCAAGATTTTCCTGAACCTTTTTGTTTTGAGCTTCACGCCGAGATGCTTGGCTATCCTCTGAAGTTCACAAGAACCACTTTTTGGACAATGGGCGCAATCTACAGGGAGACTGGCTAGAAGCAATTCCAAAGCGGTGCGGGCTAGCCTCAATGCCTTTGCCCCTTTGGTATTAACCACCATTCCTTCTGCTACAGGCGTAGTACAGGCTGTAACTGGTATATCTTTACCTTCTATCTCCACAAAGCAGAGGCGGCAGGAAGCAAAAGGCGCGCTCCTTTCCCGAATGGCGCAAAGGTTGGGAATGTAGATGTCATTATCCAGAGCTGCCCACAAGACCTTTTCACCTGGGGCAGCTTCTACTGTCTTACCATCAATCGTCAAAGAAACGCTTTTAACTTTTACCAGTACCCTTCCCCTTGTTCTCTCCTTTGAGGGAGAGAAAATCGTAAAGCAGAAATTATCTTCCCAGACCGGTCTATCATCCTTTAGAAGAGCCCTTGTACCTTGCCAGTCTTTGTATCAACATCTACCCTTCTGAAGGCCGGATTGGAGCTGGTTCCTGGCATCAGGCTGATTGTCCCGGCGCAGGGACAGAGGAATTTTGCCCCGGAATAAATCAACACGTCGCGGATAGGCAGAGTCCATCCTTTAGGGGTACCCTTAATGGTCGGGTCATGTGTCAGGCTCAGATGGGTCTTCACCATCATGGTAGCGTATTCATTATATTTAGAATCGGCCTCGAGCATCTTGGCCTTGGCCTCGGCATCCGCGGTCCATGACACTCCATCGGCTCCATAGACCACTTTGGCAATCTTATCCACCCGCTCTCGCAGCTTCATTTCCATAGGGTAAAGGAATTTGAAATCGTTCTTCTCTTCGCAGGCTTCTATAACTGCATCAGCAAGCTCCAGGGCACCATCACCACCCTTGAGCCAGTGTTCGCTGAGCGCGCAGCGTGCCCCGGCTGCCTCAGCTGCCTTGCGCACCATGGCAATCTCTTCCTTAGTGTCGGTGTGGAAGGAGTTGATGCAGACCACAGGATTGATTCCTGATGTCCTGATTGTGTTGATGTGGTGCAGCAAATTGGGAAGGCCCTTCTCCAGAAGTCCCAGGTCTTCCTTAGTGTAGGACTCGGGCAGGGGCAGACCAGCCACTACCTTGGGGCCGCCACCATGCATCTTCAGTGCCCTGATGGTTGTGGTGAGTACCGACACATGCGGCTTGAGACCACTAAGTCGGCATTTTACATTCCAGAACTTTTCGAATCCTATGTCTGCAGCAAAGCCGCTCTCGGTGACATGATAGTCAAACATCTTCAACGCGATGCGGTCACCGATGATGGAGGATTGCCCTACGGCGATGTTAGCAAAGGGGCCGGCATGAACCATACAGGGCTGATATTCTACGGTGCACATCATTGTAGGGTTGATTGTATTGCGCATCCAGGCAGTCATGGCGCCTCCCACCTCCAGATCGGCGGTAGTAACAGGATTGCCATCCCTGTCAAAAGCTACAGTAATCTCGTCCATCCTTTTGCGCAGGTCCGCCAGGTCCGTGACAATAGATAACATAGCCATAAGCTCGGAGCTCACGGCAATACCGAACTTGGACTGCATTGTGTAGCCATCCATACGACCACCGAGGCCTATTACAATGTTCCTGAGGCTCTGGGCGCAGAAGTCCATGATCCAACCCATCTCCACCCTGGTAGGGTCAACATTAAGGCGGCGCATTCTGCTGCGCTTAGCTAGCTCTTCGTCATTGTAGTTGCGCTCATGCTGCATTCTGGCGGTAAGCGCCACCATGGCCAGATTGTGGGCATTCATTATGTCGTTAATGTCACCAGTAAGCCCCATGGAAAATTCGGTCATGGGAATAAGCAGAGCATTGCCTCCCCCAGCAGCAGTACCCTTAATATTCATAGTTGGACCGCCTGAGGGTTGCCGTATACAACCGCCCACGTTCTTGCCCCGCTTGCCCAGGCCTTCCAGGATACCCATCAAGGTGGTTGTTTTCCCTTCTCCTAGCGGCGTGGGAGTTATGGCAGTTACCTCGATGTACTTGCCGTCCGGCCTGCCCTTGAGGCGCTCGATAATCTTCATGAAATCAAGCCTGCTCAGTCTCCCGTAAGGAATAATTTCATCCTTCTGCAGGTTGAGTCTTTCCCGCCACTCATCAGGCGTCGGCATTTTTTCTTCGGCAGCTTCCGAAATCTGCCAATCTTTCATTTTTGTCGCATCGTAAGCCACGGTAACCTCCTTTGTCCTTTATTAATTTATTATTTTCGCATACGCTCGGCCCTGCGCTCAGCCGCTACTACTGTGTTGACCATTAGCATGGTGATAGTCATGGGGCCAACCCCTCCGGGCACCGGGGTAATAGCGCTGGCTTTCTCTTTGACCGTCTCGAACTCTACATCCCCCCTGAGGTCGCGGACCTGCTTGCTGGGGTCCTTCTTGCTGGGTTTCCAGCCCACCTGGTTTACACCGACATCGATAACAACTGCCCCCTCTTTGACCATGTCCGGTTTAATGACCTCCGGAGAGCCCATTGCGGCAACCAGGATATCCGCCTGTCTGGTGATTTCGGCCATGTTTTTGGTCCCCGTGTGGACGACGGTCACAGTGGCATTGGCACGCTTGTTTTTCTGCACCAGCATGGCCATGAGAGGCTTGCCTACTATGTTGCTTCGGCCGCATATGACCACGTGTTTGCCTTCGGGGGGGTTGCCGCTGCGGATCATTAACTCCACCGCGCCATGTGGTGTGCAGGGCATGAAATAGGGGTCTCCGATGAGCATCTTGCCTACGTTGACAGGGTGGAAGCCATCCACGTCTTTAGCTGGGTCGATAAGAGTGAGCACCTTATCTGCATTAATGTGTTTTGGCAAGGGTAATTGAACCAGTATGCCGTCAACATGCTCTGCCTTGTTCATTTCCTCCACTTTGGAGAGGAGTTCCGCCTCCGAGGCGACTTCGGGCAGGACGATGGTTTGTGACCACACGCCTATCTCATCAGCCGCCTTTTCCTTGCCCGAGACGTAGGAAACGGATGCCGGGTCCTCTCCCACGCGAATCATGACCAGGCCCGGCGTTACGCCCTGTTCCTTGAGCTTGGATACTCGCTCCTTTAACTCAACCCTAATCTCCTTGGCCACTTCGTTTCCCGAAATTATCTTTGCCGTCATCTTAACCTCCTTTCTTAACTTATCGGTTTATCGGTACTGCCCGTCTTGACAGCACTAAGGCGTGCCGCAATATCCTGCACTTGGCTGATGACCTCTGGACTTGCATTGATGAGGGGAAGATTGCCAAGACCAGCTTCTATTATGCTCTGGTCGTAGGGAATAAAGCCCAAAAATTCAAAATCGGGCATGGCGGCAATAAGAAAATCCTTGTCCTGTTCACTGCGAATCTTGTTAGCCACCACCGCGATGTTTTCCAAACCTATGTCTTTTGCCAGCTCTCTTATCCTGTAGGCTGTTTCAATGCTTCCTTTACCTGGTTCCACCACAATAATCATCTTGTCCACGGCTCTTGCTGTCGCCCGCCCCAGATGCTCGACCCCGGCCTCCATATCTATTATGACTACTTCATCCCTCCGCAGGAGTATGTGGAAAATTAAAGCTTCCAGCAAGGCATTTTCGGGACAATAACAACCACTACCACCCTTTTTTAACCGTCCCATTACCATTAATTTGATTCCATTATGCTCTACCCAATACTTTTCCGGTATATCATCAACCCTGGGATTTAATTTGAAGTAAGGTGCTGCCTGGCCAGGACGTGCCCCTGTCCTTTCTTCAATCAGGTCTCCCATCTCAGATATGGGGATTATCTTCTCTGCGCGGGGAAAGCCGAGAGAGCCTGCCAGAGTAGCATTTGGGTCGGCATCTATGGCCAGGACAGAGTACCCGGACTGGGTAAGTGTGGTGGAAAGGAGAGAGGCTAACATTGTTTTGCCTACCCCCCCTTTACCACTAACGGCAATTTTCATTCCCAAGCGACAAATTATATCCTGCATCAACACGATAAATCAAGGCAGAAATAACTATTATTTTGCATCGTATTGCTGACTCAGCAGGCGAGGTTTACGAGACTTTGACATATCGGCGCCCATGTGCTGATTTGCTTCCTCGCTTATGGCAGGTAATTGCAGATTGCCCGCAGAAAGCAAACGGTGCTAAAATGCAAAATCAAGGCTACACCAGCCGGTCTACTTGGTTCATCTGACATGTGTGCTTTTTTATGGGAGGGTGATATGTCGAACGGATATGAAATAAATGAACTGGCTAAGGAAGAATCCTGGCGGATGTCTCGAATAATAGGCGAATTTGTAGAGGGTTTTGATAATCTATCCGGTATCGAGCCGGCAGTGACCATATATGGTTCGTCCAGATTGAGAGTAGGGGATGAGCTATATGCGGAGACGGAAGAGATAGCCTATCGGCTCGGTCAGTTGGGCTTCTCAATTGTAACTGGTGGGGGACCGGGTGTAATGGAGGCAGCCAACAAAGGTGCACAAAAGGCTGGGGTTACATCGGTCGGGCTGAATATCTCCCTTCCCGAGGAACAGGTCTGTAATGCCTACACCACAAGGTCGATAACGTTCGATCACTTCTTTACTCGTAAAGTCATGCTGGTGAAGTATGCCGTTGCTTTTGTAATAATGCCGGGTGGCCTGGGCACGCTTGACGAGGTGACGGAGGTACTGACCATGATGCAGACCCACAAGATAAAACCTTTTCCCGTAGTATTGTTCAACAGCGAATTTTGGAAGGGATTTCTGGGTTGGCTGCGGAGCTCCGTCTTATCCAGGAAGTATATCTCTGAGAGTGATTTTGACCTGTTGAGAGTCCTGGATCGCCCTGAGGAGGTAGTTGAGGCTATCCGGAGGTGGTATGTCGGGCATGAGGTTATTGGCAAGAAGGCCCTCCTCAAGTGATTGCCCGCCTACTTTTTCAACTCAAGTACTTGGCGATAGCTTTAACCATGTGCCTCAGTCCCCCAATCTAATTCAAAATTAATCATTCAACTACCATAGAGAAATCCAGCGAGAAGTTTGAGGTTAAGGGATTGCTCAAAACATGATACAATCGTGCCAGCAACTTGACGAATGACACGCACAACTGCTGATTATATCGGTACGCATAAACGTTTCTGGGAGATAGACGTCGTACGTACCGTCGCCATAATAATAATGATAGTCTTCGACGTGCTCTATGTGCTTAACTACCTTGGTATCCAAAACACCGGCGTGCCCGGCCCGTATTATGGGTTCTGGTGGTGGATTGCTAGGGTGAATGCCGGCGTTTTTATCTTCCTTGCCGGAGTATCGCTCACAATCAGCCAGGCCAGAGCATCAAAGAAAATATCGAGCTTCATGCTCAGAGGTCTGAAAATATTCGGCTGGGGCATGGTGATTACTCTGCTCACATGGATAATCGCCCCAGATGCATATGTCATATTCGGCATACTCCACTTCTTCGGGATTGCATTCATACTTGCGCCTTTCTTTTTAAGATTCCGCTACATCGATTTGATACTCGGTGCTGCTCTGATGGCAATAGGCGTTTACCTGCTGGAACAAAGGGTTTTGGTCGACTTTCGCTGGCTGCTCTGGCTGATGCCATACGGCTTTAGGACACTGGATTACTGGCCGCTGCTGCCGTGGTTCGGCCTTTTTCTTGTGGGGATGTTTGGCGGCAAAATGCTATATCCGCAAGGAAATAGAAGATTCAATATTCACGAATTCAGCAATCCTGTTACCTCAGCGCTGACTTTGCCGGGAAGACATCCGCTGGTGATGTACATTGCCCACTGGCCGATACTTATCGGCATCGTGTTTGCCCTGTACCCTGACAAAATACTTCCCTATCTGCCATTCTAAACACAACTCAGAACTGCACCGAGCCCTAGTAATTGGTAAAAAAGATCATCATTGCGTAGATGCCGAAGTGTATGATGAAACAAGGCAAAAACGACCTTGTTCGGTATGCTACATAACCCAAAATAAAGCCGCCGGGGATGCAGGCCAGCGTCTCCAAAAAGGGCTTCCCTATGTGGAGCAGCACAAAAGGAATAGCCTGCACGAAGATAGCACTTTTCCCTATCGATTTTTCCAGGCCAAACAGCATATATCCGCGGAAAAGAAATTCCCAGGCAAACATGTATAGTGCGGCCTTGAGCAGCAGCTCGGGCCAGTCTATGGCATGCATGTGGTAGTAAGAGCGAAACTCAGGCGTTTTACCGACCGCGTAGAGAATCAGCGCCATGGCAGCAAGGCAGGCCGCAGTTAGAATTATTGACGATTTCCAGCGGCCGATACGGATGCCATAATCCCAGGGCTTATCCCGAAAAAGCAGCCAGCCCGCCGCCAGCGGGATAAGCAGGTAATAGATGAGTTCCGTTGCCCGGGGAAAATCAATATTTAAAGGATAGTAACGTTCCAGGATTAATACCAGCGTGGATATGCCGACCACCGCAAGAAGGTTTAGGTCATAGCCCCCTAACATCCTGTTTTTGATGTACTTTTGCATTCCAATTGCGACGGATTACACCTTTTTATTAATCCGTGATTCCAAAGTGCCTTCTAATGGCATTAGTGTACCATAAACGACTATTTGGACAATCCGTTCAAGCGGCAACTGATTTAACATAGCTTGATGTCTGAAAAAACCTTGGTAGTGCCGGCGGTGTGATATAATACTGTGTGATATAACACTGCAAGCTAGAGATTTTGGGCAAACTAAACTATTACAAACTGACGATACAAGATGGGTCCGGAAGTTTAAAAATTTGATATATATGGAAGGGTCAGTGGAAAACAAATTGTTAAAGAAAATAGTGTCCGGAACGGTGTTAACGCTCCTTCTTATAAGCATTGTAACATTGCCATGTAACATTCAACCAGTTAAAGCAGAATCAAGAAACATCATAGCTACTTATGGCAGTGGATATCTTGAAGATATTGATGGCGTGCTGGTTCTCCATGTTAAGGGAAGTCCCTATGAAATGGGTTACCAAAACGGTTTTTTATTAAAAGATAGCATCCAAGCACAAATACAACGCGGAATCCAGGAAATTATAGACATGGGTTATTCTTACGAATACCTCGTTAACTGTGCACAGGCGATGGAACCACATATACCTCAAGAATACATTGAGGAAATGCAGGGATTAGCTGATGGAGCTAGCATGAATTACACCGATGTGCTCCTTGCGCAAATACAGATCGATATAATACTCTATGGCCCAGGATGGACAGGATGCAGTGGTTTTGTCGTGTTTGGCAACGCTACCAAGGATGGGCATTTATACCATGGTAGAAGCTTTGATTGGCACCTCCCCCCTGAGCCGATAGGTTTAATCACCGTTTACGAGCCTGAGAACGGAAATGCCTTCGTGAACGTGGGGTCGTTCGGAGGTGTTGGTTTGCATACGGGAATGAACAAAGAAGGCATAACTTTTGGAAGCAAGATTTCTCTATCCGCTGACCAAACGTTAGACGGAATGCCTGCTGGGTTCGTGAACAGGAAAGTGGTGCAATATTCCAATAATTTAACGGAGGCGATTGATATTATATGCCAGACAGACAGAACAGTTAGCGGGAACATAGTATTGGGAGATGGCAAGAATCTTAACGCCTGTGTCGTAGAGATGTCTGCCAACTACTGTAAAGTATTTTGGGCTGGAGACCCGGCAGAGAATATAGAACCACATTATAGCATCCCGAACGCTGTACGCAGGACTAATCATTATGTTGATGAGGAACTTGCGGCTACTCAGCGTTCACCTTATGACCCAAGGGAATGGTGGTATTCCGTAGCGACTAATAGCTGGGATAGATATGAGAAACTGAGCCAATTGATTGTAGGTAATTACAGTAATATAGATGCTGAAATGTCAATCGAGTTTTTGCGGACGCCCCCCGTTGCTTGGCATCCCATTAATGAGCAAAGCACGGTTTTTGATTCTACTGATCTGGAGCTTTGGGTTGCCAATGCAAACTCCACTACTCCCGCATATTTGCGAGAATTTATTTACCTATCATACGATGACTTGTTTTCCGAATATCTAATTGACCTCACCATCTCTAGCACTGCTGGAGGTAATGTAACCACCCCGGGCGAGGGGACTTTTATCTATGAAAAGGGAAGAGAGGTCAACTTGGTGGCAGCCCCTGGTGCTGGCTACCATTTTGTCAACTGGACTGGCAATGTCAGCACCATTGCCGACGTCGAGGATGACACTACCACCATCACCATGCAGGACAACTATGACATCACCGCCAATTTTGAAGCGGATGTCCCCCGGGGATGCTTCATCGCCACTTCAGCTTACGGCACGTCAATGGCCAAGGAAGTAGAAATTCTCCGTGAGTTCAGAGATAAATACCTACTCACCAACCCGCTGGGACAAGCTCTGGTAGATTTCTATTACAAGGTCAGCCCACCGATAGCCGAGTTCATAAATGAACATCCCAGTCTGAAGCCAATAGTGAAGGCCGGGCTGTTGCCCGCTGTGGTCATGAGCACCGTAGCCGTCAACACTACTCCGGCCGAGAAGGCGGTCATAGTAGGCTTGCTGGTGCTGGTTTCCGTGGCAATCGCTGTATGGGTAACAAGGCGGCGAGGCGAAGGTCCAGAGTACACCTGAGGGTGAAATTGCAAATTAGCCTGGATAGTGTGTAACAGGTAGGTCTTTCCCAAAAACCTGAAAAGGTAATGGTCCTGTTTTTCCTGAAAGCTGCATATAATTTACCATGTTCTATACGTTCCGGCCCCAGATTTTGTAGTTATCCGATGGCTCTTATTATTCAGGGTAATGGCTGGGAGCAGTTCATATCACGGGCTTGGGAAACAAGGGTATAATAAACAAAGAAGGGGAGGAAGCGAGCGAAGCCATGAAAAACAGCGAGGTGGCTAAGGTATTTCAGGATATTGCTGACCTTCTGGAGCTTAAGGGGGAGAATGTCTTTAAGATTCGCGCCTATCAGAAGGCAGCCAGAGCTGTCGAGTACCACCCCAGGGAATTAAAGGTTATGATTGATGAAGGGGAGGCCTTACAGAGTATTCCCGGCGTGGGTGAGGCAATCGCTAAAAAGGCCACCGAACTGATAACGACCGGTAAGCTGGGTTATTATGAGAATCTGAAGGCTGAGTTTCCCCAGGGGGTGACCAATCTCCTGGCTATACCAGGGATTGGTCCTAAGACCGCTAACAAGCTTTCCAGCGAATTAGGGATAAGCTCGGCGGATGAATTGGAGCGAGCAATCAATGAGGGACACGTGGCTCAACTCTTCCGTCTCGGCGAGAAGACCGCTGATAATATCCTTCATCAAATCCAGGCATTGCGCCGCAAAGACCAGCGCATCCCCATTGGCGAAGCTCTGCCCATTGTCGAGGAAATCCTAGGCGCCCTCCGCTCTGTCCCCGGCGTGAGAAATCTCACTCCCGCTGGCAGCTTACGGCGCTTTCGGGAAACGTTGGGTGATATTGACCTGATGGGCACTGCCGATAACCCCAAGGAGGTTATAGATGCTTTTGTTGCCCTGCCTCACGTAGGGCAGGTGCTGGCCCAGGGGTCAACCAAGGCCAGTGTTATTGTCAGCGGCGGATTGCAAGTTGACTTGAGGATGGTGGAGCATGATTGCTTTGGTTCCTTGCTTCAGTATTTTACCGGGAATAAACAGCATAACATTTCCCTGAGAGAAAGAGGGCGTAAGCAAGGACTAAAGCTGAGTGAATATGGGATAACTGTTGTAGCTACAGGCAAGCTGGAAAAATTTTCTACGGAGGAGGAATTCTATCATCGGCTGGGGCTTCAGTATATCCCCCCAGAACTCAGAGAAGCTCAGGGTGAAATAGAAAAGGCTGAGAAGGGAGCTATCCCAAGGCTCGTGGAGTTATCCGACATAAAGGGTAACCTTCATGCGCATACCGAATGGAGCGATGGGCATGATTCCATCGAGGAACTGGCCCTGGCTGCCAAAGATATGGGCTATCAATATATCGCAATCACGGAACATTCCGTTGGACGTGCTATTGCTCACGGTCTCGATGTGGAGAGGCTGAGGAAGCAAGTTACTGAAATCAAAGCTCTTAACGAGCGTTTAACCGGGATTCATGTGCTTACTGGCATCGAGGTGGATATTCGGGCGGATGGTAGCTTGGACCTGCCACACGGAATTCTATCTGATTTGGATGTGGTGATTGCTGCTGTGCACTCTGCCATGAACCAAAGTGAGGAAAGGATGACCCGGCGGGTAATAAACGCCATAGAAAATCCCGATGTCGACATGATTGCCCACCCTACTTGCCGTCTTATAGGAGAGCGTGAGCCCGTGGCCATAGACTTAGAAGCCGTCTTCCGGGCAGCAGCTAAGTATAATAAGATTATGGAGATTAACGCCATGCCTGACCGTCTTGATTTAAAAGATATTCATGCTTTCCGTGCCAGAGATGTAGGGGTAAAGCTCGCCATCGGGACCGATGCTCATAGCATTGCTCATCTGAGCTTTATGCGATTCGGGGTTGGTGTTGCTCGGCGGGCTTGGTGTGAGCCGCAGCATATATTAAATACTTTGCCCCTGGCAGAATTGCTTGCCGTTTTAAATAGGCATGCGAGGTGAATCGGATGGAAGATTCAGGCGGCTTTTCGCTGGAATATGCTGTATTTTGCTTACTCACCTAATATCTGAATAGTAATCTTTCTGGACCTTGGGCGATTATCAAAATCTACGAAAACTATCTGCTGCCAGGTGCCCAGAGTTAACCTCTTATTCACAAAAGGTATTATTAGTGAAGCTCCAAGCGTGGAAGCACGCACGTGGGAATGGCCATTCCCATCCCCCCAAGTTTTATTATGGTCGTAGGGAATATTCTGGGGTATCACTCTATCCCACATATGCTTAAAATCGGAAACTAGATTTGGCTCGTATTCTATGGTGGTTATTCCCGCAGTCGAACCGACTATAAACAAAGTGACTATTCCGCTATTAACCCCAGATTCCTCTACATTCTTTGCCACCTGGGAGGTTATATCGATAATGTCGCAATTACCTTTTGATTGAAGGGCGATGTCTCTAGTGACTACAGTCATATCTTTACCTCCTGCCATATGATATCGTCTAATTCAAATACAGGTCCATCACGGCATACCTGTTTTAAGCCTTTCCTGGTATTTATAGTGCAGCTATAGCAAGCTCCAAAACCACACCCCATCCTCACCTCAAGGGAAACCTGACATTTTCTTAGTTTGAGATTATTTTGCTTCGCTCGCCGTGATATCTCTGCCATCGCCTTATACATATCTGCTGGACCACAGGCATACACCTGGTCAGCCCAGTCTAAGAAATCAGGCAGGATATCCGTGGCCATGCCTTTCTTGCCCATGCTGCCATCTTCAGTGACGGGAACAAATTGAACTTCTTTTGGTAAAGGCGGGAGTTCGCTTCTCTTCTTGCCCGCAGAAGAAAAGGGATACAGATGAACAGCAGTGCTCGCCCCATGAACTAAAGTTATCTGGTGTTGTGACGAAGCATGCTGCATCAAGAAAACCAGCGGAGCTATACCAATTCCTCCAGCTACCAGTAGCAAGTTCCTTACTCCTGGCTCGATACTAAAACCCTTGCCCAAAGGGCCTAGAATGTCTATTTTCTCGCCTGTTTGGCGCCGTGAGAGCCAGAGGGTGCCTTTGCCCGCTATCTTAAACAAGAGGGCAATCTCTCGGGATGAAACTTTATGGACGCTGAAAGGGCGGCGTAATGTAAGGTCCCCACACCGCACTGTGATGAATTGCCCGGGCTGAGCCGCCATTGCTATATCTGGCGCCTCAATCCACATGAGGTGTATGCCGGGCATGACCTCCACATTAGAAGCTACGGAGCACAAGACTTGTTTCATACTAAAACCTAAACAATGTCAAAATTCAAAGATAGAGAAGCAAAATGATAGAGCAAAAATCAAAAACGAAACCTTTTCCATTTTGAATTGTACTTTTAATTTTTAACTTTTGCCTTTTGATTTTCTTAAGTACTCCCTGAGTGGTTGAACGTTAAAGATTTGGCCACTATTTGCCAGCGCTCCTATAGCTACCCGGGCAGTATCTAATGAGGTGAAGCAGGGTATCCTCTTTTCTGCTGCGGCACGCCTGATATCTAACCCATCTTTTAGCGGAATGCGCCCTCCCGTGATGGTATTAATCACTCCGCTCACAGAATTATCTTGAATAACATCAACGACGTTAGGATGCCCTTCGCTTAGCTTCTTGGTCACCATTTTTACCGGGAGTCCCATGGATTCAATCATCTCTGCGGTTCCCTCCGTGGCGTAGAGCTCATGGTGAAGGGAATGCAGTTGTTTAATCAGAGGCGAGATTTCATCTTTATCCTTGTCTGCAATGCTAAGTAGCAAACTACCTCCTTGAGGCAGCATCAATCCAGCAGCTAAAAGTGCCTTAACCAGAGCTGCCTCAAAGCTGTAATCAATTCCCATAACCTCGCCCGTGGATTTCATCTCAGGACCGAGGTAGCTATCTACTCCAATCAATTTGGACATGGAGAAAACGGGAGCCTTTATACCTACCAAGTTTTGTCTCCTCCATAGACCACCTTCATAGCCTTGCTCCCTGAGGCTAATCCCGGCCATGACCTTAGTGGCAATTCTTACCATGGGCACGCCGGTTACCTTGGAGATAAAAGGCACGGTTCGGCTGGCGCGGGGATTTACCTCAAAAACATATACCGTTGAGCGACCATTTTCCTTCATGATTACCATCTGGACGTTCATCAACCCTTTAATTCCCAGAGCCAGTCCGATTCTGGTGGTGTAATCCACCATGGCATTTACTTCGTCTTGAGTGAGATTGATTCCCGGGTAGATAGACAAGGCATCACCGCTATGTACGCCAGCCCTTTCAATATGCTCCATCACGCCAGGAATAAGAACCCTTTCCCCGTCGCAAATGGCATCTACCTCGACTTCTTTACCCTGGAAGTATTTATCAATAAGCACAGGATGCTGGCTGTCCATCTCAAGAGCCAGTGTCAGGTAGCGGATTAACTCAGGTTCGTTGTACACGATTTCCATAGCCCGGCCCCCCAGGACATAGCTAGGACGCACTAAGACCGGATAGCCCAGGTTCCTGGCTACATTTAGCGCCTCCTCCAAAGATCTCACTCCAGCCCCCGGCGGCTGAGGAATACCTAATCTGTCCATGAAATCTTCAAAGCGATGACGGTCTTCAGCGATGTCTATAGCTTCGGCACTCGAGCCGAGTATCGGCAAATTGTTGCGAGCTAAGAGCCCAACCAGATTAAGGGGTGTTTGTCCACCGAACTGGACGATAGATGCCGGAGCAGAGCCGTTATTACTCTCATTCTCAAGTATATCTCGGATGCTTTCCTCGTCCAAAGCTTCGAAGTAGAGGCGATTGCTGGTGTCAAAATCGGTGGAAACTGTCTCGGGATTAGAATTGACCAAAATGCTTTTGATTCCTGCTTCTTGAAGCGCCCAGGCTGAATGGACGCAGCAGTAGTCGAACTCAATTCCTTGCCCGATGCGTATCGGCCCGCTGCTGATAACCACCGCTTTCTTTTCTGGCAACGGTTCGGCTTCATTTTCCTTCTCATAAGCGCTGTAGAAATAAGGGGTCTCAGCATCAAATTCGGCAGCACAGGTATCCACCATCTTGTACACCGGGCAGATTTGCCATTCATGGCGAATTTGCCTTACCTGCTCAGGCAACCTATCGGCCAAAGTGCCCACTTGCTCATCGGAAAAGCCGAGCCTCTTCGCCTCCCATAAAAGCTCCGGTTTCAACGGTTCGGAAAGAAGTCTCTTCTCCATGTCCACAATATTCTGGAACTTATAAATAAACCAGGGGTCTATCCCGGTGGCCTGAGATAGCTCTTCGGGGGTGGTTTCCCTTCGCAGCGCCGCCATAACCGCCCATAGTCTTAAGTCGTTAGGGTGAAGCGGGTAGGAATTAAGCCCCTTCCCTTGACTCCAACCGGGGTCTTCCCAGAGCAGGGTGCGTTTGCCGAATTCCAGGGAGCGCACTGCCTTTTGTAGAGCAGCCTCAAAACACCTGTCAATGGCCATTACCTCACCGGTGGCTTTCATCTGGCTGCCAATTTTTCGGTCACCCGAAGCAAATTTATCGAAAGGCCATCTGGGAATCTTGACTACGCAGTAATCCAGGGCTGGCTCGAAAGACGCCAATGTTTTGCCCGTGACCTTATTGGGTATTTCATCGAGCCTCTTGCCTATGGCTATTTTGGCAGCCACCCGGGCAATAGGATAGCCAGTAGCTTTACTGGCTAAAGCCGAGCTGCGGCTGACACGCGGATTGACTTCAATTACATGATATTCGCTTTTGGCAACTCCCTTCTGGTCCGGGGCCCATTTTTCCGCCACTATTGGACTGGGTGTCAAGGCAAACTGTATATTACAGCCACCCTCGATTCCCAAAGCCCTTATGATTCTCAGGCTGGCCGACCTGAGCATCTGGTATTCTTTATCGGTGAGAGTCTGGCTGGGGGCTACCACAATGCTATCCCCGGTATGCACCCCCATAGGATCGATGTTTTCCATATTACACACGGTAATGCAGTTATCAGCAGCATCCCGCATAACTTCGTATTCTAGTTCCTTCCAGCCTAAGACACACTGCTCTACCAGGACCTCGTGGCTCATGCTGGAATCCAGGCCATTAGTAACAATCTGCTCAAGCTCTTTCATAGTGTGGGCGATGCCGCCGCCCGTGCCGCCTAAAGTGTAAGAAGGGCGGATTATAAGAGGTAAACCAATGGAGTTTGCCAGTTCTTTCGCTTCCTTTACCGACTTCACTGTGGCGCTTGCGGGCACAGGCTCGCCGATATCAACAAGAAGCTGCTTGAACAAGGACCTCTCCTCGGCTTTCTTTATTGTCTCCAAGGGTGTTCCCAGCATCCTCACGTTATATTTATCCAGTATGCCGGCATCGGCTAATTCCACTGCCAGGTTAAGCCCTGTTTGACCACCGAGGGTAGGTAATAGGCCATCGGGTCGTTCTCTTTCAACTATACGAGCCAGGACTTCCACGGTGAGCGGCTCGATGTAAACGATATCGGCGATGCCCTCGTCGGTCATGATGGTGGCCGGGTTCGAGTTCACCAGGACTGTGGTCACGCCTTCCTCCCGAAGTGACCGGCATGCCTGAGTCCCGGAATAATCAAACTCCGCCGCCTGCCCGATTATTATCGGCCCCGAGCCAATGACTAAGACCTTAGATGGTTTAGACATTCTTTCCCTTACCTAAATATAGCAACCGGAGTCAAAATTATTGCCGGATAGGAAATCTGCAAATCCTTCTTCCTGACCGTTGAACCAAGAACGGTAGTCCAACCCTTGAATGCGTCAAGGAAACTATCTATAGATTGTTCTGGCAACTGAATACCTAAAGGGTATAAACTAAAAAGGTGGAACTTTTCGCCCTGTGCTAGTTTGCGTTGAACTCGGCCAAAAACGGTATATTCGCCAGCTAATTCCTCCTTAACCACTCTAATATTAGTCCGTGGAAGTGAAGCTCCAAAAAGAAACTCCCTTGATGGTGCCAGAATTGGGGAAATGCGAATATTATAGGTTTCCCGCTCTTCACTCAGCATATCTAAATAATTAATCGAAAACTCCCATGCTTGCTTTTGAGCAGCGCTTTTGTATTTTCGTTTATCAGGCGCGATTTTTTCCATATCCTTAATCCATTTCATTAGATTAAACAGCCTTTCCATTGCCGAAAGCTCCACTTCTGCCTTGACCTCGATGAATTCCCCAACTCCAAGGTGCTCCCAACCCTCAATACTAAAAGTCTCAAACCTTCGAATTTTCTTTTCCGTCTCCAAAATTTGATATAGCTGTTCAAAGAGAGACGCATCTGTTGCCTTCGTCAACTCTTCCCTAGTTAATTCCCGGCTACCTTTCTTCAGGCTAATTCTGGTACCGGCAAATCCAATGCTTCCAGTTACTTCTGATGGCTTGCTAGTAGCAACCTCCGTTCTTTCCAGGGGTAATCCAGTTAGCAGAGCAGAGACAAAATCTTCCACTTTCTGTCTATCTAGGTAAACGAATTCTCGTATAGGTAGTGCTGGCGGTTTAACTTCACGCTTTTGCCTCTTCCAGAAACCTCTTAAGAATGTTTTCACTTTTTCACCCCCTCACCATCTCCAGAAAACGCTCGAATAAATACATGTTATCCAGCGGGCCGGGGGAGGCTTCGGAGTGGTATTGAATGGACAGGATAGGCAGGTCCCGGTGGCAAAGTCCCTCCACCGTGCCGTCGTTTAAGTTTATGTGGCTGACCTCAAGCCCCCCTTTCAAGGTATCGGCGTCTATGGCATAGCCATGATTCTGGGCGGTGATATAAACTCTGTCGGTGGCTAAATCCCGCACGGGATGGTTGCCGCCACGATGCCCAAACTTCAACTTGAATGTCTGTGCTCCTAAGGCTTTGCCTATAAGCTGATGCCCCAGGCAGATACCCATTATTGGCTTTCGTCCTATAAGCTCTCTTACCGTGTCCGTGATATCATCGAGGAGGGCGGGGTCGCCCGGGCCCGGGGAGAGGACAATGCCATCGGGGTTTAAGGCCAAGATATCTTCTGCTGAAGCGGTGCACGGGACAGCACTTGCCTGGCAGCCGAGGTGGCTCAAGATACGCAGTATGTTGTATTTCAAGCCGTAGTCTATAACCGCGATATGAGATTGCGGAGCCTGTTCCGAGCGTGAGCGAGGAATCTCGCCGAGTTTGCTTCGGCTTCGCCTCGCAACCGCTGAATCTCCTCGCAATGACTGAGAAAGCAGGGTCGCAGTGGCAGGCGCATTGGATTGCCACTCATATGCCTTCTCGGTGCTAACTTGGTGAACGAAATCAGTAAAGTCATATTTAGGTAAGCTCTTCAACTCCTTCAAAGCCTCTTCAATGCTCAGCTCTGAACTGAGAATGCCCGCCATCACCCCGGCTGACCTCAGGCGGCGAGTTAAGGCACGGGTATCTATGCTGCTGATGCCAGGAATGCCGTAAGCCAGCAGAAACTCGTGCAAAGTCCGGGTGCTTTGCCAGTGACTGGGCTGGGAGCAATATTCCCGAACGGCAAAGCCCCTCACCTGAATTTGCCTGGATTCAAAGTCGGATTCGTTGATGCCATAGTTGCCAATTAAGGGATAGGTAGGGACAAGAATTTGACCAGCGTAAGAGGGGTCTGTGAGCATCTCCTGGTAGCCGGTCATGCTGGTGCTGAAGACTACTTCACCATAGGCAGTGGTCTCGGCACCAAAGGAATGGCCTTCATAAACCGACCCATCTTCAAGGACTAAAATCGCTTTCTTAGACATGAGATTGCTTCGTCACTTCGCTCTTCGCAATGACAAGGGAATCATCGGTGTAGAGTAGCTTTCCCCGTGATATGGTTGCCATCACCTTGCCCTTAAACTTATAGCCATCGTAAGGAGTATTTTTACCCTTAGAGGCGAAATTGCGGCTATCCACTATCCATTCCCGGTCAGGGTCAAGTATGGTGATATTAGCCGGAGCGCCTGCCTTTAAGGTACCTAGTTCACCATTTCTACCGATGACTTTCGCTGGCTCACAGGTGAGCTTGGAGAGCAGCATGGTCAAGTCTATTTTTCCTTCATGCACCAGGCTCATGAGACAACCGAAAGCGGTTTCAAAGCCACTGATGCCAAAAGCAGCCAGCTCTAGCCCACAATTTTTGTCTGCCAGGGTATGTGGTGCATGGTCAGTGGCAACAGCGTCGATTACCCCGTCTTTAAGCCCCTCAATTAAGGCTTGGACATCCTCTTCAGTGCGCAGGGGCGGGTTTACTTTGGCATTGGTATCGAAGGGTTCGTTTGAAGCTTTACCCATAATCCTTTCCTCGGTTAAGGTCAGGTGGTGGGGTGTGACCTCGGCGGTTACCGAAATCCCTTCTTCCTTAGCACGGCGTATAAGCTCCACAGAGCCTTTGGTGCTCGCATGGGCAATGTGAAGCCTGGCCTTGGTCTGCTTTGCCAGAGTCAGGTCCCGGGCTACCATAGCCTCTTCGGCAGCTGCGGGAATTCCTTTTAGTCCCAGCTTAGCGGACATCTGACCTTCGTTTATGATTCCATTGTTGCTCAGCGTCTTATCCTCACAATGTTCGATGATTGGCAAGCCCAGGTCTCGGCTATACTCCATGGCGCGACGCATAAGCTGTGAGCTTGCCACAGGGTTGCCATCATCGCTGAAAGCAAGCACCCCGGCTTCAGCCAGTCCGCCCATATCGGTTAATTCCTCGCCTTTTCTAGCTTTAGTGATACAGCCTATGGGAAGAACGGCAATCAAGCCATCCCTGCTCGCTTTTTGCTTCACCCAATCTACAGCAGCTGGAGTATCTAAAGGAGGCTCCGTATTTGCCATGCAACAGACGGTGGTAAAACCACCTATGGCGGCTGCTTTTGTCCCCGTGGCGATTGTTTCCTTATCCTCAAAGCCTGGCTCTCTAAGATGGCAGTGTAGGTCTATAAAGCCGGGGCAGACGACCAGTCCCGAGGCATCGAAATTCTTCGCTTTGCTCAGAATGACAGAAAGTGAAGGGATGGGAGTAACAGTGCCCCCGGCCTGTACAATCTTGCCCTCAGCAATAAGCAGGTCACCAATCTGGTCTATGCCCTGGCTGGGGTCAATTATGTGGCCGCCATGGATAAGCAGAAAGATAGCTTCCTTATTCATTGTCTGGCATATATGCTGGGCTTGAATCCCTGAGACTGGGCTCCTTTCTCCGAAGCAAAAATAATCAAATTTTCTGGTTTAATCTTCCGAGCCCAGTGGCTATCAGCGCTGTGATATTTCTTACTGTCCAGCTTCCGTTGATGCCAATCTGAACTGGCGATGTATTGAGGATGAAGCTCATGGTCGCAATAGACACACCGCAACGTTAAAGGCTCGCGACTTACTATTTTGAACTCAGGCTTTATGTACCTTACTTCTGTTTCCTGGTTTGAGACACACTTTATATTAGGGCACTTAACCCCGGAATCTCGCTTATAAACGGGATAATCTATCTTCCGGACAAAGGAATCCTCTCTTTCAGGAATTGTGACCTCCTTGGCGCCCAATAAAAGGGCCAGGAGCGCCATTCTGACGGGCATCCCGTAAGCTGCTTGCTTGAAATACATGCTCCTGGGGTCGGCATCCACCTCATGGGTCAACTCATCAACACGCGGGAGCGGATGCATAACGAGTGTTTTCTTAAACTCCTTTCCTTTGAGAAGTTTTTTATCTACCACCGGGTAGCCTTTTTTCAATCCCTCTTCTTCCACCGAGGGCACTTGCCTTTCCTTTTGAAGCCTGGTGACATAAAGGGCGTCGACCCCCGCCTTCAGTTCCACTCGGGTACTTATGTCAGGCAGCATGGCAAGTTGATGTGGGCTACCCGGAGTCATATATATGGCATCGATAGGGAAGAGCCCCCTTTCAAGTTCCTGGTTCAGATTCCCACATCTTTTCAGCTCACCTTCATACTCTGTGCTCAGTCTCCTGAGGACATGCTCCGGCATCTCAAGCCCCGGGCCAGGGCAGAAAAGGATAGTGGCACCAAACCTGGCTAAAGCGTAGATCAGGGAATGAACTGTTCGCCCATGTTTCAAGTCTCCCCACAGAGCAATTCTGAGTCCCTTAATGGTCTGTCGTTCTTTTCTAATGGTGTAGAGGTCGCACAAGGTCTGGGTGGGATGTTCATGGCTCCCATCACCAGCATTTATCACGGGGACGCCAGCGTAGTCGGCAACCACCCTGGCTGCTCCTTCCCAGGGATGCCTGATAACAATTATATCGGCATAGCTTCCGAGTACTTTCGCCATATCAGCAACGCTTTCGCCTTTGGCCAGGGAACTTGCCCCTATGTCCACTGCACTTATGATGCGCCCCCCCAGCCTGAGCATCCCAGCTTCAAAAGACAACCTCGTTCTGGTGCTTGGCTCAAAAAACAAGCTGGCCATGATCTTCCCCTGGCATAGTCCGGACTGCTCATTGGGGGCGTTCGCCATCTCGTCCGCCAGGGAAAACAGCACTTCGATTTCCCCGTTGGACAAGTCGTCTATGGTCACCAGACTTCTATTTGCCAGATTCACGACCTCTCCCCCCTTCAATTTCCTCTTAATAGCTCCCCCTTGGCCAGACTCCCGATTACCACCTCATCTACACCATCAATCTCCTCAAGTTGAACCTGTATTTCCTCATCTGTAGAGCTTGGTATATTTTTACCGACATAATCGGCCCGGATGGGGAGCTCTCGATGGCCACGGTCGATAAGTACAGCTAATTGAATAGAGCTCGGACGTCCCATGTCCATCAGGGCATCCATAGCGGCGCGAATGCTCCGTCCAGTATAGAGAACATCATCAACCAGGATTACGCGCCTATCGGTGATACTGGTGGTGATATCAGTGCGGCTCTGGTTCGCTGACTTTAATTCCGCAGGCGAAATATCATCGCGATAAAGGCCAATGTCCAGAGTACCCACGGGGATCGGGGTTCCTTCGAAGCCTTCGATTATTTCAGCTATGCGCTTGGCTAAAGGCACTCCCCGAGTTCGCATGCCTATGAGCACAACGCCCTCCGCACCCTTATTCTTTTCTACAATCTCGTGAGCAATGCGAGCTAACGCCCGCCCCACCTCCCTTGAGGTCAGGAGAACCTTTTCAGGCATTAAAAAACCTCCTGCCTTCAAACTGGCAAGAGGTCTCAATTGGTGCTTCTATTGCGGCGTACTTACACATATTCCCCCTTACCAGCCTCACTGGACTGATTTAAAGGTCTAACTAATTATTATGCCACAATTTTAAAAATAATGCAACCCAGCCTCAGAATTCTGAGGCTGGGGGAATTTGCTACAGTACTGGACATCGGAGGGGAAAGGGGTAGCTCGCGCTACCCTTTTCCCCTAATCCTTAATGATGAGGTTTAGGCTTACTGTCGAGATATTTTGGTTGGCTCCGGGGTAACTGGTGAGGGAGTTTTGGAACCATTCTCCAGATGGGAGGCAGGGAAATGCTGAGCACGGCGTAAGAAAGAGGGTACATCAAGAACATCGCTGCTGCCTTTTATCAAGCGGCGAAGCTCCTCGGCGCTGTATATTCCCTTGCCTTGTTGCTTAGCGAAGCCAGTAGCGATAACGGTAATTCGGACCTCGCTATCCATCTTGGGGTCAAACACCACCCCGAAGACTATGTTGGCGTTGGGGTCCACTGCTTGGCTGATTATTTGGGCAGCCTCATTACACTCAAACAGAGTGAGACTTGGGCCACCAGTAATATTGAACAGCACCCCCGTGGCTCCATCTACGGATACGTCGAGCAAGGGGCTAGCCAGAGCAGCCTTAGCCGCTTCAGCAGCGCGACTTTGCCCGCTGGCTTTACCCACAGACATCCAGGCTGGGCCAGCGTCTCTCATTACCGATTTAATATCGGCGAAGTCCAAGTTGATCAGTCCCGGGACGGTAACTACTTCGGAGATAGCCTGAACTCCCAGCAGAAGAGCATCATCTGCTAGCCTGAAGGCGTTTTCCACACTCGTCTTGGCATCGCAGAGCTGAAGAAGGCGGTTATTAGGTATGATGATAAGTGTGTCAACCTTGTCCGCGAGCTCAACCAGCCCTTCCTCGGCTACTTGAGATCTATGCGTTCCCTCGAAGGTGAAGGGCTTGGTCACAACTGCAATGGTGAGAGCGCCACTCTGCTTAGCCACCTCAGCCACTACAGGAATGCCACCTGTGCCTGTGCCACCGCCCATGCCAGCGGCAACAAACACCATATCAGCACCCTCAACGAGGTCTTCGATTATGCTGCGGCTTTCTTCGGCTGCTTTGGTTCCAATCTTATGGTCGCCACCGGCACCCAAACCCCTGGTCATTTTCTCCCCCAGTTGAATTCTGGTAGGAGCTTCAGCCAGAGCCAGCGCCTGGCCATCGGTATTCATGGCCATGAAGTCAACGCCCTTTATCTCCTCACGGACCATGCGAGTAATGGCATTGCAACCGCCGCCGCCAATGCCAATGGCTTTGATTTTTGCTGGAGTTGGAGTATAAATTTGCTTTGCCATTCTAACCTCCTTTCACAAGTTAGACACGAAACAGCTTTCTAACGAGACTCATAAAGCCGCTCCAAGTGCCAACCCTTTTTTCTCTGTAAGTCGATCCTTCTTTGCCTCGCACCTGCCATAAGATTAATCCCAAGGTGGTAGCATAAGAAGGGTCATGCAGGATATCGGAAATGCCATAGATGCCCATACTCAAAGGTCGGCCTTTGCGCACCGGAATTCGCAACAGTGACTGCCCTAACTCGTCAAGCCCGGACAGATTGGATGTGCCACCGGTGACCACTAAACCACAAGGCGCCAGGGTGTGATAATCGCTGGTGGGCATCTCCAGCAATATGAGTTGTAGCAACTCTTCCATGCGAGCCCGGATAATATTGCACAGGTCTTTATAAGAGGCGCTATGACCATTCTCGATACCTACCTGGACCGTTTGGTCCATATCTAAAGTAGGTGTGACATTGCCATACCTCTTCTTCATCTTTTCCGCAATATTAAAAGGCAGGCCCAAGCCTATGGAGATGTCGCTGGTTACCTGGTAACCGGCTACTGGAAGGATAGCGGTGTGATAGATGCTGCCATTCTTAAATACCGCTATATCCGTGGTACCGCCGCCGATGTCAGCCATGATAACACCCGATTCTCTTTCCTCTGGAGTCAATGCTGCTTCTCCACTAGCCAGAGGCTCGAGGATGAGGTCCTCAACATCAACGCCAACACTGCGGACGCATTTGGCCAGGTTTTGTATGGAAGTTACTGAAGCAGTGACGATGTGGGTTTCTACATCTAACCTGGACCCATGCATGCCTACTGGCTGTCTCACTCCTTCTTGTCCATCTAGGGCGTAAGAGCGAGGAATGGCGTGGAGCACCTTCTTTCCCTCAGCGACGGTGATATTACGAGCCGCAGATAGCACCCGTTTAAGGTCCTGAGTACGCACTAATCGATCGTCTCGGGGGATAGCTACCACCCCCCGATTATTCAGGCTGCTTACGTGCCTGCCGGTAACCCCAACATAGGCAGAATCTATACGTATGCCGCTAATTCTTTGAGCTTCCTTCACTGATGCGGCAATGGACTGTCTGGCTTCGTCCATATTGACAACGATGCCTTTATGTAGGCCGCGACAGGGAACGACTCCCACTCCTAAAACTTCAATGTCGTCTTCCGCTTTGACATTAGCCACGATGGTGGCTACTTTAGTTGTGCCCACATCAATAGCTGAAATAATTTTCTTTGTCATTTTCACCTCCTTTTTTGCTGAGAGTGCTGCCTAGTTGAGTCGCTCGGCTATCCTTAATTTAGCACTACGGCTGCGTGGGTTGGATTCTATCTCCAACGAGGCAGGTTTAATAACCTTCCGTGAAATGAGTTGCAAGGTGGGCGTGTGCCCACAGCAACATATTACTGTTCCCGGGGGACATAGGCAGCTGCTGGCTGCGTCTCGCATGAATTGCTTAACTATACGGTCTTCCAGAGAATGATAGCTAATGACTGTTAATCTCCCCCCGGGACGAAGGAGGTTAATAGTTTGTTTGAGAGCCAGCTCCAGGTTCTGCAGTTCATTGTTGACCGCGATGCGAAGCGCCATAAAGGTTCTTGTGGCAGGGTGAATTTTGCCCCGACGTGTCGGGGCGCCCAGGGCTTGCTCTACCAAGCGGGCAAGCTCCACGGTGGTAACGATAGGGCGATTTTGAACGATGTATCGCGCTATCCGTCGGCTGTGACGCTCTTCACCGTATTTTTCTATGAGCTTGGCCAACTCTTGCCCAGAGAAGCTGTTAACGATATCCGATGCGGTTAACCCTTGCCCGGGATCGAACCCCATATTTAGGGGAGCATCGAGGTGGAAGCTGAAGCCACGTTCGGCTGTATCCAGTTGCAGAGAAGAAACACCAAGGTCGAAAAGAATACCATCAACTGGATGAAAATGGTACCTTCTGCATATAGCTTCAAGGTTAACAAAGTTGTCATTAACCAAAGTAACTGCTTCACCATAGTCGCTGAGTTTATCTCGACTTAATTTGATGGCTTCGGGATCAGCATCAATGCCTAAAAGTCTTCCCGAGGGTGAAATTTTTTCCAGTATCGCCGCCGCGTGTCCCCCCAGACCGACAGTGCAGTCGACGAAATAACCTCCACGCCGAGCCTGTAGCCCTGCTATAACTTCATTAAGCAGAACCGACACGTGGATGGGCACGGACATGGCGATGATCATTCACTATGCTCCAAAATTCTCAATTATCTGTGATGCCTGTTCTTCGGCCGATGTTTTCTCAGCCTGCCATTCACCTTCGCACCAGAGTTCAACACAGTTATTGGAACCGACAACTATCACTGTGTCACCAATCCCGGCGTACTCGCGCAAGGAATATGGCAATGTTATTCTGCCTTGCCCATCAAGCGAGGCACCGAAGGCGGAGCCGAAGATAGCGCGATTCAACCTCCTTAAGTTAGCTGGAGTTACTGCCTTGGCAGCCAGGCTGTCGGATAACCTTTTCCACTCAACTACGGGGTAAACAGCAATGCATTTCTCCCCCATCCCCTTGGCTAATATCACGCCCTCCTTCATCTGTCGCCTGAATTTTGGCGGCAGAGGCACCCTTCCCTTTTCATCAACCTTATAGGGATACTCACCAAAAAACATATTAATCTCCTCGGTTCTCCCCCAAGCCCCCCAATCTTGCCTTGTTTAACTCACATGTCATTCCCCTGTTTACCCTCTTTCCCCATTTTTCCCCACTATTCTATTATAAACCTTACATTTATTTTGTCAATACCCTTTGGCGATTTTTTGAATTTTCGAACAAATTTCACCTTGGGGATTGAGAACAGGGTGGTGCTAAATATAGCCCAATGCGTACACTGCTCCCCGAAAGCCAAGGTCACTGGAAGTGCGAGACTTTCTTTTGTCGCCGTCTGCATGATAAGATATGCACTTTAAGGGTTTTTATTGGGGGAATCCATGCGTATTGATATCTTATGTCTCTTCCCCGAAGTGTTTGCCTCTCCACTCAACCAGAGCATCATCAGCCGTGCTCGGGAGCAGGGATTGGTGAACATTGCGATTCATGATATTCGCGACCACACCCATGACAAACATCATACTGTGGATGACTATCCCTACGGCGGTGGACCTGGCATGGTGCTCAAGCCCGAGCCCATCTTTGAGGCGGTAGAGGCGATAAAGCAGCAACTTGGTGTAAATGAGATGCCTATCATATTACTCACCCCTCAGGGCAGGCTTTTTTCTCAATCTGTTGCTCGGGAACTAGCCCTCCGCCCTCATCTGATGTTAATTTGTGGCCATTACGAAGGTTTAGACGAAAGGGTGTGTGAGTACTTAGCTACCGATGAAATCAGTATTGGGGATTATGTACTTAGTGGGGGAGAATTAGCTGCCCTAGTTGTGGTGGATGCTGTCGTTAGACTTATACCGGGAGTGCTTGGCTCACAAGATTCCGCCAGCAGTGATTCTCATAGCAACGGGCTTTTAGAATATCCCCAATATACCAGACCTCAAGTGTATCAGGGTTGGTCAGTACCCTCGGTTTTGCTTTCAGGAAATCACGGCGAAATTGCTCAATGGCGACGCCGTCAGGCTATCCTGCGAACGGCGAAACGACGCCCCGACCTCTTGGGAAAGGGCAATCTCTGCGATGAGGAAAGGAAATGGATGTCAGAGAATTTGTTAAACCCAAAATGAACCCCAATATTCCTCAAATTTCCCCTGGCGATACAGTCAAGGTTAGTTTGAAGACCAGGGAGGGGGATAAAGAGCGACTGCAACACTTCCAAGGGGTGGTGATTAAGATGAGGAAGGGCGTTGATGGTGGAAGCTTTATGGTGAGGAGGGTATCTTACGGCATTGGAGTGGAACGTACTTTCCCTTTCCAATCCCCTTCTGTGCAAAATGTGGAGGTGCTCAGGCATGGAAAGGTGCGCCGGGCCAAACTCTATTATATACGCAGGCTCAGCGTTAAGCAGGCTCGACTTAAGGAAAGGCGAGAGAAGGCAATAGAGCAAGCCATGCCTCGAGAAGGGCAAGCCATGCCTCAGAAAGAGCAAGCCGTGCCTCAAGAAGAAGCACAGACCTCTGAATGAACTACGCCGAGGTGGCGGTCAATTCCCCGGGGAGTCGGTCAACTTTCTGCTATACCATACCGCCAGTGCTCAATATTAGTGTCGGGCAAGCAGTATGGGTACCCTTTGGCTCCAGGGTTATTCAGGGGATTGTGCTCCGATTATCAGACGAGCCATCGGTTGAAGAAACTAAGGAAATAGCCGGCATTGCTGGCGATTTTCCTTTGCTTTCCCCGATGCAAATGAAGCTTGCCCAGTGGATAAGCGAACACTATTTTGCCCCCCTTTTCGATGCTCTGGCTTTAATGTTGCCTCCGGGATTTGAGAGGCGGGCTAATACTTGCTTTCAGCTAATAGATTCCCGGGTGGATTTATCATCTCTAACCCCGGAGCAAGGGCAAATCCTTAATATTATGAGAGAGAAAAAGAAAATAAGCTTGCCCGAGCTGGAAGAGGCAATAGGCAAAAGAAAAGCCAGGCAAATCACCGACCAGTTGCTAGACCGTCAGTTAATTACAAAAACTCTGGAATTGGAAAAGGCAAAGATAAAGCCCAAAATGCTTCCTTATATTAAGCTAATAGCTGACAGGGAAGAGATTGAAATGACGAAGGCTCGCCTGGATAAGTCTAGAGCATATAGACAGGCAGAGCTCTTAGAATTTCTGACCGGGCAGACTCAACCTATTTCAATTAGCGAACTGAGGAAACGTCTCAATTGTTCTCCTGCCACTATCAAAGCCCTGGAGAGCCACCATTTGGTCTCAGTGGAAAGGCTCAGGGTAAGACGTGACCCCTTGTCTCACCTCAGCTTCACAACTTCTCCGCCTCCGGTTCTCACTTCATCTCAACAAGCTGCCTGGGAATCAATCCGGGATATTATTGTTGGGGAGGGAAGGCAATCCGGCGGTCCACCGGTTTTTCTTCTTTTCGGCGTTACTGGCAGCGGCAAGACTGAGATTTACCTGCGAACCTTAGCCCAGGTTATTGCCGCCGGTAAGCAAGGAATTTGCCTTATCCCTGAAATCTCTCTGACCCAACAAACAGTAGAGAGATTTGCTAATCGCTTTCCCGGGCGCGTGGCAGTACTGCATAGCGGCCTTTCTCCAGGAGAGCAGTTCGACGAATGGCAATGGATAATGGAGGGAAACTGCGATGTTGTCATCGGACCAAGGAGCGCCTTATTTGCGCCCCTGTCCAGCCTCGGTCTTATCATTATCGATGAAGAGCATGAATGGACATATAAACAAGAAGATAAGTCGCCTCGCTATCATGCCCGCGACGTGGCCATTAAATTGGCTCAACTCAGTGATGCTGTTGTCATCCTGGGCAGTGCTACCCCTGATATCGGCAGTTTCCATAAGGCAAAGCAAGGCGAATATCAGCTTGTGGAGCTAAAGGAAAGAATTACTCCTCGTGGTTATTCCCCTCTCCCCGAAGTAAGCATAGTGGATTTGAGGGAAGAACTTAAGGCCGGAAACACAAGCTTGTTTAGTCGTTCCTTATTAGCTGCCATGAAAGAAACTTTGGCGCAGGGCGAGCAGATAGTTCTTTTCCTTAACCGTCGGGGCACAGCTACCTTTGTTCGATGTCGTAACTGCGGCTTTGTCTTTCGCTGCCCCCGCTGCTCCATAGCCCTTACTTACCATTCAGTGGAGAAAAGGCTGATTTGCCATCGCTGTCGTTATTCTATTCCGGTACCCAAAAGCTGCCCCCGGTGTTCTCGGCGCAATCTCAGGTTTCTGGGCACTGGCACGCAGAGGGTAGAAGAAGAGATAAGGCATTTCTTCCCTGAAGCAAGATTGCTTCGCTGGGACAGGGATGTGATTACCAGGAGATATGCTCACGAGGAGTTGTTAAAGAATTTTCGTGACCACAAGGCAGATGTGCTTATTGGCACCCAGATGATAGCCAAAGGATTAGACCTGCCTCAGGTGACCCTGGCCGGGGTAATCAGTGCTGATACCGGCCTTAATTTTCCTGATTTCCGGAGTAGCGAGCGCACTTTTCAACTCCTGTGTCAGGTAGCTGGCAGGGCGGGGCGTGGGGTTAAAGCGGGAAGGGTTATCATTCAGACTTACTCCCCCGATAACTACATTATTGAAGCTGCTGCCAGGCATGATTATCTTGGGTTTTATTATAAAGAAATAGATTATCGCCGCCGATACAATTATCCCCCTTTTAGCCAATTAGTCCGCCTGGTTTATAGCCACACCAATGAGGAGTTATGCCGCCGTGAGGCGGAGAGGGTGTATCGTCTGATTCTTGATGAAAAGGCCAGAGGGGGCATGGTTGATTTCAATATAATCGGTCCTGTGCCCGCTTTTGCCTTGAGAGCCAGGGGCAGGTATCGCTGGCAACTTTTCCTCCGTGGTCCTGACTCGACTCGGATGTTATCCCGGTTCACTTTGCCGCGGGGCTGGACTATAGATGTCGACCCCGTAGGATTAGTTTGATTTTGCGAAACCATCGGCGGAGATAATGGGGGCAACTCTGTTTTTGTAGACCCCATTTGTCATTGTGAGGCCCGATTTATTGAGGCGAAGCAATCTCGTGGAGCCAATGAGATTGCCGCGCTTCGCTCGCAATGACAAAAGACTATGGTGTTTTAGTCTTTTGAGTCGTTGATCGCCATAAATTAAGAGCCGAAGCTCAACCTCGGCTCTCACACCGTTTCTCTTCGCTCTCTCGGCGCTTATTCGGTGCCCGGGATTGCTATTGCACTCATGGGCCTCTCGCCGACCATAAAGCGTGGCTCCAATTCAATATAGCTACAATCGGGTCAACAAAGCCCACCCTCACTGCTGTTCTCAGGACCTCGTGTTGGGAGATGAGGTTGGCTATTGGGGGGCTGGTTTTATAATAGAGAGATACAAACTTGGCGCCCAGGCTGTTAGGCAGCAGGGCCTCGTCCCTGAACTCCCTAAGGATGTCTAGTTCCCTGGCTGTATCGGTACCATAAGCTGCGGTGGCGATAAAACAACCTCCCCCTGGGGTTTCCGACGGATGTCCATAACCACCAAATTCTGCTCCTTGCAAATCGGCCAGAGATGGCGTGGTATTGGTTCTGATTTTTGCCCACATATAACCGCTGTAGCGATAAATGCCGGTGGTATTGACTCCGCTGTCTGAGCACTGTACCCAGTCGGTGCCGTTCCACCAGAAAGGCCGCAGTGATTCTTCGTCGATGCCTGCCTCATCTACTTCATCATCGGTATAGTAAAACCTTATCTCGACCTGGGTGACTTCTGTAGTGTCAGGAACATAGACATCGATATATTTACCCAGTGCGTTGAAGTCGGTGGGAGCGTCGCCGCCGGGGTTATCAAGATATCGAGCCACAACTACCATAGCTGTACCAGTTACCACAACACGGGTATCAGCCTGGTCCCAGGCATCAACGGTGCCATTGGTTACCGTCCCTGTTACTGTCTCGGCTTCCAGCCAAGGCTCGAACGTCACATCATCGCTGACAGGATTGCCCTCGCCGCCAGAGTTAGCTATAGGGTGGTATGGTCCGCTGGCATCGCCCCACCAGTTTTGGGTAGCGTCCACCGCCTCACCCCCATCGTTCCATACACCATACACAGTGTTGCCGGCGATATTGTTGAAGTGAGCTTCCAGGATAGAATTATCGCAAACATATATGCCTACTAAATCGTTGTTAGAGATAGTAGACCCTTGTATGCTTACAGTGGATGGATAGAGCCCGACCCACGGCCAACCTATCGAGATACCATATTCCATGTCTGTAATAATACAGCCATCTAGATTAGCCTCAGCATTCCATACGGCGATGCCTGCCATTGAGTTCTGGGCAGTGACGCCTGAGAGATTCACAGCAGATGAGCCTAAATCACCTATGATAGCTACGCTCGCTCTTAATCCGGTCCCGATTATGTTTTCCACCGTCAGATCAGCAATGCTCCCCGTGCTGTCAACGTAGGCAATGCCAACAACATCTTCTCCACTGACCCCGCTTCCATCAAAGTTAATACCCTGAATATTGATGTTTTCTGACTCATACACCGCAGCCATGACCCACGCGATCTCTATTGGCCCGACCTCAATCGGAAAGTTGTTTGCGGTAACAACGATAACGGTTGCCCCTTCAGCGCAGATTATGCTTATATTTTCCTTCCCCTCCACCAGGAAGGCGTCATATTCCCCAGCCGCCACCATGATGGTGTCGCCAGAGACTGACGCATTGATGGCGGCCTGGATAGTTGGGTACACACTGGGCACATATCTAATAGTGCCGGCCAGAACCGGCGGCGCCGTCACCAGCCCCAGACTGACCACCAGCGCCAGGGCCAACAGGATACTAAATAGCTTTTTCACTTTCCACCTCCTTCGTTACAGTTCGGTTTTCCCAAAATCCTTATCATGCGATAGGGCTTCAGCGGGGAAAATCCCTCTTCACATTTCTATATGTGCCGGGTTGGGCATCACGGGACTTATTGCAGATCTCTGACGCACACACTTGACCACCAACCCTGTATTCGCCTTATAGTACTCATGACACTTTATATTATATGGTACAATTGTTAAATTTTCATTAAGGAAATTGTCAACGCTTCCTTGTAAAAAGGGGTCAACTCTATGATTTCCCCATCCCATCCGTCATTGCGGGGTTCTCGACGACCACAAAGCGTGGCTCCAATTTAATATTTTTACAATGGGGTCAACAAAGCCCACCCTCACCACTGTTCTCAGGGCCTCGTGTTGGGAGATAAAGTTGGCTATGGGAGGACTGGTTCTATAATAGAATGATACAAACTCGGCGCCCAGGCTGTTAGGCAGCAGGACCTCGTCCCTGAATTCTCTGAGGATGTCTATTTCTTTGGCTGTGTCGGTGCCATAGGCCGCGGTAGCTATGAAACACCATGGAAACGGCCCGAAACTGAAGTCGGCCGTTATCAAATAGTCATCGTTCATAGTGATGTTGGTTACGGCGGAGTTAACATTGGTGATAGTGTCCACATCACCAGTCCACCGGGCGAAATTAAAGAAAGTGTCTGTAACTGCTATCAGGTCAACCGCCGTACCAGGCTCATAGGTGAAAACCCCCTCACCGGGGACGACCACTGAACCCCCACCGGTGCTGTAGATTTCGAGGGTGTATATATAAGCCGTCAACCATGGGTCAAAGTGGACATGTTCCGAAACAGCAACTCCAGTGCCATCTGCAATCGTACTGGTAACGGGATCGGCCACACCACCACTGGGCCCGCTGGCATCGCCCCACCAGTTATAGGTGGCGTCAACGATAACGGAGCTTTCTTCAACGTACAGCCCGTAATCGTCGTTTCCGGCGAGGCGGTTGGAGTTGATGAGCACGGTGCTGCCGCTGGCAACGGATTCCAGGTAGATTCCGTAGTCATTTCCGTGGATATAGTTATCCTCAATAGTGAAGGTGCTGCTATCCAGCAATCCGCTCCGGGTGGTTATGCCGTCTACAGCGTCGGCCAGTACGTTGTGACTGATGGAGACCTCGCTTTCGTTAGCGATGGAAAGCGATATAGCAAAGTCACCACCGTCCGCATCCACTGTGAACCCAACATTATCCCCGCCAAGGAAGACTATCTCATCATCCAATTCTATACTCACGGAGCCGGTAATAGTGGTCACGTCAACGCCGCCTGCCGAGTGGAGGGTCAGGGACTTGTCAATATTCAAATCCTCCCAGTAATCCCCCGCCTTCACGACGATGGTGTCACCAGGGTCCGCTGTATCAATGGCGTTCTGTATGGAACTAGTCGTGTCCACGCCCCAGGTCATCGGATCGGTGCCGAGATCAGCGCCCAGCCACGGCGAATAAAGTACCTTGGTGGAGATGTCATCGCCAGCACCGGGTCCCACTCCGCCGGGCCCACCGGCACTGCCCCACCAATTCTTGGTGGCATCCAGCGTCTCGCCTCCCTGATTCCAGACACCATACCTAGAGTTGCCGGCGATGTTGTTGAAATTAAAGGTGATTCCAGTAAGTGTTGTCTGCGTATCAAACACATAGATACCGAGGTCATTCCCTGTGAAAGTATTGCCTGACACGTTCACATTCTCAGAAAGGTCGCGGCCGTAGTGCTCTTCGAAACTCATGCCCGCGCCCTCAACATAACCGGTTACTGTGTTATTCTTAATTTCGGTGTTAAGGAACTGCCCGCCGATGCCTGTGCCCTCCGTAGCGAAGTCCCTCACTAGGTTCCCTTCAATAAGCGAATCTTTGAGGTACCCGGTGAAGCCAAACTGCGAGTCAACTATCTCGTTGTTCCTGAAGGTCGCCACAGTCGCAGGAAACGGCACAAGGGCCCCCGCATTAATGGCTTGTATCGCGCCTTCCACATAGCAATACTCAACCGTTGTTGTTAGGGTGAAGGTCGGGCTAATCCCGAATTCACTGGGGTTTAAGACGCGTACGTTTTTGACGGTTATATCAGCGGCCATTGTGGGTTCTGGAGTTGCGATTCCGTGCTCGGCGTTCTGCACCGTCAAACCATCAACCACGACGACACGGTCCGTAGCGGTAATTATTCTTATCCCTGTTCCTTCATCCGGTTCAATAATCGTCTCAGCGCCACTGCGGTTGCGGGCGTCAACCCCGGCCTGGGCGCCCTTTAAGGTCAACGACTTGTCAATTTCAACATTCTCCTCGTACAAACCCGCCGCCACGATGATGGTGTCGCCATCCGAGGCAGCATCGATAGCTTCCTGGATAGTGGGGTAGTCACCGGGCACATCAATGACATCTGCCAAAACTGGCGCCGCCGTTACTAGCCCCAGGCTCATCACCAGTACCAGGACAAACAGGATACTAAATAGCTTTTTCACTTTTTTCTCCTTTTATTATTTTGCTGCCTTATCGCCCTTCTCGACCAGAGACCTCTCTATCGTACAACTTTCAGTTCGACAGGCATCACCTCTTTTAAAAACACAAAGCCGACCTTCGAAAGGTCGGCTTCATCGTTAGCTACCCGCGGCCAGGTAACCAGCTAAGAGTGTCGCCTCATTGCTCCCCGTAATCTCTTTTCCCCACCATTCGGTCACTTTTGCTTCTCACCCCCAAATCAGCACATAGGACAATTAACAGTTTAGGTTTTGCAAGTTTCTATCTTATATTATTGTATCACATCGTCTGCACCATCAAGAGGTTTTGGGATTTTTCGGGTAGGTAAAAAGTCGGTAAGTTGTGTGATAGGGGCTGACGGGCACCTCCTATACCAAGCCTTAACAGTAAAGTGATGAACCATAAAATCCTTCAGGTTTTGGGAAAAACTTACCCCCGATGTGGTCGGGGAAATTCTGTTTTATCTTCGAGGTGCCGCCATATACACCTTGTCAGAATTCTCGCCTGTTTTCCAGCGCTTGCCCCAGGGTCAGGTCATCAGCGTATTCCAACTCAGCGCCAAAGGGCAGTCCACGAGCCAGGCGAGTGACGTGAATGCCCAGAGGCGTGATAATCCGTTGCAGATACATGGCCATAGTTTCGCTCTCTACATTGGGGTTGGTTGCGACAATCACTTCGGTTACCGAGCCATCTTTGAGACGGGCCAGAAGCTCTTTTATCTTTAACTCTTCGGGCCCGACACCCTGTGTCGGGTTGATAGTTCCATGGAGCACATGATAAACACCGTTATATTTCCCCGTCTGTTCCAAAGGGAAGATATCTGAAGGTTTCTCCACAACACAAATTTTAGAATGGTCGCGCTCTTTATCCTGACAAATGCGGCAAGGGTCACAATCAGTGTTGTTAAAACAAACCGAGCAAAGCTTTATTTTTTCCTTCAGTGTTAAAATAGCCTCGGCTAAATCCTTAGCTTCTTCATCAGGGCTGCGTAAGAGATGATAAGCCAGCCTTTGAGCACTTTTTGGCCCGATTCCAGGCAGCTTATTTAATTCCTCAATTAATCTAGCTATAGGCTCAGCGACAAATCTCATTTTCCCTGATTCTTTATGCTATTGCTATCTGGAGCGTAGCGAAAAACTATCGAAGTCTTTGATAGCTCCGATTTTATCGGAGCTCCCTAAAGTAACCCCGGTATATTCAGACCACCGGTCAAACTGCTGAGGTGTTTATTAACAAGCTCCTGCGACTTGGTAGTAGCCTCGTTAACAGCAGCCATGACCAAATCTTGCAGTAACTCGACATCTCCAGCCTCTACCACTTCGGGTGATATCTCCACAGAATGAACCTTCTGGTGTCCATCAAGCACCACTTTGACGGCACCACCTCCGCTGGTAGCTTCCACGGTCATATTGCCTAATTCTTCTTGGGCCTTAGCCAACTTTGCCTGAAGTTGCTGGGCTTGACGCAATATTGATTTATCCATCTACCTCCTTTCCTTCGGCTTTGCTCAGGACTGCAACTCCTCTTCACTAATTCTGGCTCCCATTTCCAGAGCAGCCTTAATTACGGGGTTTTGCGTCCTCGCCTGGGATGGGACTTCCCTCTTATAATCAACCAAAATACACCGTATTTTATAGGGCCGGCCAAAGATATCCTGAAGCTTTTTCTCCACCAGATGTCGATATTTGGCGTCTTCGATTTTTTCCTTATGGAAGGAATAATAGAAACCTAACACCAGTGTATCATCCTCAAGAGCTACGGGGTCACAGGCGCTGCGCAAAAAGGCATCCAAATTGCCACTGGAACCTTCCCCTCGTAAAGATTTAATGAACTCTCTCCAGCGGCTACGGAGGTAATCAATGTCCTGAGGAATTCCTTCGCTTGGAACCTCAGCCCCGACAGAGTCGGGATGCAATGCCACAGGAATCTCGCTTGGCACCTCGGTCTCGACTCTGTCGGGATGCAATGCCACAGGAACCTCAGCTTCCTCTAAGGACTCAGTTATCTCAGTATCATCCGCTACCTCCGAAGGTTTAGTTGTGGTTAGCTGCTCTTGTCCTGTGGGTGGGGATAAAGCACACCCCAGTAAAGCCAATTCTAAGGACAAAGCGGAGTAATTATCACTTCGAAAATCTATGCTCGAGAAAGACTTAACTACCTTGAGCAAGTAATCCAGAGTAGCATTGGTCGCAAGGCTTACCATCTCAGCTAAGTCTTCGCTGGTAACATCCAGAGCCTCTTCACATCGGGATTTAGACAGCAATAATCCTCGGAGGTATTCTACCAGGCCCACATTAAACTGGCGAAGGTCAACGCCATCGCTATTGAGGCTATTTATGACTCTTAGCCCAGCAGCCACATCCCTGCTGACTACACATCGTGCCAGTTGTCTAACTCGTGAATCCCAGCTAATGCCAAGCTCCGCTTGAATCTGGTCAAGCTCAATTTGATTGCCGTAATAAGCAATCATCTGTTGTAAAATATTTTCAGCATCTCGAAGGCTTCCGGTAGCAGCACGAGCTATAAGCTCTAAGGAAGCAGGCTCGATGTGAATCCCTTCCCTCTCGCATATTAGCTTGAGTTTATCCATTATCTCGGTTTGCCGCAGGCGATGGAAATTGAACCGCTGACATCTCGATACTATGGTGGCTATCACCTTGTGTGCTTCTGTGGTAGCTAAAACAAAAATTACATGCCCAGGTGGCTCCTCCAATGTCTTCAACAAGGCATTGCAAGCCGCCTCGGTAAGCATGTGGACTTCGTCTATAATATATACCTTGTAGCGAGCAAGGCTGGGGGCGTAATTTGCCTTTTCCCTCAGGCTGCGGATTTCATCAATGCCACGATTGCTGGCGGCATCTATTTCTATTACATCCAAAGCCCTGCCCTCAGTGATTGAACGACACATATCGCAATCATTGCAAGGCTCGCCACCTGCTTGATTAGGACAGTTAACTGCTTTGGCTAAGATGCGCGCTGTGCTGGTTTTGCCTGTACCTCGTGGACCGCAAAAAAGATAAGCATGAGCTATCTTCCCACCCTCCACAGCATGGCGCAGAGTCTGAGTTACAGGCTCTTGTCCCAGCACCTCACGTAAGGTCTGTGGCCGCCACTTGCGGTAAAAAACCTCAGAGCCCATATACTCTATAATTATACACCCTTCCACCCAATCCCCAAAGGAGATTTTTGCGCCAAAGCATGGGTAACATATCAATTTTTACAGCGCACGCAGCGGCTGCCTATATTACAATGGAATAACAGAGGCGGAATTTCCCGAGACAGAACTCGACAGCGGCGACGCTGAAGAGCTAACCTTAGCTGCCCGATTTAGCAGGCTTGGGGCACCGGGTCCTTAGAGACCTCATATATGGGCTTGCTTCTACAGGATAGACTGTTAAGGATACTGTATGCAGTCTTCCATTTCTGCCTTCGATATATCCCTCTGAGCTCCAGTCGTGCCAAAATCGTAAAGATACATGGTGGTCTCCTCGCTGGCATCAACGACCTTCACCATGCCGAATGGGACTTGACTGCTCACCCATGTCTCTCCCCCGCCTATCGCAAATTTGGCCACGCTTACTGTCTTCCCCGTGGGGGTGGTATATGTTCCATATGTTATATCGGGAAGATTCGGTTCATACGTGCCAGGGGTCTCAGTCTCAGGAGGTTCATAAGGACTGTGACTAACATCCATACACATCACCAGGTCTCCCGTCTTCACCACGTACTTTACAGCCTGGCCAGTGGCATCCTCGGTCCATATCTGCATAATAGTCTCTTCCTCCCCTGACACAGTCATTTCAAATCCAGTGCAGGTCTTTCCATCGACTGTGTCCTGCCCTATAAACTCCATCTTTAGGTGGGACTCTTCACCATTAGTATAGACATACTCAGCCCATTGTCCTGCTGCTGGCGCCAAGAACCCGGTGTAACCGGACGAGGTACCATCATCACAAGCTGGCAACAAAGTTATCGCCAATAAAAGGGTTACTACAACACCAATTATTTTTTTCACTTCTGCACCTCCTTATGAAAACTAAATAGGCAAATTCTCACGCATCTCCACATCGGCGATGCTCGGGAGCTCGCCGTAGTGGCTGCACTTATCAGGCTTGGGCACCGAGTCCTTAAAAACCTTACTTGTTGGCTTGCTTCTCAGCCCAGTTGCCTGCCAGGGGTACCTTCCACATCTTGCCCTGGTAGGCCTGAATCATAAGGATAATCCACAAAGCGAGCATTACCATACCTATGATCCAACCCAAGGCTATTCCAGCATTAATCAAACCCCAGTTTGGATAAAACAGATTACCCAACCCAATGTTAATCAGCATTCTGGACAATATAAGGTGGGCGACGGTCAGCACCCCAAAGACCATAATAGACTGCCAGGCATGGAATTTGACGAAGGTGCTCTTCTTCTCCCAGACCACGAAGACTATTCCCGATACCCATGCACCCACGTAGCAAAGAAGCCCGGCTACATTGGCTGACATTCCTGTGCTACTCTCCGTTTCTGGCTTAGCTGTACCTGCAGTTGGCTTCGCGGGGGCACCAAGCCCAGCGCCACACTTAGAGCAAAATTTAGCCCCCTCGGGATTTTCCGTACCACATTTAGGACAGAACATATTCACCTCCTTACATTAAATCTATATTAAATCTATATCACATATTAGGGGTATGTCAATAGCCGATTTTTCGTCACCCTGAGCGTTGGCGCATGGACTAGATTCTTCGTTACGCTCAGAATGGCAAGGGACGAAGGGTTCAAGGTCGGAATAGCAAAAAGCGAGGGGTAATTTCTGCTCACAGGATTTCATCGTGACGGAAGACCCAGGTGGCCGAAACCACGCTATCACCTTCGGCTAAGCCCATTAACCTGGCTCCCCGACCACCCCTGCCCTGAATTGAGACCTGCTCCATGGGAATGTTCACCACGTTGCCCCTGGCTGATAACATCACCAGGGAGCCTTGCGGGGAAACAAACTTGGACACAGCTAGATTACCCGTTTTCGGGCCAACCCTATAAGCCCTCACCCCCTTGCCTCCCCTATTGTGAACAGGATAGTTTTTTATCGGGGTCAGCTTGCCAAAACCTTTTTCGGTTACTGTGAGCACATAAGCATCGGGAAGGACAATGCCCATACCAACAACATAATCGTCAACAAGGCGTATGCCACGAACACCGCCACTAGTTCGAGACGCTGTCCTCAAGCTTTTGACCATAAATCTTATAGCCTGTCCATTTCGACTCACCAGGATGACCTCATCTTCATCAGCAACTACACCGGATGAGACCAGCTTATCTTCATTTCTGAGCCCCATGGCAATAATGCCATTCCTCCTTATCGAAGCAAATTTGCTTAGTGTAGTCTTTTTTATCACGCCACCCTTAGTAGCCATTAATAAGAACTTGTCTGAAGGAAAGCTTGTCAGGGCTAACAACACAGTTACTTCGTCTTCTAAGTCAATAGGTAATAAATTAACCAGGGCTATCCCCTTGGCCATGCGGGAGGAATCCTCGGGAACCTCGTAGCATTTAACACAGTAAACCTTACCAGCGCTGGTAAAGAAAAGAAGATTATCATGGGTGTCAGCTAACAAGATGTGGTTCACTGTATCGCCACCCCGGGTTACCATTCCCATGACGCCTTTTCCGCCACGGTGTTGCAGCCGATAAGTGCTGGCAGGAATCCTCTTAATGAACCCCCTGTTAGTCAAGGTAACTACCATTGCCTCATGAGGAACAAGGTCTTCCGTACGAAATTCTTCGATTTCCTCTGCTTCCACTACGGTTCGCCGGGAATCACCATACTTGGATTTAAGCTCCTCAGCGTCCTGGGCAATAAGTGATAATACTTTCCGAGGATTAGCTAACAAATCCTCAAGATAGGAAATATTCTTTATCACAGTGGCGTATTCTTCAGTTATTTTGTCTTGCTCTAGCTTAGCCAATCTACGAAGTGGCATATCAAGGATTGCTTGTGCTTGAATCTGTGACAGAGTAAAAGCTGCCATTAGATTGGCACGAGCGGACTCTACGGTTTGAGACTGTCGAATAATCTTGATGACCTGCTCCAGATTGTTTAGGGCAATTCTGAAGCCCTCGAGGATATGAGCTCTATCCTTTGCCTTATCAAGTTCAAACTGAGACCTCCTGGTAATGACCTGAAAGCGAAAGTCAATGTAGGAAGTTAGCGCCTCTTTAAGATTAATTACTTTAGGTTGTCCATTAACCAAAGCAACCATATTGATAAAAAAGGCGGATTGCATCGCAGTATACTTATGGAGGTTATTAAGTACTTGTCGAGGTTGTGCCTCCTTTCTGAGTTCGATGACAATGCGCATGCCTTCTCTATCCGATTCATCACGCACCTCGGCTATCCCCGAAATTCTCTTCACTTTAACCAGCTCAGCTATCCTCTCTACCAAAGCTGCCTTGTTTACCTGATAGGGAAGTTCAGTAACAACTATTTGTCTCTTGCCCCCCTTGCTAGTCAGTTCGTTGGTTTTAGCCCGAAGTATAATTTTTCCTTGCCCCGTAGTATAAGCATTGTCTATGCCCCCTTTCCCCCAAATTATCCCGGCAGTGGGAAAATCGGGGCCTTTGACCAGCTCTATCAGTTCCTCTACAGTAGCTTGGGGATTATCAATTAGATAGACAATGGCATCACATATCTCGCCTAAGTTATGCGGGGGGATATTAGTCGTCATTCCCACAGCTATGCCTGAGGAACCACCAACTAACAAGTTAGGCAACCTGGCGGGCAAGACAGAGGGTTCCTGGAGAGAGTCATCGAAGTTGGGGACAAAGTCGACGGTATTTTTCTCGATGGCAACTAACATTTCCTCGGCAATTTCGGAAAGGCGAGCTTCGGTGTACCTCATTGCCGCTGGTGGATCATTGTCAACGCTGCCAAAATTACCCTGCCCATCAACTAAGGGATATCTCAGAGAAAAATCCTGAGCCATGCGTACCATAGCTTCATATACCGGGGCATCTCCATGGGGGTGATACTTCCCCAAGACTTCACCAACAATGCGGGCACTCTTTTTGTATGGACTGTTGTATCGTAACCCCAAGCCATCCATAGCGTACAAAACACGTCGCTGCACTGGCTTCAAGCCATCACGCACATCAGGCAGGGCTCGGGAGACGATGACACTCATGGCATAGTCCAGATAGGAGCTTTTCATCTCCTCTTCGATATCGACAGGCTTTATTATTGTGGCTTCCATCAAATCTCAATTCCTCTCTCACCATCTTCACCGACGACGGTGAAACCTTCAGGCAAAGATTCCTCTTCGGAGCCAGGGTCTTCTTCCTCTTCAAATCCAAGCTCAGGCGAGTCCTCACTTTCGTCAGTAATGATTCCTCGCCTGAGAAGGCTTTCTTTAATACGGGTGCGCAGATGCTCTGTAGCTTTAACAAGAAAGGAGGGACGTCCCACTTGGCTGGGATGTTGATACACCTCTTTAATAATCACCTGCACTTTATCTTCTTCTACATTGAGAACTGCCGCATCGTATCTATTTCCACCTTGCATTAGTTTAATGAGACGCAATCCCTGTTTCGGTTCCACCTCTCCCAAATATTCTCCACCCTCACTTTCCACAATCAGGTGCTGCCCTCTTGCTTCCAAGTTCACTTGGTCGCCAAATCCCATCTTAGCTAGGACTTTACCTGTAGCCACATTATGAAGATTAACAACCCCAGCCTTCCCCACCTCAGTTATAAAGAGGTCAAGAGTAACTCTTCGAGCTTGAGCTCTCCGGGTCGAAGCTTCCTGAGGGTTGCTACTTAAAGTCGCCATAGACTCTGATAGGCTAGTTAAACGGGCAAGATTTTTCTTAGCAATAGCATTCTCCGGGGCAAGCTTCAGAGCCTTCAAATAGGCTTTCTTAGCTCGGTCAAAATCCTCTAACTCTGTCAAAGCTCGCCCAAGGCGATTATAAGCTTCGACATCAGTGGGAAATCTCTTAATTATGTCCCTGTTTACCGCTCCAGCCTCCTCCCACCTACCCTGAAGGGCTAAACTTATGGCTTCCTTACTGAGTTGCTGCCTTAATCGAGCTTTTTCTTCTTCTTGGTAAGATGCTATACCCATTGTCTAATTAACTATCCTATAAAACTTACGATGTCAAGCCGAGATTGTCAAGTTTCTTTCTCCAGCTCAAAAGCTTGATGCAACGCTTGCACAGCATCCTTAACCCTATCCTCAGAGATAATACATGTTATCCTTATCTCGGAAGTGGTGATTAGCTGGATGTTAATGCCCTGTTCATGAAGAACTCGAAACATTCTGGCAGCATAGCCCGGTGTATTTTGCATGCCAGTACCTACAATGCTAACCTTGGCCAATTTAGAATCGGTGACACATTGCTTACCCCCCACAGATTTAACCACTGGCTCTACAATGGACATCGCCTTAATTAAATCATTTCGAGCTATCGTAAACGTGAGATCGGTAATATTATTAATGCTGGCATTTTGCACAATGGTATCTACGCTTATATTTGCTCTAGCCAGGGGCTCGAAGATTGCTGCAGCAATACCAGGATGGTCGGGGACACTGACGACGGTGACTTTAGACACATTGGTATCGTAGACAATACCCCTTGCCTTGTTTTTTACTTCCATAGAGGCCTCCTTACAAATAATGGTGCCTGAGCTATCGCTAAAGCTAGAAGCCACCAAGATGGGCACATTATACAACTCCCCCAATTCCACTGCTCTGTTATGCATTACCCTGGCTCCATAGCTAGCCAACTCTAACATCTCTTCATAGCCAATGTCCTTTAGTTTCCTGACTCCGGGAATAAGGTGTGGGTCAGCAGTATAGACACCTTCGACATCAGTATATATTTGGCATATTTCGGCATTCAAGCCGGCAGCGAGAGCAACTGCCGTCGTATCGGAACCACCACGACCTAAGGTGGTAATGTCCTTCTCCCCTTTAGAAATACCCTGAAAGCCGGCAACAATAACTATGTTTCCCTTATCCAGCTCTTTACGAATACGCTTTGGGTCAATCTTGAGAATCCTAGCCTGGCTGTGAACAGTGTCAGTTGTTATGCCAGCCTGAGCGCCGCTGAGGCTAATTGCCTCATAACCCTTAGCTCTCAACGCCATTGCCAAGAAAGCCATAGACTGTTGCTCGCCAGTAGCGAGTAGGGTATCAAACTCCCGCAAATCAGGATGGTCAGTAATCTCCAAAGCCTTCCCAATTAAATCATCAGTGGTATCTCCCATGGCTGAGACAACAACCACTACTTGATTTCCTTCGTTTTTTGCTTTAGCTACACGGCGAGCTACGTTCTTAATCTTTTCGGCATCAGCCACCGAGCTGCCACCATACTTTTGAACTATCAGTGCCATTTCTTTGCCTTTATTTACTCTATCAGCCTGCTCATAATATTATATCCATCTTTGATAAAAATGCCTGTGCTTTTAGCCTCTGCTTCGGTAAATCTCTTCGCCCCACCCCGACTTATCGGGGTGAATCCTGGCCCCCAGAGTATAAATGGGACGGGGTCGGCAGCATGGGTTTGAGTCTCAATCGGCGTGGGATGGTCAGGAAGAATTAACACTCGAAGGGCATCCTTGTCCCAGGAACGAAGCCGACTCACAATTTCCTTATCTACGCTCTGGATAGCCTCTATTTTATCCTTAACCAGGCCGGCATGGGCTGCCTCATCGGTTGCTTCCACATGAATAACCACCATATCATATTCATCCAGTGCCTCCAGGGCACCAATGGCCTGAGCCGCGTAGTCATTGTTCAGATCGCCGCTCACACCGGGAATATCCAGCACCTCCATATCTACCATTCGAGCCAGGCCCCGCATAATATCCACTCCGGACGTCATGGCAGCATCAAGTCCGTAGACTTCTTTGAAGGCTGGCATATCGGGTATTTTACCACTACCCCAGAAAAGCCAAATCATGGTAGCAGGAACATCGCCGCGTGCTATTCGCTCTATATTCACGGGATGTTCACGAAGCACAAGCTCAGAGCGTGCCATAAGCTCTCTTAACAGATCACTCCCAGGCCCCTTGGGAAGAAATTCGTCGATAGCTTTGTCGGGAATATCATGCGGTGGAGTGCAACTAGCCAGGAGGGTATCTTCCCTCCCTTTTATTTTACATATATGTCTATAGCTCACGCCAGGATAGAAATGCACTTTATCACTGCCAAGCTTTTCATTCAAACTAGCGATAAGGGGGCGTGCCTCCCCAGTACTGATATGGCCGCTACTATAGCTCCACATCCTCCCATCTCGAACAGCTATCAAATTGCAGCGAAAAACGGCCTCCCCTTCGTTAATAGGAACGCCCATGCCCTTAGCCTCAATGGGACTCCGCCCCCGATAATATACCTTAGGGTCATAACCTAACACAGACATGCAGGCACAGGCGCTGCTAGGTTCCATCCCCGGCGGCACATTGCAAGCTAGCCCGACAGCACCCGCCTTGGCCACGGCATCCATGTTCGGAGTATGCGCCAGCTCCAGGCAAGTCTTCCCGCCATGAGCAGCTAATGGCCAACCTGATGCTCCATCAATTATTAAAATACAATACTTCATCCTTGCCCCACATAGTTAAACATCATATAATAGCATAGACGGCGGGGCGTAGCGCAGTGGGTAGCGCGCAGCGTTCGGGACGCTGAGGTCGGAGGTTCAAATCCTCTCGCCCCGATTTGTTCAGTAAAAGGGAGTATAAGCTGCTTGTGCCTAATCCGAAAATAAAAAAGAGCGGAGGGAAACCATGGTAAAAGCTGGAATCGTGGGAGCGACTGGCATAGTTGGTCAGCAATTTCTCGTTGCCCTGAAAGATCACCCCTGGATTGAAATTGCTGCGCTTGCTGCCTCCGAGAGATCAGCAGGGCGCAGCTATAAGGAAGCCATAACCGATGCCCAGTCTGGGGCCTTGCGCTGGTTTTGCCAAGAGCCTCCTGTGGAGGAGGTCATGTCTATGCCTGTCCAGAACGCCGCCGAAATGGATATCTCCGCTCTGGATATCGTTTTTTCCGCCATAGAGTCCGACCAGGCGAAGATTCTGGAACCGAAATTTGCCAAAGATAGAGCGGTTATAAGCACGGCCTCGGCCTTCCGCTACGATGAGGATGTGCCCATCTTAATTCCCGGCATCAACTCCGGGCATGCCAAATTAATTGATGTTCAACGGAAAACCCGGGGGTGGAAAGGCTTCATTACGCCTATTCCCAACTGCACCACTACTGGCCTGGCGATAACGCTAAAACCAATTTACGAATCGTTCGGAGTGAACGCCGTTATAATGACCTCTATGCAAGCCCTATCAGGTGCAGGCCGAAGTCCGGGGGTGATAGGCCTCGACATTCTGGATAATGTTATTCCCTTTATTGCTGGGGAAGAAGCAAAGGTGCAGCGTGAAACACAGAAAATCCTGGGCAATTTCGCGGGTAATTCAGTCAGTCCAGCCAGGTTCAATGTAAGCTGCACCTGCACCCGTGTTAATGTTCGGGAAGGACATACTGAATCGGTCTTCGTCTCCACCCAGAAAACCTGTGGAGCGGACGATGTAGCCAGGGCCATGAGGGAATATGTTGGTTCACCCGTTGACATTGAGCTGCCTTCAGCCCCCAGGCACATGATAATAGTCCACGAAGACCCGTTCCGACCTCAGCCACGGCTCGACCGTGATGCTGAGGATGGCATGGCTACCGTGGTCGGGAGAATCAGGAAGGACAACGTCCTGAAAAACGGCATCAAATATGTTTTGGTATCCCACAACACCAAAATGGGAGCTGCCAAGGGTGCAGTCCTTGTCGCCGAACTCCTTATTAGAGACGGGTATATTTCCTAGTGTTCAAAGTTTGAGGGTCTCACCGGCATCTACTATCAAAGCATAGCTGTTACCCTGAACCCCGTGAAATAGTAGCCCCGAAGTGCCGAACTTACCGCTGGTACATGAGAAGATTTGGTTAACGATAACCCATCTTCTCAAACTTGGTGTGTTCTACCACAATGCGGGCACTTGATGGTCGGCTCTTTGAACTTAGGTGGCACTCGCAGCTTGGCACCGCACTCACATGTAATGGTGTTATAGTTACTCAGCCGCCACATTACGTCTGAGGTCTCACGAGCCCGCTGTATCTCGTTTGGTTCACCCGTTTCACCCTCTAGCTTTATCGTTTTTACTGGGACTGTTTCGGCGGCAAGGCTGGCAGCAGGTATAACCCCCTCCCCGCGGTGAACTTGGCGGTAAGCCTGGTCATAATCGATAAAAGAGGCGCCAGCCATGGCGCGTAGGATGCGTATCCTCTCTGATATAGGGGGGTGGGTGCTGGAGAGATCACTGGCTTTCATGCCTTTCTTGCGGAAAGGATTGGTGATATACATAGGGGCTGTGGCCTTATTGGCTGATTTTAACTGCCCAGTTGAGGCACCCAGTTTTTCCAGGGCTGAGGCCAGTCCTTCAGGGTTTCTCGTATAGAGGGCTGACGAGGCATCTGCTAGGTATTCTCTCTTCCGAGAGATGGCAAAGTAAATGAGCTGCGCCATAATCGGCGCCAATATCATAAATACAAGTGCCACGATCAGGATTATTATCTGGCCTTGCCCACCCCCTCCTGATGAGGAACTTCTTCTCGACCCGGTCATGCTGCCAAAAATTAAGAAACGTGACCCATACCAGGCTAGGAGCACGATGGTGCCGAGCAGGATACCACACATCGCCATGAGCAGAACATCCCGGTTCTTGATGTGGGATATCTCGTGGCCAATGACCCCCTGCAATTCATCGCGGTTCAGTTTCTGCAGCAATCCCGAGGTAATAGCTACGGATGCCCGATTAGGGTCACGACCAGTGGCGAAGGCATTTAGTGCAGGGTCATCGATTATATATATGTCGGGCACTTTCTCCAGACCGGAGGCAATCTTCATTTCCTCGACCACATTGTACAGGCGAGGGTGGTCATCACGAGTAATTTTCTTGGCCCTCGACATGCTAAGCAGGATGCTATCACCCTGAAAATAGCCGACTAAACTCAAGATTATCCATACTGATATGGCGATAACTAAGCCTGCAATAGCATTATCGAAGGCTAGGCCTAGAAAATAGCCAATCAAGATCAGTAGTATTCCCATGCCTATTGTCAGCACTACCGACCTTATTTGGTTAGACCTAATCTGTTCCCACACGGCTGAAGAGTCTTTTTACTCAGTGAAACTGACCTTGACAGGTTCTCTTTCGGCGGCTACGGTGACCTCAAAGAATTCGCCAGCCTTAAACCCGGTCATGCTGGCTACAGCGTTAGACGGAAACATCTGTGTCTTGTTGTTCAACCTCAGGACCGAATCATTGTAAAACTGGCGAGAAAAGGCTATCTTATTTTCGGTTGAGGTAAGTTCTTCCTGAAGTGCCAGAAAGTTCTGATTGGCTTTGAGATCGGGGTAGTTTTCCACCACAGCCAGTAAACGGGACAGGGCTGAACTCAGCTCACCTTCGGCCTTGGCTCGCTCACCGGCTCCCGCAGACGACGCTTGCTGGGCAAGATTACGGGCGTTGGTTACTGCCTCCAGGGTTTCCCGCTCGTGTTTCATATAGCCCTTGGCAGTTTCCACAAGATTGGGAATGAGGTCATAGCGTCGTTTTAGCTGAACGTCAATCTGCGCCCAGGCGTTCTTTACTTGATTGCGCAGCCTGACCAGGCCGTTGTAGACAGCTATGAATATGACAAGAAGGACTACAACAACACCGATAATGATATAAACTGCTACCATATTAAACCTCCTTAACTCCTATTTTCTCATTATTACTTAATCGCCATCGCTGCCTTACTGCGAGGCTCCGAATACTTCTTCTAGGAAACTGATGACCTGCCCCCTGGAATCACGCTTTGGCAGATGTTCTCCAGCCAGACGTCTTATTAGTTGAGCGACCTCACCTCCGTCAAACCACAATCCATGTTCATCACGGCATATGTCGATGAGTATTTCAGGCTGTTCGCCTATTGCTGTTTTTTTCATCTTATGGCCACAGACGGGGCAATTTCGTTTCTTTTCTGATGAAGCGGCTTCCTGCGAGCTGAGGATGCCATCGAGAAACAACTTTGTCTCTTCAAGACCGCGCGACTCAAGCAAAAGCTCAAGCTCTCCAGAGTCAAACCACACCCCCTTACAATTATTACAATAATCGAGCTCAATATTGCGATACTCAACGACTATCATATCGTAGTTACAAACAGGGCATATCATTACTTTCAGACCTCATCAGGTGCTTTTCATAGTGTAGATGCCTGACGAAGTCATGTCAAGGTTGTTTTATAAGCAAATAGTACGATGAGGTAAATGCGTTGAAAATCAGCTCTTCGCCCTTCGGCGTCTTCTGAGCCAGATTACCAAAGGCGGCACCCAGACCCAGCAGAAAATGCCAAGCCAGATGAGCACTGTGGCTAGGCCTCTGCCAAATGTCGTCAGTCCACGCACTGCTGCTTTTAAAGCAGCGGAAGCGCTCCAGGGTTCAGCCAGTCCCTTTGTTTCCTGTAAGTCTACTTCAACAAGTGACGTCTCTGAGGTCTGCTCCAAATATTTCATGCGGCCTTCAATTTGCTCAATCTCACCTCTCACCTTGGCGAGCTCTCTCTGCACCATCAACATTTCCTCTACGTTCTCTGCCTTCTCCAACAAGGCTAGATACTGGGCTTCAGTCGCTTGAAGGTTGCTTAGCTGAGCTTCCAGGTCAACATATTCCTCAGTTACATCCTTTGCCGTGGTAGTCTCGTAGAGCACGGCTGTGGCCAACTGGCGAAGTCTTGCAAAAGCCTCTTCAAATTTTTCGAAAGGAACGCGGATGGTAATGCGACCCTCAACCCTCCGTTCATAGTCATATTTATGTGAAGAAACTACATAGCCGTTGAGTTCATCAGCCATCTTGGCAACTTCATCCATAGTCTCGGTTATATTTTCCACCTCCAAAGTCATGGAGCCTGTTTTTACGATTTTGCGGTCTTCCGTTAGTTCCGCAGGAATCCAGCTTTCATCTCGCCCTCCATCAGCAGGAGCAGGTACTAAGCTTTCTTCATCTGGCTCTCCCCCACCGGGTACACTAGGTAATTCTGATGGCGAAGCACCACAGCCACTGATTAGCACTAACCCCAGAATCAGCAGTATTGGAATTGAAACTTTGAGCAGCTTATTCATTTTTGCTCCTTCTATTACTGTAAATGCAGAAAGCCGAGAAAGGTTGCATTATTTAACCCAAAAAGTCTTGCGACTTTTATTCCAGCAATCCCCCAGAAGCAGACCAGAAGCAGATTAGTAATATTATAACATAGTAGGCTGAAATCCTGAGGGTTGAAGGGGGCTTTAGACAATCTCTATCTCTATATCGTCCACGCTCTTTACCACTTTTCTCAAATCAACCAGGGCTATAGTGCGCTCAGAAATATAATGTCTATAAGCTGAGGAGGTGAATATAGTAAGGCATCTTCCGCCATACATTGTGGGTGGGGCATCTGGCTGGTGAGACCTTATCAAGACATTTTTGCCCAGGCGGGACATGATTTCCTCGAACCAACCTCGCCCGAATTGAGGTCTCCCGGTATAGGGATCGGTTCCCAGGAACTCGCCTTCCCTTTCCTGCCAGTCCCCCCAGGTTATTTGATGCCATTCGGCACTACCTGGCTTTATCCTACTTATGTCTTCTAAACCTGACACATCGGGGAGTGCTCCGTGCAGAGCAATGATTCCATTTGGCGTGGACGCTGCCAGCGGCAACTTGGAAAGAACCTCACTATATCGCTGGCGAAGTTCGGCATCCAGTCCTTCCCAGAAATCGGCAGGGTGGCAGCTGGCTACGGCATGGCCTTCGTGATTTCCCATAAGTAGATAAAGAGAATCGGGGTGCTCAGTTTTTTGCCCAAGCAAAAAGTTAATGTTCTCCAGGGAAGCTGGCCCGCGATCGACATAGTCCCCCAGAAAAACTAGCTTATTCTCCGACTTGAGATACTTGTGGATAACCTTCTCCGTGGCTTCGAGGTCACCATGAGTATCGCCGACGAAAATGATTTTGCCTGACTCCAACTGTATTAACTTTGCTTCCGAGGCAAACCTCTTTTCCGCCTCGTTGAGTAACTCTTTTATCTCTTCTCTGGTCACAAGACAAAGCTTTCCTTCACGGGACTATCATCCCACAGCATAGATGTTTTCCGTGATAAAAAGCAACTCCGACTTGGTCGGAGCTCTGGAAAGCCTCGCCATGATTGTTTTCGTTTGAGTGCCTTTGGTATGATGCGAGTATGAAAGCCGGGCTGGTTTATGACCCAATCTATTTGGAACACGATACCGGTGACCACGTGGAGAATTCTCAGAGGCTGGTGGCTGTGATGTCTTATTTGAAAGAAACTGGAATCAAAGAGAAACTCACCTGTCTGCCTTCGCGTCCCGCCTTGCTAGAGGAGCTGGAGATGATACATACGCCGGAGTACATCTCCTATGTTAAGAGCAAGGCGGAAAAAGGTGGTGGTTGGCTTGATCCTGATACCGTAATGTCTCCGAAGTCTTACGAAGCAGCCTTATATGCTGCCGGTGGGCTCATGGTGGCTGTAGAAGCGGTGATGAAGAGGGAGGCGGATAGCGCCTTTGCTCTGGTTAGACCACCAGGGCACCATGCCCTTTATGATCGAGCAATGGGCTTCTGCATTTTCAATAATATGGCAATCGCCGCTAAATTTGCCCTAAGCAAGTTCAGTCTCAAACGTGTTCTTATCGCTGATTTTGATGTCCATCATGGCAATGGGACCCAGGACGCTTTTTATGCCGACCCCAAAGTCCTTTATTTCTCCACTCACCAGTATCCCTTTTATCCCGGGACAGGATGGATGGATGAAACTGGAACAGGTGAAGGAGAAGGAACTACGGTTAACTTCCCCATGGCCGCTGGCTGGGGCGATGAAGAATACTTGAGAGCTTTCAACGAGGTCTTGGTTCCGGTAGCCCGGAGATTTCAGCCACAACTCATCCTGGTTTCTGTTGGTTTCGATGCTCATTGGGCTGACCAACTGGCTATAATGAGGGTAAGTGTTGAAGGTTTCGCTCAAATGGTAATAGTATTGAGAGAACTGGCTGCTGAACTATGCCAGGGACGTCTCGTTTTTACTCTGGAAGGTGGCTATAACCTTCAGGTAGTCGCTTCTTCCGTAAAAGCTGTTTTTGATGTACTTCTGGGTAATTCAGAGGTAGATGACCCTTTGGGGAAAGCATCAATGGCAAGAAAGCCCGAGGGATTTGACGAGCATATCGAGACAATAAAAGGAATACACAATATTCGGTGATAGCTCTAAGTATATAACTTGTTATGCTGGCCTCTTGGTGAAAGGCAAGAGTGCCCTCCACTCCTTCTTTTCCCACACCACCAGAAGCTGGCTGGAGATGCAAATAGAGCTGTAGGTGCCGACGATAACGCCGAGGAGTAGCACCAGAACGAAATAATGTATGGTGGCTCCGCCAAAAAGGAACAGAGCCAGGATGACGAAGAGTGTGGTTAGGCTGGTATTTAATGAGCGCCCCAGCGTTTCCACAATGCTGGCATTTACTGTCGTGGCAAAGTCGGGGCTAATATGCCTTGATACATTTTCCCGAATGCGGTCAAAGATAACCACAGTGTTATTGATGCTGTAACCCACAACGGCAAGCAGTCCGGTGATAAACAGGGCATCAATCTCCACCCCGGCAATCCAGCCCAGGATGGAGAAAATACCTACTATTATGAACACATCGTGGATAAGGGCGATAATGGCACAGGTGCCCCAGCGAAAGGGGCTGGGCATGCGGCGAAATGCCCAGACAATGTAAAACAGCATAGCCACAGCAGCTATTATTACGGCGATGCCAGCATTGCGTGCTGTTTCGGCACCTACCGTGGGTGAGGCCAAATAGTAATCGCTTATTTTAACCTGGGAATCTAATTCTGCCCCGATTTGCTCTGCTAGCTCGTTTGCCTCTTTTGAGGTTATTTCCCCAATGTGGATGATGAAATTGCCCTCACCCGCATTTTGAATGGTTGCCTTATCATATCCCAGCTTAGCCATTTCCTCACGTAACTGGCTTTGTTCAACCGGCGGGCTAAACTGAAAAGTCATAGATGTACCACCGGCAAAATCGATTCCCGGCTTCAAGCCAAAAACGGCCAGAGAAATTATCCCGGCAATAATAAGTATTCCTGAAATAAGGGAAAACCACCGCTTCTTACCGACAAAGTCTATCATTTCTTAACTCCGTAAGCTGACAGATTGGTGACCACCTGGCTGCCTATAATCAAGCGGAGGAAGGTTCTGGTGATAATGATGGCTGTGAACATGGATAAGGCTACACCAATAGAGAGGGTTAGGGCAAAGCCCCTGACCATAAAAGCGCCAAGCGTGCCGCCAAGCCAGAAAAGGACGATGCAGGCAATGAAGGTAGTGATGTTACTATCCTTGATGGCAGTCCAGGCCCGATTGAATCCAGCCTCAACGGCAGCACCTAAGCTGCGCCCCCCTCGCAGTTCTTCCTTGGTGCGCTCAAAAATAAGGACATTGGCGTCTACAGCCATGCCCAACGATAGAATAAAGCCGGCCACACCAGGCAAAGTCAGGGTTACAGGTACAAGCTTAAAAATGGCTAAAAGCACTACGCCATAAATCCCTAAACTAAGGCAAGCCACTAAGCCCGGTAATCGATAGTAAAGAAGCATGAATAGCAACAATAACACTATCCCAATAACTGCCGCCAGTATGCTCTTCCTGATAGAATCAGCTCCCAATGTAGCATCCACTGTCCTTTCATAGAGTGGAATACTAGGTTCAAATTCTCCGTCTACCCACCTCCCCAGTGGAACGTCGATCCGTCCAGCGTTAAGTAATTTGGACAATTCAGTGGCATCAGCAAGGCTCAGTCCTGTAATTTGTCCCCTGTCTTCTATCACACTCTCGACTGTCGGGGCGATGATACTACCATCTTCACCCCGGAGTGGCTCATCGCCAAGGTAGATAGCCAGTGGTTTTCCGAGAAGGCGGGTTGTTATTTGTTTGGAAAGCTGCGCTCCCGTTTCGTCCCACTCAAATACCAGTAATGTTTCGCCGATGGTTTGGCTTACAGTAACGTAAGTGTTCTCCTTGAAATATCTACTGGTAAGGGTTAACTCTTTGCCATTCACTGTTCCTGTAGTAGGAACGGTGAAATTTCCTGCGGCATCCTGCTCTCGGAATTCGAGCACAGTGAAGAGTCCGACCATCTCCTTAGCCTTCTCGATGTCAGCAATACCCGGTATTTGGATGACAATACTATATTCCCCCTCGTGTTTCTGTATTTGGACGGTGGACTCGGTTATGCCCAGAGCGTTGATACGCCTTTCTATAACCCCCTTCACACCCTCCATAATCTCATCCCTGTTGTCAGGCTCGATATCGCTGACATTGGTCTGATAAACCAGGTAGCTGCCACCGGCAAGGTCAAGTCCCAGCCTTAGCCCTTCCCTCCCAAAAACATTCCTATCCAGCGGGACTATGGACCATAAGGCGAAGCCGAAAAGAGCAAGGATAAAAATTAATAAATAAACGTTTCTGCTTCTCAATTTAGTCTACTTTGTGTTAGGGATTGTTTTTACTCCAGAATTCTGGGATTTTTGGGAAACTCTTGTTTGCTGTTTGCTCACGGCTGACAGCTCCCTTCGAACCAAGGCTAATGCTTCTTCTCTGGTACTTAACTCACCACTGGCATGAGCCTCATTGACCATGGCGAGGAGTTTGCCAATCAATGGTCCTGGTGATAAGTCAAAGTTGTTTATTATATCATGGCCATCAATGAGTTTCACCGGCAAGATTTTGGTTTGCTGCTTTTCATGCTCTGTCAGTATGTAGTTTATTAATTGGCAATGTTTTTTCCATTCCTCCATAGATGCCAAGGGGCCACGGCTGGCCAGATAATCTGCTAAAGCTAGAACTAGAATATCGATGCCAGCCTCTCCAGTATCCCGAAAGTAGCGATAGACTGCCCGTTGGGTAGGTAGTCCCTCATGTGCCATCTGAACTGGACGGAGATGATGATAAACAAGGCTTTCCACCAGTCTTATTTCTCGATTGCTAAATCGCAACCGTTCCAAAATGTTCGCAGTCATAGCTGCTCCTTGTTTGGTATGTCCTAAAAATCTGGCTCTACCTGTATCGTCAATAGACTTTGTCATTGGTTTAGCAATATCGTGGAATAGCCCGGCTAACTTGAGTAGTACTTTGTGGTTACTTCCGCTGGAAACTTCCTGGGATAGGTGCCTCTCTATGACGTCAGACCAAGGAGCAGTAGACAGCATATCGTCGTTGCTGTACTCCCAATCGCTTTCTCTAATGAGAAATTCTATGGCAGCTACGGTCTGTAAAGAGTGTTCGAAGACATCCCAGAAGTGCACTGTTGGCTGCTCTACTCCCTTGCTCTCTCCTAGCTCGGGGATTAGAGCTAGGAGCAAGCCAAGTTTATCTAGGTATTTCAGATGGTAGGCAGCTTGGGGCAGAGTGAGAAAGCGAAGCAACTCTTCTCTAACCCTCTCCCCCGAGACTTCAGTGATAGCCTGGGAATAGCGGCGAATTAGGGATTCTGTGTTTGGCTCTATAGTGAAGTCAAGCTCGGCAGCCAACCTAACTGCCCGCAAGAGTCTAGCGGCATCGGCTTCAAATATTTGCTCGCTTACCCCCCGCACTATTTTATCTCTCAAATCCTCCTCACCGGGAAAAGGGTCGATAAGCTTTAAGGGGGATTGCTTTTTAGTCAAAAAACTTGCTGATTTTCGGGAGCTCATCTTGGTGACTTTGCTGGCAGTGACAAATTGGCTGAGTTCCAGAGCCATGGCATTTATGGTGAAATCGCGCCGGGCAAGATCAGATTCAATATCTCCGGTAAATGGAGAGAAATCAAAATGCCACTCTGCACCACGCGATTCCTGGTTTTGTGAAGTCCTTCCTGGCTGCTCATCTTCAATAACCACCACTCTAGCTATGTTGTTGACATCGTCAAGGAGCACAAATTTGCCTCCTATTTCTTCGGCTACTTCCCGAGCTATGGTTATGGCATCACCGCTTACAGCGATATCTATATCGTTGGTCTTTCTTTCCAAAAGCCAATCGCGGACAAAGCCACCAACGAGAAAGCCTTGCTTTTTCTGGATAGCTAATAGGTGGGCTATCTTAGCCAGGGTGGCAGGTAAATTGCCGCTTTTTATGAAGGACATGACAGCGAATTATAGTTTGTGGCAGCAAGTATTGTAAAGGTTTAGTTGCAGGACAGGGATGGTGGACCCTTTTTCACCTTTGTGCGGAGGCAGGATATCAGCTAATTGCCCTGGCAGCGCTTAACCTCAAGGTGATGAGGTTTACCAAGTATGTGACTATAGCTTTTTGGCGTTGGTTTCTACTTGTTCTAATACCCAGGAGCACCACCTTTCTATTCCTTCACCGGTCTTGCAGGAAACTTGGAAAACCTCGGCTTTAGGATTTAGTCCTTCGATGGAACGGCGAAAGGCGGCAATATCGAAATCAACGTGGGGAAGAAGATCCATCTTATTTATTATCACAGCATCGGCATCGATAAAAATAAGGGGATATTTAGTGGGCTTATCATCCCCTTCAGGCAGGCTGGAAATCACTACTCGTTTGTGTTCTCCCAGGGTAAATTCGGAGGGGCAAATGAGATTGCCTACATTTTCGATTAAAAGTAGGTCTATGTTATCCAGGGGCATGTCCTTTAGAGCTGACTCAATCATGGCAGCCATTAAAGAACAACTTTCCGGCATATTTCGGGTATTTATTTGGACTACTGATTTTGCCTCGCCCTGCACTTTCTCAGCATCTACTGTGGAAGCAACATCGCCTTCGATAACAGCTATGTTCAGCCTGCCTTTCAGCCTCGTCAGAGTTTGTAGAATAAGACTCGTCTTGCCGGCACCTGGAGCTGACATAATGTTAATAGCAAAAACCTTGTGCCTATCCAATAGCTGTTGATTTCGGTTGGCTATGGTCTCATTAGCCTCCAGAATGTTCTGGATAACTTCTATTTTTTTCATTCTACTTCCATGCTTTCGATATAGAGCTCTCGTCCCTTGGATATTTCTACGCTCTGGCTCTGGCATTCGGGGCAAGACCATAGAGTATCTTGGGGGTGGAAAATTGTGGAACAATTCCGACAACGCAATTGAGCTGGCACTAATTCAAAGTGGAGTACTGCTCCTTGAGCGATGGTCTCTTTGCTGAGAGAATCGAAATAAAACTGAATACAATCGGGGACAAATCCTGACATCTCGCCAATCACTAAATTGATTTGGATGACCTTGCTGGCTTGCGCTTCACCAGCTTTGGCTAAAGCAATATTAACTATGTTTTCAGTTACTCCAAGTTCATGCATTTGGTGAAGCAAAGGAAACCACTATATTGTAAACTACTCTCTGCTTTAATTTCAATCCAGCGAAAGGTTCTAGTTTGGCTATCGCGATACGATAAAACCTGTTATTTTCCCACTCTATATATTTTTATATTTCGATTCTCCAATCGTGGGAGTATATGTTAAACCTTTTGGGACCGGCAAATCCTATGAGTGTTATTCCGTATTTATTGGCTTCTTTTATAGCCAGATCTGTGGGGGCGGCGATGCTTACAACTATTGGTATTTCGCAAAAAATCGCCTTTCTTATCGTGGAAGCCGTTTGTCGGCATGAGCTAACCAGGAAGCTATTCGATAAAATGATTCCGTCTTTAATCGCCAGACCGATGGCTTTATCTATGGCGCAATGTCTACTTATATCCTCAACAAAAATCTCCCTATCCTCACAGATCCCAATAACATGTGTACAGCCAGTCTTCTGGTACAAAGAACTGTTTTCGTTTAGCGCTCCTACCAAATCAAAAACTTCGCTTTTGGTTCGCTTTTTCTGAGAAGCACAGTTGCTGGGGGTCTTAACTAATTCTTCGGGAATGTTCACTTCAAATTTATTGCTGCCGAGTTTATTGATTCGGGACAAAGAAGGGTCTATGCCTCTTGATTTTAAATTGCCAGCTATCATCTCTTCCAGGTCAACGGGAATGCAGTAGAATTTATGAATTTCTCCATTGAGCTTAACGCTAATCTCTTCTTCATGGACAAGCTCATCTGTCTTCTCCCGCTTACCATCCCTGGAAATTTCTAAAATTTCTATTTCGGTACTTCTTTTCCCCATGATTTGTGGAAGTCCTTTATATCGTCTATTATGCTTCTGCAGGCATTGAAAGCTGGTTCCCTGTGAGAAGCGGAAACTGCTACTAATACAATGTTCTCTGATATGCCTAATAAACCCACTCGATGTACTATCGCTACATCCTCGACATCAAATTTGTCGATTGCTCTTTTTCTTATCTCCTCTAGTTTCTGCAAAGCATGGTTGTCGTCCTCAAATTCCAGTCCAAGTCCTCCAGGGAATTCACGTACAGTGCCCAGGTAAATTGATATCGCCCCTACCTTGGGGTCCTTCATTTTCTTGATTATCTCGTTGACGGAGAAATCTTCTTTTCTTATCTCAATCATCTCGTCTCACCAATGTGATTACATGTTTGGGATTTATTTTCACAGGCTGGTCATTTGGTGCTCTCTTAATTTAGGCTCTTTGCAGTTTCTAGCCGGGGGAGCTATATTTGGCAGGTATCACAACTTGTGGCAGAGCATGAGCTACAAGAGGAGCTCCCCCCGATTGGGGTAGATGGCCCTTCACTGCTTTTAGAAAAAGAGGCGAAAGAGGATAATATTCGCTTTGCGCCATTGTGACAGCGGGGGCAAGAGGCGTTTTCGTTTGCTTGGGTTTGGTGGCGAAGCAATTCAAACTTATAGTTGCAATTAGGACAAAAAAATTCATAGATGGGCATTTTTAATCCTTTTCTTTATCAAAAGCTTTTAGGAATACGTCAGGGACTTGCGGTACCTGGGCATCAATCCATGTTTTGAGGCAGGTCGAGGAGCAAAAATTGTAATGCTCGACTACCTTTGGCCCTTTCCATCGTGAAACCATGAGCCAACCATTGAGCACCTCACAGGGTCGCTCCTCTCCGCTACATCCCACTTTTTCACCACAAGAATGGCAGATAAAATATTCCCGGCGCATTTAAGTCTCCAGCCTGATTCGTTGTTTATCCCCTTCCTGAAATGCAGTCATGGATTATACGGCCACCACCTCCTTAACTTCGGGCACCTGTTCCTTGAGCACCCGTTCAATCCCATCCCTCAAGGTTATAGTTGCCATGGGGCAGCCACTGCAGGCACCAGTCAGCTTTAATGTCACAACTCCATCCTTGGCATCTATTAATTGAACATCCCCTCCGTCGGCCAGCAATGCCGGTCTCACTTGATCCAGGGCTGCTTGTACCTTTTCGCGCATTTTTGCTCCTTACTTTGTTAAATATAGAGCTAAAACCGCCTGTTGTCAAATTAAACTGAACTTTGAGCATAGGTCTGTTATTGTGCAGTATTATCACCGAATTAGTTCGTCCTCAGGGAAGTTGGTATAGGGGACAAAGATAATTTATAATACAGTTTTGGGAGTTTACCGCATGATCTCTGTTGAAGAAGCCCTGGAGAAGGTTTTGAACTATGTTGAGGTTCTTGAGCCCGAGCGGAAGCCTATTCTGGACTGCTTGGGGCAGGTTCTGGCTGAGGATGTCTATTCCACTATAGATATTCCCCCGCTGGATAATTCCGCCATGGATGGTTATGCCCTGCGAGCCAGAGATACTCTTGGGGCTAGTGAATCATCACCGAGATATCTGGTTGTGGTTGGAGAAGTTGCTGCCGGGTCTATGCCTGCGCAAGAAGTCAGGCCGGGGACGGCTATCCGCATTATGACGGGAGCGCCATTGCCTGGAGGAGCTGATGCCGTGGTTCGATTTGAGGACACTGACGAAGTTAACCGTAAATTATCCGGTGGTGACCTTTCGCACATCGGCATATTATGCCAGGTGGAGAAGGGGGCAGATGTCCGGGGTAGAGGCGAGGATATTGCCAGGGGAGATTTGATTCTTAAAAAAAGTAAAGTGCTTCGCCCCCAAGAGATAGGTGTGCTGGCTTCCCTGGGGCTCTCCACTGCGCTGGTTATCCGTCGGCCGATTGTAGCTATTCTGGCTACGGGAGACGAGCTTATCGGTGTTGACCAGCCATTGGCTCCGGGTAAGATTCATGATAGCAATAACTATACCATTGCCGCTGAAGTCTCTCGCTATGGAGGGATTCCCAAAATTCTGGGCATAGGGCGCGATTCGGTTCAGTCTCTAACCAAGAAAATCTATGAGGGTTTGGACGCAGATATGCTTACTACCTCCGGGGGGGTGTCCAAGGGAGACTACGATATAGTAAAAAACGTACTGGCAGAGCATGGGGAGGTTGGCTTCTGGACGGTTTGTATGAAGCCCGGGAAACCGCTTGCCTTTGGGGTTATTAGGAAGACAAGAGGAGGGAAGGTGAAGAAGGTACCTCATTTGGGATTGCCGGGCAATCCCGTCAGTTCCATGGTTACCTTTGAACAATTCGCCCGTCCTGCCATATTAAAGATGATGGGGAAGAAAATTCTGGCAAAGCCAGTTATTCGAGCCATTATTGATGATGGTATTGTGGATACCGATGAGCGCCGCCTTTTTGCCAGGGTAAGTGTAACCAGGCGTGGTGGTCAATATTATGCCTCCGTCACCGGCCCCCAGGGCTCGGGAATTCTTACATCCATGGCCAAGGCCAATGGTTTGGCTATTATCCCCGAAGGTGGTAAGGGTGTTAAGGCTGGAGACATGGTTGAGGTGCAGATGCTGGATTGGGGAGAGGAACAGGGCGATGTGGAAAAATTACCGGTTGTTTCAATCGTGGGCAAGTCGCAATCTGGCAAAACAGTGCTTATGGAGCAACTTATTGCCGAGTTTAAAAGAAGAGGATATAAAGTCGCTGCCATAAAGCATGGTCGAGGTGGAATGAAAATAGACCACCCTGGGAAAGATAGCTGGAGGTTTGCCCAAGCGGGCAGCGACGCTGTACTTATTAGTTCGCCTGATAAACTAGCCTTTATTAAAAGTGTGGACCACGACCTTGGTATTGAAGAAATTCTGCCCACCGTTGGTCCTGAATTCGACCTTGTACTTGTCGAAGGATTCAAGAAAAGCAAGATTCCTAAGATCGAGGTGCATAGAAAAGGACTCGGGCATGACTTATTGTGTTCTCCCGAGGAACTTTCGGCCATTGTTACTGACGAGTCATTTGATACTGATATACCTCAGCTTCCATGGGGTGATACGGTAACAGTAGCTGATTTCATAGAAAAGAATTTCGTGTTGAAAAGCCAGGGCAGTGTCTCTCTAGCTCCCATGAAGGAAAAGGGTTAGGTGAGGAAAATGTTTAAAGTGGGGATATTGACCATCAGTGACAAGGGCTCGAGAGGGGAGCGTCAGGATAAGAGTGGAGAGGCTATTCGCGAAATCCTCTCCAGCATGGATACCCGCATTGTAAATTACGACATCGTCCCTGATGAGAAGGAGCTTATTGTTGAAAAGCTGGTTAAGTGGGTAGATGAAGATGCTTTAGACGTACTCCTCACTACGGGAGGGACAGGACTCACACCTAGAGACGTTACTCCGGAGGCGACTCTTGCCGTGGTGGATAGGATTATCCCCGGTTTTGCCGAGGCGATGAGGGCTGAGAGCCTGAAGAAGACCCCCATGGCTATGCTCAGCCGGGCAGTGGCGGGCACTCGTGGGAAATGCTTAATTATCAACCTGCCGGGAAGCACCAAGGCAGTACGCGAATGCCTTGAAGTGATATTACCGGCTCTGCCTCATGCCGTGGAAACGCTTAAAGGCCAGGCCGGCGAGTGCGGCACAGCTCAAGCTTAAGTCCCAGATATGCCGCCTGCCCCGATTCTATCGGGGTTACTCAACCACATAAATCCCGACACAACTTTGCCTGTCATGCTGAGTCGCGAAAAGCTCTCTGGCATATGTGTGTTTAAATTGTACCTGGTGAATCAAACAACTACGTGTTTTAAGATTTTAAAGATGATATACTACAAGAGCTATGTCTCAATCGTATGTTTGCCAATTACTGCGGGGTGTCGTGGAGCCTTTGTTGCTTTTTATTATAGGCGAATTACCCATACATGGCTATGAGATTGCCAGAGAACTGGATCGGAGGAGCGGAGGTTACATCAATCTTACGGCAAGCACCCTTTACTCCGCGTTACGCCGTTTGGAGAGCAAAGGCCTTGTGTCAAGCTCGTGGCAGTACATTGCTAAGCAAAAGCGCAGATGTTATGAGTTGACGGAGAAAGGTCGTCAGATTCTGGCTGAAGAATTGGCTCAATGGGAGAAGTTTCTCGGTGCTACCGACAGAGTTATAGACAGCCAGTGAAGTGGAAATTCAAATCTTAGGAGCCCATCAGCTCGAGTTAAAAGGTACACGGTTAACTTCTCTATTGATCGATGGCACTCTAGTTATAGATGCCGGTGGACTTACCTCGGCCCTTTCTCTGCCCGAACAAAAAAAGATAAAAACCGTTTTGCTTACCCATCACCACTTCGACCATACTCGGGATCTAGTTACTCTGGCTGCTAACGCTGCTTATTACTGGCAGGGGCAGCTGAAGGTCTATGCTCTGCGCTACACGCTTGATATTGTCACTACCTGCCTTCTTGACGGCAAGATATATTCCAATTTTCTTGAATATCCCAGTAAAGAGAAACCGACTCTCATACTCGAGGCTATCGAGCCTTATAGCAGAGAAACCATTGCTGGATATGATGTTTTAGCATTGCCGGTAAAGCATTCCGTACCTGCTGTTGGTTATCAAATCACCTCTTCTGATGGTAAAAGCTTTTTTTACACCGGCGATACCACAGTGGGAATATCTGATTGCTGGCAGCATATTTTCCCTCAGTTGCTTATTACTGAAGTTGCCGGACCTAATAAGTATGGAGATTGGCTCAAGAAAGCTGGTCATCTTTGTGCACGGCTTTTAAAGGAAGAACTCATACAGTTTCGCCAGCTCAAAGGGTATTTACCTCGCGTCATTGTTATTCATATCGGGAATCCTTTTGAGCAGGAGATTAAGGAGGAAGTAGCTCGAGTGGCTCAGGAACTAGAAGCAGATATAAGCCTGGGCTATGAAGACATGAAAATTACCTTGTAATCTCTACCCACGGAGCCACTGTTATTCTTTTCTACTAGCAAGTCCCGACTAGTTGGGATGGCTCGTGCCTCAGGGCTGGCGCCATGGCAAGAGTTGCCATGGCGCCAGCAGTTTTCTTCAGCCTACCTTGGGCAGTTCAAGCTGGGCCTTCCTTACTTCTTCCTCAGGATAGGCATAATCCTCAAGCTGCCCCGACAGATAACGTTCGTAGGCAGCCAGGTCAAAGTGCCCGTGGCCGCTATGGGCGATGAGGATGGTTTTGGATTTACCCTCCTCCTTGCACTTAAGGGCTTCATCAATAGCTATCCTGATATTGTGGCAGGGCTCAGGACCGCTGATAATGCCTTCGACACGGGCAAACTGTACCCCTGCCGCAAAGGCGGCAGTTTGAGGTACAGCTACGGCTTCAACCAAGCCCAGTTTGTGGAGGTGGCATATAGTAGGTGCCATCCCATGATAGCGTAGCCCACCGGCGTGAATTGGGGGTGGGATAAAGCCGTGCCCCAGGGTATACATTTTAATCAGGGGAGTCATCCCAGCCAGGTCACCAAAATCATAGGCATAAAGTCCCTTGGTCACACTAGGGCAGCTTTCCGGCTCACAACAGATGATGCGCATGTCTGGCTTCTTGCCGCTAATCTTATCCCGAATCCAGGGGAAGAATTGCCCGGCAAAGTTAGAGCCACCGCCAATACAGCCGACGATAATATCAGGGTAGGCATCTGCCATCTCCATCTGCTTCCGGCATTCCTCCCCGACGATGGTCTGATGGAGCAGGACATGGTTAGCCACGCTGCCAATCGAATATTTAAAGTCTGGGTGTTCTATCATATAATCTATTGCCTCGCTAATAGCCAGACCTAAACTACCAGGACAATCAGGCCATTTTTCCAGCATAGCTCGCCCTGACTTGGTCTCGGGGCTGGGGCTGGGGACACAATTAGCCCCGTAGGTCTCCATCAGGATGCGGCGATATGGCTTCTGGTCATAGCTAATCCTGACCATAAACACCTTGCACTCCATATCAAAAAAGCGAGTCCCCATGGATAAAGCACTGCCCCACTGCCCGGCACCGGTCTCAGTACATAAGCCCTTGAGACCTTGTTTCTTGGCATAGTATGCCTGAGCTGTAGCGGTATTGGGCTTGTGGCTCCCCGCCTGGCTTGTGCCTTCATACTTGTAGAAAATCTTGGCCGGCGTATCCAGAGCCTTCTCCAGCCGATATGCTCGATGCAAAACCGTTGGTCTCCATGTGCGGTAAACCGCCTGCAGCTCCTCAGGGATTTCAATCCAGCGGTCTTTCCTGTTAAGCTCCTGCTCGGCGCACGCCCTGGGAAATATACCGGCTACTTCATCTACGGTTACCGGGTTTTTCGTTCCCGGGTGCAGCATTGATGGCATATCCCCAGGCATATCGGCCATAATGTTGTACCAATGAGTGGGCATGTCCTTTTGGTCAAGAAAATACATTCCTTTCTCCATTTTGTTCTCCTTTCAATTTCTTGTTCGGCTACCATTCAGAACTAAGTTAGCTTACTACACATTGACCTCCTTTTACAATAAGGCCTCTCTCAGACCTTTAATGAAAGAGCAGACATTTTTAAGTGACTTGTCCTCGTCGAGCAACTGTATAATACGGCTACCCACAATTACGCCATCGGCTACCTTGGCTATTCTTCGGGCTTGCTCGGGAGTGGAGACTCCAAAGCCAACGCAAAGAGGCTTTTCAGTCTTTTCTCTAACCCTGGCTACGAAGTTTTCCAGTTCCTCGGGGAGTTTATCTCTGGCGCCAGTGACACCGGTCAGGGAAACTAAGTAGATAAAGCCGCTTGCTTTGCTGGCCACGAGTCTGATGCGTTCTTCGGTGCTGGCCGGGCTGAGAAGATAAATAAGGTCGAGCCCGTGCCTTCTGGTTGATTTTTCCAGTTCCTCTCCTTCCTCAGGTGGCAGGTCGGGTATAATCAGCCCGTCAATCCCTACCTCGGCGCACTTGGAGCAGAATTGCTCCAACCCGAATTTTAACACCGGGTTGTAGTAAGTCATAAACACCAGGGGAATTTCCACTTGCCGTCTTAGCTCCTGAGCCACCTCAAAGCAGACCTTGGGGGTAACCCCTTGCCTGAGCGCTTCGTAGCTCGCTCGCTGGATAGTGGCACCGTCAGCCAGAGGGTCGGAGAAGGGGATGCCGAGCTCGACGATGTCACATCCACTGCTGGCGAGAAGAGGCACTGCTTTCAGGGTTGTTTCAACACTGGGGTAACCTACTGTGATGTAGGGGATGAGAGCAGTATGCCCAGCACTCAGCGCGCTGAGTGCCGGGCGGGCAAAAACTGAAGCAATGCGGCTCAAAGTTTCACCCCCAGTGCTTTAACTATAATGTCCATGTCCTTATCGCCATGCCCGCTCAAGTTGACTACCATGATTTGTTCCTTACCCAGGGAGCCTGCCATTTTGGCGGCATAGGATATGGCGTGGGCTGGCTCGAGGGCCGGGATAATGCCTTCGGTCCGGCAGAGAAGCTGGAAGGCTTTTAGCGCCTCCTTATCATCCACTGCGACATAGGTGGCACGTCCAATACTCTTGTAATAACTATGTTCAGGCCCTACGCCGGGATAATCCAGCCCGGCAGAGATGCTGTGGGTCCCCAGAATCTGCCCGGCATCGTCTTGGAGGACATAGGATTTTGTCCCATGCAAAACTCCCACAGTACCGGCAACCAGGGAGGCGGCGTGTTTCCCTGTCCTGATTCCCCTTCCTGCCGCCTCTACCCCGATAAACTTGACATCTTTATCGTTCACAAAGGGGTGGAAAATCCCGATGGCGTTGCTCCCCCCGCCCACGCAGGCGATGATATAGTCGGGCAAACGACTGCACTTAGCCAAAATCTGCTCTCTGGTCTCTTTGCCTATGATTGATTGAAAATCGCGTACCATTACTGGGTAAGGATGAGGCCCCACCACCGAGCCCAGAAGGTAATAGGTATTTCTGACGTTAGTCACCCAATCTCTAATCGCCTCATTGATGGCATCTTTCAGTGTTCTGGTACCTGAGGAAACAGGACGCACTTCTGCACCTAGCAGCTTCATACGGAAGACGTTAATCGCTTGACGCTGCACGTCTTCCTCGCCCATATAGACAATACAATCCAGCCCCAGCTTGGCACATATGGTGGCAGCAGCTACCCCATGCTGGCCAGCGCCAGTCTCAGCGATAATCCTTTGTTTTTTCATCCTCCTGGCGAGGAGCCCCTGCCCGAGAGCATTGTTTATCTTATGGGCTCCGGTATGAAGGAGGTCTTCCCTTTTGAGGAAGATTTGCGCTCCCCTGCAATGCCTGGTAAGCCTTTCAGCGAAATAAAGTGGTGTTGGCCTTCCCGAATAGTCGCGGGACAAAGAATCGAATTCAGCCCAGAAGGACGGGTCACGCTTTGCCTTTTCGTAAGCTGCCTCCAGTTCGCCCAAGGCCGGCATAAGAGTTTCAGACACGAACTTGCCGCCATAGTCTCCAAAGTAGCCTTTATTATCAGGTAGCACTATACATCTCCTTCTGCCTGTGCCGAATCTTAATCGTTTTTTCTCATTGCAAGCGTTACCTACGTAAACTCTCTATCTCTCTCATCAACTTCTCAAACTGCTTTGGATACAAGGATTGCATTCCATCGGAAAGGGCGTGCGAAGGGTCGTGGTGTACTTCAACTAGGAGCCCATCGGCACCTACAGCTATGGCTCCCTTTGACAAAGGGATAACGTACTCCCTTCGTCCGGCAGCATGGCTAGGGTCAACTACTATAGGCAGATGACTGACTTCTTTGATTGAAGGTATAGCGCTTAGGTCCAGGGTGCTCCTGGTATTGTCAGCAAAGGTACGGATTCCGCGCTCGCATAGAATGACCTGTGTACTCCCTTCAGACATAATGTATTCTGCCGACATCAATAACTCATCAATTGTGGCGGCGAAACCTCGCTTCAGCAGGATTGGCTTCGAGGCACGACCGGCACGGCGTAGCAGCGAATAATTCTGCATGTTCCTAGCCCCAATCTGAATAATGTCACTGTACTGTTCGACAACTTCAATATTTGTGTGGTCAGTGGCCTCAGTTACGATTAATAAGCCTGTTTCACTACGGACTTTCTTCAGTATTTTTAATCCTTCCTCTCCCAATCCTTGAAAGCTGTAGGGTGATGTCCTAGGTTTGAAGGCACCTCCGCGAAATATCTGTGCACCATACTGCTTCACTAGGTGTGCGATTGTTAGTGCCTGTTCTTCACTTTCCACAGCGCAGGGCCCGGCCATTATTACCGGTTCCTCTCCACCAATCTTGATATCGCCAATAGCAATAATCGTAGGCTGCGGATGAGTCTCTCTACTGACCAGTTTATAAGGTTTAGTTACACGGATAGCCTCTTTTACCCCATCCAACGAAAGCAACCTCGAATCTTCAACCGGCCCCGTGTTGCCTACGATGCAAACGGCAGTTCGCTGGGCGCCTGGCATTGGAATACCACGGTAGCCCCAGCTCTCAATCTCACGAATAACCGCTTGTACTTGCACTTCGGTAGCATCGTTTTTCATAACAACAAGCATCTGACCATTCCTCCTCTGTGTCGATAATCTATCACATTACTGTGTTGACCTAACTGCCTTGACGAAGGCTCTAATTTTTGAAGCATCTTTTAGACCATTAGTCTCTACCCCGGAGGAGACATCCACCCCCCAGGGTCTTACTGTCTCGATTAACCTGGCTACATTCTCCGGGTCGAGTCCACCGGCAATAATGACCGGAAACCTCTTAGCTACCTGCCGAGCTATGTTCCAGTTGAAGCTTTCTCCCGTTCCGCCATATTTGCCTTCAACCTGGGAGTCAAGTAGGGTGATAAATCTTTGTGAGGGTAGCAATTCACCTCCAGCAGATAACTCAGCGTAGAGCTCCTCGGGGGATTGCTGACCTATTCGAATTGCCTTGATAACTGGTTCAACAACCTCGCGGCAATACTCCCAGGATTCATCGCCACTTAGCTGAACCCAATCTAAAGCACAGAAATCGGCGATCTCATTTACCTGAGAAGCTGGTGCATTGACAAAGACGCCGACCACTTTTGTGGCGTCGCTGCTTTTCTTTACCGCACTGGCTATCTCACATGCCTTGGTAGGAGTTACCTGTCGTTTACTGGGAGCGAAGACTAAGCCGATAAAATCAGCACCAGCTTCGACCGCTGCTAGGGCGTGGTTCTCATCTCTAATCCCGCAAATCTTGATACGAGTCATAGCGAACTAAACTCCAAATTCAAAACCTTCTTGTTTCGGGCATTAGAGTTTTGGGTTTCGATATTGTTTGGCATTTCGCACTTAGTGCTTAGGATTTTCCCCCATTACTTAAATCTTGAATCCGAAATTCTAACGTATTCTCCTATCAATTCCTTCATCTTAGCCCGGACATCGCCAGCGGTAACCAGAGCTTCGCCAACAAGTACAGCATCGACTCCCCATTTCCCGAGTTTTTCAATATCTGTTTTGTTTTTAATGCCGCTTTCGCTAACTACAATTCGCTCTTGGGGAATGAGAGGCCGCAATCGGCGGGTTGTATTAATGTCAATAGAAAATGTATTAAGGTCTCGATTATTAATTCCGATAATTTCCGCTTCGCTGCGAACTGCCCTTTCCACCTCGCCTTCATTGTGTACTTCAACCAGGCACCTTAAACCAAGGCTGTGACTCAGCGAGACGAGTTCCTTAAGCTGTTCCTTGCTTAGAATGGCTGCGATTAACAATAAAGCATCAGCGCCATAGGCACGAGATTCATATACCTGATAAAGGTCGAAGATGAAATCCTTTCTCAGCAATGGAAGCCCAGCCACTTCTTTGATTGCTGCTATGTGCTCAATGCTGCCCATAAAATAATTTGCCTCAGTGAGCACTGAAATAGCAGCAGCCCCACCTTCGGCATAGGTCTGAGCCAACTCGATGGAGTTGAAGTTGGGACTTAGCATACCCCGTGATGGGGAAGCTTGCTTAACCTCTGCAATCAGTCGAATTTGGTCGCCCTTGAGAGCCAGGGCAAGGTCAAGCGCCGGCTTCTGCCGGGCGATACATTGTTGTAAATAAGTTATGGTCGCCTCCTTCTTTCTTTGCTCAACCTCTTCCCTTTTTTGGGCGATAATTTTATCTAACATTTCCCTTTCCTAGCTTCCAGCAATCGATTACCAGCTAAACGCCGAATGTTGGCTACTCCTTATTCAGATTGTGGCTGAGCTTGATTAGCTCGTCGAGCTTAGCCAGAGCCTTTCCACTGTCGAGTGTCTTCTCGGCAATGGAGACACCTTCTTTGAGGTCTGATGCATGGTTGCCAGCCACCAGCGCGGCAGCAGCATTCATGATAACTATGTTCCGCCTGGCTCCCACCTCTCCGCTTAATATGCCGCGCAGTATCTTAGCATTTTGCCTGGCTGTTCCTCCCTTAATTTGGGTTATGCTTGCCTTCATAAACCCCAAATCATCAGGAGAAACTTCGTAAGGTGGCAATACCCTATATTGATTGACATCCCACACTAGAGATTTCCTGCTGATTGAGATTTCATCCATGCCATCTATGCCATGTACCACCAGGGAATGCTCTGTGCCCAGGCGGTGGAGAACGAAGGCAATCTTCTCTCCCAGTTCCTTAGAGGGAACACCTATGACCTGAAACTTGGCTCTGGCAGGGTTGGTAAGGGGGCCGAGAACATTAAACACAGTACGAATTCCGATTTCGCGTCGAGGGGCGCTGGCATATTTCATCGCTGGGTGAAAACTGGGAGCGAATATGAAACCGATGCCCACTGTCTCCAGGCATTGAGCGACAGCCTCAGCCGCGAGGTCAATCTTCACCCCCAGCGCTTCCAGGACATCAGCGCTGCCGCATTGACTGGACATTGCCCGGTTGCCGTGCTTGGCTACCTTGAGTCCTGCGCCAGCGACAAGGAAGGCGGCTGTTGTGGAGATATTAAAGCTGCAACAACCATCGCCCCCTGTCCCGCAGGTATCTACCACCGGTGGGGTGACCTGGACCGGTGTTGCCTTAGCCTGCATGACGCTGGCTAAGCCAGCAATCTCGTCCACCGTCTCTCCTTTAATGCGCAGGGCGGTGATAAAAGCGGCGAACTGGGCTGACGTGGCCTCGCCGCTCATTATCTCCTCCATTACAGCTGCCGCCTGCTCAAAGGTCAGCGAGCGACCGTTGACCATAGTTTCAATGGCTTCCTTAATCACTGCTGCGCTCCTTGCTTTAGAAAATCCTTCAACAAGTCCTTCCTCAATTCGGTCATAATTGACTCAGGGCAAAACCGAACGCGTAAAAGCATACTGGTTAGCCTCAGCCCGGTCTATAGCAGTAAGCAATGCTTGCGCTTTGTTCAAGCTTTCTTGGTATTCCCGCTCAGGGATGCTATCGGCGACGATGCCAGCCCCCGCCTGGATATAGGCGGTGTTATCTTTGATAACAATAGTGCGTATGGCAATAGCAGTATCCATGTTACCTGAGAAGTCGAGGTAGCCCACAGCGCCAGCATAGGGTCCTCGTTTCTCTTTTTCCAGTTCGGCGATGATCTCCATAGCCCGAATCTTAGGTGCTCCGGAAACAGTACCGGCTGGAAAGCAGGAGCGGAGAGCATCAAACTGAGAGAGTCCAGCCTTGAGCTTACCCTGAACATGTGATACCAAATGCATAACATGTGAATAGCGTTCCAGGTCCATAAGCTGAGTTACCTTGACTGTGCCCGGCTCGCTAATTCTCCCGATGTCATTACGCCCCAGGTCAACGAGCATGATATGCTCAGCACGCTCCTTATCATCCCCCTTAAGTTCCTCTCCTAGAGCCAGGTCTTCAGTGATATCCTTACCCCGACGGCGAGTGCCGGCGATGGGGTGATTAGATACTATGCCATCCTCGACTCGTACCAGAAGCTCGGGGGAAGCTCCTACAATATAGAAATCACCTAAATGGAGGTAGTACATGTAGGGAGAAGGGTTAACAGAGCGCAATGCCCGATATATGGCGAAGGGACTGGCATAAGTAGGTCTTGCCAGCCGCTGCGATAAGACAACCTGAATTATATCGCCGGCATAGATATACTCCTTGGCTTGTGATACTATAGCCTCGAACTCTGCCTGAGAAAAATTCGATGACATTTCAGACCTATTTGGTGGCGCAATGTTAGGAGCCTTAGAATGAATCGGCTGCTCCAACCTGTTCGCCAGGTCGTCAATTTTACAAGTTGCCTCTCGATACGCTGCGTCTACATCCCCATCTAAGTGAACGTGGGAGACAACCTTGATTTTGTGGGTAATATGGTCGAAAACAAGCAAGGTATCTGCCAGCATCAACACAGATTCGGGGAGTCCTTGGGGGTCTTGATCGGGGCAGGGCAATCTCTCAAAGTAGCGGGCAACCTCGTAGCTCAAGTAGCCAACCATGCCACCGTGGAATCTAGGCAGGTTGGCAATGGACACGGGATGAAGTTGAGCGAACTCCCTTTCCACCAGATTCAATGGATCAACGGGATTCTCATTTCCTGTCCTTAAGACAAGAGAGGGCTCGGTGCCAATGAAGCTATAGCGGGCCAGTCGCTCACCACCCTCAACACTTTCTAGAAGGAAGGAATAATTGCCGCGGGCTATCTTAAGGTAAGCGGATACCGGCGTCTCCAAGTCAGCCTGAATGTCACGGCAAACCGGTACCAAATTGCCGAACTTCTTCAGTTGGCGAACCTCTTCCAGTGTTGGATAATACATATCACCTCACAATAAAAAAACCTCTCGCCAAGGGGCGAGAGGTTTAACCTTCGCGGTGCCACCCTTTTTCGGCCTTTTCGGCCATCTCTTTTCAAGTACAGCCTGATTTGGCGATACCCTAGACTTTGATAACGCTGCCCCTGCGGCAAAGCCTACTAGGTGTTAACCTTTCAGTTTGCGGCTCCCAGGTCCATTCCAGCCTCGCGCAAGTATCGGCTCACACCTTACCCGACTCTCTGAACTCCGCCTTAAGCTGTACTAGTCCTGTTCTCAGCCTTTTCCCATATTCAATTATTTAAAATATAAACCTTGTCATTTAGTTTGTCAATGTTGTGATTTAAATGGGGCCTAATTTGCTAAATTTTACAAGTAAAAAGTGGGGCTTGGAGGACAGTTCCCGAACTCCTGTTTGAGGAGAGGGGCTGATTCCGGCACTACAACAGTTGCTTGTGTCTGTGCACGATATGCCTCAAATAAAAGTTTCTAAACCTAATCACGCATAGTGTAGAGCTACTGTAGTTCTGCCTACCAAAGCCTCCCCTCCATCCGGATTATCTAGATGCTCCCAACCTAATCTCCCGCAAAGAAATTATCAACACTGGAATGGAGGTGCGGGCTCTGGTTGTTAGGCTTTCTGAAACCCAGTCTGTAGATTACTAGTAGTAAGCATCCTTGAATATCGCGTTAGAGCCCTACAGTTATGAGCAACTGAAACCACTGAACAAAAATTAGGCCGAAAGTACCCTTGAAGACATTACCAATGGGTGATTTACAGCATGTTCCACGTATATTAGATTTACCCTAATACTCGTTAGAGCGAGAGAATATATATAAGAGTGAGAGAATATGCCTGTAACGATAAAAGGACAAACTTATTATAGAACTTCCGAAGTCTCCAGAATGGTTGGCATATGCAGAACTACCCTATATCGTTGGGTCCAGAAAGGGACCCTGGGGCAAACCGAATACAGGGATAAGAGGGGATGGAGGCTGTTCACTAAAGATGATGTAGATAGACTCAGCGCTGAGGCCGAACAGGTGATCGCTGTCGATCGTCTGGCGAAGGGAAATGGAAAGCACTGACAAAATCTTTGAACAAATAAAGAGGAGTTATAAAGAAGGAGAAAAATGGAAAACGCAAAGAATGTTGGTACGCCCGATAGTCAATTATTTTTCAGAAATAAAAAAGACGGAGATGGCCAACAACAGCACGATAGTGTGGCGGTGCTCAATGGTGAGAGTGTCGACCTGGGTACTGATAATAAAGCCCAACTGACATCATTGTTAAATGCACTGAAGGCTGCTAGAGAAGGTGATTTTTCGGTTAAACTACCGGTCCAAAAGGATGGTGTGATGGGCGAAATAGCGGGAGTGTTTAATGATGTCATCGGCTTGAACGAAGGCATGGCGAACGAGATTATTCGGGTAAGCAAGGTTGTCGGTGAAGAAGGACAGATGACAGAGCGTGTTTCACCGGGAGCAGTCAACGGTATGTGGGCAAGCCAGATTGATTCAGTAAATGCGCTTATAAATAATCTGTCGCAACTTACTGCCGAAGTCAGCCGTGTCCTCATTGCTGTTGCCGAAGGTGATCTCACCCAGAAGATGCGGCTCGAGGTTGAAGGGGTCCCTGTAAAGGGTGAATTCTTGCGAATAGCAACAATAGCTAACATCATGGTTGATCAACTCAGTGCCTTTGGCTCAGAAGTAACCCGTGTTGCCAGAGAGATAGGTGTTGAGGGCAAGCTTGGAGCAAAGACAGAGGTTCCCGGAGTAGCCGGCACCTGGAAGGATTTGACTGACAAAGTCAATATGCTAGCAAGCAATCTGACCAACCAGGTGAGGAATATCGCCGAGGTAACCACTGCTGTGGCTCAGGGTGACCTGACACGTAAGATTACAGTTGAGGCTATGGGTGAGGTTCTGGAACTGAAGAACACCAACCATGAAGAGGCAACAAGCATGGCTTATAGCCAAAGCCCTGGGTCAAAATCCGCGAGTGCTTACATAGAAGTGGAGAAACTTCTCAAACTAATGGTAGATAAACGTGCGTCTGATTTACATCTCAGGGTGTCAAGCCCACCGGTACTCCGTATTGATGGCGCACTTGTACCACAAGATGATTTACCGCCGCTTACAGCCCCAGATGTTGAATCAGCATTTAACCAAGTTACTACCGAGGATCAAAGGATTGCTTTCGCTAGAGAACGTTATCTAGACCTTGCTTATAGTGTCCATGGGTTAGCACGATTCCGGCTTAATGTACTACAACAAAGAGGTACATTGAGCTTTGCTTTTCGTTTCATACCATTCAAAATCCCTTCTATTGATGAACTAGAACTACCCCAAATTTGCAAGGAGCTTGTTATGAAGCCAAGAGGTCTTATCTTGGTAACAGGTACTGCCGGTAGTGGCAAGTCGACTACTCTGGCAACGATGATCAGTCATCTTAATGAGAATGAGAGACGAAATGTTATTATCATTGAAGACCCTATTGAATTTTTATACCCCGACAAGAAATGCCTCATCGCACAGCTTGAGCTAGGAGATGATACCAAATCTTTCGCTGCTGCCTTAAAACACGCTTTACGCCATGACCCGAATGTAATTGTCATTGGAGAGATGCGTGACTTGGACACGATAAGCACAGCTATCACGGCAGCTGAGACGGGGCATCTGGTTCTCGGCACGCTACACACAATTGACGCTGTCCAGTCTATTGATCGTTTAGTTGATATGTTTCCAGATAGGCAGCAACAGCAAGTCAGGCTACAGCTGTCACAAGTAATAGAGGCAGTATTATCACAGAGGCTCGTAACCCGTAGTGAAGGAGGTCAAATAGCTGCCTCTGAAATTATGATTGCCAATAGTGTAATCAGAAGGCTCATCCGTGAAGACCAGGCCTTCGAAATTCCGGCTAATATAGAGATGAGTGTCAGAGAGGGCATGCAAACCCTGGATCAGGCCTTAGCCGACTTGGTGAAAAGGAACATAGTTACTACTGACGAAGCCATGATGAAAAGTAGTAATCCGGGAAGATTAAGTAAGTTTCTCCAACGCTGAGAAGAGAGCAGGCTGGTTTTGCAAAAGTGACCTCTGGTGGGCAACAGCGTACAACAGCAAGAACCTTCACGCTTGCCTTTGCCTTGACCTTTTAGAAATTATAGCCAGAGACTGCTTAGAGGTCAAATTGTTAGGATTCGGGTCAAAAAGTAGTATTTCACCTCAATATAATTGTCTTTTCTGATGTCATTGATTCTGGCGAAAATTTTGTTGTTACGATGTAATGTATCTTGATCTCAACGATAGAGTTTGCCTGGATTAATTTCTCACTGCCCTTGATATCAGCCTCCAAGTGTGGTACCCGCCACTCGTACAAGTGTGATACCAGGGTTTCGATGTCGGGTGCGATTACCACTTCACGAGATACCCACCAGTTGCCCAGCGCAACTAGTGCCCTGTTACATTACCACCTGGTGGTAGGTGGTAGGTGGTAAGTGGCAAGGTGGTAGGTGCTGCCGCTCGATTAGAATTGAGGTACAGAAACGACCACTACCGCACCCATGCCCTGTTACATTACCACCTGGTGGCAGGTAGCAAGGTGGTAGGTGGTAGGTGGTAGGTGGTCGTACCAAAAAGCACAGGGGGTTCGAATCTCTTCTCCGTTCAGGGGAGAGGTGTCTAGTAAGTCTTGAGTCTCTTCGAACAAGGCAACCAAAGTGCCTCTAAGGGAACTTCGATACCCCTGAGAGTATATCACGATAAAACTCTTGTCACCTCCTCAGCGATTTTCCCGTCTCCTGTGTGCCAGCGAGCATGAGCATCCCAGAGAGAAAACCTTCGGTGAACATTCCGCCCCTTTGTTGCGTCAGAGGTAACAATACAAGTTATTGTGTAACAATCCAAGCTTTCGTGCAATAAACACTCTGGACAAATGTTAGGCTCGGATACCAAATATCTCAGTAAGACAATTATATGATATACCTCCAGCGGGCAGGAGCAGTGGTAGCATCAGCAATCCGCCGTTATGGCCGGCTTCAAAGCAAGGCAGAAGGCGGACAAGTCTAACCACAAGGCTCTCCTCCTTGAGACACAATTCACGCGTTCTTGTTAAAACGAGCCGACCAAAGATTTACATCTCCTCTTTACTTTTAGCTTCTGTAACACCAATATGTATACCCACCGCCCAGTCGTTTAATAACCTCAAGTTCTCTGTCATAAGTTTGTAGGACGTTTAATCCTTTGCCTTGGCAATCCTTTCCAAGATGGTTAGGATTCCGATGACGGTGCGCTACACCTCAACGGGCTTTTCTGACAGTATTCTTGCCACCTAAGGGTTCCTATCGCCCAAGGCTATGCTCTCCGTGGTTCTCAGCACTAGCTAGTGGCCTTGGGAGATAGGAAATCGGCTTGAGAGAATAATTCAACCTCTTCAAAATCTAGAGCCTTGGCAATCTTCCGTAGAATGTTGGCGGAGGGAAAGCGTTCTCCCCGTTCTATGCGCCCGAGGTGTGACGCCGACACACTCGACTTGGCTGCCAGCTTCTGGAGCGACAACTGCAACATCATCCTGCGTTGCTTCACCATTGAACCTAGACCATGCCTGTTATCTGCTGTCATTCTGGATTCTACTAGAGATGGTTTTTAACTTTGGCTAGGTCTTGGACTTTTGTAATCTCAATGTCCTGAGGTAGCTTGGATAAGACGTCGTGGGAAGCTCCGATGAACAGGACACCAGTTTCACCCTCGTGTAGAGTCTCCTTGATTCTTCTGGCAATGTAGTCATCACGTTGCCTCAGCAGCCTACCTTGAGCCAACTTGTATCTTAGAGCCCAAGCCTCTTTTCCCTTAGGCGATTTCGAGTGAGCTATTTTCGCTATATAGGCATACTCCTGCTTCACCAGAACGAGGTCTTCGGTCTTTACCAACACTGCCCCTCGCTGCAGAAGCTTTCCTATAATCTCATAGTTCTTGCTTCCCTGGCTGATACCCTCGCTAATAATCCTGACCCCGTCTGCCCCATTGGCTACCATTCCATCCTGATAGATTTTGAAACCCTTCACATCCATGGCATCAAAGAATTGACCAATAGAGTCCCAGAAACTGGACACAGCCCCTTTGTGCTTTTGCCACATTTCCTGCCCAAACTCAGCTTTTGCCGTTTCATCCAGAGCTGAAGCCATGGAACCCATGTCAGCACTCATGTGAAGGACGGGCACAAGATACAGTTCCCTCATTGTTTACGGCCTGCTGTCTCTTTAATGCATAGCCCTCATCTCACTACCTTGCGGGTCTGGCGCTGCTTACCCGCGACATTGCCGTGCTCTTCTACTGGTGTCCCGCAACCGGGACAGAATTTGTAGAATTTCCAGAAGCGCCAACTCGCTCCGCACCGGGAGCACTTTACCGTCCAAGGTTCACCACAATTGGGACAGTAAGCAGCCACACTACTGATGGTAGCTCCACACCCAGGACACTTGTTCCATTCTGTCATCTAGCACCTCCGTTTCAGTCCTCTTCGGTTTCACCACGCTTGCGCAATTTCTTCCTGTCAAACCCAAGAAGGTTGCCTTCGTGGTTCAAACGAACTTCATACAGACCTAGCACGTCCATTGTATCCGGGATAGCCTTTCTCTCCAGCGCTTCCAGTGAGACCATCCATCCCTCCTCGGTCTTAGCCAGTCCGATGACCGCGTTAACAGGCAGCTTGCTGAGCCTGGCAAACTCCTCCTGCGCCTTCTTGACTATCTCATCGGTATTCATACTGTCTGTCATCCTCCTTTCCAGCCGCAGGCTCAGATAGTACACATAGGCTGCCTACCTATCGCACTGGTAAATATCTTTAATTCACCTTGCGCTAAAGGTTCAAATGTCCTATCCTTTACTTCCTTCCTGCCCACTGGCTTCAGTAGTCTTTTTTTCAGCAACCCCAGTTGCTGGCTTCGGCTCGACTTTGGTTACAGCCTTCCCTCGTCTAAAGAATCCTTTAATCTTCTTTAATACTCCCATCACATACCTCCCTTATTTCAAATCAAAACTATCACCAGTTGCTACAAAGCAGTGATTCCAGTGCCTCCGGATTTGGGGCATAATGTGGCGACTTCACCTTCTGGAGCCATGTCCATCTTCTTCTGCTGGTATTCCTTTGTAGCTATCGCCCGCAGTGCCTCATCCCAGTCCTGCCAGATGCCATACTTTAACATGGTCTCCATGCCAGCAAGGGCAGCCCTTAGCTTTACGCCCAGCAGAGGAATGCCAGCCACGTGGATGATAAGGTCGGCATCGAGTATCAGACCCTTGTCCAGCACCCTGTCCAGAAGGTCTACCAGCGTTGCATGCGTCTCTCGAGTTGGATTCATTTTCTAGTTAATAACCTTTCTGCGACTCTTCCTTTACCCTTACAGGTCAAGCAATAAAGTTTGCCATCAACTACCCTTCCTCTTCCCAAACAATCAGGGCACAAGATACTTGGCTCCTTTACAGTAACGACACCTTTCCCTCTACAGGCAGCGCAAGTAAGCAGGGCATAAGGATAGGTGTTGAATTCCATGCCTGTCCCTCCGCAGAAGGCACAGGTAACAACAGGCTCCTCCACATAAACTGTCCCTCTTCCGGAACACACCTGACAAGTGGTAAAAGCAAATTTGAAGGAACGGCGTATTTCCCCCCTTCCTTGACAAAAGGCACATTTATGTAGCATCAGACACCTCCTTTGTCCCGGAGGCAGTTATGGTCGGTTTAGCCGCAAAGCTATAGGGAGGCCAAGGACCGGAGAAATGGACCGAGAAGCCTTCCGTATTGTTAATTTTCTCCAGCTCTTCTCCCAGGTTGTCCACCCTCTCCCTCGCTACCAGGCACGAGAGATTAAGTAGCATTACTTTATTCCTGTCCGCCTTTTTAGTCTTCTCTACCACAATATCATCACAGTGACGCTTGACCCTACCGTAGAAGTCCTTGAACCATTGGTTGGCGAGCCATTCTATCTCAGCCTTCACTGCTCTTTCGACCTTCTGCTTATACAGATATGCTGTCCCAGGTGATTTAGCAGCCAGCGCTTCCCTGATTTTTCGAAACTCCTGGTTTTCTTCTGGGATTTGCTTTGCTATTACACGGGGGGCGTAGAAGATTTGCACCCCATACTCGTCCCCGTCCTTTATCTTCTCTATTATAGACTGAAGCCGCTCATAATCTTCCTTAAGCCAGTCCTTCACCACTTGGTCGGGGGAAACGGCATCATCCCTTGACTGTAAAATGGTGTCGAAGCCCATAGGGATTACGGTGCCAAGCTCTTTCTTCGCCTCGTCCAGAACGCCCTGATGCGTCCCTACCCACTTTTTCACGGTCTCCTCGTCGCCGGATTGATATGGCTCGGCAGGACAGCTATGAACGATGGCACAAAAATCCCTGTAGGGGATGGTGTATACTTTGTTGCCTCCCATCCCTATTGGACCCAGACTGACTGGCCTTCCGCTAGCAGCGACTCCGTATATGTATCGCCCTTTATTCTCCATTTATCAATCACCTGCTCACATGGCACACAAAATCTGCAAGTTTTCGGTAACTCTCGATGACGTCACATCGAGGATTGTAGCTAAAAATCGACTTCCCCTCATGCCAGGCTTTGGCCAGGTCAATCCTCCTCCGTATCTGAACTTCGGCCATCGAATTCCCCCAGGCTTCTGATGCCCACCGCTTCTCCCGTAATTCTGTCAGGACTCTCTCTGATACCGAGTTAGAAGTCACCATATTGGGTACGATTGCCACAACCTCAATATCAGCATCCAGGATATCTTTCAATTCCCGCAACTCGGCCTCCAGTGCCTCTATGCCCCGGATTGAGGTATCCTCGGCTTGAATCGGTACCAACACCCTCCTGGCGGCTAGAAGGACGGCATCTGTTAAAATGCTGATTCTAGGTGGCGAATCTATTAAGCAAACTTCGTAATCCTTGCTCAGAAGCTCAATCCAAAGCTCAAGGAATCTTCTGAGTGTGGGTTCACCCGCTTTTTGTATAAGCACCTCGTCTTCCAGCCGGATGAGCGACACATGTGTCGGCATTACCCAGAAATTCTCCACCGGTGTGATAAAGGCTTTTATCTGGTCCACAGCCCCTCTCAATATAAGGTCAGCAAGAGGGAAATCGCTTCGTGTGTACAGGTCTTTGAGGCCACAACCTGCCGTCAGATGCCCCTGCGGGTCGAAGTCAATAAGAAGCACCTTTCGTCCCTTTTCGGCAAGTGCCGCCCCGAGGTTTATCGCGGTGGTTGTCTTGCCCACCCCTCCCTTCGGGTTAGCTACCGCCAGCGTATATCCCTGTCCTTGTCTGCTTACCATTTCCCCGCTATTCGGTTTCCTCCTGCCACTTTTCTGGGTTGATTAGTTTGTCTATAACATCATCTACAATTTCGTCCAGCCCGTCCCTCACTGACCGAACTGACTCGGTTATGCCCTGCTCTTCCTTGATTCCTTCAATGGCGATATCGAGTTCCATCAGGGCTTTCCCCAACCTCTCACACTCCTCCTCGCTCAAGCCCCCACTCTCCATCCTCTTTAGCGCCTGGATTTTGAGAGCATCCCTGATGACCTCAACTAGGGCTAGAACCAGCCCCAATACACCGTGCTTGAGATTAGCCTCATCGACATGAATAGCCATGCTAAACCTGTTTTCCTTCCGTTATTGCTGCGCCAGCAGCTCCTCGACTGACCGGACTTTAGCCCTTTTTGCCTTGGCGCTTACCCAGCCACACCAGGGACAGCCCTCTTCTCCCAAGAGCTCGGCAACAGGGACTTTCTTATCGCAATCAGGGCACGCCTCTTTGTTACCTGACTGGGCTTCCTTCCATGCTGCCTTTTCGTAGTTGGTGCCGCTGGGGAATTCCAATCCGTATCTGGCGGCGGTCTCAAAGGACGCCAGAGCAGCTCTTATCTTAATGCCTAACAGCTCCACCCCAGCCACCGATACGCAGATATCGGCATTAATGACCAGCCCTTTGTCCAGGACACGGTCAATTACATCGGCTAGACCAGAGGTTTCATTCTTTGTTGCTTGCAGTGGCATTTACTCACCCCCTTTGATATATTCCCTTACTGCCCTCAACCTCTTCATAAGAAGGGCTTCCAACTCCTCGTATTCCTCTTCACTTAACTCGCCATCCTCTAGCAATAGCTGGCACTGCTGGAGTCTCACCTTGATAGACTCCTCAGTCACCAGACGTTCCTTATCAATCTCAGCCATAAACTGCAACATAATTTTCTTGGTGAGAGTGACTGGAACGCCAATCAGAACATCATAGAGCAATCCAGTTATCAATTCACCGGCTCCAGCTTTACGTTGACGAAATTATACGGGGCCAGGGGGCCCACGTACTTGAAATTAATTTTACCCTGATACTGAGAGTCAAGCTTGAAAACCTCCTTCTGGAAGTCGCTCTCCCTGGCTCTCTCTATTAGAAAGGATGCATTCAGGACGTTTTTGATTCCCAGTGGACTGTTCAGCTTGGCATCACTAGAAAATCCCTTAAGGCCGGCGTAAACCCGGTCGGCGTACCTGGCCTTCCAGTCCAGGGCAATGCGCTCCACCAGCTTGCCGGCTTCAACCAGCAGCCGTTGTGCTTCAATGGGAGACTGGGCAATTTTAACCTTTGCCTTCAGTCTGGTGAGCTCCTCGCTTCCGCCTTGAAGCTCTTTAATCATAGCCTCCTGGTCCCAGAAAACCTTCAGCTCTACTTCGACCTTACCGGCAAGTCGCACCAGTTCGCCGGTAAGCCCCTGGTAATTCCTCTCCAGCAGCTTTAGAACATCGTCTTTGCTACCCGCTATCATACCGAAGCTCATAGGGAGAAGGATACAATTCTTCAGCAGTTCGTCTTGAACTACGGTATGGGCCCGGACATCCTTCCGGGTCGGGTCAATCTCTTCAAGCGCGGTATCGCTGACCACGGCGGCTAGCTCTCGATGATTGATAGTGTACACCTCGGCATCCCTCACGCCCAAGAAGCTGAATCTCCTGGGCTCAGGTTCCTGAATAATCCCGTAGATATATTTACGCTCTAAAGACATCTATTCGCCTCTCTGCCTTTTTAGCCAGTCCATAGCCAGTTTAAAATGCTTCTGGGAAATCTCAAGTTTGTTCTGCTGGTGTCCGCTCTGAATAGATTCCCTGATGGCGCTTAGCGAGGCTTCACGGCAAATTGCCTCAATGTCTGATCCAGCCATTCCTTCTGTCCCCTGAACCAGTGACTTGAGGTCAACGTCACCAGCTAGAGGCTTTCCCCTGGTGAGAACCATTAATATTTCTTGCCGTGCCTCTTCATCAGGTAGCGGAACCTCTAGTATGAAATCGAATCTGCCCGGTCTCATGATGGCAGAATCAATAAGGTCCTTGCGGTTGGTGGCAGCCAGGACCAGCACTCCTTTGAGTTCTTCCAGCCCATCGAGCTCGGTCAAGAACTGGCTTATCACCCTCTCGGTGGCCTGCGAATCTGTTCCCAGCCCCCGTTCGGGAACCAGCGAGTCAAACTCATCGAAGAAAAGGATACAGGGGCTTGCCTGCTTTGCTTTTCGAAATACCTCTCTCACCCCCCGCTCCGACTCGCCAACGTACTTTGACATGAGTTCCGGCCCCTTCACCGAGATGAAGTTGACCGCGCTCTCATTAGCCAAGGCTTTGGCAACCAGAGTCTTCCCTGTTCCCGGTGGCCCGGAAAGAAGAATACCCTTCGGCGGTTTGGCCTTTGCCTGCTGGAACAGGTTGGGGTACTTAAGTGGCCATTCCACCGCCTCAGCCAGTTTCTGCTTCACATCGTCCAGGCCGCCTACATCTTCCCACTTTACATTGGGTACCTCAACAAAGACCTCCCGAATCGCCGAGGGTTCTACCTCCTTGAGCGCTTCGGTGAAGTCGGCCATTGTCACCTCAAGCTTAAGCAGGGTTTTGTAGGGAATCTCATCCAGCTGGAAGTCAATGCTGGGCATTATCTTCCTCAGGGCATTCATCGCCGCTTCGCGGCACAGGGCTTCAAGGTCAGCCCCGACGAAGCCGTGGGTAATTTGAGAGAGCTTCTCCAGATCAACATCCTTAGCCAGAGGCATGCCCCGGGTGTGGATATGAAGAATGTTGAGGCGTCCTCTCTGGTCGGGAATACTGATGGCAATCTCTCGGTCAAATCTACCCGGACGGCGTAGCGCCGGGTCGAGCGAGTTGGGAATATTGGTGGCGCCGATCACAATTATCTCTCCCCGTGACTCCAGCCCATCCATGAGAGCCAGAAGCTGGGCGACCACCCTCCTCTCCACCTGCTTTTCCCCTCCCATTTCCTCTCTCTTGGGGGCAATGGCATCGATTTCGTCGATGAAGAGGATAGCTGGCGCATGGGCTTTAGCCTCTTCAAAAATGGCCCTGAGGCGGGCTTCACTCTCACCGTAGAACTTACCCATAATCTCCGGACCGGTGATATGCGAAAAATAAGTCGCCGTCTCGTTGGCGACAGCCCGAGCAATCAGTGTTTTGCCGCAGCCGGGAGGGCCGTGGAGAAGCACCCCCTTTGGCGAGTCTATACCTAACCGTTCAAATACCTGAGGGTATTTCAGAGGAAGCTCAATCATCTCCCTGACTCGCTGTAGCTCCTTCCCCAGTCCGCCGATGTCCTCATAGGATACCTTGAAACCCTTGGCCTTGGCTTCACCCTTTTCCGCAACCTCGATTTTCGTTCTGGAATGCACTAACACCGCCCTTTTGGGAACAGTGCTGACAACCGTGAAATCCTGGCTGCGTGTGCCAAAAAGATTGGCCCTTATGGTATCTCCCTCGACCAGCGCCAGCCCGTCGAGCAGGATGCCGATGTATCTGGTATCTCTCTCCCGGCTGATTGACCTGGTCAGTGTTAGGGGACTCAATACTATCTTGTCAGATGGCAAGCAGCTGGTTTTTTGCACGCTTACCTTTTCGTCCAGCAACACCTGGGCATTGCCCCGCAAAAGTCCGTCCATCTGGATGAGTGACTTCCCCCGGTCCTCGGGATAGGCAGGCATAACCTTGGCGACTGTCCTTCGCTTGCCCTCAATTTGGATGACATCCCCCACGTCAGCGCCCAGTCTTTCCAGGTCCTGCGGATCAATTCGGGCAATACCCCGTCCCACATCCTTCGGTTTCGCTTCCCCAACACGAAGAGTCAGCGATTTAACACTGGTACTCACCACATTACACCCTTCTCGGTCATCTTTCTTTGTCAAGCTTCATCTCTAATATGCCGTTCTTGTAAGTTGTCTTTAGTGATGCTGGCTTTACCTTACTGGGGAGTAGAATCTCCTTGGCGTATTTCTTGTCCGTATCGGAAGCGGTAAGATTCAAAATATCACCGGCCACTCCAATTCCGATTTTGTCTTCAGATACTCCAGGAAGTTCAGCAATAACCAGAATATGGTCTTCTTCATCGAAAACATCCATGATTGGTTCTCGAACCTCCTCTACCACTGGCCCCTTGTCTGTTTCCCTTATATTGCCAAAACTCTCAATCACGGGCTTACCGGCGAGAGTCCTGATACTCAAGCCATATACCCCCTTGGCTCCCCTGGGCAACCCCTTAATCTCACCACTTTTAGCAACCCCTTCCTCTTTCAACTTGGCGGCCAGGTCAATAAGGTTGCCCAGTCCTTTGAATAGCCCACCGAAGCTTATCTTCCCGACATCGAAATCAATCTCGCCCTTATCCTCATCCTTTTCCTTATTTTTGTCCTCTTCTTTGTCAGTCATGCCACGACCTCCTTTCAAAAGTAGACAGCAAGGGAATCGTCTATCACTCGGCTCACTTCCTCCCTTTCCTCTCGAGGAACCTCAGGCATAAAAATATCGAGACAGGTTTGCCCGAAAATGTGACTGCTCCCGAGTACTGTCTCCTCCCTTAACTTTAAAACCTTGCCCATTATGATGCAAGCCCGAACCGTTGGGGTGAGTTTGTTTGATTTGGCCTCTCTGACCTTCCTTACCAGGTTGACGATGCGCCGGGCGTCCTCAGGCGAAACCCCGGACTTTGCCTGGGTGATAGCGATTTCAGTTTCCTCGTCAAAATTGCACAACTCTATGGTCACCATGCGATCGCGAAGGGCATCCTGGCTCTTATAGACCCCGGCATATTCCTCAGGGTTAGAGGTAAATATGGCAGTAAAGCTGGGGTGCACCTTCAAGTAACTCTCATAGCCTCTGGTAGTGGGGAGAGGAAGGATTCTCTCTTCAAGCACCGAAAGCAGGACGTTATTTGCCTCCGGCCGTGACCTGGTGAACTCGTCATAGATTAAGGTAAGCCCGTACTGGCAGGCGGTGGTAAGCCGGTTATCCACCCAGTGCGAGGTCATGCTCTCATCCGTCTTGAGCACCGAGCGGATGAAGTTATCCCTCACATATTTTTTATGGTAACCGGAAAGTCCACCGACCAGGTCGGACGTACCAAATTCATGGTCTCCACAAATTAGCACCGACGGGCGTCCTAGCTGAGCGGCAATGTGCAGAGCCAGGGTACTTTTCCCGACCCCAGACGGTCCGCTGAAGTGGACCGGGAAGCCAGCCTTAATGTAATCAATGGCTCGGTAAGCTATCTCCTTTATATGGGGCGTTTCCACAAAGTCCTCCCTCTGCCGAGGGACAACCACATCGACTTGACTATACATTTTTCTTTCCTCCTACTTGGTCTGAGAAAGATTAAGTCTAGCTCCCTTAATATCTCAGTTCCACTTCATTAAAACTGCTTTCGCCTACAGGTGGTTTCACCTCTCTACTATTGGATGCTTGTGCGGCAGGCTCTTCTCCCGCTCGGCGTCTGTTTTGCAGCTCGCGCCTCAGCTCCATGAGAGCCTGGTTTTTGTTTATCGTCGCTGCGAGCTTTTCTCTTGCCCTAAAGTATGTTTCCTGGAACTTCTCTAGCACTGAATCCTGACGAGCAAATTTATCCTTCTCTCTTCTTGCCGCCAGCCCCAGTGCCCGGTAGTCCATAGCCGACCCGAGAGACTCTCGCTCCTCCCTGGTCATGAACAATGAACTGGGAGTTCTAATATCACGCGCCCTTGGTATGTCAGCGCTATTTCTGCTATGAGCCATGAGCTTGATATAGCCCGGCGATTTCCTTTTCATACGGCAACCTCCTATTCAGCAAACGTAGGAAAGTAAACCCTGTCTTCCTTGCGGATTCTCCCCTCGTCAACCAATTTTTTTGATGCCCGTCCGAAGACGACAGGGGCAACACCCAGGCTCTCGGCAACCTCTGTGAGGGTTATTCCCTGAGGGTGCTCAGTGATAGCCGCCAGCAACTTCGCTTCCAGGGCAGGAGTTTCCTCCTCCACTGGCGCAGCTTCCGCCACCTCTGCCTTCAGCGCTTCTGGTGTTGCTTTCACCGTGTCTTTCTTTACCCCGCGCGTTAGCTCCTGCCAGGCGGTTCGGGCTTCCTCCAGGTCTGCCGTGGTCTCTTGCCGCATTCCCGCCACTTCGCTCTTTATTCCTCGGTCATAATCGGCTAGCTCTTTCCTTAGCTTTGCGTCCATCTGATTGTGTTCTCTCTGGAAGTCATTGAGCATAACGTGGACTTCGGATTTCCGAGCAGTGGAACCTTGAGCCAAATTCTTCCTCAACTTTGCGCTCATGTGCTGGTGAGAAGCTCCCATTTCTTGACGCAGCCTGGCTACCTCACCCTTTACCGCCTGAGTATGTTCAGCCAAGTCCTTCTTCAATACTGAACTCATCTCCTTACGAGAGCTTTGAAAACCACTCCGCATGGCTTTTACCTCGGCTCCCATTTTCGCCTTGTCATCAGCCAATTCTCTCCGCAATTGGGCACCCATCTTCTTATGAGAAGCCTCGAAAGAACCAAGCATTTCGTTAGCTTCTTTCTTTAGCCTCTTAACCTCAGCCACCCTCACCTCCCGAGAAGCCACAATGTCCTGAACTATATCCTTCATTCCGGCTGCGATTCCCATTTTTTGGTCCTCCTTACTTTGCTTTTGCCGCTGGTTAACCCTTGCCAGGCAGCCGAAGCCTCCTTTAATTCAGCCTTTAGTTCCTTACGGGAGGCTTGGAAGCCCTTTATCAAGTCCCTGGCTGCTTCTCTTGTCTGACTCGCCTCTTCCTTCACCTTCGCGACTGTCTTCGTTCTATCCTCGTGCGAGGAGGCAATGTTTTGAGCCAGGTCCCTCATGCTTGACGCGATTCCCATGTTGTTCCTCCTTTCCTCAAATTTTGCTACCGCCGATGGCGGATATTTCCTTGGCGCTGTTGCCTGAAATGAGCCAATAGCCTTTCTACATCCTCCCGCCGTAATTCCCCCTCGGCTTTTCTATCCCGGGTCCCTTTCTGGCGAGCCTTCGCAGCCGCAAGCTGCCTTAGGTCTTCTATCCTTAAGGATTCGCCCCTATCCACAAACCTTTGCAACTTGTGGTTCATTTCCTCCTGCTCTGCCTGAAAGGACTCGAGGCGCAACTGGAAGTTACGGAGCGCAGCAAACATCTCCTGGCCTTTCTCCTGGTACGCAGCCTTGAACTTGGTCATTGTTGCTTCAAGAGCATCCCTGTTTGCCTTCTCGTAGGTAAAATCGGCTAGTTGTTGCCTTAAAGAGGTTACCAACTGCTTCTGCTCGTCTAGATATCCCTTAAGCCCCTCTCCAACACATTCTCGTTCTTCTTCTAGTTCTCTTTTCATCCTTTCAAATTCAGAAGTAATCCTCTCCATCAGGGTGCCAAAGTCCTTCCGGCGGAGAGAACAATTCCTGGCTAGTATATCTTGTAAGCTGGTCTTTAACCTTGCCCTCTCCTCTGCCACTGTAGCTAAAATCGCATCGACAGTCGCCGCGGTGTAATACTCTCCGGTAACCAACTCTTTTACCGTGGAGATTCTATTTTCATAGCAGGTGACAATGTCTAGAACCAGTTTATTCATCTTATGCTTAACTCCACTGGAGGGTACGATTTTGGCAAGGCACGCTTATTGAGACAAGGGTACCCTGGCAAAATCCCCTCGCTTTGGTCTTAGGCCGCTGGAGCGGTAAGACCAACTGCCTCAGCGTACTTCAGGTAGGTCTCAACACCGGCGATGACCACACGAGCCTCAACAGTGAGGATCTCGAGGCCGAGCAGAGAGACCCTGACCCAGGCATCGATCACAATACCCTTATCCAGGATACGGTCGAGAACCTCAGCCAGTCCTGAAGGCGCCATTGAAGTTTGTACTGCCATTACTGTTTACCTCCTTTCTTTTTAGATTCGGATCCAAAGAGCTCCTCCTTAATTGGTATATCATACCGCTCAAGGAAGTCTCTGAAATCCTCTTTGGTAATGCGGTAATGCCCGCTGGGTAACCGAATTGCGGATAGCTTACCTCTCTTAATCCACCTTCGCACCGTCGTCGGCGTCACTAGACAATGCTCACTAATTCTGCCCACTTTAAACCGGTTTTTATGTTGCCCTTGCTGTGCCATTAGAACAGCCTCTCGTGTATCCCCTCGATCATCTTCGCGGTATTCACAAGCAATCCTTTCAGTCGATTTGAACCCTATAGCCATACTTTCCAAACTGTCATTATCCATAGCCTACAGCTTCCAGTTAAGTAAGTAGATTCTGGTGATGTGCGAATTGTGCATATGTTGCATTCTAAACGACTTTTTGGAATATGTCAACACATGTCAACATATTTGCTGGGCAATGCCAGCCCACGTCCTGCTTTGAGACATGCCAAAAGCTTGATGTTTTAGCCAATACTTGAGGCACAGGCGTAGCAGGGTCTTTCGCCCGCTAGGAAAATAATCCTAACGAAATAATAGTATGTCCTTTTTATGAAACCCCTAGTATGTCGTTTCTCGGGCCGTGGATTCGACACCTGAGCAGCCTCACGGAATCCATCATTATCTTATCTCGAAAGTGCTGGGGCGATAGAGCGGCGAGGTCAAGGCAAGTCTCCTAAATATGATGAGGTCGGAGAGTGACTGGGCGCCAGTTACTTGTACAGCATACCTGCAAAGCGACAAAGGTTCTCAATCCCTCTCGGCTCAATGGATTGGAGAAAGACCTTCATGATTTCGAACTGGCCAAAAACATTGCGGATTTCTGCTACCAGTCTGTCTTCCTGATTTCTTCAGACTCTAGCGAAATCAGAATCTAGGTGGGGGAAAAGCTTGTTAACGATAAGGTGTCTTACAGCGATGCCGAATGTTGTGACCTGGCTCACCAAGTCCTTTGTCTCTTCTATGACAACGCGGTCCGCGGCAGTCACAACTACAAACTCTGTTTTCTGCGACGACTGCAACAGGTCTCTTATCCTGGCTGTGCTCGTCTTGAGGGATAGCAGAAACTCATCGGCTCTGTCTGGTCTGCTGAAGGCTCTCTCATGGAACCTGTGTTTATCCCTGAGCCGGTGAAAAATGTCCAAATCGCCCCTGCCTCACCTTAAGTGATTGATTTGTTTTACTTGACCTTGTTGGCCTCTTCTTCGATTCTTTTGACGTCAGCTTCTGTGAACAGCCGCCACCCTCGCCTATCCCTGCGCGACGCATTCTTTATGATGCCACTATCCAGCCAGCGTAGCAGCGTGGACCTGCTTATGCCGGCTAGCCGAACAGCTTCACTGGTTCTATAGTAGGTCACTCCACGAATCTTAATTGGCATAGGTTAACCCCCCATCGACTGATATGAATAAGGTTGACATATTCTAATTATGCCGTGAGCTAGCCAACTTGACAATCACCCAAACGTACTGATTTGGGCACGCATTAGTATTAGTACGATAGTCCTGATTGGGGAGCTGAGCACGGGGGACCAAGCGAAAAGGTGAGCTCTCTTACCTCATATACTCAGCTTCTTGCGACACATGTTTTGTGTAGTAACAAAACGCAGTAGAGCGGACTGATGCGTTCAGCCAGGCGCAGAAGGAGAGCATCGGCTTTATTCAATTCCTTGAACTTCTTCTCGAAGATGAGGTGCAGCACCAGGCTAACAAGAGGCTGGCCAGCCGGATTACCAAAGCCCGCTTTGACGAAGAGAAGGTAACTGTGTAATACTCGCGACTCAACAGTGCACCCAGGGTGGTCAATTAACTTGAGAAACAGGGTGGTAATTTAACCTGATAAACGACAGTCAGTTCCCGGGTTAAGATGGTCAGTCTGACCTGACCGGACTGTCAGACAGGCTGAACAGCAAGAATGCCGTAGCAGAGCAGAGGGAATTTAGCCCGGTGGACAATATGCGGCCGGAATGAGGGCATTGTTGTTCGAGTAGGTTGTGGTGGGCCATGATGGACTCGAACCATCGACCCCGGCCTTATCAGGACCGTGCTCTAACCAACTGAGCTAATGGCCCCCGGCAGTTAAAATATAGCTTTTGTGGGAAGAGACTGTCAAGCTGAGGAGTGAGTTCACCTCAGCCTGACTCTCCCCATTTATCATCTTAGCGTCATTCCCTTTCCTGCCAGAGAAGAGCCGCGGTACGCTTTACGACTTCGTAATTGAAACCGCGGTAAGTGAGGTAACTTGATAGACGTCGGTAAAAATCTGGATAATCTAAGTGGGCAAGGGCCGGTATTCTGCTGGAGCCCAGCTTATAAGCAATCTCTTCGTCGTCTATGTCCCTGGTCACCTGTTCAATGATTTCTGCGGCTACTTTTTTATCTCTTAATTCCTTTTTTATCAATCTTTTGCTCTTAGGTCTGAAGGATAAGCGGTTTTCTGTCCAGAATTGGGCGAAGGCGAAATCATCGCTCAAGTTTTGCTCTCTGAGTTGGGCAATTGCCTTCTCTGCTACTTCATCGGCAAAACGGCGTCGGTTAAGGTACTGCCTGATTTCCGCTTCGCTGCGCGGGCGATAACTGAGATAATTGTAGGCTGCATTGAGGCAATCCTGCAAGGAATTTCTATCTGCCAACTGGCTTCTTCCTGAATTACATCAAGCTTCTTGTGAGGAGGTTTGTGAGCCTGCTCCGAGAGAGATGCTGGGAATAGCCGTTGAAGCTCTTATTGTGTTTTCTAGTTCTGAAGCTAGTTCAGGGTGCTGCCTCAGGTAATCCTTGGCATTTTCCCTGCCCTGCCCCAACTTCGTATCGCCGTAAGTAAAGAAGGCGCCAGCTTTCTTTACCAGGCCTGTTGTTACCCCAAGGTCAACCAGATTCCCCTCTTTGCTTATCCCGTGATTAAACATAATATCAAATTCAGCGCTGCGAAAGGGAGGAGCTACCTTATTCTTAACCACCCTGGCCCTTACTCTTGCGCCTACCATTTCTGTGCCCTGCTTGATGGACTCACCCCGCCTCAAATCTATCCTCACCGAACTATAGAACTTAAGCGCCCTTCCCCCAGGAGTTACTTCCGGATTACCGAAAACAATGCCCACCTTTTCTCGCAGCTGGTTAATGAAGATAACCGCTGTTTTAGACTTACTGATAGCAGAACTCAATTTTCTCAGTGCCTGGGACATCAATCGTGCCTGCAAACCAACATGGGCATCGCCCATCTCGCCTTCTATCTCAGCTCTGGGCGCTAGGGCGGCTACACTGTCGATGACTATTACATCTACAGCACCGCTTCTCACCAGGGTTTCAGTAATTTCCAGAGCTTGTTCGCCTGTGTCAGGTTGGGAAATAAGTAAATCGCGCAGGTTGACACCGCAGTTAGCGGCATATGTAGGGTCAAGGGCATGCTCAGCGTCAATATACGCAGCAATACCACCAGCTTTCTGAGTTTCGGCGATTATATGCTGGGCGAGTGTAGTTTTACCTGAAGCCTCAGAACCAAATATCTCGGTAACTCGCCCTCTAGGTATGCCACCTATTCCTAAAGCCAGATCCAGGGCCAGTGCCCCGGTGGGAATGGCATCTCCAGCTACCCTGGCTGGAGCTTCGCCTAACTTCATAATCGAACCTTTGCCATAGTGCTTTTCGATTTGCTCAATGGCCAATTCGACTGCCTTCTCTTTCTCAGTAGCCACTCTTTGGATATTGTATCATGGGGACTATAACCCAATCAATGAGAAAATAATGCAGGGGCAGCTACCTTTAGCCCAGGAGTTCCTCCAAGCCTTTAGCTTGTTCCACATGATAAGGGCCCACCCTGGTACGGCGAACTTCCACTACAGTAGCGCCCACCCCGAGTTTCTCTCCGATGTCATGAGCAAGGCTTCTAACGTAAAATCCTGAAGACACCTCACAAGCCAAAGTAAAATAAGGAAACTGGAACTCCTTAAGCTCCAGGGAATAAATGCTTACCTTTTTAGGTGGTATATCTACGCTGATACCCTTTCTGGCTAGCTGGTAAGCTTTTCGCCCCGCCATTTTTTTAGCCGAAAATGGCGGAGGGGTCTGCCAGATATCACCATAGAATTCCTTCAAGACCCGTTCCAATTCTTCTCTGGTTACTTTGTCATTGTTTCGCTGCAAAACTCTTCCTTCTGAGTCAAAGGTATCTGTCTCAACACCGAGAACAGCCTTAACCTCGTAAGCCTTATCCAGCTTAAGAAATGAAGAGGCGTTTTTCGTGAACTTGCCGGTGAGAACAACTAAAAGCCCTGTAGCCAGGGGGTCTAATGTCCCTGTATGCCCAGCTTTCACGTTGAACCTCTTTCTTATCCGCTCCACCACTCGGGAAGAGGTAGGTCCTTTAGGCTTGTCCACCAGGAACATTTTGTCCATCCCTGTAAGTATACCGGAAAACCTGGAGCTTATCACTCGCCGGGCTTGTTTAAAAATGTGGGGTTTGACAGGTTTGCCAGCTAATGCTATCATAACTTGTGCAAAGTAGATTGCAGCCAAAGTTAATGGTAGCAAGATGGTTAATTTCGTTGGGGAGGGGACTTAGGGGGTGGTAATAGGTGGATGCCGCCAGTAGTGGGCTTTTCTTAGCCTTTCCAGTCTGCGTAGCTCTTTCAGCCTTCTTTTCCGACGCTGAGTCGGCTTTTATCTCCTTGCCTAAAGCTGGTAGTAATCTGGTTACACATTTTGTTTATTCAGGGTGAGTATTAAGGGTGAACATTAACGGCCTCTTTGTGATATTGTTTTTCATCTGTCTTGGGTGTGCCGCTTTTTTCTGCAGTGCTGAGACTGCTTTCATTGGTATACAGAAGCTGCGTCTGCAACATCTGATCCAGAGTGGGCACCCTGCTGCCAAAAGGATTGCAAAGATTATAGAACAGCCGGAGAAATTTCTCGCCACAGTTCTTTTGGGGATCAACTTCTTTGAGACGGCGGTAGCCACTCTGGGCACAATCATAGCAGTGTCGCTAATCCGAAATGAGAACTGGGCAGTAGCCATCGCTACCATCGTGATCACTATAGTAACCTTGGTTTTCGCTGAGCTTATTCCTAAGAGCTTGGCAGTTCGTTACGGAGAAAGAATAGCTCCGAAATATGTCAGACCTCTAGAAGTGATCTCTGTCATCCTCTATCCTCTGGTTTATATTCTGAACCACATCGGGATCAGGTTCAACAAGTTAGTCGGGGAGGGCGAAATTCCTAAGCCGACCATCAGCGAGGAGGAATTTCGTACAGCTATTAGCATAGGTGAGGCTGAAGGGGTAGTGGAGGGTAATGAGGCAGAGATGTTACATAAGGTGTTTGAGTTTACCGACCGCCCGGTGAGTAAGATAATGATCCCCAGAACAGAAATCGCCTGGGTGGAGCAAGGGACGAAGCTAAGTGATTTCCTGAGTCTCTATACCCAAGGACGCTACAGTCGCTTTCCCGTATATAAAGATAGTACCGATAATGTGGTGGGTATGTTGCATGCCAAGGATGTGTTGATGAAGTTAACTGATGAATCTGACAGCAAAGACAGCGTCATCGATGATTTAATGCGCCCTGCCTATTTTGTACCTGAGGGGAAACGTTTAGGGGAGCTTCTTGCTGAGATGCGAGACGGGGGTCACCATGCGGCAGTCGTTGTCGACGAGTTTGGGGGAATTGCGGGAATGGTTACCCTCGGGCAGCTAACCGAGGAAATTGTCGGCGATATTCGCGATGAGCTAACGGGTAAGGAAAAGGACTTTGTCGTAACTGGCGACAGCACCTTTCAACTGGAAGGAGGATTCAGGATTGAAGATGCTAACGAGGAGTTGGGGCTGAATTTGCCCAGTGGTGATTATGAGACTGTGGCCGGCTTTATTCTCAGTCACCTTGGTCGGATACCAAAGCAGGGAGAGCACTTTAAGTACCAGAACCTGAAGTTCGTTATCACTGAAATACGTGGAATGAAGATAGTGAAGGTTATAGTAACCAAGGAAAAGGGGCTTGCTGCAGCGTAGGTCAGAGAGGAGCTTAAGTTTATTCTATCTTAGGGTTACAACCAGCACTTAATTGGTATAATCTTCGCATAGAAATAGCGGCAGACGAGACTGCATTGGCGCTAAGCAATAACCCACAGGCCTTTATTGCTTTGATGACTAAGCTGAGATCAGGATCTAACCGAGCCGAACCTGGCCAGTGGGCGAAACTTCTATTTTATGGCCATCCCACCTATAATGAGAGGGTAAAACTAGCTCATAATTATATTTCTCGCTCTGTCAGCGGAGCGAGGCAATCTAAGGAGGCCTTTTGAAGTTTATTTTAGTTAGGCATGGCGAAACTTATTGGAATCACGAGAGGCGTATCCAGGGAGGCGATAGCGATATCGAACTGAATGATACCGGATTGGAGCAAGCCAGGAAGCTAGCAATTTTCCTCGAGAATGAGCCCATTGCTGCCATACTCTCCAGTCCTTTGCGGCGCGCTATAGCTACAGCCGAAGTCATAGCTAGCCATCACCAGTTGCCCGTCGAGATTGACCAAGGGCTTAGAGAGCTCAAAGTTGGTGAACTTGAGGGCATGTCTGTTTCAAATTTAAGTACCACGTTCAGCCAGTTTTTAATGCAATGGTGGCAAGACGGGGGGGCAATGAAATTGCCCAACGGAGAAAGTCTTGTTGAATTGCAGCAGAGAGCCTGGAAGGCTGTTGAACGTCTGCTAGAAAGGCATAAAACTAATCCTGAGCTCAACGAAGGAACTACGGTGGTAATAGTCAGCCATTATTTCGTTACCTTAGCCATCATTCTCAAAGCTTTAAATTTGCCTCTGGACTGCTTTACCAAATTCAAGGTAGACCTTGGTGGGGTAAGCATCCTTGAGATTCAGGATTATGGCCCTCGCCTGCTGACATTTAACGATACCTCCTATCAGTGTTAGCTGCGAAGGGCAAAGCAGAGAAACAATCCCTATGAACAAGATTAAGCTGGAGTCGAAAGTTATAGATTTTATCCAGCGGTATAGCTTGATTTCACCTGAAGAGATAGTGGTTGTCGGGGTCTCAGGCGGTGCTGATTCGGTATGTTTGCTTCACGTCCTGGCAAAATGTCAGAAAGGACTGGGGATAAAACTTCATGTAGCTCATCTAAATCATCAACTCAGGGGAGTTGAATCCGAAGCCGATGCCAAATACGTGTCTGATCTGGCTGGCTCGCTTGGCATTCCCATCACTATTGACAGGCAGGATGTGGCTGCCTACAAAATTGAAAAAAATTGCTCCCTTGAGGAAGCTGCCCGGGAACTACGCTATGGTTTTCTTGCCAGGGTAGCTAGAGAGGTCGGGGCCAATCGAATAGCCATAGGGCATACCAGGGATGACCAGGTGGAGACAATTTTGATGCACATATTACGGGGAACAGGAATTACCGGATTGTGTGGTTTAGCCCCTTGCTCGTCTATGCCGTATGATAGGCAAGGAATGTCATTGCGAGCCCCGACTTATCGGGGCAACCTCTTGGTAATAAGACCGCTTCTGGATATTGCTAGAGAGGAAACAACGAGTTATTGCCAGGAACATCAGCTTGACCCCCGTATTGATTCCTCCAATCATTCACTTTCCTTCTTCCGAAATCGCCTTCGCCTCCAGTTGTTGCCTCTGCTCAGAAAATATAATCCGGGCGTTGAACAGGCCCTGCTCCGTTTGGCTGATATTGCCAAAGAAGATAAGGCGTTCATTGAACAGCAGGCCTCTAAGCTGTGGGACGAAGTGGCCCGGCAGGAGAATAACGCCATTTACTTGGATAGGAAGCAGCTTGCTAGCTTGCCGATAGCCTTGCAGAGACAATTATTAAGAGCAGCCGTGACCAGGTTGGCGGGAGATACTCGAGACATCGAAGCCAGTCATATTGAGGCGGCAAAGACTCTGCTGAATAAAGCGGTGGGCAAAAGAATCTCCCTGCCCCATGGCTTTATCTGTCAGGGCGGATATGATGAGATTGTCGTTGCGAGCACAGCCAAGCAATCTCAGCCTCAGCCATGTCCTTTTCCTCCGCTGCCAGGTGAATTTCTCCTTAAAGTGCCCGGTAGGACAATTTTCCCGGGATGGAAGGTGATGGCCAGGATAGTTCGAGAGCGAGTGGATGAAGGTCATTGCCAGCCCCTCACCTTTTGTCATTCTGAGCGTAGCGAAGAATCTCGCCCCGCTCAAACTAAGCTCTGTGAGGCAATCTCAGCCCATTTCGATTTACACAAAACAGGAACCGAACTCTTCGTCCGTCAGCGTCGGCCCGGCGATAGATTTCAGCCCTTAGGCATGGATATGCCTAAGAAGCTCCAGGAGTTTATGATTGACGCCAAGATGCCTCGCTCCTGGCGAGACCGCATCCCAATCGTCTGCTCCCCTCGGCAAATCGTCTGGATAGTAGGCTGGCGCATTGATGATAGAGTTAAGACTACTGAAGCTAGCAAAGAAATACTTCGTCTGGAGTTTGTCAAGTCATAATGAAAGCAGTAGACAGGGAATTACGTTTACGCCATCTTACCGTCGACGAATCACTATGGCAGCTTGATCAATATCTCAACGATGCCTTCATGGCAGGCTTGTCCTCCGTGCGCATTGTTCATGGTAAAGGGACAGGGAAATTACGCCGTGCCGTACATGACTCACTGGCCAAGCATCCCTTAGTTAAATCCTATCGCCTTGGTGACTATGGCGAAGGAGACTATGGCGTCACCATAGTGGAGCTGGCAAGCCATTGAACCTCCCGCGAAAATCTTGCGATTCCCGTGGCCTCCGTTAATTTAAATTTATCGCCCAAAAAGCCTTAACGACTTTTCAGGGTTGATTCAAAGCATAGTTTCTTGAGACGCAGCGGCTCGGCGCTTATCAGTTCGGCTTGCCCGCAGGGCGGGTTGGATAACCCCCGGCAAGAGACATGGCAGTTAGCAGTGCAACCTGGAATGGGTTTGAACCTACCGTCGGCTTGCTTTCGGGCAAAGGGCAGTGGTAATCCCTCGCAGTGCGGGATGCCCGGGGAATCACTTTCCCCGGCGGAAAGTTCCTGGCAGGTGGCATAGGTCATGCCCCTGGCTTCAACCAGTTCCTTTACTTTCCGATGGAAATCGAGCCTCAAGTCTCTGCGCAGGCGATAGCCTCCGCCTGACCAATGTGACTCGTAGACGTATTCTTGCTCGAATTTCTTAGCTGCGAGTGGCGACTGGCTGTAGATAACTTTGTATATTCGCTGCCATCCCGATGTATCGGGATGACCGACTGAGGGAGAGTGCTTCCTGGATAGCCTGCCAGTGCTGGCGATGACATGCCTGGCTCCAATCGCAGCGAAGACATCAAGCAACCCGGCTATTTTTTCGAACCAGGAATCACCGTAAAGGGCCAGGAATAAATGGGTAAAAATAGGGTCGAGGCGAACGACGATGTCTATACCCAAGTTAGATAGCTTGCCGGCAGCAGCTACCCTGGCATCGAACGAAGGCGCTCCTGGCGACAGAAGCTCGAGCACCTCGGGAGTCCCTTCGATGGTTATGGCTATAAATTTAGGTTTGTACTCGATAAAGCCAGGCAATTCCAGAAGAAAGGACGGGTCGCCTTTGGTGGTGATGAAAAAGGAGACGCCGTGGTCCATAAGAAGCTGAATCAGTCTTTTGACCTCTCTTTTCAATTCGGGTATGTCCTGACAGGGGTCGGAGATATTGGACAAGGAAATCGGCGGGCATAAAGTTAGCTTTTTGAGGTCCCTCTCCACTAACTCAGGCAGGTTGTTATAAACCAGGGTGTCCTCGGAGTAGTTGGAGTAAATAGCTTCCCTGGCATAGCAGTAGATACAATCATGAAGGCATTGGTTGGGCCCCGGTGGCGTGACGTTGATAATCCAGCAGTGGAAGCACTTCCGTTCGGGATGAGAGTAGGGGAAATCATGGAAGGTCGAGCCTTTCTTGGCTATTAACCTTACGGACACAATCCTAATTTTAGCAGTTTATAGTCTCGCAATAACAGGAGGGTAGAGGAAAATAAAGTTGCCCCTTCCTCTTAAAAATTATAAGAAGGGAGCAGCTTCACGCTGCCCCCTTCTTTCTTTAACCTATTCTCCTCGTTGCCAGACAGAGCAACCTTTCTATCGTTGCTGACCCCGGGAAATCAGCCTGACAATCTTATTGAGATTCCTCTTTCATTCGTCTGCAACCGAGTGAGAACATTATACTACTGTTAAAGTCATTATGCTCTTTATGAGCACGGAGTGATGTTTAAGCCGACGCAAGGACAGAATTCTCCCGTGCAGTTCGTCGTGCTCCAGCAGGTCATGAGATCACAGGCTATTATGTCAAATAGTTCCCCTAGGTCAATAGGAATTGTATCTCCTAGCATGGGCGTTATCAAAGCCATGAGGTCTCCCCCTACACTCATGCCCCACGCCAGCATATCGACTGTCCAGGAAAGGGGCCCGCCGGCCCACTCAGCAATTGGGTCTATGAGCGTCGGATTCAACCAATCGGGTAGACCTAGCTCAGTTCCTAATTCCCCCAGAAGGAATCCTACAAGCTCGAGGCCACTCTGGATGATTGCGAACGGGACTTTAGCATACGTGGCCGGTGGAGTATAATCGTCTGCCGCTACGGCGGCAGGTACCACTGCCATGGTCAGCAGGGCAAGAGCAACACCTATACTGATTAATTTTTTCACCTAAACCTCCTTTACTTTAACTAAATTTCGACACTTTTTTACCATCCCAAATTCCCGGTATTGAGATGATACATGAACTTCTTCTTAATCTGAACTCCCGATAAACACCTCCTTTCCGGGCTCTTAACCCACTTTGTTTACCGGTACAAATGCTTACACTTAGGATAAATCTCTAGGACTAAGGTACTGGTACTTTAGTAATACTAGTATATTACTAAATGGGTGGGTTGTCAAGCCCGGCCATGAGATTGTGCAAAAAAAACTCCAAAATCCTGCATGTTATTGCAAGCGAAGCATGGCAATCCCATGCCCCACCGCGAGATTGCTTCGGCTGACCAAAGTCAGCCTCGCATGACACAGCACACGTCTTGACAAACTTGTCAAAGTAAGGATATTATGTTTGGGTGAGGTTGTGTAAGGAAGTACTAGAAAAGTGAGGGATTTTCTCTTTTTAAACGACTATATATGTGACAAAAGTAATAGTTAAAAAGTAGTAGTTAAAATGTAGTTGCCTGATTTATTCTACTCATAGGGGAGGAGTTTATTGGACAACCGACCCTGACAAGGCAGGCAACTACGAAAATGCCTGAAATTTAACAGCCTCTTTTAGGCGAAAGAAAGGTGGTAACAGTTTAGTCTTCCTAAAACAGGCGTATAGCTCGCCATATTCTATAAGTTCGTCCAAACACGCTTTTTGGGAAAAACTTACCTGTATAAGAAAGTTGAAGGTACGCGTGAAGCGAATACAGGCTACCGTCATAGCTGGGCTTCTGTTACTGATGCTGATATTACCTCAATTGACTCTGGCCGCTGGGCCAGGGATATCAAATGTCGTTGTGCTGGACTGCACCTCTACTACAGCCACCATCTTCTGGACTACTAATACTACTAGTGATAGTAGGGTAAACTACGGCACCACCACTCCATTGAGCAAGCATGTGGATAAGACTGAGGATGTCACCCACCATTATATAATCCTCGAAGTCTTAGAGCCGGACACAAAATACTTCTTTGCGGTTGAGTCCAACGGTGAACGGAGTCCTGCTGATCCAAGTGAATACTACTCTTTCACAACACTCGCACCAACGGAGTATCGCATTACCCTTGACAATGCTTGTGGGGTCTGTGGCGAGTTGGTCATTGAGCCAGATGGGAAAAGGCGCTGCGGCGAGGTGATCGAAGTAACGGCGGTCGTTGCAGCGGAGGGTGACTATCGTATCTGCTGGGATTCTCGCAAATCAGGTAATGTTAAAGGGACATTTCACGCAGCTGCGGCTGGGATCTACACCTTGGCCTTCTATATGCCCGAGGCTAAAAAGGGTATCCATAATGTTTATTTGACCAATACTTTCTATGACGACCTGGGGACGAATGCTGTTGCTGAATTTGAAGTCTTTCCTTCCGTAAAGATCGAAGAGGTTGACTCTGAGGATAAAGACCCCATGAAGGGACCGGTGGGCACGGAAGTAACTATCAACGGCTATGGGTTTAAGGCCTCGCAGGACATTCGGGTTAGCTTCGAGGGCACGGTGATAAAGACGGATAAGGCTGATACTGTAGGTAGCTGGGATGTACCTTATACCATCCCGGCCACCCCCGGTGGTGCCTCTACCTTCGAGGTCGAAGCTGAGGAAAGTAGTGGTGTATGGGTATGTTGGGTGAGCAAGTATTTTACGGTGACTCCCAAAATCACTGTCACGCCAAGTTCAGGAACGGTGGGGCAGGCGATTGAGATAAGCGGCACGGGCTTTAAAGGTGAGGAAGAGGGCATTGAGGTCACCTTCGATGGGGAGGTGGTGAAGCCAATTACCTATCCTGATGTTGATGAGCATGGCTCCTGGAGTGCCGTCATCCCTGTTCCTCCTCTCCAGGGCGGCGGCTATCCCATTGGTGCCTCAGGAGAGTCGACCAGGGCTCGTGATGTAGAGGGTATTGAGGGTTTCACTGTGAGCCCTGGGGTATGGGTTGAGCCGCCGGGTTTGGCTTATTATGTGGGTGATACGATTACCGTTGCCGGAGGTGGTTTCGAACCTGGGGAAACGGGCATCGATGTTTACTTTGAGGGGCAGGTTGTTGCTGCGGATATTACCGCTGAGATAGATGGTTGTTGGGAAACCTCCTTTGTTCTGCCGGCCAGCACCTATGGAGAGAACACTGTTTGGGCTCTTGGTGACGTAACCGCACGTGTGGAGACTACCCTCACCGCCAAAGCCAAGATAGAAAGCATCAGCCCGGAGGAGGGAGCTCCCGGCGACTCTGTTACCCTCAGCGGCAGCGGTTTTTCCGGTAGTAAGAATTTAACGGTGACTGTTGGTGGGGTTGCTGCGTCCGGGAGTATGCAGACCCAGTCCAATGGCAATGTTAACATTACCTTTCGAGTGCCAAAGGGGAGCGCTGAGGGCAAACAGAAGGTGGTGGTGACTGATGAGGGTGGGGTTACTGCTACTGCCCCGGTCGACTTCACGGTAAAGGAGAAAATCATATCGACAACTCCACTGCCCATCTCGCCCAAGGACAGCACACTAAGGTCAGGGGAGGTGACTTTTCGCTGGCAAGGGGTAACGGGTAACACCGGTTATACTTACACCCTGGAGATAAGCAAAACTGCTGGTTCTGGAAACATATGGTCTAAGTCAGGTATTGAGGAAAGCAGCTACACACTGACTAAAACAGAAAGTGTGGACGAGGCCTTAGAGAAGGGGACCTACTACTGGCGGGTTAAGATAGTAGATGATTATGGCAACGAAAGCGCTTGGTCGGATTCTGTCGAGTTCACGGTATCCCCGATTCCGACCTGGGTGTGGGTAGTAGTGGGGGTGGTAGTGCTGGTTGTTCTCATGGTCGTGGCCTATCGAGAAACCAAATTCAAGGTAACAAAATAAGCTCAATCCGATAAACTAACCCCAAAAGCCTTGTGACTTTTTGGGGATCTTGGTAGATTTGTTTTTTGATTTACCGGGTTCCCGCGAAAATCGCAAGATTTTCGTGGATTGGATTTGAAATTTTCTCCCGGTTCTGTGATAACACTTTCAGCCGGGGAGGTTATTAAGTTGGGGTAAGAGGGGTTGTGCGTAACCGCATAATCTCGTATGAAATTCTTCAAAAAGAGCAAGGCGAATTTTTCCCGGTGCATTAAGGAGAGTGGGACGATATGATAGGCTGTTTATTGCTCTTTCCAATTGCAGGGTTTTTAACGATCATGGGTGTGTATATGAGTAGTTTGATGGCTTATTTTGTAGGTATTGTCGGAGCCATGGGTGTATATATGAGTGCTATGGCAGCTTTTTTTACTGCTTTCTTTATTATAATGTTCGGATGAGTCTATGTTAAAGTGTATGTGGGGCGTAATAGAAAAGGGCAAGGCGAAGTTTTCCCGGTGCTCTAAGGAGGGTGGGACGATATGAGCTGTTTAATGCTCTTCCTGCTAACCATGGTTATCATGTACTTCGGTGCAATGATAGCCTTTTTCCTAGCTGTCGGGATGGTCCCGCTAGCTATATTATCTTTGGTGCTGATTCCATTAGCTCTTCTTTTTACGTGGCGCATTATCTATCCCTGGCTGGTGCGGATGGGAAGATGGTCAGCTCAACTCAAAAACATCATCTTTCTTGCCCTTGTGCTGACGGTCGTAGGTGTTGGCCTGGGTTATATTATTGATATTCCGGTTGTCCCACTACCACTAATAGGAGAGGTACCCGTCACATTCCTAGTCTTTGTACCGCTCTTCCTCTTCCTGCTCTTACTGGGCATAGTGGTAGGGGTGGTGAGGTTGTGGCGCTACAGTTGGCCTCTCTTGAGAAATCTCTTCTGGGACCTTTTGTTTCGTTTTGTTGCCTTGTTCTGGAAAATACTGGTGGGGATTCCTATAGGGATAGTCTGGTTTTTCTACCATCCTCCTCTACGCTGGCTAATAGCAGCCCTCCTGTTTTACCTCAGGGGCATTTCGGCTGCCGTAGCCTGGCTTTTGTACAACCCACCATTGCGGAGCATAGCAATTGCCGTCCTTTTCATCACACGGTTAATCGGTCTAGTGGTAGCCGCGATTCTCTATAACCCACCGATACGCTGGCTTATACAATTCGGGCTCTTCACCCTCAGGCTGATAGCCCGCTTCATCAGCACCGTAATTTATGGCATTGGGTCGTGGTGGCCTGTCAAAGGCGTCAAAGGGGCACTAAGGAAAGGGCTAACAGTTGAGAGCAAGTCCTATCAAGACTACAATTATGCCCAGGATGACCGGTAGTAGCGCCGCCTAGCAGCAAGCCTGCTTGCGCTAAAGCTTCAACGAAGGCAAGCTGGCGACACATCTATGAGTAAAGACTCGGCCAAATATCTCCTTGCCAAAGGCCGCCATTCGGGGCCTTAAGCTAACTTCCAATACTAAGTCCTATCAAGACTACAATTATGCCTAGGATGACGGTAGTAGCGCCGCCTAGCAAGCCAGCGACGTCCATATGAGTAAAGACTCGGCCAAATATCTCCTTGCCAAAAGCCGCCATTCGCGGCGTTAACCCACTTGGTTCCTTAGGGGATTCTGGTGCTATCTCAGTGGAGTCCCTATCAAACATGGGCAGTATCATTTTTCTCCACTCTCGCGACTCCCGATAGACTACGCCAGATATTATTATACCCACGATGATAAAGAAAAGCCCTAAGATTAGCACCAATGTAGCTAGGTTAATGTCAACTAACTCAGCTGGTAAGGGCTCAGCTGTGCCCATTTTTACCTCCTTTCCCCATCAGGTTTGTTTAATAATCCTCTCTGTCATTTTGAGATCGCCTCGGCCACCTGAAGAATCCTTCGCATTGTTCAGGACAGCGCCTAGAGACCATTCCCCTTCGTTTTACTCGGGGTTAGGACTACAATTAAACGGTTTCCCATCAAGCGAGTCTCAATTTATTTTAGCGTAGCATAGCTACTATATGGTGTCAATAGCTCTCTTTTGTGGGGGAAGTTATGCTAAAATCCAGCAAGGCTTTTTATGATAATTGCTGACGAACTGAAATATTGGGTAGCTTTTTCCGGGATAGCAGGGATCGGCCGGGTACGGATTTCCCAGCTAAAGGAGTACTTTAGTAGTTTACAGGATGCTTGGAAAGCTCCCGAAGGCAAGCTAAAGCAAGCAGGATTAGATTCACGAAGCATAGATGCCCTGGTGACCCTCCGTCCGAGAATTTCCCTGGATGCTGAGATGGAAAAACTGGAACGCCACAAGGTAAAGGTGCTTGTCTATGAGGATCCTCTTTATCCTTCGAGATTAAAAGAAATTTATGATTATCCCCCGGTGCTCTATGTAAGGGGTAGTCTCCCAACTGAGGAGGAGCCTTGTCTGGCTATAGTCGGCACCCGTCGTCCCACCATCTACGGGAGGCAGGTAACTGAGGAGGTTGTGGCCGACTTAGCCCGAAGTAAAATCACTATTGTCAGCGGCTTAGCCCGAGGAGTTGACTCTGTGGCTCATCGGGCTGCTCTGGATGCCGGGGGCAAAACCGTAGCTGTGTTTGCCTCCGGTCTGGATATCGTCTATCCCGGTGAAAATGCCAAACTGGCTCAAGCTATTATGGAGCACGGCGCTCTGATCAGTGAATATCCTTTAGGCGTCAGGCCTAGGCCTGAGAACTTCCCACTCCGCAATAGAATTATGAGTGGCTTGAGCCTGGGGGTGTTGGTGGTGGAGGCTGGAGAAAGAAGTGGGGCTTTGATCACGGCACATCAGGCAGTAGAACAGAATCGAGAGGTCTTCGCTATCCCGGGCAGCATCCTCTCCCCGGCCAGCCAGGGAACTAACCGCCTTATTCAAGAAGGAGCCAAGTTAGTTTGCAATTACACTGATATCCTTCAGGAACTAAACCTGACCATCGTAGTACAGCAAGCAGAAATTAAGGAATTTTCCCCGGCCGAGCACTCAACTCTTGGGTGTTCGGTTGAATCCGCTATACTAAAACAATTGACCTCCGAGCCCAACCATATAGATGAAATATGCCGCCGCAGTGGTTTGACTATGCCAGAAGTGAGCAGCACCCTGGCGATGCTGGAGTTAAAAGGGGTAGCCAGGCAAGTGGGAAGTATGAATTATGTACTGGCTCGAAGGAATTAAGGCAGGTAAATTATGGCAAGTAAACTGGTTATCGTCGAGTCTCCAGCCAAGGCAAGGACGCTGAATAAGATTCTCGGGCGCAGCTATAGTGTCACAGCGTCTCTGGGGCATGTACGCGATTTGCCCAGAACAAGTCTCGGGGTAGATATAGAAAAGGGTTTCACCCCCAAGTATGTCATTCCAGCGAAGAGGAAAAAGATGGTTGGAGAGATCAAAAAGGCGGCTAGTAAGGCTAGTTCTATCTATTTGGCTACTGACCCTGACCGCGAGGGAGAGGCAATTTCCTGGCACCTGGTACAAGCGGCCAAGCTGGACAAGGATGGCATACCCGTTCAGCGCGTAGTTTTTCAGGAAATAACCAAGGACGCAGTTCAAGAGGCCTTCCAAAGTCCCCGCTCTATTGATATGAACTTGGTGAATGCTCAGCAAGCTCGGCGTATCCTCGATAGACTTGTGGGCTACAAGCTGAGTCCGCTCCTGTGGAGAAAGGTACAGAGGGGACTTTCCGCAGGCAGGGTTCAATCGGTGGCTGTACGGATGGTTGTTGACCGCGAGCGGGAGATTCAAGACTTTATTCCCCAGGAGTACTGGATTATTGAAGTTGAGTTGGCCCCGCCTGAGGGAAAAGAAGCGAGTTTTAAAGCTAAGTTGTTCGCACTGGCCGATGGCACCAAGCTGGATATTGGCAACAAAGATGAAGCATACAGAGTTATTGCTGACTTAGAAAAGGCTGAATATGCAGTTAAGGCGGTGGTAACTAAACAGGTAGCTCGTCAGCCGGCCCCGCCTTTTATCACCAGCACCTTGCAGCAAGAGGCCTGGCAGAGGCTGCACTTTACCTCCGGGCGAACTATGGTTATTGCCCAGCAACTTTACGAAGGCTTGCCCTTGGGCAAGGAAGGCTCGGTGGGACTTATTACCTATATGCGTACCGATTCTACTCATGTTGCCGCCTCTGCCATAAGCGAAGCGAGGGAGTTTATCGGCGGGAAATACGGAGCCAAATTTCTCCCACCAAAGCCACGTAGCTTTGCCAGGAAAGTAAAGTGGGCCCAGGAAGCTCACGAGGCAATTCGGCCCACCAAAATTTACCGCCAACCAGAGCAACTCAGGCCATTTCTCGATCCAGCTCAGCTAAAGCTCTACGGGCTTATCTGGAAGCGCATGGTCGCCAGTCAAATGTCAGCAGCTTTATACGACACAACCAACGTGGAGATAGAGGCAAGCAACGCAGGCGGTGAAAAACAACCTCAAGTATATCTGCTCAAAGCGAGTAGCTCTGTGGTTAAATTTCCTGGTTTTATGGGTGTTTACAGTGAAGGCAAGGAAGAGGATGAACGAAGGGAACGCTCCGATTTCATCGGAGTTTCCTTGCCCAAGCTGAGAATTGGAGATAAATTGCTTTATATGGGAACCTTTCCCGAACAATGCTTTACCCAGCCCTTACCCCCCTACACTGAGGCCACACTGATAAAAGCACTGGAGCAGAAAGGAATCGGGCGCCCCAGTACCTATGCGCCTATCCTGTCTACTATTCAAGAGAGGGATTACGTTAACAAAGCCGAGGGCAAATTCCACCCTACGGAACTGGGGATAACTGTCAACAAAATTTTGACTGAGCATTTCCCTAAAATCGTTGACCCTGGTTTCACAGCTCAAATGGAAGAACAACTGGATGAAATAGCGCAGGGTAAATATGAATGGGTAGCTGCTTTGCAGGAATTTTACCCCCCCTTCCAGGATATGTTGGATAAAGCTTGGGTAAATTTAGAAAAGGTTAATATGACCCAGATGAGTGAGGAGACATGTCCCAATTGCGGCCGCCCCATGGTCATTAGAGTCGGGCGTTTTGGTAAATTTCTCGCCTGTAGCGGCTATCCGGACTGTAAAACAACCATGCCCTACGTAGTAAAAACGGGAGTTCTTTGCCCCCAGTGTGGTGGGGAGCTCGTGGAAAGAATCAGTAAGAAGAAGAAAGTGTTTTATGGATGTAGCAATTTCCCAAAATGCAAATTCGCCGTAAACCGCAGGCCAATAGCTCAGCCTTGCCCCTACTGTGGTAATCTTTTAGTACAATACAGAGCGGATGAGGCTAAATGCGTGGCTTGTCGACGTAAAGTAAAATTATCTAAGCCGGAGGAACAAAAAGAAGGGGTAGCTTTATGAAAATTCTGGTTATCCATGGACCGAATTTGAACATGCTGGGCAAAAGAGAAAAGTCAATTTACGGAGAAAAGACCTTGGGCGAAATTGATGCCCTGCTGAAGAAGGAAGGCCAGGCCTTAAATGTCGAAGTGGTGACATTTCAGTCTAATCATGAGGGGGCGCTCATAGATTTTATTCAAGAGCAGGCGGATTCCGCCCAGGGCATAATAATTAACCCTGGTGCCCTCACCCACTACGGATTTTCTCTGCTCGATGCCCTGATTGACAGCAAATTACCGGTAATTGAAGTCCATTTATCCGATATCTACCACCGTGAGGAATGGCGCGCCAGGTCTGTAATTGCCCCTATAGCTGAAAAGCAGATAATCGGCTTGGGCTGGAAAGGGTATATTACTGCTTTGCAGGTCTTGGCTGGCAAGCTGAAGAAGGAGTCTTCACGTTAGGATTTTAAGCGGGAGACTTTATCTGGAGGTAGCAAAAAGGGCCGCTTCTATTGATGGTCTCAGGATTGACGTTTCTTGAAATCTTCCAGGTCAAGTGTATTTATGAAATCCTTATATGCTGATAGCCCTTTTAGCTCTTGTTCATCAACCTTACCTTCGGGAACAGATTTGCCTGTTTCCTCCTCAAGTATAATGCCCGCTTTTTCAAGCACAGATTCTTCAGCATATATCGGGGCTCCAACTCTTACAGCCAAAGCCAATGCATCGCTGGGTCGAGAATCGATATCTAATTTAACACCGTCAACGCTGAGAGCGAGTCTGGCATAGAAAGTATCTTCCTTAAGTCCGCTTACCACAATATAGTCAACCGTAGCCCCTAGAGTAGAAATTACAGATTGCAGCAAATCATGCGTCAAAGGGCGAGATAGCTCGACATTTTGTAGCTTTACGGCAATAGCATCTGCTTCAGCAGGACCAATCCAAATAGGTAGATAACGATTAGTCCCCTTCTCCTTTAAAATCACCACCCTTTGATAATTCATCAAGCTAACCCGGATGCTGTCAATCGTCATCTCTACCATGCTATGCCTCCTTTGTAGTGTTTATTTTATACCTATAATCCTAATCAATCAATGAGCACAAGTCAACTATCCAGGCTCAAAAATAAGTTTCGTTCCAGGTTGCTATAAATTATCAGACATTAGATAATTATTGGGGTAGAGACGTGGCAGAACTTATCCTGGCAAGACACGGAGAAACCGTCTGGAATGTGGAGAAGATATATCGGGGTAGGACGGATGTAAATCTGGATGAAGTGGGCATTAAACAGACAGAGCTATTGGGCGAGTATCTAAGCAGTTGGGAGTTAGAGGCTATTTATTCCAGCCCCTTAAAGAGGACGCTGGACACGGCAAATATCATTGCCCGTTATCAGAAAACTGGCGTGCACATTGCCGAGGGCCTTGTAGATTTCGATTATGGGGAATGGCAATCTCTGCCAGAGCAAGAAGCGAAGAGGCTATACCCGACCCTCCACAACGAGTGGCACAATAGTCCTCACAAGGTAAAAATGCCCGGCGGAGAGAGCCTGGAAGATGTAAGGAGGAGAGCTATCGAGGTAGTTAACGATGTCCTTTTCAAATACCAGGGCAGCGTAGTATTGGTATCGCATCGAGTTGTGAACAAAGTCTTGATATGCTCCTTACTGGGACTGGACAACTCATATTTCTGGAATATCAAGCAGGATGTGGGCGGAATCACGATTTTCAATTATGCAAATGGGCGTTTCGTCTTGACCAGGCATAACGATACCTCACATCTGAAAGAGTTACAAAAATCCGTACTGGATGATTTTTAAGCGCGCCTGGAGGGATTTGAGTTCACGACTGAATGAATGCCCTAATCGGCTCACTCTGAGTGCCAGTCTTCATCACAGTAGAAACTTACACCAACGAGACCCGGTCCCATATGAGTCCCCAGCACCGGTCCCATCTCAAGAAAGCGTAGCTCAACCCAATTAAAGTTTTCACGAAGCTCTTTCTCTAATGCGCGGGCTGCATCGGGGACATGGCTGTGAGCAATATAACCATGAAGGGAGATGCTCCCTTTCACCTCTTTCTCCACAAATCCTAAAATATACTCTATGGCGTGGGCCATGGTTCTTGCCTTGTTTAAGGTCTTGACCTCTCCACCCTCCTGGGTCAGAACAGGCTTAATCTTCAGCAAGGTGCCAACCAGAGCTCTAGCGGCCCCAATCCGCCCTCCTTTCCAGAGATACTCTAACGTATCAAAAGCAGCAATAACCTTTATGCATTTATTTAGTTTTTCTATAGAAGCCGCAATTTGGGATAGCGTATCTCCCCTTTCCGCTGCTTCGGCAGCAGGTGGAATTAACATTCCCATGGCTATAGTTAACGAATCCACTATCTCAATTTGAGCCTGGGGAAGCGCCATTTTGGCAGCTAAAGCTGAGGCACAAGTTCCGCTTAATTTGCTGGAAATATGAAGGGACAGGATGGGGTGTCCCTGCTCTGCCAGCTCCCGATACACTCTGATAAAGTTGGCAACAGAAGGTTGTGAAGTGGTAGGCAGCTTTCCGCTTTTGGCTAGCCTTTGATAGAATTCCTCGTTAGTAATGTCCACCCCTTCAGAAAAAACCTCACTTCCAAAGGCAACCCTGAGCGGCACAACACGGATATCATATTTGGCGACGACATTTGACTCAAGGTAGGCAGAGCTATCGGTGACGATTTTAACTTTAGCACTCAAGTCCTCACTCCTCATCAGTGAAGCACGCGGTTAAACTCTGAAGCTAGTAGAGGTCGAAGTTTTCCAGAACGTGACGGGTAGTCTACACAGCTTATAGTTTAATCTACACGCCGTCAAGGGAACGCTGGGCATCATGAAAACTATGTGGGGTTTGACGTTTCTGTTGATCTGGGTGATAATCACAGTGACCCATGACTAATCCAATCAAATTCGGTACTGATGGGTGGCGAGGGATTATCGCCGAGGATTTCACCTTCGATAATGTGCGCATTTGTGCCCAGGCTGTAGCAGAATATCTTAAGCAAAATAGACTTGATAAACAAAGCCTGGTCATTGGCTATGATACGCGCTTCGCCTCCGAGGATTTTGCTGCCGCCGCTGCTGAAGTGATAGCCGGAAACAATATCAAAGTCCACCTCTGCCTCAAGCCAGCCCCTACACCGGTGGTGAGCTTTGCTGTCCCGGCTACTAAGTCTGCGGGGGGTATCGTGATAACTGCCAGCCACAACCCTAGTTCATGGAACGGATTCAAATATAAATCTCAGGATGGGGCCAGTGCCCCAGGGGAGATTACTTCCCAGATAGAGAGAAATATCGCTTCTCTAACCCGGCAGGGAGGGGGTGTGAAAAGGCTTGCTCTGGATAAGGCCTTAAAGAAGGGGATTGTTGACTACCTGGATCCCTCTTCTGCTTACTTCGACCGCCTTAGTCACTTTGTTGATATGGAAAAATTGCGCCGCCAGAAATTAAATATAATAGTTGACCCAATGTATGGTGCTGGCATCGGCTATTTCAAGACAGCCCTTCAAAATGGCAACCTGAAAATTACCGAAATTAATGCTGAAAGAAATCCCTCTTTCCCTCAAATTCAGCCTGAGCCAATTGCAAAAAACCTGACCAAGCTTTCCCGGTTGGTCGTTGAGCAAAAGGCTGACGTAGGCTTAGCCACCGATGGAGACGCCGATCGCATTGGCATCATAGACGAAAAGGGGCAGTTTTTAACCCAGCATCAAGTTTTTGCCTTGCTTTGTCTCTATCTCCTGGAGGTTCGTGGTGAGCGTGGTGCATTGGTAAGGACGCTAACCTCCACCATGATGATTTCCCGATTGGGGAAGCTCTTTGATGTGGCTGTTTACGAAACGCCGGTGGGTTTCAAATATGTCGCTCCCTTGATGATGGGGAAGAACGCCATTATTGGTGGGGAAGAAAGTGGAGGCTATGGCTTCCGCGGTCATGTCCCGGAGAGGGATGCCATACTTGCTGGGCTTTACTTCCTTGACTTTATGGTAGAAACAGGGAAAACACCGTCTCAGCTTCTGGATTACCTTTACAGCAAGGTTGGACCCCACTACTATGATCGCAGGGATTTTCATATTTCCGCAGCTAAGCGGCAGACAATCCTGCACCGGCTAAGCTCCAGTTCCCCGGACACCGTAGCTGGCTCAGAGGTGACCAAATTAGATAATACCGAAGGTTTTCGATACTTCCTTGGCGATGAGTCCTGGCTGCTCATCCGCTTTTCCGGCACAGAACCGCTAATCCGCATCTATGCTGAAGCTGGAAGTCTGGAAAGGACAAGGGAGCTGCTGGATGCGGGCGGAAAGCTGATAGGTCTCTAAAGTAGCCCAGCAAAAATTTGGCAGCATGTCAAAGAGCTGTCATTCCTCCGGATTTTCCCCTGTCCCATACCAAGCGCCTGTTGAGAAATTATGAGAAGCCAGTGAGATTTCAGAACTCTCTTATTCCGGCGTCGACATCCAACTTGGAGTAAATTCCCCCAGAATTTCAGGGACATATGCTGGAGCTAAAATGGTTTTGCTGGAGAATGTTCAATCCTATGTAGGGGACGATGTTCCAGCTAAGCACCTCTCGGGTTCTAGGCGAGTATGGCTCTTTTTACCAGTGTTTTGGTTATCTCGACTTTGTATGCGTTCAT
>Ga0307428_1000020_pt1 | contig 170463 bp, 167 predicted proteins | sample SalMarWE160240MG_FD_202161 | JGI IMG/M metagenome (GOLD analysis project Ga0307428, IMG submission 202161) | Salt marsh sediment microbial communities from the Plum Island Ecosystem LTER, Massachusetts, United States - WE1603-240 | ecosystem: Environmental > Aquatic > Marine > Intertidal zone...
GCGAGGCGTGCAGATCCTGGCCGGTCGCGGGCGCGCCGAAATTCTCCGGCTCGAACTGCGCGCCGCGGCCGTGCGCGCTGCGCGCTGCGCCGCCGAACATGTCGCGCAAAATATCCTCGAAGCCGCCGCCACGGTACCCGCCAGCGCCGCCCGTGCGCTGGAAGCCGTCGGGACCGAAGCTGAAGCTCTCGAAATGGGCACCGCCGGGACCGGAACGGAAGCCGCCACCGGGCTGCGCGCCGAAACCCTCGAAGCTTTGGAAACGTGGCTTGCCTTCGGCGTCGATCTCGCCGCGGTCAAAGGCCTTGCGCTTTTCATCGTCGCCGACGATCTCGTAGGCGGCGTTGAGCTCGGCGAAGCGCGAGGCGGCCTTGGGATCGTGCTTGTTGGCGTCGGGATGCAGTTTCTTGGCTTGCCGCCGGAAGGCGCTCTTGATCTCGGCCTCGCTCGCACCCTTCGATACCCCCAGAACCTGGTAGGGGTCGCGCATCCTTTAGGTCTCCGTAAAATTCCCCTGCCCACCGGCCGAACGCCGGCGACTCGAAGCTTAAATGTGGGGTCCAAGCAGCCCGGATGCAACGCGCGACGGGCTAGATGCGGACGTTCAGGAGCGTTTCCAGGGCTTGAGGCTGCGCACTTCCCAAGAATCCTTGCCCTGCTTGCAGGCCTCTCCCTGCAGCCAGGCCTCCGCGTCGCCGTTGACATAGCTTGCCAGAAAATCCCGGCAGGTGCGGCCGTCCTGGGTGTAGGCGGAGGCGATCGGCGTGACGGTGCCGCGCGCGCCGCTGCGCGGATTTTCCCACGGCAAGCTGGTGTCCTTCTTGCCGCGCCGAAGCACCTCGCTGGCGGCGGCACGAGCGTATACGAGATCGCCGTCGGGCGGCAGCTTGCTCTCGGCCTTGGCGCCAGGAGGCGGCGTGATCGAGGCGGTGGTGTCGCTCTTGTTGCCGCCAAAGAAGGAATCGAACTGGTAGGAGACGCTGCAGCCGCCGCCGGCCAGCGCCAAAATCAGCACCGCCATTGCCGCCGGGCCGCGCCATAGGCGCGAAGGCGCACATCCACTATAAGGACGGGAACGATAAGCCATTCCAGCGGCCACGCGGCGCTCCGAGAAATGTCCGATACGGTGCCGATTGAACACCCGAGTTGGTTAACAAGTGGTGATTTTGCCGCCGCCACCGACCCATTGCGGCTGTTTGCCGCCTGGCTGGAGAACGCCACCACCGCGGAACCGCGCGATCCCACCGCCATGACGCTGGCGACGGTAGACGCCGACGGGCTGCCGAATGCCCGGATGGTATTGCTGAAGGGCGCCGACGAACGGGGCTTTGTCTTCTACACCAACATCGACAGCCCAAAGGGCCGTGAGCTCACCGTTCACCCTGCGGCGGCGCTGGTTTTCCATTGGAAATCGACCAACCGGCAGGTGCGCGTGCGCGGACCGGTGGAGCACGTCAGCGACGCCGAAGCCGATGCCTATTTTGCCAGCCGGCCCAAACAGGCGCAGATCGGCGCCTGGGCGAGCAAGCAGTCATCGCCACTGGAAAGCCGGCCCACCTTTGAGCAAGCGGTCGCGCGCTACGCCGCCAAATATGCCGCCGCCGAGGTGCCGCGGCCCCCTTACTGGTCCGGCTACCGGATCGTACCGCTGGCCATCGAATTCTGGCAGGAGCGGCCGTTTCGCCTGCACGACCGCATCGAATTCAAGCGGCCGCAGCCGGGCGCGCCCTGGAGCAAGACGCGGCTTTTTCCGTGAGCTAGCATTGCGCGATCACGCCCGCGCGCAGTCGAGAAAGATTCAAAAGACGCCATGCCGACCTCGCAATCGAACCAGCCGCGCCGCACCCTGCTCCTAACGGGAGCGAGCCGCGGCATCGGGCACGCGACCGTCAAGCGCTTCTCGGCCGCCGGCTGGCGGGTGATCACTTGCTCGCGCCACCCGTTCCCGGAGAATTGCCCGTGGGAAGCAGGACCCGAGGACCACATCCAGGTCGATCTCGCCGACGAAGCCAACACCGTCGAAGCCATCGAGGAGATCAAGAACCGGCTGGAAAGCAACGAGCTGCACGCGCTGGTCAACAATGCCGCGATCTCGCCCAAGGCTGAAGGCGGCAAGCGCATGGGCACGCTCGATACCGCCAGCGAGGTCTGGCACCAGGTGTTCCAGGTCAACTTCTTCGGGCCGATCATGCTGGCGCGGGGGCTGGTGGATCAGCTTAAAAGCGCCAAGGGCTCGATCGTGAACGTCACCTCGATTGCCGGTTCGCGCGTGCACCCGTTCGCGGGCTCGGCCTATGCGACCTCGAAAGCGGCGCTTGCCTCGCTGACGCGCGAAATGGCCTTCGACTTCGGCCGGCTCGGCATCCGCGTCAATGCGATCGCGCCGGGCGAGATCGACACCGCCATACTGTCGCCCGGCACGGACAAGATCGTCGAGCAGATTCCGCTGCAACGGCTGGGCACGCCCGACGAGGTGGCCAAGATCATCTATGTGCTGTGCACGGACACATCGTCATATGTGAACGGCGCCGAGATCCACATCAACGGCGGGCAGCATGTTTGATCCTCATGGTGAGGAGCGCCGCGAAGCGGCGCAACTCGAACCATGAGGTCCGGTGGTTTCCCCCATCCTTCGAGACGCCCGCCTTCGCTAAAGCTTCGGCGGGCTCCTCAGGATGAGGTCTGAATTTTCGGCGTGCGTCATCGCCCGTATTTTTTGGTCGGCCCCGGGCAGGCCCTCTTCAATCTTTATTCCGCCCACCCTCGAAGAACCGAGGGCGCGCGGGACGCCAAGGGTCCCGGAGGACCCGCGGGCCTCGACGCCTCGCGACATCGAGGCGTGTCGAAGTCCATTTGTCCGCCTTCGCTCTTTCGAGCGACGGCGCGACAAGCCGCAAGTCCGCCCAGTCCCAAGGCGTCCCGTGCGCGGTGTTTATAGGCTTGCTCCGCATCGCCCCCGGTGGTCTTACCTTTCAGGCAACCCCAGCTCTCCTTTCGGATTGCGAGGCCGCCTAACCACCGCTCTGGACCCAGGTCGGGTCCGGCAAAGCCTGTGACCGGCTGCCGGTCCGCCATCACGGGGGCCCGTGGCGCGCGGCTGGCGCGCCGGGACGTCTGCGGCTTGGACCGCCGGGACTTTGCACCGCATCTCCGATGCAAAGGAATTCCCCGGCCACCGCTCCCCGCCCCGCATCTGAGGATGCTGTACTGACACCCCTCGTTTGGGGCGGGATGTGGCTAGGAATATATACCTTAGGAATATTGTCAAGAGGCTTTCGCGATCGAGGCGCCCGCGCACGGCCCTTCGCGGGCTCGCTGGAGCGTCCAGCATGATAGTCTGCCGCAAACCACCGAGAGGCGCAGGACATGCCGGACAGTGAAAAGCCGCGTTCAGAGCCGGAAATCATTCCGCCGTACGAGCAGACTGGACGACCGGGGCGCGACGCGCCGCGCGTGCGGGTTTTCGTCGACACGCACGGCACGGAACGCGTTTATGTCGCGAAGCCGGGATCGTTCGGGGCCATTCTGATGATCCTGATCGCAGCCATGCTGGCGGCGGTTTTCTTCGTCCTCTTCTTTGCCGCGTTCATTTTCCTGCTGCCGATTATGATTCTGCTGGTGGCCGCAGCCGTCATTGTCGGGCTGTTGCGCACGCTTTTCGGGGGCACACCTTAATGGGCCGGGTTGCGCCCTCGTCTCACAGCCACTTCCGCCACTTGAAATACATGTAGGGCAGCACCGCGGCGAGCACCATCACAACGATGGCCAGCGGATAGCCGAACGGCCAGTCGAGCTCCGGCATGTGCTTGAAGTTCATGCCGTAGATCGACGCCACAAGCGTCGGCGGCATCAGCACCACCGCCGCCACCGAGAAAATCTTGATGATGGCATTCTGCTGGAGGTTGACCACGCCCAGCATGGCGTCGAGCAGGAAGGTGATCTTGTTGGTCAGATAGCTGGCGTGGTCGGTCAGGGAGACGACGTCGCGCTGCATCGATTGCAATTGTGTGCGCGTGTCCTTGGGCCACTTCATGCCCTCCGACTCGTTAGCCAGGAACAGCAGCAGGCGTCCGATCGACACCAGGCTCTCGCGCACTTTCGACGTCAGGTCGCCCTTGCGGCCGAGCGCCTTGAGCACGTCGTTATAGGACGGCGGCTCCATCTTCTCGTCCGGCTCGAAGATCGTATGCGAGATCTGGTCGACCTCGGCACCGATGCGCTCCTGGATATCGGCGGCGCGATCGATCACGGCGTCGAGCAGATCCATCAGCACGCTCGCGCCGGAGACCTTTGGCGGGCAAGCCCGGGCCAATTTGTGCTCGACAATGGCGAACGGGCGCGGATCGTCGTAGCGCACGGTGACCAGGCGCTGTGAGGCCAGGATGAACGTCACCGGCGTGGTCCGCGGCGCCGTGTCCGAATGGCACATCAGCGTCGCGGTCATGTAGCGCGCGCCGTTCTCGACATAGAGCCGGCTGGAGACTTCGATCTCCTGCATTTCTTCGCGCGTCGGCACCGCGATGCCGAGCATGCGCTCGATCAGCTTGTCTTCCTTCATGGTCGGCGAGACCAGGTCGATCCAAACCGTCGCATCCGGCGGCGCGCCGGATTCGGCCGTCACACGCTCAAGCGATGTGCCGTGCGGAACGTAGACCGAGAGCATGCATTCACCGTCATGCGAGCCAAGCGGGCCGTCTCTCATGACCCGATCAAGCAGGCTTTCGCAAGCCAATAAATGCCCGCCCGCGGCCGCTTTAGCGCGGCGCGCGTTACCGTAGCGGTGGAGATGCAAAGGCCTTAGCGGACAGCGCGGCCGGCGGCCGCGTCAGTCGCTGTCGTCGTATGGGGTCTGGCGCGTCTCTTGCCGGATCGGCTGCTGGCTTCGATGGCGGATGGCGGCAGCGACCGCCGAAATGCCGATCTTGCCGTAGCGGTTGTCGATCTTGGTATAGTGGCCGCGGGAGTCTTGGCTCTGCTCCGTTGCCTTGGTCGCTTGCATTGTCTCAGTCTCCGATCCGTCCTTGAGCTATCAAGGCCCGGCTATCTGGTCGTCAACTGGGGCGGAATTGCGCACGTTTTCGTATGCAGTCTTGACATTTTGTTGCCGATTTTTGCCGAGGGCCGGCACGCGGCGGGCCCGCCTATATGGTTTGTTAAGATAAACCCTTCGTTAGCGACTGGCGGGCAAGTTCGGCCGGATGGCGGCCTGGCCAGGGGGACTCGGACCGGCGAAAGGGCGTATGCGGCATTCTTGCAACAGGTCCACAGGAAGGGCCCGTCAAAAGGTGGAAATCGTGGCTTTAGCGCGGGTTTTTCGGTTAATTGCGGCCTTCGGGGATTCCAGTCGGAGGCTCGCGGGGGCTGCGGCAAAAGAGGAAGAAAATGGCGACAAGGGGGTTCTTGCTGGTCCTGTTCGGCGCCGGCCTGGTGCTTGGCGGCTGCATGCAGTCCACGCTCGAGCCGGCGTCAACGGCCAATCTCACGTCGCGCGACAAGAAGTTGCTGGCGGCGGCGCCTTATGAAGAGTCATCGATCCCCGATCCCTATAAGCGGCACATCGTCACCTATCACCGCAAAGAGCAGCCCGGAACGATCGTGGTCGATTCCGACGCGCGCTTCCTTTACTACGTGCTGCCGGGCGGCAAGGCGATCCGTTACGGCGTTACCGTCGGCGAGGAAGCGCTGGCGTGGTCGGGCGTGGCGAAAGTCGGCCGCATGCAGGAATGGCCGTCGTGGACGCCGACCGCCGAGATCAAGCAGCGCCTGGACGGCGTGCCGAATTATGTCGGCCCCGGCGCGGAAAATCCGATGGGCGCGCGCGCCATGTATCTCTACGAGGACAAGAAAGACACCCTCTATCGCATCCACGGCACCAACCAGCCCGATTATATCGGGCAGGCGATTTCGTCGGGCTGCATCCGCATGACCAATGAGGACGTCATCGACCTTTACAAGCGGGTGAAGCGGGGCACGGTGGTGGTCGTGCTGGCGCCGGGTCAGGGAGATTCGCCGTTCAATCCGCGGCAAATGGCAGCCGCCAATGGTGGCAACTTCGCTCCCTGAATTCAAGCGCGCAAGCATTGACGCAGGCGGCGCCGGAACCGGCGCCGTTTTTGCTTTATGGTCTTTTCAGTGGCGCATGATCGTTTCCGAAAACCGGTGCCCATCCCCGATCAAACCGAGGACGAGCTTTTTGGGATCATGCGCTAGGCGGCCCGCTCAGGTGGACAATTCGATGCGGACAATTTCGGGCGGCACGCCGAGTCGCAGCGGCACCTTGCTGCAGCCGAGCCCGCCCGAGACGATCATGTGGCGGCCGTGCTCCACGATGTGGCCATAGGCGAAACGCTCGCCATATTCAGACGGCGCCCAGAACGGCGGCACCAGCGGCAGGCGAATCTGGCCGCCATGAGTATGGCCGGCGATGGTCAGCGGGACACGCTCGGGCACAGCCGTGAAAATGTCGGGCTCGTGCGCCAGCAGGATGACCGGATCGTCCGTGGTGACCTGGCGGAGCGTGCCGGGCAGACCATCGACGCCAGCGAATTCACCGGGCGCGATGATATAGGCAAGTTGATCGCCGAGGCCGGCCAGCCAGACGCGGCGCCCTTTCTCGCCGAGCAAGTCAGCGTCGTTCTCCATGACCGGCAGGCGCACCGCCGCCAAGGCTTCGCGCACGCCATCGATACCGTACCACCAATCATGATTGCCGAGGATGCAATAGACGCCGAGTGGGGCGGTGAGACGCGCCAGTTCCGCCGCCCAGGCGGCGTTCGGCACCACCTCGGTGACGAAGTGGTGGCTGGCGAAATAGTTGCCCAGCACGACGACGATGTCGCTGCCAAGGGCGTTGCCGGCATCGACCACCTGGCGCACCCGCGCGATGCCCATATTGGGCCCGCCGGCATGCAGGTCGGCGATCACGGTGATGGTCAGGCGCTGGCCCGCCGGCCAGCCCGGCGGCTGGAGAGTGTAGTCCGTGACGACGAGGTCGTGGGCGGCCTCGATGGCAGCATAGGCGGTGGTGCTTGGCATCATCATTACGCCGGCAATACCTGCAAGTCCCAGCCCGGCCTTGATGAGGCCGCGGCGGGTCATACCCCGGGCCGCAGGCCGCGGCGAGCCGCCAACAATGCTGTCAGATGGGCGGATAGTCATGGCCCAGAGTTAGCCCGGATATGTGGACGAACAATGGACCAAGACTGAGAGTTATCCGGAATGATTAATGCGCGTCGGCCAAAGCCGGGCGCGGCCGCGGCAGCGGAATTTTCGGGGGTTCGCGCACCTCCCACTGGCAGACGCGATAGCCGCGGCTGCGCTCCAGGATATCGAGATGAACGTGGCTATTGTGGTGGGCATCGGCGCCGGGACCGAGCACGGTGGTGAAACGGCGGCAGGTGCCATCGCGCAAGGCTTCGCGCAACGGCTTGTCGACATTCACGTCGGTCAGCGCGATGCGGCGGCCGTCGGCGAGATGGAAGGCGCGCACGTCAAGCGCGTTGCCCTTGCCGTGCTCGGAGAGCTTGGCGCCGAACACCCGATTGCGGCTACGGCATTCGTAGGAGTCATAGTTTTCGATTGAGCGCAGCGCGCTGCCGAGCTTGGCGGCGCGTGGCGCCACCTCCTCGCGCAGCCAGCCCGCAATGGATTCCGCCATGGCGCAGCGCAGCACGGCCCGCGGCTCGATTTCGATGCGGGTCTTGTCGGCGAGCAGCACGGCATCGAGCGCGATCATGTCGCGGCCGCCGCATTCGCCCGGCCCAATCAGCCATGGCATCGGCTCAATCTCGGCCAGGCTAGCGATCCGCTCATCGCAAGGCGTCGGCTCGGCGGTGACGGCGGCGGAATCGAATTCAAGGCCCGCGATCGCCTCGGCAAAGGAATGCGGCTCGGCCCAGATCGCCGGCCGGGGGCGCAGCAGCGGGACCGACTCAGCGGCGGCCATGCCGCAACCCAGGCCCGCAAGCACAAGAATCGCGATCGGCAGCCTCATGGCGGCGATGTCGGGCGAGGATTGCGGCATTTCCGGGGTCTGGGATGCGCGCTTGCACCGGGCGACGCGCTCGCTAACCTAGCGCATAATCCCGAAAAGCTTGCCCTCGACATGATCGGGGATGGGTACCGGTTTTCGGATAAGATCATGCGCAACCAAAAGTGCCCGACTGGCTGAGGGGCCGGTCCAAAAGGGCGAACAGGCCCTGAATTCTAGAGGGGAAATGCCATGCTCGGGCTGATGCAGGATTGGCCGCTCTTGTGCCATCGCATCATAGACCATGCCGCCACCTATCACGGCGGGCGCAAGATCATCACGCGTTCGATCGAAGGTCCGATGCACGAGACCAATTACGCCGAGATTCGCACCCGTGCCTTGAAGGTGGCACAGCGGCTGGAGAAGGACGGCATCAAGCTCGGCGACCGGGTGGCGACGCTGGCCTGGAACACCTGGCGGCACCTGGAGGCCTGGTACGGCATCCTCGGCATCGGCGCCATCTACCATACCGTCAATCCGCGCTTGTTCGCCGAGCAGATCGCTTGGATCGTCAATGACGCCGAAGACCGCGTGATAATCACCGATCTAACCTTCTTGCCGATCCTGGAGAAGATCGCCGACAAGCTCGCCACCATCGAGCGCTACGTCATCCTTACCGATGCCGCGCATATGCCGCAGACCACGTTGAAGAACGCGGTCGCCTACGAAGATTGGATCGGCGGCGAGGACGGCAATTTCCGATGGCGCACATTCGACGAGAACACCGCAGCCGGCATGTGCTACACCTCCGGCACCACCGGCCATCCCAAGGGCGTGCTCTACTCGCACCGCTCCAACCTGCTGCACGCCTTCATGGCGGCGCTGCCGGATTCCAAGGGCATCAGTTCGCGCGACGTGGTGCTGCCGGTGGTGCCGTTGTTCCACGCCAATGGCTGGTCGCTCGCCTTCTCCGCGCCTATGGTCGGCGCCACGCTGGTGATGCCGGGCGCCAAGATGGATGGCGCTTCGATCTACGAATTGCTCAACACCTACAAGGTCACCTTCACCGCCGCGGTGCCGACGGTATGGCTGATGCTGCTGCACGACCTGGAGAAGACCGGCGGTAAGCTGCCCTATCTCAAGCGCGTGGTGATCGGCGGCTCGGCCTGCCCGCGCGCCATGGCCAAGACCTTCCAGGACGTCTATGGCGTCGAGGTCATCCACGCCTGGGGCATGACCGAGATGAGCCCGCTCGGCTCGCTCTGCACCATGAAGCCGGAATATGCCGGCCTCACCGGCGAGGCGCGGCTCGACGTGCAGCAGAAGGCCGGCCATCCGCCGTTCGGGGTCGAAATGAAGATCACCGACGACGCAGGCAACGAACTTCCCTGGGACGGCAAGACCTTCGGCCGGCTGAAGGTGCGCGGGCCGGCGGTGGCGAAAGCCTACTACAAGGTCGACAACGATCCAGTGTTCGAGCCGGACGGCTGGTTCGATACCGGCGACGTGGCAACCATCGACCAGTACGGCTACATGCAGATCACCGACCGCGCCAAGGACGTGATCAAGTCGGGCGGCGAATGGATTTCCACCATCGATCTGGAGAACCTGGCGGTCGGCCATCCGAAAGTGGCGGAAGCCGCGGCCATCGGCATCAAACACCCGAAATGGGACGAGCGGCCGCTGTTGGTGATCGTGCTGAAAAAAGGCGAGAGCGCGACCAAGGAAGAAATCCTCGGCTTCATGCAGGGTAAGATCGCCAAATGGTGGCTGCCGGACGACGTGGCGTTCGTCGACGAGATCCCGCACACGGCGACCGGCAAAATCCAGAAGATCACACTGCGCCAGCAGTTCAAGGACTACCGGCTGCCGAGCGCGGAAGCGGCGGAATAGTCTAACAGCGCGTGATCGTGATCTCCCGCGTCCCGCCAAGCTCCGCCGGCACCGTCACCGCCTGCACGCTGCGCTTGCAGGTGAGCGCACGCGGCGGCACTGCCACGTACACGACTCGCTCAGGCGCCGCGTAAGTGATGACGTTGTCGGACGCGTAGTGCGGCACCGCGTAATAGCCGCCAAACAGCGGCCACTGAGAAAAATTGCCGCGCGGGCGCCCTTGATTAAGATGCCTGGAAAGACCCGGGCCGGAAAAAAGACCAGGGCCGGATAAAAAATGAGACGAATGGGACGAATGCGCACCGAAGCCGCCGCCGCCGGCATTCGCCACCGGACCCATCGGCACAAGCAACAGCATAGCCACAACGAATACGACAATAATCGCAGGATGTATTATTCTCATGGCACCACTCCCTGTCACAATCCCCGTCTAATGCCACTATCTTAGCGCTCGAAAACCCGCGATGTCATCTAGGCCTCCGCCGAAACGCGCGGCAGTTATCGAGCGGCCCGAAAAACTGCTGCCATTCACGCCGGTTTGACGGCAGCGACGGACGATTCCGCTGACCCGCGACCGATTTTGGCGTAGATTTGCCGCGTGACCGACACCGAGACCCTTTTCGGCGCCCTGCGCAAGTCGGCCGATCCCAAGGTCGTGGCCGCCATCGAAGCACTGATTGCCGACGGCAGTGACCGGCAATTGTGCCGCGTCAACGTGCTGTCGTTCGCCGCACGGCATGGGCTCGACGAGGAGAAGGTCATCGGTGGATTTCTGCACGCCGCGCGGCTGGGCATTTTCGATTTGACCTGGAACGTGCTGTGCCCGGGCTGTGGCGGCGTGCTCGATGCCGCCCAAACGCTCAAGTCCGTGCATAGCGAGGCCTATGATTGCGCGCTCTGTGCCACCGGTTACGAGCCGACGCTCGACGAAATGGTCGAGGTCGCGTTCACGGTCAATCCGCGCGTGCGACGCATCGCCGCCCACGATCCCCATTCGCTGCCGGTCTGGGAATACTTCCGGCAGATTTTCTGGGGCAACGGGGTCAATCTGCCCGAAGCCGGCTTCGAGGAGATGATGGAAGAGATCACCATCGACTCAATGGAATTACCGGCCGAACAAAAGGCGCAGATGTCGCTGCAAATGCCCGAGCGGTTTCTGATCGTGTTCGAGCCGGTCACCCATGCCGCGCACTTCATCGACGTTAAGGGCGAGCCCACCAAGGAGCGGCAAAGTCTCACGCTGATCTATAACAAGGTGCAGGCGCCGACCGTCACCACCGAGATGCAGCCCGGCCCCTTAAGACTATCGCTTGAAAACCGCACCGACCTGCGCACGCTGCCTTCGGTTTGGATCGCCGATGTCACGCTGCACGACCTGCTCGCCAAGCGAAAGCCGTACCTCACCGCCAAGCGGCTTTTGACCAACCAGATTTTCCGCGACATCTATCGCACCGATACGCTCGACGTCGATCAGGGGTTGAAGCTCACCAGTCTGACCTTTCTATTCACCGATCTGAAAGGTTCGACCGAGCTCTACGACCGCGTCGGGGATATCGCCGCCTACGAGTTGGTGCGCGCGCATTTCCGCGCGCTCAACGAGATCGTCGCCGCCGAGGCGGGAGCTGTGGTCAAGACCATCGGCGATGCGGTGATGGCGACTTTTCCGACGCCGGACCGCGCGCTAGCCGCGGCGCTGCGCATGCGTGAATCGGTGCGCGTTATCAAAGACGACCTGCTGATCAAGATCGGCATTCACGAGGGGCCGTGCTTGGCGGTCACCCTCAACGACCGGCTCGATTATTTCGGGCAGACCGTCAATATCGCGGCCCGCGTGCAGGGGCTTGCGGACTCGCAAGCGATCCTGGTGACCAAACCGGTGGTGGACAATCCGCTGGTTTCCAAAATGCTGGAAGCATCCAGGCTGGCGCTGAACTCACAACATTCCGCCTTGCGCGGCGTCGCCGACAAGGTGACGATCTATCAAATTCCCTATCAATAGGCTGAGTTTGCCGGCGCGTTAATTCAGTGAAGAATGCGCGTACTTATTTTAACCCAAGGCCGACATGCCGGACTTCTCGAACCGAAAGCCGGCCCGCAACGACGCTCCCTCACTTGCCGTCGCCGCGGAACGCATCGCTGATCGATTGAATCCGAATGGAGCTGATCGCCCCACTGCGTTTGGTCTCTGCGAGCTGACGGACTGCGGTGTAGCAGTTGACGTAACCGTTCTCCCACATTCTTCCGGTGCGATTGTCGAGCATCATCTGCCAGCATTGATCGCCGCGCGGCGGCACGACAATGATCGAGCCGGTGTAGATTTCGTCGTCGCTTTGCGCTTGCGACCGCTGCGGCTGGGCGGGCGCGTTGCCCCGCAGCGTGATGTCGCCGCTGAAGATTCCGCCGCCGAAAATGTCGCCGCTGAAAAAGTAGAAGAAGCTAAAGCCGAAGGCAGCCCAAACAAGCAGCACATAGACCAGCCGCAAATCACGCCAGAGCCAGCGATCTGTTACGCGCGTTGCCATTGTAACCGCCATCAAAGCAGTCGGGCCGATTAGAACTTAGTCAAGTTCAGTTAAGGAACGGTTGCGCCTGTGTCCCTAAAAACACAATGGATATCAGAACTTTATTGCCCCCGCGCCCGCCAGCCATTATCCCTAGGCCATGATCGGCGCAGGGCAAAGCGTGGCGGCGAGTGGCGGCATAGGGTTTTCTGACGCGCGCCAATGGTCGGCCCTGAAGAAAGTGTGCACGGCATGAGGGGAATGGCGCGAGGCCCGGTTTTCGACGTGCCGATGTCGCGGCTGGCGCTATGGTCAGGGCGGCTGGCATGGTTCGCGCTGGCGGCGGCGGTGTTTTCCATCATCATCGTGCGTTCCGGCATCCTGGAGATCGTTCCAGCGCTCGCCACCTTCGCGGCTGCCTTGATTTTCGCCGGCCTCGCCATCCTGCTGGCGTTCGGTGGCTTTGTCGTGATCTGGCGGCAGGGGCTGGCCGGGCTCGGGCGCGCGATCGCCGGGCTGCTGCTCAGCCTGACGCTGCTCGCCTATCCCGGATTTCTGGCTTATCGCGCCAGCAAGCTGCCGCAAATTACCGACATCACCACCGATCCCGGCAATCCGCCGCGCTTCGCGGTGCTGGCGCGGCTACGGCCGCGCGGCAGCAGCGCCTACCCCGGCGCACAGACTGCCGCGTCGCAACGCAAGGCTTACCCCGACCTCGATCCGCTGGACTATGACGCGCCAGCCGCGACCGCCTACCGGATTGCGCTCGCCATCGTCACCAAGCGCTATTGGCACATCGTCGACGCCGTACCGCCGGCAACCCGCCGCGACGGCGTGATCGAGGCGGTGGCGCGCACCCTGATCATGGGCTTCCGCGACGACGTCGTGGTGCGCGTGCGCGCCGTCGGCCGCGGCTCGCGCATCGACGTGCGCTCGGCCTCGCGCTATGGCGTCACCGATTTCGGCACCAACGCCAAGCGGGTCGCGGCCCTGCTTGCCGACATCGACGACGCCATGAGCACCGCGATGACGGCGCCGCCGCCCGAGCCGAAGAACGAGCGAAAGAACGAGCAGAACAAGAGGCCTCAGCCCAAGCGGCCCAAGCGATAGACGCCGTTGATCGCCGGCTGCCCCTCGGTCTCGACCAGGCCGCGCGTCACCAGGTCTTCCAGGTGGGCCAGCACCGACAGGCCGGCCGCGCCCGTGAGACGCGGGTCGATGCCGATATAGATCGCGCGCACGATGGTGGGGATGTCGGTTTCGCCTTTCGCCAGCCGGTGCAGGATCGAGGCCTCGCGCGCCTTGCGGTGCAGGATGTAATAGTTGACGAAGCGCGGCGCGTCGGTGATCGCCGGCCCGTGGCCGGGCAGATAGATCGCCTCGTTGCGTTTGGCGAGCTTTTGCAGCGAGGCCATGTAGTCGCTCATGGCGCCGTCCGGCGGCGCCACGATCGAGGTCGCCCAAGCCATGACATGGTCGCCGGCGAACAAGAGGTTCTTCTCCTTGAGCGCATAGGCCATGTGGTTGGCGGTATGGCCGGGGGTGGCCACCGCTTCGATGGTCCAGCCGTTGCCTTCCACCACCTCGCCGTCCTTGAGCCTGACGTCGGGCTTGAAGTCGCGGTCGGCGCTGGCATCGAGCGGGTTGTGCTCGCCGATATGCAAGGGCCGCGCGGCGCGGTGCGGGCCTTCGGCGTAGACGGTGGCGCCGGTCGCCGCCTTCACCGCCGGCACCGCCGGGGAATGATCGCGATGGGTGTGGGTGACGAAAATGTGGGTCACCGTTTCGTCGCGCACGGCGTCGAGCAGCGCAGCCGTATGGCCCGGGTCGTCGGGGCCGGGATCGACGATGGCGACTTGGCCGCGGCCGACGATGTAGCTGATGGTGCCCTTGAAGGTGAACGGGCCGGGATTGTTCGCCATGACCCGGCGCACGCCAGGCAGCGCCTCGTCCACGGTGGCGGGGGCCAGGTCGAGTGACTTGTCAAAGGGAATGTCGTCGCTCATTCAGCGAGCAAATGCCCGCAGCCGGCGGCTCTCGTCAATGGCTTTCCCATTTTGATACAGGCGGGCGCAATCTTTCCGCCACGACTTTGCCAACGGGCGCCCATGAAAAAGTCTTGAGCCCTTGATCGAGTCGAGGCCGGGTTCTGGGGAAACGCGGAGGGGACATGCGCTGGCTGCTTGCCGGGGTGTTCGCGTTGCTCACCGTTTCGCCCGCCGCGGCCGCGACGTTGCGGCCGGCGGACCTTGCCTCGACCGGGAGCGTAACAAGCTGGATCAGCAGCTATCGCGCCAAGCCCGACCGGAATGGCGTGCCGGCGGCCATGCGCGCCTTGAGCCGCTTCGGCGCCTTCAACGATCCCGAGCGCTGCGGCGTCTATGTCGGCTTCCTCGCCGGCGTGATCGCGGCTAACCCTGATAAAGCCAACCAGCTCATTTCCAAGACGATGGCCATGCGCAAGCAGGATCGCTGGATCATCGTGCGGGCGATCGCCTATTCCGGCCTGCCCGACTGGAAGCAGCTCATGCGTTGGTCGGAGTCCCGCATGCCACGCTACAACGTAATGGGCGAAAAATACCTCGCCGGGAAAACGGCGACGCTCGCGCAATTCACCGTGCCGCCCGCCCCGACCACGCTCGACCGGCTGCGCGAGCATTTGCAGCTCGAGCAGCCGCCGCAAAAGGTCGTGCTCGAGCCCAGCCCGGAAGTGCTCGACCTGCTGTGGGGATATTATTTCGGCACCGGCAGCTACAGGCCGATCATGCACATGATCGCGCTGCTGCCGTGGTCGCGTGACCACGACGACGTCGAACGGCTCACTATCGGCAACATGGCCAAATACACGCTGGCCCGCAACGCCACGCATGATGAGGCGTTGCGCGCCATGCTCAAGGCTTCGATCAAGGCACCCAACCAGCCGGAAACGACCGTGGCCGTGCTCAAGGAAGTCGTGGAGGCGGCAGATACCGTCGACACCGCCAGCATCCACAAGGAGGCGCTGGCTGCGATCGAGGAGTTCAAGCGCAAGGGCCCGGCCTACAAACGCAACGTCTCGTGGTGGGGCTATATCGGGCAGAGCGTGATCGCGGGCGGTTGCATCGCCGCCGCCGTCGCCGGTCAGGTCGCGCTCGGCATCCCTTGCGTGGTCGGCGGCGCCGCGTCTTCGGCGGCGCTGAATTTCTGGAACAATCAGCCGTAAGGGCGGCGCGCCTATTCTGCCGCGATCTCCCTATTGGCGGCGGCGTCCTGGCGCAGCTCGGTTTCGTCGGGCACGAGTTCATCGCGCGTGACGCGCTCAGCATGACCGGAACCGTAAAGAACAATCAACACGCACCCCGCGCTGATCACAAGCAGCGCCAGAACAAATGCATTAAAATGGACGACATGCGATCGCAGATCGCCCACATACCAAAGACCCGCAGCGATGACGACCAGCACCAGCCAGTGCAGCGGCTTGCCGAGAAAGAATTTGCTCATGCGGCCTGCCTTTCCACCTGTCCTGCAAGCGCCTTGATGATCCGCGGGGCCAGGACGATGGCGGCCAGCACGAGGCCGGTGGCGTCTGCGACGTAGCCCGGCAAACCGCCAATCCGGTCAAGCGGAGGCAGCAGGATCAGGATCGCCGCAACCAATGCGGCCAGTCTTTGCAGGGCGTTGATCGAGCCCCGGTACCATCCCTCAAGGCCGATTGAAAGAACCCAAAGCCCGGCCATGGCGAGTGCCGTCGACACCGCCGTCAGCCACAGGGGACCGACAAACAACAGGGACGGATCGTAGACGAAAACAAGTGGAACGATATATTTCGCGATGCCGATGCGGGTCGATTCGACGGCCGTCGCCATCGGCGGCGTCTTGGCGATCGCGGCGGCGGCGAACGAGGCGAGCGCCACCGGCGGGGTTATGGCCGAGACAACGCCGAAATAGAAGGCAAACATGTGCGCGGCAATCGGCACGATGCCGCTCTTGATGAGCGCCGGCACGATCAGCGCAGCGACCGTGATATAGACGGCCGTGGTCGTTATGCCCATCCCGAGGACGATTGCCGACACGCCGGTCAACGCCAGCAACACCAGCAGATTGCCGTGCGACAGCTCGATCACCGACTGCGTGAATTTGAGGCCGAGGCCGGACACAAACACAGAGCCGATGATGATGCCGGCGCAGGCGCAGGCGATGGTGACGGGCACGGTGGCGCGGATGCCGGCCTCCAGGGCCGCCAACAAATCGACCGGACTCATCCGGGTACCTTTGTTGATAAAACTCAGCGCGAACAGCGTGCCGATGCCCCAGATCGCCGACTTCATCGGCGTATAACCGACGAGCAGGAAGTAGACGAGCACGAACAACGCGATCAGCAGATGCCAGCCGCCGGCCAGCACTTCGCCGACGCGCGGCAATTGTTCCTTCGGAATGCTGCCGATGTCGTGCTTGTCGGCCTCCAGATGCACCATGAAATAAATGGTGGCGAAGTAGAGGAAGGCGGGAATCGCGGCGGCAACGATGATGGTGGTGTACGGCACCTCCAGGAACTCGGCCATGACGAACGCGGCCGCGCCCATGATTGGCGGCGTGATCTGGCCGCCCGACGAGGCGCAAGCTTCGACCGCGGCGGCGAACTTCGGGCGGTAGCCGAGATTCTTCATCAGCGGGATGGTGAAGGAACCGGTGGTGACGACATTGGCGACCGCCGAGCCCGACACCGTGCCCATGAAGCCTGAGGCGACCGCGGCGGCCTTGGCAGGCCCGCCGATCCGGTGGCCGGTCAAGGCAACCGCGAGATCGATGAAGAACCGGCCGGCGCCGGACCGGATCAGGATGGCGCCGAAAATAATGAAGAGCACAATGTAGGTCGCACAGACGTACAGGGGGATGCCGAATATGCCGTCGCTGGCTACGAACAGGGTGTCGATGAATTTCCCAAACCTCACCGGCGGACCGTAGAAGAAGCCGTAGAAATAGTCCGCGTTCAGCGTGTGGATGACGAAGAAGCCGGTCACCAGGACCATGGCCCAACCGACCGCCCGGCGGGTCGCCTCGAATACCAAAAGGATCAATATCGCGCCGAGGAACAGATCGGTCGGGTCCTTATCACCGAGGCGCAACTGGAAGGCCTCGATGTCCCAAAGGGTATAGACTTCGACAAACAAGATCAGCGCGACCAGCGCCAGATCGATGCCAAAACCCGCGATCCGCAGCGCGTTTTTTGGATCGCCGGCAATCACAAGCGGGTCGCGGATCGACTTCCGAAACAGCGGAAACATAAAGATCGCCAGCGTCAGCATGACGGTCAGGTGCACGGAGCGGAACGAACGTCCCTCCGGCGTGCCGAATGCCGCAACGTAGAGATGGAAGATAGCAAGCGCGATCGAAATGATTGCCGACACCAGCAGCACCGCCTTGACGGCGCCGTGGACCTTGCCCAGCAGCAGTCTTTCGAGAAAGCCGAGTTCGTGCTGTTCGTGATAGGAGATACCGGATGATTCAACGCTCATGGCGCGATCTCAAATTCGCCGCAAAACTATTGAGGCGGGTCACACGATGCAGCCGGGCAATTATTGAAAGGGATGCCGGCTCGTAAGCCGGCATCCGTGGTGTGTTCGTTACGTCAGCGCAGGGCGCTCAACTGCTGTGAACGCCGAGCTCGTCGTAACACTTCTTGGCGCCCGGATGGACTGGAATGGCCGCACCCTTCAGGGCGTCCTTCAGCTTTACTTGATTCCAAATCTTTTTTACCTGCGCGAAGTCGTCGTGCTTTGCCCAAAAGACCTTGCACATTTTGTAGACAAGGTCGGTCGGCAGATCCTTGCTCACGACCATGTCGGTGACGATGGCGAGCGTTTGGACATCCTTACCCAAACTCTCGTAGACGCCTTTGGGCATGACACCGGGAACATAGCCGGGGTTGTCGTGCAGGATCTGCTTCAGCTTGTCGTCGGACAGCCCGATGAAACGAATGCCGGGGCTGTGCTCCAGCTCGATGAACGAGGCCTGCGGCATCGACGTTGAGGCCATGAATACATCGATGTGCTTGTCCTTCATCAGTGCCACGGATTCCGTGTAGTCCACATGATGGACGGTGCCGCCGTTCTTCTTGATATCTTCGAAGTTGAATCCATGGGCCTTGAGGATCGACTCGGCGAATGCCGTTCCCGTCCATTTCGCCTTGCCGGGACTGATGTTGGCGTTCTTCATGTCCTCGAAGGACTTGATCGGCGAATCCTTTCGCACCGCCACCTGGAACATCGCGGGATAGAGGGTCGCAAAATACATGACATTCGGGTTTGGCTTCTTAAATTTGCCCTTGCCCGTATAGCCATTGTAGGTCGTATGGGCATAGGACCAGCCGATCTGGGCGTCGCCGCCATTGACCGCCAGAATGTTGGAGATGCCGCCACCAGGCTGGTTCGACGTGGAGATGCCTTTGATGTTGTCCTGGAACACCTGCATGATCTTGGCGCCAAGCGGATACCACGATCCGCCGGACGGCCCTGACACCATGCGCACGAAGGTTTGCGCCTGCGCGGCCGGAGCGATGAGCACCGCGGCGACGGCGGCAATAGCAAGCTTATGAACAAGTCTCATTTGTTACCCTCCCAGTGGAATTATTTTTTGTCTTCTTATTGGTCCCGCCAGTCTGGTCCCAATCAGACCCGTAATCAACCCGTCAGCGGTCGCACTGGCGGTGCCACACCAACATTTCGCAATGCAGCGCGGGGCGGACATCGTTGGCTTGTTGATGGAGGAATTGGAAATTTGGAGGGCACGTCGGCGCCGCGGGCCTTCGCCCAAGCCGAAAAACGTCTTTTCAATTGTCCTAGTCCTTTACACCCCTAGCCCCGCCGGGTGCGCTGGCCGTCGCCCTTAAATCCCTGAAAGGCGAGCGTAGGCGGCGGTCGAAATGTTGGCCGGAAATACGCAAAATTCTGCTAGAAAATGGTCGGAGTGGCAGGATTTGAACCTGCGACCCCCTCGTCCCGAACGAGGTGCGCTACCAGACTGCGCTACACTCCGACTGATGGCCGGCCTTATAACCCCGGTCGCAACGAAGCCGCAAGCATGAGAGCCTGATGACCGCTGAGCCGGCAACCCGTGTATTGAAGGCTGAACCCGCCGCGATTGCGGCCGCAGCGCGCTGCCTTGGGCAGGGCGGGTTGGTCGCCTTTCCGACCGAGACCGTTTACGGGCTCGGCGCCGACGCCCGCAACGGCGAGGCCGTGGCGCGGCTTTACGCCGCCAAGGGACGGCCCACCTTCAACCCGTTGATCGCCCATGCGGCCGACATCGCGGCTGCGCACCGCCTCGCCCGCTTCGACGCGGACGCTGAGCGCCTCGCCGCCGCGTTCTGGCCCGGACCGCTGACGCTGGTGCTGACGCAGCGGCCCGACTGCGGCGTCGCCGATCTCGCGCTCGCCGGCCTCGACAGCGTGGCGGTGCGCGTACCGGCGCACCCGGTGGCGCATGCGTTGCTTGAAGCTTTCGACGGGCCGGTGGTGGCGCCGTCGGCCAACCGCTCCGGCCATGTCTCTCCGACCAGCGCCGCCCATGTGCTCGCCGACCTGCGCGGGCGCATCGACATGGTGCTCGACGGCGGGCCCTGCACGGTTGGCGTCGAGTCAACCATCGTCGCCTGCCTGGGCGAGCCGGCGCTGCTGCGTCCGGGCGGCGTGGCGCGTGAAGAGATCGAGCGAGTGCTCGGCCGCGCGCTGGCGCTGCCCACGGTTTCCAATGAGGCGCCGCTCGCCCCCGGCATGCTGCGTTCGCATTATGCGCCGAAGGCGCGGCTGCGGCTCGACGCCGAGGCGCCGCGCGCGGGCGAAGCTTTTCTCGCCTTCGGGCCGGGCGCGCCCAAGGAATGCGCCGCGACGCTTAATCTTTCGCCGCGCGGCGACCTGATCGAGGCCGCGGCCAGGCTGTTTTCGCATTTGCGCGCGCTGGATGCTTTTGGCGTAGCCTGCATCGCGGTAATGAAGGTGCCGCACGAGGGCTTGGGCGAAGCGATCAACGATCGCCTTGCACGTGCCGCCGCGCCGAAGTCATGAGTGACGCAATGAACGTTCAAACCAAACCGACGCTGCCGCCCGAGCTGTTGGCGCGTTTCACGGCCATCGTCGGACAGAAATACGCGGTGACCGATAAACAGGCACAGGAGCCCTACCTGGTCGAGATGCGCGACCTCTACCACGGCCATACGCCGGCGGTGCTGCGTCCGGGCTCGGTGGAAGAAGTCGCGGCCATCCTCAAGCTCGCCAACGAAAATAAGATCGCCGTGGTGCCGCAGGGCGGCAATACCGGGCTGGTCGGCGGTCAGATCCCGCTCAACGGCGAAGTGTTGGTCTCGCTCATGCGCCTCGACAAAGTGCGCGAGGTCGACCCGGTCTCCAACACTATGACGGTCGAAGCCGGCGTCACGCTGGCCCGCGCGCGCGAGGCGGCAGCCGACGCTGACCGGCTCTATCCGCAATTGTTGCCGTCGGAAGGCAGTTGCACCATTGGCGGCAATCTCGCCACCAATGCCGGCGGCACGACTGCCTTGGCGCATGGCATCGCGCGCTCGCACGCGCTCGGGCTGGAAGTTGTGCTGGCCGACGGGCGCGTGCTGCACGACCTCAACAAATTGAAGAAGGACAATACCGGCTACGACCTGAAGAACCTGTTCATCGGGTCGGAAGGTACGCTCGGCGTCATCACGGCGGCAGTGCTGCGACTGGTGCCGCGCCCGCGCTCGGTCGAGACGGCTTTCGTCGGCGTGCCGTCGCCGCAGGCGGCCGTCGCGTTGCTGGGCCTTGCCGACGAGCGCACCGCCGGCGGCGTCACCTCGTTTGAGTTGATGGCACGCTCGGGCGTCGCGGCGGTCGTCGCGCATGACGCCATGAGCCGCGACCCGCTCAGCCGCCCCTATGACTGGTATGTGCTGATCGAACTGTCGTCACAGGCGCGCACCGGCCTGCGCGGCGTGCTGGAGGAGATTCTCAGCCAGGGCCATGCGAAAGGCCTCGTGCTTGACGCGACTATTGCCGACAGCCTCGATCAGGCGAAGAGCTTCTGGCGCATTCGCGAAATGTTCGGCGAGGTGCAGCGTCATATCGGCGCCTCCATCAAGCACGACGTTTCGGTGCCGGTCGCTGCCGTGCCGGCCTTTATAGTGGAAGCGGATGCGGCAGTGACAAAGCTCATTCCGGGTTGCCGCCCGCTGCCCTTCGGCCATGTCGGCGACGGCAACATCCACTACAACGTCACTCAACCCGAAGGCGCCGATAAAGAAAAATTCCTGGCGCGCTGGGACGAGGTCAATGCCGTCGTTTTCGCCGTGGTGAAGAAACTCGGCGGCTCGTTTTCAGCGGAACACGGCGTCGGCGTGATAAAGCGTGACATCTTGCCGAGGTACAAGGACCCGGTTGCGCTCGAGCTGATGCGCGCCTTGAAGCGCACGCTCGATCCCAACGGCATCCTTAACCCCGGCAAAGTTCTCTGATGGCAGATCGAACGCCGCAGCCGATTCCAGTTGTGATCATCGGTGGTGGGCCGATTGGGTTGACTCTTGCGCTGTTCCTCGACCAGCTTGGCGTGCGTTCGGTGCTGTTCAACATCGATGCGACGACGCGCTGGCATCCCAAGGGCTCGACGCTGGGCTCGCGCACGATGGAACACTTCCGCCGCCTCGGTATTGCGGCGCAAACGCGCAAGCTTGGGTTACCGGCGGATCACCCCACCGACGTTGCTTATTTCACGCGCTACTGCGACTATGAACTCGCGCGGTTTCCGATGCCGTCGGACGACGACGTGGCACGCATTGTAGCGGCGGCGGCGGTGACCGACCAGAATCCGGAACCGATTTTCCGCGCCAACCAGATGCATGTCGATCGCTTCCTGTTCGAACATGCAGCGTCGCGGCCGAATATCGTCATTCGGTTCGGCTGGCGCGTCGAGGACGTCACGCAAGGTCCGAACGATGTGCAGCTCACCGCCGTCCGCTCCGATTGCAGCGCGGCAGAACGATGGACCGCGCAATATCTTGCCGGTTGCGACGGCGGCCGCAGCACGGTGCGCCGCGCGCTTGGCATCAAATTTCAGGGCGACGCCAGCATCGAGCAGAAATATTTCGGCGGACGGATTTATTCGACGTTTGTGCGGGCACCGCGGCTCTACCGCGACTTCCTCGGCAAACGCCGCGCCTGGCAATATTGGGCGGTCAATCCGGAGATCCGCTCGTCGCTGTTTACACTCAACGGCAACGACGAATTCCTGTTTCGCATCCAGGCGAAGTCTGCGGATGAACCGCCCGACGATGCCCTCGTCGCCGATATGATGCGGCGCTGCATCGGCGCGGAGACCGAGCTCAACATCATTGGGCACGAGCCGTGGACCGCCGGCATGGCGCTGGTCGCCGACCAGTTTGCCGACGGACGAGTATTCCTCGCCGGCGATGCGGTGCATCTGTTCACGCCGACTGGCGGCTTCGGTATGAATACCGGCATCGACGATGCCGCCAATCTCGCCTGGAAGCTTGCGGCGCTGTTACAGGGCTGGGGCGGACCGGCACTGCTGTCATCGTACGAAGCCGAGCGCCGTCCGATCGCATTCCGCAATACCGGCGCCGCACGGCAGCTGACCACATCGGCGAAACCGACGTCGATCCAGTCATCGAACACACAACACCCGCCGGCGAAGAGGCGCGGAAGCGGGCGCGCGCAATGCTTTCAACCTTCCGCGAGCAGTTCGCCTCGATCGGAGTGCAACTCGGCGCACGCTACGACGGCTCGCCGCTGATTGTGTCCGACGGCACGCCGCCCGCCGACAGCTTTACGACTTACACGCCGTCGAGCGTGCCGGGCGGCCGCGCCCCGCATGTCTGGCTCGGCAATGGCCGCGGCGCGGGCGACTCGCTTTACGACCAGCTCGGCATGGGTTTCACGCTGGTTCGCCTCAGCCGCGACGCGCCGGACGCCGCGCCGATGCTGGCAGCGGCGGCCCGGTACAGCATTCCGCTGACGATCCTTGATGTGCCCGGCGACGACGCGCGCGACCTCTATGGCTGCGACCTCACGCTGATCCGGCCCGACCAGCACGTCGCATGGCGCGGCAACCGCCTACCGGACGATCCCGACAAGGTGCTGGGACAAGTCGCAGGCTGGGTCTGAGCCGTTAGAACAGCGACGGCTGTTTCGCGGTTTTCTTCGGGACCGTTTTGGTCTTGCGCTTCGACGCCGCGTGCGCGGGCGCGATCTTTGCCGGCGGCGGCTCCGCGCTTGCAGCAACCGGCGCGATCAGCGCCGGGCCGTCATTGGAAGTCCGGTTAACCGCCGTGGAAATTTCATAAGCCTCGAACAGATCGTCCGGCGCCGGTGCAATTAATGACGCAGCGGTTTTGGCATCGACATCTGTCGTATTGAGCCAGAGATCGAACGCCTCCGGGGCCAAGATCACCGGCATGCGCGAATGGATCGGCGCCAACAGCGGGTTGGCGTTCGTCGTCACGATCGCTGCGGTCTCCAGCTCCTCGCCGTTCGGCCCAGTCCAGGTCTCCCACAGGCCGGCGAAGGCCATGGGCGCGCCCGATTTCAGCCGCCCGTAATAGGGCTGCTTGCGCGCGCCGACTGCCCTCCATTCGTAGAATCCGTCGGCTGGAATGAGACAGCGGCGGCGCTTCATGGCGGCGCGAAAGGCCGGTTTCTCGGTGACGCTCTCACCGCGCGCATTGATCAGCAGCGTGAAGGTCTTGGGGTCCTTCACCCAGGACGGCAGCAGGCCCCAGCGCACCAGCGCAAATTGCCGCTTGCCCTCAACCATCCGCACGATCGGGATCGGCTGCGTCGGCGCCACGTTGTAGCGCGGCGGGAAATTGGGCTGCTCCGGGTAGCGGAACAGCGCGCGGATCGCTTCCGGCGCCGAGGTGATGGTGTAGCGGCCGCACATAGAGCTAATCTTGACGTTTCACCCGCTTAATCGCACCTTAACCGCCATAATCAACAATGGCGACGGGCGGATAGCGGCGGGGCTGCGATGAAATATCAGGATTGCGTCGAGGCGGCGCAAGCGCCGAATGTGGCGGCCGACGGCGAGATCAGCGGCGACTTCGCCGCGTGCGACGCCAACATCAACCCGGTGACCGGGCTTGCCACCGACTATCTCAATCATTTCAACGAGGCGATCATGCTGCTCGAAATGCTGTTGAGCGCGCCGGACTGTCTCGACGATTTCCTCGCGTGGCAGCCGGCGAGCTATCGCGAGCACTTCGCGGCCTCGCACTTCAAGCGCCGCGACATGGCGATCGCCGCTTATGACGCCGCCGATCCGGACTGCCGCAGTTCCCTCGATGCATTGGCCGGCACCATGACCGCGATGCTGGAAGCGACCCGCGCGGCATTTCGTTCCGACATGCCGCCGGAGGCCGGCGGGCTTATCGCCGAGGCCGCCGCGGCCTGGCTCAAGCCACTGATTGCGCGCGCGGGCGCCGTCATCAACGGCGAAACTGATACCAAGGCCAGCGCACCGGCGGCGCCGCAAGCCGTGGTCGATCGGCTGATGAAGCGGTCCACCACATGAACGACAGCCGCCGCTACCCGCAACGCCCTTATCTCGCGGTCAGCGCCGCCATCCTGCGTGACGGCAAGGTGTTGGTGGTACGGCGCGTGCGCAAGCCGGCGCTCAATTTCTACACGCTGCCGGGCGGCGCGGTGGAAGCCGGCGAGACGCTGCACGAGGCGGTGATCCGCGAAGTGCGCGAGGAGACGCAGCTCGCGATCGACCCGGTCGCGCTCGCCGGCCATCGCGAGGTGATCATGCGCGACGCGCAAGGCCGGGTGGAGCGCCATTTTGTCATCTTGAGCTTTGCCGCGCGCTGGCTTTCCGGCGAGGCGACGCTTAACGAAGAGTTGGACGATGCGCGCTGGCTGGCGCCGCCGGAACTCACAGGGCTCAAAACCACCGAGGGGCTGGCTGAGATCGTCGCCGCGGCGGTCGAACGCCTTGGCCGGGTGACCTGAGTTGCCCGCCTTGCGGCCGCCATACGGCAAGGGCATATCATCCCTCCCGGCGAAGATCAGGTTTTAATCCGCGTGAAAAAGCTCTTGACGATCGCATCGGTTCTGCTGTGCCTTGCCGCACCCGCCCGCGCGGTGGAAACAGGCGAGACCGCGCCCTACGACAACGAATTGCAACGGCTGGCCGAGATTCTCGGCGCGCTGCACTACTTGCGTGGGGTCTGCGGCGCCAAAGAAGGGCAGAAATGGCGTGACGAAATGCAAGCCCTGCTCGACGCGGAGGCGCCCGATGGCGACCGCCGGCGCAAGATCGTTGCCGGCTTTAATCGTGGTTACCGCGGTTTTCAGCAGACCTATCGCACCTGCACGCCGGCGGCCGATCTTGCTATTCGCCGTTATCTCGAAGAAGGCGCCAAGATTGCCCGCGAAATCACCGCCCGATACAGCAATTAGCGGCCGCCGTTATTAACCTTTCCCGCAGGTCCGGGTAGCCGGGTGGTGCTTACATGCTAACTTCCGCGTCGAAATTGGGGCTGGCGTGCGGGTTTGCCGACGCCTAGGGAACGTTGACGTGACGATGAGCACAACCGGGCCAACGCCCGCGCGCGATCCAGCATCCGACCGCGAGCAGAAACGCGTCGCGCTCGGCTATTTGCAGGAGGCCTGGGCCGAAGCGCGGCTCGACGGGATCGACGGCGATTGCCTGGCGCAGGCCTGCCTTTTCGCCGCCTTCGCCGAATTCATCACTACCTACGGCGAGGAAGCGGCGGCCACGTTCGCCGAAGGGCTCAGCACCCGCATCCGCAACGGCGAATTCTCGCTCGATCAACCGCGCCAGTAAGCGGCCTGCGTTTGCGGCGATCGAAGTCTCTACGAAAAAATCACGAGCGCGCTTAATCGAGCGGCATGTGCAGGCCGAAATGACGCTCGAGTACGGCGTCGATGTCGGCGGGGTAGAAAGGTTTCCTGAGGAACGCCAGCGCGCCCGACGCTTGGGCGCGGTCGACAACGACATTGTCGACCGGCGCGGTCATCATCACCACCGACACGTTCGGCGCCAGGCGCTTGATCTCGGGCAGGGTTTCAATGCCGTTGAACCTCGGCATGTTGTAGTCGAGAAAGACCAAATTGAATCTGCCGGTGCCCAATTGCTCAAGCACAGCGATGCCTTCGGCGGCCTCGTGAACGTCCAGGGCGAAACGGCTGACCGATAGGATCTTGCGCACGACGTTACGTGTCGTGCTGGAGTCGTCGACGATCAGAACGCGCGTCGGGATTTTCCCGCGCGCACAGATCTCCGCCAGCTTGCAGGCGGCATTGGCCGGCCGCGCCAAGACGCCGTCGACATTGTCCGGCCGCGGCGTGCCCCGCGCGAGCGACGCAAACAGCAGCGGGGCCGGCCGCGCCGCTCGCGCAGCCTCAGTCACCGCCGCCTTGTCGGCAGCCGACAAAGCGGCGTCCACGATGCAGATATCCACGCCGCCGTTCTTAAGCGCGGCAACGGCGGGAACCGCGCCCGCCGCCGTGAAATCGATTGGAATGGACGCCATCACCGCGCCTTTCCGCCACAGGGCTTGCTGCGATGGCGCGACCGCGATGACTAGCATGCGGAGCGAAACGAGATCACCGCCCATGGTCCCTGCTCTCCGCCTCCCGGCTAGACAGCCGCACGAGGGGGTGGCCTGTAACTGGTTGCATAGCCGGTTGCGTGAAGTTTGCAATTCCACAGGATTATTTTGTATGAAAACGTTGGGGAAAACCCGCGTATTCGTCGCGTGTCCCTCATTGACGATTGCAACGGTGTTGGACGCTAGCTCGCCAGGGTCTCCAGGAACCGCACCCGCTCGCCCCGCGCCGGCGCCAACAGAACGCCCTCCCACATTGCCCTATGACCGCGCACGATCGTTCCCACCGGCCAGCCGGTTACGCTGACGCCGTGATAGGGCGTCCAGCCGGCCCGCGAAGCGATCCAGCGGTCAGTGATGGTCTCCCGCCGCTTGAGATCAACCACCGTGAGGTCGGCATCGTAGCCGACGGCGATGCGACCCTTGGCGGCCATGCCGAAGATGCGCGCGGGCCCGGCGCTGGTGAGGTCGACAAACCGCAGCAGCGAAAGCCTGCCGGCATTGACGTGGTCAAGCATGATGGGGACCAGGGTCTGCACGCCGGTCATGCCGGAGGGACTGGCCGGATAGGTCTTGGCCTTTTCCTCCGGTGTATGCGGGGCGTGATCGGAGCCGAGCACGTCCACCACACCCTGATCGAGGCCGCGCCAAAGACCGGCCCGGTGAGCGGCGTCGCGCACCGGCGGATTCATCTGCGCGCGCGTGCCGAGCCGCTCGTAGCAACCGGGCGCTTCCAGCGTGAGATGATGGGGCGTGGCCTCGACCGAGGCGACGTCCTTGTGGCCGGCCAGAAATTCCATCTCCTGCGCCGTGGACACATGCAGCACGTGCACGCGCGCCCCGGTCTCGTGGGCAATCGTCACCAGCCTTTGGGTGGCGGTGAGCGCCGCGATCTCGTCGCGCCACACAGGATGCGAGCGCGGATCGCCCTCGATACGCAGCTTCTTGCGTTCGTTCAGGCGCGGCTCGTCCTCGGCGTGGAAGGCGGCGCGGCGGCGGACGGTCTTGAGCACGGCGCGTAAACCCGCATCGTCGGCAATGAGCAGCGAGCCGGTGGAGGAGCCTATGAACACCTTGACGCCGGCGCATCCGGGCAACCGCTCGAGCGCGGCGAGGTCCCTGGTATTGTCGCTCGTTGCGCCGACGAAAAAGGCGAAGTCGCAATGCATGCGGTGGTGACCGCGCCTGAGCTTGTCGGCGAGCGCGTCGGCGCTCACCGTCAGCGGATCTGTGTTGGGCATTTCGAACACCGCGGTGACCCCGCCCATGACGGCCGACAGCGAACCCGTTTCCAGATCCTCCTTGTGGGTGAGGCCGGGCTCGCGGAAATGCACCTGGGTGTCCATCACGCCGGGCAGCAGGTGCAGGCCGCGGCAATCCACCACCTCGCCGGCTGCGGCGCGCGTGAGATCGCCAACGGTCGCAAACCGGCCAGCGCGAATGGCGATATCGCGCATGCCCTCGCCGTCGTGGTTGACCACGGTGCCGCCCTTGAGGATCAGGTCGTAGGTCTCGGGCATATTTGAGCCGTTAAAATTCGGGACTTGAGGCCAGCCCGACAGCGCTTACGTTTCATCGCGAGTTCTGGCAAGAGACCAGGGCGAGGCGAACCCAAGAGAGTTGACATGCAGGCAGCGCTCCTCCCCGACCGCGGCGTCCTCAAGGTCGCCGGCGACGACGCCCGGCGCTTCCTGAATGGGCTTGCCACCAACGATATGGCCAAGGTCGCCCCCGGGACGGCTTGCTATGCCGCGCTGCTTACCCCGCAGGGCAAGATCATCGCGGATTTCATCGTGACCGAGGCGCCAACCGAGGATGGCGGCGGCTTTTTCCTCGACGTCCCCAAGGCGCTCGCGCCCGCGCTGGTGCAAAAGCTCAATTTCTACAAGCTGCGCGCCAAGATCACGGTCGAGGATCTGTCTCAGGCACTCGGCGTGCTGGCGGTCTGGGACGGCGTGGCGATGAGTGAATACGGTCTTTGCTATGCCGACCCGCGGCTTGCCGCGCTCGGGTGGCGGATCATGCTGCCGCCGCCGCTTGCCGCCGAAGCGGCCGAGGATCTCGGTGCGACCCTGGCCGAATCCGAATCCTATCAGGCGCACCGCATCGCGCTCGGCGTGCCGCGCGGCGGCGAGGACTTCATCTACGGCGGCACCTTCCCGCACGAAGCCGAGATGGACCAACTCGCCGGCGTCGATTTCGACAAGGGCTGCTATGTCGGGCAGGAGGTGGTCTCGCGCGTCGAGCACCGCAACAGCGCGCGCAGCCGCATCGTGCCGGTCGCCTATGACGACGCAGCGCCCTCCCCCGGCACGCCGGTGATGGCGGGCGACAAGCAGGTCGGCATCTTCGGTTCGGCGGCACAAGGCCGCGGCCTGGCGTTGCTGCGGCTGGACCGGGTGGAAGACGCGCTTGCCGCAGACTTGCCGCTCACCTGCGGCGGTATCGCAATCAGCGCGCTCAAGCCGGATTGGGCCAAGTTCCCGTGGCCTGGCGAAGCGCAAACAACGTCATGAGCGCGGCCCTCGCCCATCCCGACGGGCCAACGCGCTGCCCATGGCCGAAGCATGACCCGCTCTACGTCGCCTATCACGACGAGGAATGGGGCGTGCCGGAATTCGACGACCGTGCGCTCTACGAAAAGCTGATCCTCGACGGCTTTCAGGCCGGGCTGTCGTGGATCACCATCCTGCGCAAGCGCGAGAACTTTCGCCGCGCCTTCGATAATTTCGTGCCGGAAAAAATCGCGCGCTATCCGAAACGCAAGGTCGAGCGGCTGATGGGCGACGCCGGCATCGTACGCAACCGCGCCAAGATCGAGGGCGCGATTTCTTCGGCGCGTGCCTACTTGAAGATCATGGAAGGCGGCCCCGGCTTCTCCAATCTGCTGTGGGATTTCCTCGACGGCAGGCCGAAGCTGAACGATTTCCGCAGCATCCACCAAGTGCCGGCGGAAACCGAAATCTCGCGCAAGATGTCGAAGGAGCTGATTGGCCGCGGCTTCAAGTTCGTCGGGCCTACCATCGTCTACGCCTTCATGCAGGCGGTCGGCATGGTCAACGATCACCTGGTGAGCTGCCACCGGCACGCGGCCTGCGCCAAGCTCGCCAACAAACCTGCCAAGCGCCGATGAGCAAGGCGCGCAAACCGGCAAAGTCCGCACGCGCGACCGCGCCGCGCGCCTGGCAGCGCATGCTGTCGGGGCGGCGGCTCGACCTGCTCGATCCATCCCCGCTCGACGTCGAGATCGAGGACATCGCGCATGGGCTCGCGCGCGTGGCGCGCTGGAACGGCCAAACCAAGGGGGCTCACATTTACTCGGTCGCCCAGCACGCGCTGCTGGTCGAGGCGCTGGCGCGAGCAAAAGTGCCGCGGCTCGACGAGGCCGGCCGCCGCGCGGTGCTGCTGCACGATGCGCCCGAATACGTGATCGGCGACATGATCTCGCCGTTCAAGGCGGTGATCGGCGACAGCTACAAGGCGGTAGAGCGCCGGCTGCTCGCCGCCATCCACCTGCGCTTTGGCCTGCCGGGCAAGCTGCCCGAGCGCTTAGCCGAGTTGATCAAGACCGCCGACCGCAGCGCCGCCTATCTCGAGGCAACGCGGCTCGCCGGCTTCGATCCGGCGGAGGCACGCAGATTTTTTGGCCAGCCACCGACGTTTTCAGCCGTGATCGAGCGCGACTATCTGACGCCCTGGCCGGCCGGGACCGCGGAAAGGCGCTTTCGCGAGCGGCTGGAAAAGCTCACGCGCGTTTGAACCTTTTTTGAATTCTCGTCATAGATATGACGCAGAAATCAACGATAGCGCCGCCATGATTCATGTCTGCTCGCTCGCGCGCGTCTATGCCACGGTCGATAAGACCGGAGCACGCCATATGGTCACGCTGCTGCGGCTGACCGACCGCGTGGAGCGGCCGCCGCAGATCGCGCCGGACAACCATCTGGTGCTCAGTGTCGATGACATCTCCGCGCCCATAGACGGCTACACCTGCCCTGGCGAGGAACATGTGGCACGGCTGATCGGCTTCGTGGGCAGCTGGGACCGCTCCACGCCCCTGGTGGTGCACTGCTTTGCCGGCATCAGCCGCTCGACCGCCGGCGCCTTCGTCGCCGCCTGCGCGCTTAATCCGGACCGCGACGAGGCCGAGATCGCGCGCGCCATTCGGCGCGCCTCTCGCACCGCTCAGCCGAACGCGCGCATCGTCTCGATTGCCGACCGTCTGCTCGCGCGCGAGGGCCGCATGGTGCGCGCGGTCGAGGCGATCGGACCCGGCAATGGCGCCCTGGAAGGCAATCCGTTCCGGCTCGATATCGTTTGAGTCCTCTGTTATGACTTCCGCGTTACCAGGGCGCGGGGGCGAACCGTGAGCGGCAGAAAATATGGGCTGGTAACGCCCGAGGTCCTCAACTCCTATGACGGCCTCGATTTCCTCAAGGCGATCATCGACGGCACGCTGCCGCAGCCACCGATCGGCGAAACGCTCGGCTTTCATTTGGTCGAGGCCGAAACGGGCTGGGCGGCCTTCGAAGGGCTGCCGGAATTCCGCCATTACAACCCGATCGGCACCGTGCACGGCGGCTTCGCCGCGACGCTGCTCGATTCCGCGCTCGGCTGTGCGGTCGTCTCGACCCTGCTCAGGGGCGACACCTGGACCACCCTTGAACTTAAAATCAACTACGTGCGCCCGCTCACCAAGGACACCGGGCCGGTGCGCGCGGAAGGGCGCATCGTGCATCGCGGGCGCTCTGTCGCCACTTCGGAAGGCGACCTGAAGGACCGCGCCGGCAAGCTTTACGCGCATGCCACCACGACCTGCATGATTTTTCCGGCGAAAGCTTGAGACGCGGCGCTAGAACCGGTTGGCGGGAATCTTGAAATAGCTGCGCCCGTTGATTTCCGGCTCTGATAACCGGCCGCCGCGCAAATTGACCTGCAGCGCATACAGCATCCGGTCGGGAAACGCCAAGGTCTTGTCGCGCTCGGTGCGCGGCTTGACGAATTCGGCTTGCGAGACGCCGTCCTTGACGTGGATGCTCGCCGCCTTGTGCTCGGCAACGCTGGATTCCTATTTCGGCTCGCGGCCTTTTAAGTGCGCGGGCAGCTCACCAAGTGTTGGATGCTGCCAGTGTCGGGCTCGTAAATGCCAGTCACCTCCGGCGAATTGGGGCCGCGCGACCTGCTGGTCTGCTGATGACTCATGGCAAGCGCTATAGGAGCGCCGGGACGTCGCCGGAAAGCCGTGGAAAATACTTATTCGCTATCGGCGGTGAGCGAAGGACGCAGCGCCAGAGGACCGCCGCGATGCGAGCTTTGCGCCACTTCCGCGCGCTCCTCATGGCGGCGGGTGAAATTGCAATAGGCAAAGCCCAGGCCCGAGATCGAGCCGCGGAAGCTTTCGCTGCTGGTCCGCTGCAGATTGAAGCATGGTTGAATCGGCAGGCCGCGCAGCGAGGCACAGACCACTTCGCCCCTCACCCGCAAGGTGCCGGGCGGCAGCGCCGCATAGCGCACGCGGCCATGGCCCTGAAACTGGATGGAGCCGGCCACAGAGCCATCGGCATAGACGAAGCCCTGGCCGCGCGTGCCTTCGAAACAGTGGTAGGAGAACATCTTACCGATGACGAAGCGGCGAGCCTCATCAACCGACATTTCGCCGGCCATCGCCGGCAAGGCGGCCAACAGACCGACCAGCACCGCAAACGCCCGCAACATCCCCGAGAACTCCGACTGACGCCAACCTACGCGGCTTTCCTAGCCCAACCCTACCCAACATGCCGGGCTTTCGTCGATAAATCATGAATGCTTTTACCCAATCTTGACCACGATCCGGCCGCGGACTTGGCCGGCCAGGATGGCGGGCGCTTCTTTCAGGATTTCGGAAAGGCCAATTTCCCGGGTCATGGCGGCCAGTTTTTGCCGATCCAGGTCGGTTTCCAGGTGTTTCCAGGCCTCCCGGCGCCGCTCGATGGGGCACATCACGGAATCGATGCCGTAAAGACACACCCCGCGCAGAATGAACGGGGCGACGGAAGTCGGCAGGTCCATGCCGCCGGCGAGCCCACAGGCGGCCACCGCCCCGCCGTAACGGGTCATCGACAACAGATTGGCGAGCGTGGTGGAGCCGACAACGTCGACCGCACCGGCCCAGCGCTCCTTGGCGAGCGGCTTGGGTGGGGCGGCGAGCTCCTTGCGCTCGATGACCTCGGCGGCGCCCAAGCCGGTGAGATAGCCGGCATATTGCGCGCGTCCGGTGATCGCATGCACGGTGAAACCGCGCTTGGAAAGGATCGCTAGCGCCACCGAGCCGACGCCGCCGGCGGCGCCGGTGACGGCAATGGGGCCATTGGCGGGGGTGAGGCCGTGGCGTTCCAGCGCCATCACCGCCAGCATGGCCGTATAGCCGGCAGTGCCGATAGCCATCGCCTCGCGTGCGCTCATGCTGGCCGGCAGCCGCACCAGCCAGTCGCCCTTGGCGCGCGCCTTGCCGGCATAAGCGCCGAGATGGGTCTCGCCGCAGCCCCAGCCGTTGAGGATGACCTTGTCGCCCGGCTTCCAGGCCGGATTGGTCGAGGCCTCCACGGTGCCGGCGAAATCGATGCCGGCAATCATCGGGAAACGGCGCACCACCGGCGCTTTGCCGGTGATGGCGAGTCCGTCCTTGTAGTTGAGTGTGGAATATTCGACGCGGACGGTGACGTCGCCGTCCATCAGATTGGCTTCATCGAAATCGGCGAGCGCGGCCTTCGTGCCACCGTCCGCCTTCTCGATCACGATTGCCTTGAATGTTGCCACTGAACGCCTCGCTGCCGGAAGGATTTAAGGCCATTCATGGCGCGATGGGCGCGGACGTGCAAGCTCCCGACCGCCGACGCTGTAGAATGAATTTCGGCCGGGCTCGGAACGGCGGCTGACGCCGATCGCAGCAAGGCCGGTTTTCACTAAATTGATCCACATTTCCCATAGCGAAATGAGGATTTGAGCGGCCAGCGCCAGCCCCATGCCGCCACCGCTGATGAGCACGACATAGGCAAAGGCCGGGCTCAAATATTTGGTGAGCCACCAGGAGCCGATATCTATGATGATGGTGACATAAGGAATGACCAAGACTATTACGCGCAACCAAGTCGACGTCTCGCTCAACGCAAAAATCCCGCCGGTGACCAAGAAGATCAGGCTGATGCCGAACAGATGGATATGCGAGACGCGGGCGAGCGAAACGATATCTTCGCCGGTATCGGTCTTTACCAGTTTCTTGATCTCTTCGTAGCCGGTGAGCGGTGGGAGCGATCGATTGGTTTGCGGATTGTGGCAGCTCACGCAGTTGTTTTTGAAAATCGGGGCGATGGCCGCGTAGCCCTTTTTGGTCGCGCCCGTGTGAATCCAATTGAAGATGCGTTTGCGCTCATCAGGCGACGCCATGGTTGCCATCGGCCCCTTGAGCGCCATCTCCAGGCGCGTGTTGCTGGGCAGCCCGTGATATTGCTCGCTGATGTCTTCGACGACCGACTTTTTGGCGCCAAGATTTGGCTTGATGTCCACCAGGAACAGCAACGACAACGCGGTCAAGTATCCGATACCAACCACAATCAAAAAGCAGCTGAACAGGGCACGGAAGGGCAAAGGCAGCCTACGCAACGTCATCATCGTCAGCACCGCTTTGTTGGAAGCGAGGAGTGCTTGCCACGATGCCGTCGGATGATGTCCAGGAGATCACAGGCAAACTGCTCGCAGAGGATCGTCTGTCAGACGCGATTGCCCCCGTTTTATAACTTTCAACACGCCTTTCGGTTCCAAGTTTCACCTCGGACGGCGCCATCGGCCGGCGGTCCTCGAAGGGCAACGGAATATCGGCGGGCAATCCCGCTTAAAGCGACCGGTGTTCAGACACGCAACGGCGCGTGGCGTATAGGATCAAACCCTGATCGGCGCCAGCCGCTCGATCGGCTTCTCGATAATCGGCAGGTTGATGATGGCCGAAACGATGCCGAATACCACCGACAGCCACCAGATCACGTCGTAGGAGCCGGTGGTCGTGTAGAGCAGCCCGCCCAGCCAGACGCCAAGAAAGCCGCCGGCCTGGTGGCTGAAGAAGGCAAAACCGAACAGCGTCGCCATCCAGCGGGTGCCAAACATGATCGCCACCAGCGCCGAGGTCGGCGGCACGGTGGACAACCACAGCAAACCCATCATCGCGCCGAAGACGACTGCCGATGCAGGCGTCACCGGCAGACTGATGAACACGATCACCGCGATCGAGCGCAGCGTGTAGATGATTGAAAGCAGATAGCGTTTGGGCATGCGGTCGCCAAGCCAGCCGGAGGCGATTGAGCCGATGATGTTGAAAAGGCCAATGATGCCGATCGCCCAGGCGCCGGCGTCAACCGAAAGCCCGCGATCGACTAGATAAGCGGGCAGATGCACGGTGATGAACAGCAGCTGGAAGCCGCAGGTGAAGAAGCCGAGCACCAGCAAAATGTAGGAGCGATGGCCGAACGCCTCGGTCAGCGCCTCTTTCAGCGTCTGATGGCTGGCGCCACCTCGCTGCGCGATTATTTCCAACGGCGCGGTGCGCAAGGCGAGCGAAAGTGGGACTATCAACAGCGCGATGATGCCGAAGCCAACCAAGGCGTGCTGCCAGCCGAAGCGGCCGATAAAATCCACGGCGAGCGGCGAGAATAGGAATTGCCCGAACGAGCCGGCGGCAGTGCCCGCTCCGAACGCCAGCGTGCGCATATGCGGCGGCATCAGTTTGCCGAAGGCGGCGATGACAATGGTGAAGGATGAGCCGGCAATGCCGAGGCCAGTAAGCACACCCCCAGACAGATTGAGCATGGCGGGCGTGGTCGAATAAGCCATCAGCGCGAGGCCCACGCAGTACACGAATGCGCTGACCGAGAGCACGCGCGCGGTGCCGAAGCGGTCGGCGACCGCGCCGGCAAAGGGTTGCGCGGCGCCCCAGACGATGACTTGAATCGCCAACGCCAGCGAGAAAACTTCGCGGCTCCAGCTGTTGGCCGCCGTCATCGGCGTCAGGAACAGGCCGAGGGCGGCGCGCGGCCCGAAGCCGATGGCGCCGATCAGGCAGCCGCAAACGAGGATCACCATGGGCGTGCGCCAAGCGCCCGCCGCTGCCGGCCTGCTCGGTGCCGTTTGTACTGCCATCCAGTAAGTTCCCGGCTCGATTATCTTGTCGTCGCGCCCGATCGGCGCGACGGTGCCGGGACCATATAGGCCGCGCGGGCCGTGCCAAAACGAAAATTCCTGATCCGAGCCATTTGCGCGGCGCATGGCTCGGCGCCAAATGCCCTAGTTTTGCGCGTTTTTGCGCGCCCAGGCTTGCCCATCCGGCGAGCGCAGCCATTCCTTGCTATGGCTGACCGGCCACTCCTGTTCGAACAGCGCGGCCTCTTTTTTCGTCACTTTTGCATCGCCCCAAACCGGCTCATCGGCGCCATCGCCCCAGGTGCGTGGGCGGTAAAAGGTGTGCACCCCGAGCGTGGATATCGTCTTCATTTCGTTGACCCAGTCGGGATGCACCCAATAGGCGTGATAATGCGTGGCCTTGGCCACCTCCGGCATCCACAACTTGCCGACGAGCATGTCGTGCGCGATGTGCTTGGCGCGCACCCAGGCGCTCGGTTCGGTGAGGACGTTGGTGATGCCGTCGCAATTGTAGCTGAACTGACAGCCGCGGCTGTTGCGCTGATTGACCACGCCGCAGACGTCGTTGGGATAGAACGGCGAGAACACGCGGTTCATAATAACCTGGGCCACCGCGATCTGCCCGCGCACCGCTTCGCCGCGCGACTCGAAATAGACGGCGCTGGTGAGACACTTCTCGGCCTTCTCGAACGCCGCGCCCGTGAGTGCCAGGCGTTCGGCCGGCGATCTCGGGCGCTGATCGACGCCGGTGACCTCGCCCTTGTTGGCGATGCTCTCGCCGCCTTTCTCGTCGAGTTTGCCGTTGGGCTCGAGCGCCGCCATCTTGATGTCGGGATCGCCGGAGACCATCGGCGCTTTCACCACCGGCGCCTCGCCTGGCGCCCAGAGCTTGAGCGCGGCCGCGTATTCGCCCGCGGCAATCGGTGACGCGCCGAAATAGACGCGCGCGCGATCCGTCTGCTTGGGCGCGCTGGACGCGGCGGCCTGCTTTGCCGGCGCGACGTCGGTGTCGGGCAGTCTCATTTTGGGCGCCGGCAACACGTCGGGCACGGCTGCAAAATCGTATTCCGAATAGGGATCGATTCGGCTTTCGATCTTGTCCCTGGCGAGCGGCACCACCGTCTGCTCTGAGATGAGCGGTTGGATCGGCAACACCGGCGGTAGCGGCGGCATCGGCGCGCGCGCGCGCGAAATCAGCGAGTCGCGTTTGTCGCGCCGGTTGACGGTCGGGAATTGGATCGGCGCGCTTGGATCGCCGAGCGGCTGCGCGCCGATCGAGCCGGTAATGTCGGTCGGATCGAAATTCGCCAACGCGTAGACCGGAGGATGTGGAATGGCGGTGCCGATTGGCTGCGGTAGGCTGAAGGTGGCGGCGTGAATGGTGCTGAAGGGCGACGCGATGAGGTATTTGTGGGCGCGCGCGGTGACGCCGGGCTGGCGCGCCAGCAACGCGCCGAGGTCGCCGAAGCCCATCGTGCCGGGGATGAGCACAAATACCAGCGCGCCGAAACCGACCGCAAGCTTGCGCCGCCGCCTACGCGATACTGAAGCCAGTACACTCACTCGACACCCAACCGCACGCGCATACGCCCCGCCGGAATAGCGAGAATGCGATAGAGTTTCTTATTGTCTGATTAACCTTGCAGACCGCTTAATCGGGGCACGGGGCGGCACTGCGCGCGGGGCGCACCGCAGCGCAACGGGGATATCGTCGCAAGCTCCGGATTTGGCATTGTCCGCGTCCCGCCGATGAATTCCGGCGCGGCCACTCGGTAACAATCGTTAACCATATCGCAATCGCCGCCACCGATATTGGCGCGAAATCCAGTTCCCGGTGTCGGCATGCCTCTATTCAGTCTCCCAGCGACCATGACCGGCCAGGCGATGCTGATTGCAGGCCTAACCTTCGCCGCGCTAATCGTCGCCGGCATTCTTTACCGGCGCACCGCTGCACAAAATCGCCGGCTCTCGACCGCGCTCGACAACATGTCGCAAGGCCTCGTTATGTTCGACGCGCAAGGCCGCATCATCGTGTGCAACAGCCGCTACCTCGCAATGTATAGTCTGTCGCCACGGATCGTGCGGCCCGGCTGCACGCTGCGTGAGTTGATCCAGCATCGCAAGGACACCCGACTGTTCACCGGTGACGTCGACACCTATTGCCGCCAGATTCTCGACAGCGCGCGCTCGGGCACCGGCAATGGTTTTTACGTTGCGGCGAGCGACGGGCGCATCGTGCTCGCCAAGAACGAGCCGCTGCCGGGCCACGGCTGGGTCTCGACCCATGAGGACGTCACCGAACAGCGCCACGCCGAGCAAGAGCGCGCGGCGGCCCGCGAGCAGGAGGAGCGGCGCGGTGCCGTCGACGCCAGTTTCGCATCCTTCCGACCGCAGGTGGAGACGCTGCTCTCGAGCGTGAGCAACAGCGCAGCCGCCATGCGCTCGACCGCCGGCGCGCTGTTTGGCTTCTCCGAACAGACCACGCAGCGCGCGACCAGCGCCGTGGAGGCGTTCAACGAGGCTTCCACCAATGTAGAGACCGCGGCGATCGCTGCAGATGAATTATCGCACTCGATCGCCGAGATCAGCCGCCAGCTCACTCACACGACCGATATCGTCAGACATGCGACAGATGAAGCGCGCTCGACCGACGGCGAGATCGCGGGACTTGCCGACGGCGCAAAGAAAATCGATGACGTGGTCACGCTGATCCGCAATATCGCCGGGCAAACCAATCTGCTGGCGCTCAACGCCACGATCGAGGCTGCGCGCGCTGGCGAAGCCGGCAGAGGCTTCGCGGTGGTCGCCTCCGAGGTCAAGTCGCTGGCGGTGCAGACCGCCAAGGCCACCGAAGAGATCGCCAGCCACATCCTAGCGGTGCAGGGTTCGACTTCCGGCGCGGTCGAGGCGATCCGCCAGATCGCGGCGCGCATGCAGGAGATCAATCGATACACTGCGGCGGTGGCGGCTTCGGTCGAGCAGCAGAATTCGGCGACCGGGGAGATTTCGCACAATGTCGCCAGCGCCGCCGAAAGCACCGGCAATGTGGTGGCGGTGCTGAGCAAGGTTACCAGCGCCGCCACCGAGACGCGCGCGTCGGCGGAGATCGTGCGCAGTGCCTCGCAAACCGTGGAGACGGCGGTCGGCGACCTGCGACTCGAGGTGGAAGATTTCCTCACCAAAGTGGCGCAGTAGCGCTTCTTACGCCTGGCTGGTCGCGGCCTTGCCCAAGGCCGCCTGCGCCGCCGCCAGCCGCGCGATCGGCACGCGAAACGGCGAGCACGACACGTAGTCGAGCCTCGCCTCGTGGCAGAAAGCGACCGAGGCCGGATCGCCGCCATGCTCTCCGCAGATGCCGACCTTCAGCTTCGGCCGCACCTTGCGCCCGCGGGCAACGCCGATCTTCACCAGTTCGCCGACGCCCTGCTGGTCGATCGACACGAACGGGTCGGCGGGTAGAATGCCGCGTGCAGTGTAGATACCGAGGAAGCTCGCCGCGTCATCGCGCGAAATGCCGAAGGTAGTTTGCGTGAGATCATTGGTGCCGAAGGAGAAGAACTCGGCTGTTTCGGCGATCTCGCCGGCCAAAAGGGCTGCGCGCGGCAATTCGATCATGGTGCCGACGTCGTAATCGAGCTCGACGTCGGCTTCCGTCTCGACCGCCTCGGCGCTCTCGTCGATCCGTGCCTTGACCAGATCGAATTCGGCCTTGGTGGCGATCAGCGGCACCATGACTTCGGGCTTGACCGGCCTGCCCGTTCGCTTCTGCACCTCCACCGCCGCCTCGAAGATGGCGCAGGCCTGCATTTCGGCCACTTCCGGATAGGCGATGGCGATGCGGCAGCCACGGAAGCCGAGCATTGGGTTGAACTCGGCGAGCTCGTTGGCGCGGTCGGCTAGTTTTTTGGGGTCGGCGCCCATGGCTGCCGCCACCGCGGCGATTTCTTCCTCGCCATGGGGGAGGAATTCGTGCAGCGGCGGATCGAGCAGGCGGATGGTCACCGGCCGGTCGCCCATGATCTCGAACAGCTCGACGAAGTCGGCGCGCTGCATCGGCAAGAGCTTGGCGAGCGCGGCGCGGCGCGAGTTCTCGTCGTCGGCGAGGATCATCTCGCGCACCGCCTGGATGCGCCCTTCCTCAAAGAACATGTGCTCGGTGCGGCACAAGCCGATGCCATCGGCGCCGAAGCGCACCGCCGCCTTGGCGTCGGCCGGGGTGTCGGCATTGGCGCGCACGCCGAGCTTGCGCACCTTGTCGGCCCAGCCGATGAGAGTGGCAAATTCGCCGGAGAGCTGCGGCTCGATCATGTCCACCCTGCCGGCCAGCACCTGCCCGGTCGAGCCGTCGACGGTGATGACATCACCCTGTTTGAAGGTCTGCCCGCCGGCGGTCATGGTCTTAGCGGGGTAGTCGACGCGGATCGAGCCGGCGCCGGAGACGCAGGGCTTGCCCATGCCGCGCGCAACGACCGCGGCGTGCGAGGTCATGCCACCGCGGGTGGTCAGGATGCCTTGGGCGGCATGCATGCCATGGATGTCCTCCGGCGAGGTTTCGATCCGCACCAGGATCACCTTGCGTCCATCCGACTTCAGCTGAGCAGCCTCGTCGGCCGAGAAGATAATTTCGCCGCTAGCCGCGCCGGGCGAGGCCGGCAGGCCGGTGGCAATCACATTGCGGTGGGCGCGCGGGTCGATGGTCGGATGCAGAAGCTGGTCCAGCGTCAACGGCTCGACCCGCAGCACCGCTTCATTCCTGGAGATCAGCCCCTCGTTGGCAAGCGCGACCGCGATGCGCAGCGCCGCCTTGGCGGTGCGCTTGCCGGAGCGGGTTTGCAGCATCCACAGCTTGCCCTGCTCGACGGTGAATTCGAGGTCCTGCATGTCGCGGTAATGGCGCTCAAGCGTGTTGTAGATGCGTTTGAGCTCGGCATAGGCCTTGGGCAGCGTCTTCTCCATCGACGGCTTGTCGGAGTCGGCTTCGATGCGCGCGGCCTCGCTGATTTCCTGCGGCGTGCGGATGCCGGCGACCACGTCCTCACCCTGGGCATTGATAAGGAATTCGCCGTAGAGCTTCTTCTCGCCGGTGGACGGATTGCGGGTGAAGGCAACGCCGGTGGCTGACGTGTCGCCCATATTGCCGAACACCATGGCCTGTACGTTGACGGCGGTGCCCCAGCTTTCCGGAATATTGTGCAATTTGCGATAGGTGATGGCGCGCTGGTTCATCCAGGACCGGAATACCGCGCCGATCGCGCCCCAGAGCTGCTCATGCGGATCCTGCGGGAACGGTTCGCTGCGTTCCTCCATGACCCGCGTTTTGTAACGCTCGGTGAGCTCGGCCCAATCGTCTGCGATAAGATCGGTATCGAGGTGGTAGCCCTCGCGTTCCTTGTGCCGGTCGAGCAGCTCCTCAAAATGTTCGTGGCCGACGCCAAGCACCACGTCGGAATACATGGTGATGAAGCGGCGGTAGCTGTCATAGGCGAAACGGCGGTCGCCGGATTTTTTCGCCAGCGCCTCCACAGTTTGGTCATTGAGACCAAGATTGAGCACGGTGTCCATCATGCCGGGCATGGACGCGCGCGCGCCGGAACGAACCGACAAGAGGAGCGGGTTGGCTTTGTCGCCAAAGCGCTTGCCGGCGATGCGTCCGACGTTGCCGAGCGCCTTCTTGACCTGGGCTTCGAGACCCTTCGGATACTGCCGGTTGTGAGCGGTGTAGTAGGTGCAGACCTCGGTGGTGATGGTGAAGCCGGGCGGCACCGGCAGGCCGAGTTTGGCCATTTCGGCAAGGCCGGCGCCCTTGCCACCGAGCATGTCGCGCATCGAGGCCTTGCCCTCGGCGTGGCCGTCGCCGAAGCCATAGACCCAATTGCCTTTGGCACGCTTTTGCGCCGCGCGCGCGGAGGCCTTGGACGCGGCGCGCGAGGCCTTTCGCACCGCTTGTTTTTTTACTTTTGCGCTGACACGCGAGGATTTGCGTTTAGCCATGGGTCGGAAATAGCCTGAGTGGACGGGCCGCCCCTAAGAACACCGCCGGCCAAGCCGGCGCAAGCCCGTAAATCTCCTAATGGATAACGCCAAGACCGAGCAGGCCGATCAGGATCAGATAGGCCGCCACGATGTAGTTGAGCAGGCGCGGCACGATGAGAATGAGAATGCCGGCGATGAGCGCGACGACAGGTTGCAGATGAGCGATGCCAATGACCATGATGGCCTCTCCGTGTTGGTCAGAATTAGCAACAGCGTTCGGTTGCGCCGGTTTCCACCGAGCGGCGACGCTATCCCTCAATCTTGGAGAAATCCGCCACCGCGCGCGTGGCTTCGCGGATTTCGTTGAGCACCTTGAGGCGGTTTTCGCGCAAAGGCGCATCGTCCACATTGACGGTGACCTTGTCGAAGAAGGCATCTACCTTGGGACGAAGCACGGCAATCGCGCTCATGGCGGTGGCGAAGTCTTCCTTGGCGATGGCAGTGGCGGCATTTTTCTTGGCGGCGGTGATCGCCTCGGCCAGCCCCTTTTCTTCCGCGAGGCGATAAAGCTTGGCGTCGGGCGTGCCCAGGAATTCGCGCTTGTCCTTCTTCTCCTCGATGCGGATGATATTGGTCGCGCGCTTGACGCCGGCGAGCAGGTTCTTGCCGTCGTCGCTGTCGAGGAATTTGCCGAGCGCCTCGACGCGGCGCACCACCATGAGCAGATCGTCCTGGCCACCGACGGCAAACACCGCGTCGACCAGATCGTGGCGGGCGCCCTGCTCGCGCAATTGCACCTTGAGCCGGTCGGCGAAGAACGCCAGCAGATCGTGAGTTTGATGCAGGTAGGAATGGGCCTGCACCAGCATCGGCCCGGTCACCTGGCGGCTCTTTTCCGACACCAGCACTTCCAGCTTCACCGCGAGCTCGATGTCGGTCGCGCTCAGCTTCACGATCTGCTCGTGCAGCGGATGCAGAAGCGCGATGGCCTCGGCCAGCACCTCGTCGCGGCCGACCGCGCCGAAATGCCGCCACAGCTGCACGCGCAGCGGCAACCGCAATTCGTTCTCGATGACAATGCGGATGACGCCGAGCGCGGCGCGGCGCAACGCATAGGGGTCCTTCGAGCCAGTGGGTTTTTCGCCGATCAGCCAGAAACCGACGAGCGTGTCGATCTTGTCGGCGAGCGCCACCGCAATCGCCACCGGATCACCCGGCACCAGATCGTCCAGGCCCTTCGGCTTGTAGTGATCCTCGATGGCGTGTGCGACCGCCTCGTCCTCGCCCTGCGCCTCGGCATAGTAGCGGCCCATGAGACCCTGCAATTCGGGGAATTCGCCGACCACGTCGGTGAGCAGATCGGCCTTGCACAGTCGTGCGGCGCGCTCGGCCTTGCCGGTCTCGGCGCCGACCAGCGAGGCGAGCGTGCTGGCGAGCGCCTCGATACGGTTGATGCGCTCGGCCTGCGAGCCGAGCTTGTCGTGGAACACGATCTGATCGAATTTTGGCAGCCGGTCTTCCAGCTTGGTCTTCAGGTCGGTGTCGTAAAAAAACTTGGCGTCGGCGAGCCGGGCGCGGATCACGCGCTCGTTGCCGGCGATAATCGCCTTGCCGCCGTCGGCGGGTTCTTCGTTGGCAACCAGTATGAATTTGTTGACCAGGCTGGCGCTTTGCGGATCGCGCAGCACGAAGCATTTCTGGTTGTTGCGGATGGTGGAGCGGATTACTTCGTCGGGGATCGCCAGGAACGCCTGGTCGAACTCGCCCATCAGCGTGACCGGCCATTCCACCAGGCCAGCGACCTCGGCCAAGAGCCCTTCGTCCTCCACCAGCTCGTAGCCTTGCGCGAAGGCGAGGTTCTTGGCGTCGGCGTGGATCATTTCCGCGCGGCGGCCGGCATCGAGCACGACCTTGGCCCGCTGCAGCATGGCGACGTAGTCGTCGAAGCGGCGCACCTTGATCGCGCCCGGCGCCATGAAGCGGTGGCCGCGGGTTTCATCCCCGGCTTTGATGCCGCCGACTTCGAATGGAACGATATCCGGCTCTTCTGACTCAGGCCCGAAAGTGGCGACGATCGTATGTAGCGGCCGCACCCAGGTGAGCTTGCCATTGCCCCAGCGCATGGATTTCGGCCACGGAAAGCCGCGTACCACTTCGGGCAACATTTCGCCGATCACTTCGAGCGCCGGCCGCCCTGCCTTTTCAATCAGCGCCACGTAGAAGTCGCCCTTCTTGTCGGGCTGCACCTTGGCTTCGCTGACCGATTTCAAGCCGGCACTCTTGAGGAAACCAGCGATGGCGTTTTCGGGCGCGCCGACGCGCGGGCCCTTCTTTTCTTCCCTTATGTCCGGCTGGCGCGCCGGCACGCCGTGCACCGACAGCGTCAGCCGGCACGGGCCGGCGAAAGCCTTGGCGCCCTCGTAGGTGAGCCCGGCCGCCACCAGCCGGTCGGTGACGATTCTACGCAGGTCTTCGGCGGCGCGCGCCTGCATGCGCGCGGGGATTTCCTCCGACAGAAATTCAAGCAGAAGGTCAGGCATGGCGGCCAAAGCGTGCGATCAAGGCGTGAGACGTTGAAGTCGGGGCTTGCCTAGCAAGGCGGCTGGCCGCTGTCACCCACGCCGCGCGCGATCACCAGCCGCCGCCGCCCCCGCCACCGCCGCCGCCGGAGCCGCCGCCGCCGCCCGAGAAGCCCGAGGAGCCGGACGACACCGGCACCGCGCTTGCCAGCGCGCTGGAGACGCTTCCCACGCTGGCGGCGACCGCGCTGCCGAAATTGCCGCTCGACCAAGAGCTGCCGCTGCTGGTCCAAGTCGGCTGATAGTGCCGCATCGGGTCGGCGTCGCCGGGATGGGCGCGGCGCAACGCCGCCTCAAAAGCCTGCGCCCACGGCTTTTCCACGTCGAGCGCGACTGCATAGGGCAGCAGCGCCTCGAAGCGCTCGGCGGTCAGCTCCGGCGCCTGCGCGTTAAGGCGATAAGCCTCCGCGGTTTCCAGATAGAGCCGGAAGCCGGAGAGTTGATCCATGATCGGGCGGCCGAGCGCGGTCGGCGCCCGCATAAGGTAGGTGAACAGCCCGTTGAGCGTGGTGAAGGCCGCCACCAGCACAAACGGGAATGGGTAGTTCGAAATAAAGGCCGACGCGACGGGCAGTACCGTGCCAGGGCCGTCGGGAAAGATCCCGCGCACGATGGTCAGTGCAAACGAGGATAAGACGCCAAGGAAGACTAGCGATATAGCGATGCGCACCACCCGCACGAAGCCGCTGGCGCGGAACATCGACATCAGCAGCGGCACCAGGAAAATACCAAGCCAGAAGCCGCCGAAGGCCATCGTAAACAGGATGACAAATTCATCGCTGTCTAGGCCGCCCGACGTGACGACGCCGAACACCACCAGCCCGGTCATGATAAGCCCGGCGATGACGTAGCCGAGATTGCGGCGGAAGAATTTGTTGCGGTTTTCGCTCTCGATGCTGGTGGTGAACGCGGTGCCCACCTTGGCGACCGCCGTGCCGTGGCTGCTGTCGATGGTGGCGCTACCGTCGTGCTCGGCGACCCAGGTATAAATCGCGCCCTCACCCGGCGGCAGGCTGGCAAAGCCGTCGTCCGGCTTTTTGCCCGTCGCCTTGAGCGTCAACGTGTCGGCGAATTGCTCGAACCGGAGCAGGCCGCGCACGGCCAGCGACAAACAGGCCGCGGTGAAAGCGCGCCACTTCTCGCGCCCGAGGCCCCAGTCGCGAATGTAGTTGGCAAGCGCCGGAGAGATGCCAGCCGGCGGATGGAACAGCGGAATGATGGTGCCGGATCTTGGGTCGCGGCCGACTGCACTCCAGGCGGCGAAGTAATAGCCGAGCACGGCGATGAAACCGACCGAAGCGAAAATCCAGCGGCGGTTGTCGAGGAACTCGTACCACAGCAGCGTGGACGGGCTCGGCGGATCGACCGCGCTTTCGGGCAGCTCGGCGACGACGGTTAAGCCTTCGCCCGGGGAAAGAGTTCGAGTCGTCGAGACCGTGAGCGCGCCGTCATTGCCGACGGCGCCGCGCCAGGCGGTGCCGCGCACACCGACGCGGCCGGTGAAGGCTGTCCAGCGCATTGGGCGCGCATGATCGACGAGCGGAAGATAATAGGTCGCCTCGGCGATGGGGAAATCCCAGAAATTGCCCGTGACGTTCCAGTTCAGCTCCGGCTTGCCGTCGAACCAGCGCATTTGCCGATCGGTGCGGTAGCGAAATTCGTAAGTGTGGTCGCCATGCCTGATAAATACATCCTTGCTGCCGGCATAGATGCGGATGAAGCCACGCCGGTGCTCGGTATGATAGGGCTCCGGCTTGCCGTCGCGGCTGACGCCGAGAAGGCTGAAGGTCACCTCGTGCAATCGTCCGTTGGCGTCCTTGAAGGTCAGCGGAAAGTCGCGATAAATGCCGCGCTTGATGGCGCGGCCTTCCGCGCGCACGCGAATGGTCTCGGTGACGGTGAGTTCGCCGTCTTTGGCGACCTGGACATATGACACGAAGGAGTGGATGACCTCGGCCGCACGCACAGCGGTAGCGCCGAGCGTGAGGGCAATGACGATCGCGAGGCAGGAAAATGCCGCGCGCGCTGTCGCCGCTATGCGCGATGCCGTCGTCATCGCGACGCCGGCGCCAGATTGACCTGCGGCACGGCGCCCTCGCCCGCATCCGCCAGCTCGAAATATTCGCGCGGGCCAAAGCCGAACATACCGGCGATCAGGTTACTCGGGAAGGATTGCACCAGCACGTTGAGATTGCGCACCGCGCCGTTGTAATAGCGCCGCGCCATCTGCAGCTCGTTCTCCAGCGCGCTCAATTGCCGCTGCAATTCGAGGAAATTGGCGCTGGCTTTTAGGTCGGGATAATTCTCGGCCAGCGCAAACAGCCGGCCGAGCGAGAGCGACAGCGCGGTCTCGGCGCGGGCGCGGGCCGCGACGTCGCCTTCCGGCAGCGCGCGCGCCGCCCCGCGCAACTGCGTCACCTCTTCCAGCACCGAGCGTTCATGAGCCGCATAGCCCTTCACGGTGTCGACCAGATTGCGCACCAAGTCGGAGCGCCGCTTGAGCTGGACGTCGATCCCGCTCCAAGCCTCGTTCGCCATCTGGCGCGTGCGCACCAGGCCGTTGAAGACGACGATCGCGTAAACGACCGTCGCCGCAACGACCGCGAGGATGACCCAGAGCAGCATGACGTTCGTCGCCCGGCGAATCGGAAGCGTCGATTATAGCTTCAAGTGGCTATTGTCGCAGAACGGCGGCGTCTTGGTGCGCTTGCAGGTGCAGAAATTGCGCTTGCCGGCGCGTTTTGCGGTCCATTCCAGCGGCGTGAAATCGGTGACCTCGTGCGAGCCGTCGCAAAACGGCTGGCTCTGCGAGCGCCCGCAGCGGCACCACCAATAGGTTTCGCCCGCGACGATATCAACCGTCACCGGCTCTCGGCCGCCGATCTCGGGCTCGCTCATGATGCCGCTCCGCCGCCCTCGGTCTTGAGCCAGGCCTCGCCGCAGGCCTTGGCCAGTTCGCGCACGCGCAAGATATAGCTTTGGCGCTCGGTGACCGAGATCACCCCGCGGGCGTCGAGCAGGTTGAACAGGTGGCTCGCCTTGATGCACTGGTCATACGCCGGCAGCGCCATCAGGTGGCGTTTCTTGTCTTTGCTCCAGCCATCGGCGAGGTATTTCTGGCAGGCTGATTCAGCCATCTTGAATTGCTCGAACAGCATGGCGGTGTCGGCGAATTCGAAATTGTGCCGCGAATATTCCTGCTCGGCCTGCAGAAACACGTCGCCATAGGTAACTTTCTCCGCGCCCTCGCCGCCGTTGAAATTGAGCGCGAACACGTTGTCGACGCCCTGCACGTACATGGCGAGGCGTTCCAGCCCGTAGGTGATCTCGCCGGTGACCGGCGCGCATTCGAAACCGGCGACCTGCTGGAAGTAGGTGAACTGCGTCACCTCCATGCCGTCGCACCAGCATTCCCAGCCCAGCCCCCAGGCGCCCAGCGTCGGGCTTTCCCAATCGTCCTCGACGAAGCGGATGTCGTGCACCGCCGGATCGATGCCGATGGTTCTGAGCGAGTTAAGATAAAGCTCCTGGATGTCGGACGGCGACGGCTTCAGCGTCACCTGGAACTGGTAGTAGTGCTGCAGCCGGTTCGGATTCTCGCCGTAGCGGCCGTCCTTGGGGCGGCGCGAGGGCTGCACGTAGGCGGCGCGCCAGGGCTTAGGGCCAAGTGAACGCAAAGTGGTGGCCGGGTGGAAGGTGCCGGCCCCCACCTCCATGTCGTAGGGTTGCAAGATCACGCAGCCCAAATTCGCCCAGTATTGTTGCAGCGCCAGAATCAGGTCCTGGAACGAGCGTGCGGGATCCAGTCTGCCCTGGCGCAGGCGGTCCCTGGCGAGAAGATCGGCTTCAGCCATCGTGAGGATACGAATTATTAAGCACGGGAATGGGTTTGGACCCTATCGGCGGCCCCATAGGGGGTCAAGACGGCAACTATTTACCGAGCATTGAAACGAAATCGGTAATGACTCGACCAAATAGAACGAAAGGCATGATGTCGGAGGAAATGCATGTTGGCGTTCGAAATGGTCGGGATGGTGCTTTTCGTGCTGTTCTTTGGTGCCCTCGTCACCAACAATCAGAGCGTCAGCCGCTGAAACGGCTGGCGGCGTTCCCGCACAATTTATGAAGGTCGGCTAGGGCCGATATTCGCCGGTCGCCGGATCGCGCCGCAACTTCGGCATCTTCTCGCGATCGGAAATCTTCGCCGCGCGTTTAGCGCGGTCGAGCTCTTCGTTGACCCGGCGCGCTTCCTTGACCACCCAATGCACGACCATGGCCCCGCCCACGGCGGCCAGCGTCCATTTCACCAGCGGCGAGAGTAGAATCGGTGGCATGACGAGCTCCTTGCGATGACCCGTGGAACTTTACAGCCAATCACGGCAATTTCGCGACCCGTTCAGAGCCCGTAGCGCGACCACAGCGCGCGTGCCTCCAGTGCCGAAATCAGATCGTCGGCGAGACCGGCCTGTTGTGCCAGGGCTTCGGCGACGTCCACCCCCGGCAATCGCCGGCCCAACAGGCTGCGCTCGGCCATGATCAAAGGCATGCGCACCTTCTCGCCGTAGCGCTCGCGCAAGGTTGAGCGCAGATCGCCGATGCCGTCGGCCAGACCCAATTCGATCGCCTTGCGCGCCGCCCAAAATTCGCCGGAGAACAGCGTCTTGTCGGTGCCGTGCAGCTTGGCGCCGCGGCGCTCCTTGACCAGCGCGATAAAGTGCTCGTGGATGTCCTTCTGGATGGCCTTGAGGCGCTTCACGTCCTCCGGCTTCTCGGGCAAGAACGGATCGAGCATCGCCTTGTTCTCGCCCGAGGTGTGGAGCCGGCGCTCGACGCCGAGTTTGTCCATCAGCTTGGGAAAGCCGAACGAGCCGCCGACCACCCCGATCGAGCCGACAATCGAAAATTGATCACAGATGATCTCATCGCCGGCGCAGGCCAGCATGTAGCCGCCGGAAGCACCTACGTCCTCAATGAAGGCAAGCACCGGGATTTTCTTCTCCGTGGCCAGTTGGCGAATGCGGCGGAAGATCAGGTGCGATTGGGTGGGTGAGCCCCCCGGCGAATTGATCACCAGCGCCACCGCGCGCGCGCGGCGCACGGCAAAGGCGCGCTCCAGCGAGCGGGCGATGGTGGACAGCATCAGCCCGGGCCGCAGCGGCGTCACCACCCCGATGATACCGCTCAGCCGCACCACCGGAACGATGGGGATGTCGGCGCGGAAGCGCGCCGGCAGCAGCATGCGTAGCAGATCGAACGCTCGGCTAAAGATATTTGGCATTGCTTCAAATTGCCCAGATGTTTACGGGCCAGTTACGCAGTCCTTGCCGTCTAAGTCAAAGTCTCTGAAGCGCCACGAACCGCTCATTATTTTGCCTTGGAATAGTTTTTGCATTGCGGTCGGGGCCACCCGTGGCGGTGGCTTTGCAAAGAGGCGGATCGATGGATCACAAGCTCGCACTGCTGTTCCTGCTCATCGGCACGGTTATTGGCTTTTCGCATCTGAGCGACGGCCGCCTGAACCGCATGCGGCGCCAATTGATCGACCGGCGCTGGCGCGAATTCGTGCGCGGACGGCGTAAATTCTAGGCGGCCGGTGGCGCCGGCGGTTATTCGTCCGCAAGAGTTAACGGTTGCCCGCCGCGCAGCACGGCCTCGGCGCCTTGCGTCGGCCTCCCTTGCGCATCGTTGAGCACCAGCGCGGGAAGATGGATCGGCTTGGCCATGGCGCCCTTTGCCGCGCGCAACAGCACGCGAATGGCCGCGGCGCCTTTATGCGGTGCAACCGGCAGCACCGCGATGCCGCCGAAGGCAGGCGCGAGCGCGCCGAGCACCACGTCCAGCTCGTCGGCCCGCCAGATCAGGGTCAGCGCGCCATCCGCCTTGAGCAGCACTGCGGCGCTCTCAATCCACCTTCGCAGCAGTCCGGGATCGCCGGCATGGGCGCGGCGCCGGCCCGCATCGGGCGAAACATTGTGCCGGCTGGCGTCATGGAACGGCGGGTTCATCAGCACCCGGTCGGCGCTGTCGGCGGCGAGCGCGGCGGCGGCGAGCGCGTCCAGGTCTTCGGCATCGCAAGCCACCGCCCGCACCCGGCCGTCCAGCTGGTTGAGGCGCGCATTCTCAGCGGCAAGCCGGGCAAGCGCGGCGTCGATCTCGACCAGCGTGACCTTGAGCCCGGGCACGCGCGCGGCCAGCGCCAGGCCGGCGGCGCCAACGCCGGCGCCGAGATCGACCGCATGCTCGCCGGCGTGGCCGCCGCTTGCAGCGGCGAGCAGGATCGCATCGTGGCCGACGCGGTGGCCGCTAAGCGGCTGGCGCAGCCGCAGGCGGCCGCCGAGCACGGCGTCTTCGCTGGTTGCGCTTTGCCCGCGCTCAGCGGCCATCGGGACGCAGCTCATGAGCGAGCCCAGCGTCAGTAAGCAGCCGGCGCGCGCGCCCGACATCGTCTTCCGCCACCAGAACGCGGCGCGGCAGGATGCCGAGCGAGCCTTCCAGCACGCTCATGTTCTGGTCGAGCACGATGTGCGGAATCTTGGCGCCGTTAAGCAACGCGCCGATCGCCGAAACCAGAACCGTGTCGTTGGTGCGGACGAGTTCGCGCATGTATATCCCTGTTTACGCTTTAGCGCGTATTGTTCGCGCTGCCGGAATCAAGTTATCCGCGGCAAGCAATATCATTGCTCCTAAACGCATCAGCTTATAGGCTACCACTTTGCGCTCTTTAGCGTCTGCCATCATCTCACTAAAACCACGGCGCCAGGCATATTGCCGGCACAATGAAATTTCGAAATTTCAAATCCAGCGTACTGCGCATTTTGCTTGCGGCGTTAAACCGGGAAACCTCGCCACCGTTCCGCCGGCTGATTCTGTTCAAATGGGGCCGGGATTGCTTGCGGGCTGCGCGGGGATGCTTTTTTCGTTACTCATTGCCGGGCTCTGGTATCCATATTGGCGCATCGCCGATATGGATTTCTTGATCGTCTACAACAGTTTCCTGCTCAATAGCCACCTGCCGCAAGAATATTTCGACCATCCCGGTTACCTGTCGATCCTGCTGCTGAGTGAGTGGCTTCGTGTCCTGCATGGTATCGGCATCATCCCGGTCGCATCGTTTTCGGATCTACCGCCGGTTAGCGACGCGGCGGGATTCACCCGCGCCTGGACGGAAGCGACTTAAGCCGGCCGCGTGCTTTCGCTTATCTTCGCCATGGGCTTCGTGCTGGCGTTTGGTTATCTACTGCGAGCGCTGGTACGTGATTGGCGCGTTGCCATATTCGGCACATTTCTGCTGGCCTATTCTGGCGGGATGGCCATGCAAATGCGCACCTTGCGCACCGAGCTTCTGGCCGCCGGATTATTCTACTGTGCGCTGCTATTGCTGGTCGTCGTCGCGACGCGCGGACAGCGCTGGTGGCGGCCGGCGGTTGTAGGCCTGGCAAGCCTGCTGCTTACACTGGCCATGCTGAACAAGGTTCAAGTTGTATTGTTGATTTGCGCATTGCCGATTCTTTTACTGCCATTCGGCCCCGATACCGCAAATCAGCGCGGATTTTGGGCGGCGGCGCGCCTGGCATGGCCAGCCCTGGCGGTGGCCGCTACCATCGCGGCTTTGGCCGCATTTCTCGCGGCCGATCTTGTTTGCTACGGACCGTCAACCGGTTTCACAGCCACGCTCAAGTTGCCGACGCTGTCGCTCAGCGCAAGGACCTATTGGGGCGTGATCGCGGTCTGGATCGGCCTCGGCTTTGCGGCCTATTGCGTGCTGTGGAAGGTGCCCACGCTGGAAGCGTTGACGGCAGCGCTGGCCGCCATTGCAGGATGTATGGTCGGTCTGCTCGCACATTATGCGCGCTATCATCCCAATGACGTCGTCGTCACCTTCCATCCCATGGAGCAGATGTTCAACATCGCGTCGAGTGCGCAGCCGGCACTCGTTGACGAGGGCTCGATTTTCAACGCCAAGGGGCTGCATTTTCTAATCGAGTCGGTGGCCGGCGTCGTCGCGCGGCGAACATTTATCCTGGAGTCATCGCCGCGGCCGACGATTTTCCTCGAATGGTTCGTCATCGCCGCCACGGTAATCGCCATTCGCCGGCGCAGGTGGACGCTGGTCTGGCAGGTCGCGTCCCTAATGCTGACGGTGTGGTGCATCGATACGTTCGGAATGAGCCGCGGATTGAAGCAGGAATATTTCCTGTTCACCGACCCGCTCGTCATCATTGCCGCCGCTTTGCTGATCACGAATCTGGTGGAGTTGCAGTATCACCGATGGACCTTCCCGCTCGGCGTCACGCTGATCGCCGTCACGATCGTCTTCAGTCAGGCCGAATCGGTAAAACATATGTTCAAAACCGACGGGCCGGAGGTGCTCTGCGGGCTTTACCCCTACGCAAAGCGGCTCGAACATCTGCCCATCTGCAAGATGCAAATGCGTGCGCCGCCTTGACTTGGCTTGTCGGCGGATGCCGTTAGCGAGCGCGCCGGCATTCCTCGCCCGGCGCGCGATGGGACAAGTAAGCGAGCAGCTTCACCTCCCGCCGGCCGCGCGTCACCGTGTCGAGCACCAGGCCGATGGCGATCGACAGGAACGCTAGAAGCATCAGGCCAGTCGAGAGTATCGCGGTTGGCAGCCGCGGCACCAGCCCGGTCTGCATGTAGGTGACGAAGACCGGGATCGCGATGCCGATCGACGCGATGCCGAGCGCCATGCCGATGCCGGTGAAGAATGCCAGGGGACGTTCCGCGCGATAGAGCTTGATGATGGTGCGCAGGATCCGGTAGCCGTCGCGCCAAGTGTTGAGCTTGGAGGCCGACCCTTTCGGCCGCGCGTAATAGGGCGTGTCGATCTCGGCAACCGCCAGCCCCAGTTCAAGCGCGTGGATGGTGAGCTCGGTTTCGATCTCGAAGCCGGAGGACAGCAACGGAAACGACTTTACGAAGCGGCGCGAGAACACCCGGTAGCCCGACAGCATGTCTTTGAAGGTAGGTCCGAACGTGACTGCGACGAAGGTGGTCAGCATTCGGTTGCCGGTGCGGTGACCGGCGCGATAGGCCGCCTTTTCGCGGTCGACGCGGCTCGCCACCACCATGTCAAGCCGATCCGCGAGCAGCCGCGCGATCATGGCGTTGGCACTCGGCGCGTCATAGGTGGCGTCGCCATCCACTAGCACGTAGATGTCGGCTTCGACGTCGGTGAACATGCGCCGCACCACGAAGCCCTTACCCTGGTGCTTCTCCTGGAAAACCTCGGCGCCGGCGGCGCGGGCGACCGCCGCGGTTTTGTCGGTCGAATTATTGTCGAACACGAAGATCGCGGCGCCCGGCAGGGCCGCGCGGAAGTCCTTCACAACCTTCGCAATTGCCGCTTGCTCGTTGTAGCAAGGCACCAGCACGGCGACCTTATAGCGGCCGTGGCGGCCGGCTTTGGCGGCCGCCGATTTTGCAATGCTTTTCGCTAACCGGTGCCCCTCTGCCTGCTGCGTCAAATTGCGGCTATACGACTAATGTACTTGCCGCGTTAACGCAGCGTTTCTATGCTGACCGCGTCTTTATGATCCGGAGAAGTGTCTTGGCCGTCGTCGTCCCGTTCGAAAGTCCGAAAGCCCCGTCGCTCGATCGGCTCGCGGAACTGGTGGCACCGGATATGGAGCGAGTCAACGCGGCGATCGTGGCGCGCACCGGTTCGGAAGTGACCATGATCCCGGAGGTCGCCAACCACCTCATTACCTCGGGCGGCAAGCGGTTGAGACCGATGCTCACTTTGGCGATGGCCAAGCTTTCTGGCTATCCCGGCGACGGCCACATCAAGCTCGCGGCCGCGGTCGAGTTTATGCACACCGCCACGTTGCTACACGACGACGTGGTCGACGAGAGCGACATGCGCCGCGGCAAGCTCGCCGCCCGCATGCTCTGGGGCAACGAGGCGAGCGTGTTGGTCGGCGACTTCCTGCTCGGCCAGGCCTTCCGGATGATGGTCGAGGTCGGCAACCTGCACACGCTTGAGATCCTGTCGTGTGCCGCCGCGGTGATCGCCGAAGGCGAAGTGATGCAGCTCGGCGCCGCCAAGAACACGGCCACCAACGAGGACGAATATCTTAGCGTCATCCGCGCCAAGACGGCGGAGCTGTTTGCCGCCGCCTGCGAGGTGGGACCTGCGCTAGCGAACAAGGGCAAGGCCGAGCTCGCCGCCTGCCGCTCGTTCGGTATGAATCTAGGCTTAGCCTTCCAGCTCATCGACGACGCGCTCGACTACGGCGGCAAATCCGCCAAGCTCGGCAAGAACGTGGGCGACGATTTCCGCGAGGGCAAGATCACCCTGCCGGTGGTATTGTCGTTCCGCCGCGGCACGGCGGGTGAGCGCGAGTTCTGGAACCGCACCCTTGGCCAAGGTGACATCCGCGACGGCGATCTCGACACCGCCATCGAGCTCATCGCCAGGCATCACGCGATCGAGGACACGGTCGGACGCGCCCGCCACTACGGCGCGATTGCGACCGATGCACTGGCGCTGGTGCCGGCGTCGGAAATCAAGACCGCGCTGATCGACGCGGTCGCCTTCTGCATCGCGCGTGCGTTTTAATACATGTCGTAGGCGGTACCGGTCGCCGGATCGCGCCTGAGCTGGGCGCGGATATTGGCGTCGGGATCCTGGCCGATAAATTTGCCGTTGACATAGACCGGCGGCGAGCAGCCGTTCCATTCCGGCGGCGGGTTGAACCAAAAGCCGCTCCAGGAAAATTCGAACGGCCGATCGACGCAATGCGGCTTTGCCTTATGCCGCGCGCGCGCCAGCGCCGGATCGGCGGCAATCACCCCCAGAACAACAACCGCAATAACCGCCCACCACAATTTCATTTCGATCTGCTCCGCCCCATCCAATGCCAAATCGCCGGCCGGCCAACCCTTACTGTAAATAACGGCATTTTCAAGCTAACCAATAATGGTGGCATGCACCCACCAGTCTTTGCGCTCCGCCGCAAGTCTTTGCGCCGCCGCGGCGGCTTCGCCGGGCGAGCGAAACAGGGCAAAGCAGGTCGGCCCCGATCCGGACATGCGCGCCAGCCGCATGACCGGCAAGGCCCGCAACGCCATCAGCACTTCGGTGATGACCGGCGCCAGCACGATCGCACCGTGAGTGAGATCATTGCCATAGCGGGCAAGGAAATCGATGGCCGCGTCGCGCTCGCTCGGCAAATTCGTCAATGCCGTCTTGCTGCCCGCGCTGCCGGCGAAGGCGGCGAACACATCACGCGTCGCCAACGGCACGCCCGGATTGACCAGCAGCGCCGGAAGCGACGGCATCCCGATCGGCGCCGACAAGAGATCGCCGACGCCGCGCATGACGCGCGCGCGCGGATCGAGGCATACCGGCACGTCGGCGCCGACGGCAAGTGCCACCGACGGCAGCCTTGGATCGTCAAGGGCGAAATCGTTGGCGCGCGCGAGCAGCCTCAAGGCGGCGGCCGCGTCGGCCGAGCCGCCGCCGATTCCGGCCGCCACCGGAATATTCTTTTCCAGCAGGAAATGCCCACCTTTAAGGCCGCCGACGCGGTGGCGCAGCGCCGCCGCCGCCTTGAGCACGAGATTGTCGGCACCCGTTGCACAGGCGGGCGCAAATGGCCCGGAGATTTCGAGCGCGGTGTCTGCGGCCGGCTGTAGGGTGAGCGTGTCGCCGAGCTCGGCAAACGCCACCAGGCTCTCAAGCTCGTGGTAGCCGTCCTCGCGGCGGCCGAGTACGCGCAATGTCAGGTTGATCTTGGCGCAAGCCTTTTCGACGAGCGGGGCCCTCATGCGGCAAGGCCTCCGGCGGGCGCTAGCCGCCGTTGCCGTCCTTCTTGCCGGCTTTCGCCTGCGACGAGGTCTCGTCGGCCAGCCCGTTCTTGAGCTTCTCTTCGATCTTCGGCAGCTCTTCCGGATCCGGCTTGAGATCGCGCGCATGCGCCCACTGGAAGCGCGCTTCGAGCACGCGCCCGATGCGCCAATAGGCGTCGCCGAGGTGGTCGTTGATGGTCGGGTCTTCCGGCTTGAGCTCGATCGCGCGCTCCAACTGCTTGACCGCCTCCGGGTAATTGCCGAGCCGGAAATAGGCCCAGCCGAGCGAGTCGACAATATAGCCGTCGTCCGGCCGCTGCTTCACGGCCTGCTTGATCATATCCATGCCTTGGTCGAGGTTCACGCCCTGATCGATCCAGGAATAACCGAGATAGTTGAGTACGTGCGGCTGCTCGGGGAAAAGATCGAGCGCCTTCTTGAGATCGGCTTCAGCCTTCGGCCATTGATGCGAGCGCTCGTAGCAGATGCCGCGGAAATAAAAGATCACCCAGTTCGCCTTCTCGGGATGCGCGATGGTGTCGACGCCCTTGGAATAGACGTCGCCGCATTCGGCGAACTTCTTGTGCCCGCGCAGGATATTGCCGAGTGCCATGATCGCTTCGAGGTCCTTCGGATGATCCTTGATCAGCGACTTGAGATGCTTTTCGGCCTCGTCGGGGCGGTCGAGCGAATCGAGATTGGACGCCATCTGGATAGCCGCATTGCGGTGCAGCGGCGATTTCGCCGGCACGCGCTCATAGGCCTTGATCGCCAGGTCCGGCTTCTTCAGCGCCTCATAGAGATCGGCGAGCGAAAGCAGCGCCAGCGGATGGTTGGGCACGAGATAGAGCGAAAGCTGGAGGTAGACGAGGCCGAGGTCCTCGCCGCCGCGGCGGCCAAGCGAGGCGCCGAGCCCGTAAAGCGCTTCGGCGGCGCCAGCCTGCACGGTTTCCACCAGCGGCGGCAGTTTCTCGCCGCGCTTGAGTTTTTCCAGATCCGCAGCCACCAACGGGTGGTTCGGCAGTACCTTGCCAAAGGCCTCGAAGATCTTCTGCGCGTCCTTGGGCGAGCCGTTGCGCGAGGTCCAGCTGCCGTAAGCCTCGACCACCCGCAACGCCGAGGCATCAAGCTTGTAGGCCTGCGCGAATCGTTTGCCGGCTTCCTTCTTGTTGCCGGAGAGATCGAGGATCATGCCGGCGTGCAGATCCTTGAAGATCGCGTACCAGTCCGGCCCGGTAAGCCGGTCGATCTGCGCCACGGCTCCCTTGGGATCGCCGGACCCGTACAGGCTCCAGGCCGACAGCAGCGTCGCGGTCAGATCGGTGATCGGACCACGCACCGACTGCGCAAGGTCACGACGCGCAGTCTTATAATGCTTCTGCATGAGCGCATGCACGCCCAGCACCAGCCGGGCGACGCGGTCGCTCTTGTCAGATTGCGCGATGCGTTCTGCGAACCGCTCGGCTTCGTTGACGCTGCCGCCGACCAGCAGCGACAGGAAGGCGCGGTCTCGAAGTTCGTTGTTCTTCGGGTCGCGCTTGAGGGCGGCACGGTAATAGGCCGCGGCCGCAAGCGCGTCGCGCATCTGTCCGGCGTGGCGGGCCGCCAGATAGCTGCCCGAGGCGGTCAGCCCGCGAAGGTCCCGCGGCGACGGCGCCTGTGCGGCAAGCGTGATCGGCGCGGCCGCGAGAATGCCGGCCAGCGCGCTGCCGGCGACAAACCGGGCGAGGCTCGAAGAAATCACGGGCGATGCTCCAATGAGGGCGGGTATCCGCGATAGGCGCGGATTACCGCCAAGGTTGAGCCGAGAATGGCCTTTTTGCGCCGCCCCCGCAAGAACAGCCGTCGAGGCCGCTCCCTCAGCTTGAAGACCCCGATAGCGGCAGCATCGTGGCCGGGAGCGGCCGGTCACCGTCACATATTCGGATAATTCGGCCCGCCGCCGCCTTCGGGCGGCACCCAAGTGATGTTCTGATTCGAATCCTTGATGTCGCAGGTTTTGCAGTGGACGCAATTCTGTGCGTTGATCACGAATCGCGGGGCGCCCGCTTCCTCCACCCATTCATAGACCCCGGCCGGGCAATAGCGCGCCGACGGCCCGGCATAGACGTCATGCTCGGACGACATCTGCAGCCCTAAGTCTTTGACGACCAAGTGCGGTGGCTGATCTTCCTCGTGATTGGTGTTGGACAGGTACACCGAAGAGAGCCGATCGAAGGTAAGCGTGCCGTCCGGCTTGGGGTAGGAAATCGGCTTGCATTCGGACGCAGGCTTGAGCGTGGCGTAGTCGGGCTTGCCGTGCGGAAGCGTGCCGAACAGCGAGAAGCCAAACGTATTGCTCCACATGTCGAGTCCGCCGAGCGCGATGCCGATAAAGGTGCCGAATTTCGACCACAGCGGCTTGGCATTACGCACGCGCCACAAGTCTTTGCCGAGGGCGGAGCCGCGCCAGGCCGCCTCGTAACCGGCAAGCTCGTCTTGGCTGCGGCCACTCGCAAGCGCGGTGGCTGCGGCTTCGGCGGCGAACATGCCCGACAGCATGGCGTTGTGGCTGCCCTTGATGCGCGGCACGTTCATGAAGCCGGCGTCGCAGCCGATCAACGCGCCGCCCGGGAATATCAGCTTCGGCACCGACTGGTAACCGCCTTCGGTCAAGGCGCGCGCACCGTAGGCGAGCCGTTTGCCGCCGGCGAAAGTGTTACGTACCAGCCGATGCGTCTTGAAGCGCTGGAATTCCTCGTAGGGCGAAAGATACGGGTTGGTGTAGTTGAGATGCAGCACGAAGCCGACCGACACCAGGTTGTCGTCGAGATGATAAAGAAATGAGCCGCCGCCGGTCGAATTGTCGAGCGGCCAGCCGAACGAGTGCTGCACCAGACCCTTGCGATGCTTCTCAGGTTGGACCTGCCAGAGCTCCTTCAAGCCGAGCCCGAATTTCTGCGGCTCGCGGCCGTCGCCGAGATCGAATTTCGCGATCAGCTGCTTGCCGAGATTGCCGCGTGCGCCTTCGGCGAACAGCGTGTATTTGCCGCGCAGTTCCATGCCGCGCGTGAATGAGTCCTTGGGCGCGCCCGATTTGCCAATGCCCATGTCGCCGGTGGCGACGCCGGCGACGGCGCCGCCGTCGGCGAACAGCACTTCCGATGCCGCAAAACCCGGGTAGATTTCCACGCCGAGGGCCTCGGCTTTCGTCGCCAGCCAGCGGCAGACATTACCGAGCGAGACGATGTAGGCACCGTGATTATTCATCAGTGGCGGCATCATGATGTTCGGCAGCCGTACCGCCCCGCCCGCCGACAGCCAATAGAAACGGTCGTCGCTAACCGTGGTCTTGATTGGCGTGTCCTCGGAACGCCATTCCGGCAACAGGCGATCGAGGCCGACTGGATCGATCACCGCGCCGGAGAGAATATGCGCGCCGACCTCGGAGCCCTTCTCCACCACCACCACATTGATATCGGAATTGATCTGCTTAAGGTGGATGGCGGCGGCGAGGCCGGCCGGGCCGGCACCGACGATCACCACGTCGAATTCCATCGACTCGCGGTCGGGTAGCTCGGATTGGCTCATGTGCTCCCTCTGCGGAGGCCCGGCCTTGTGCCACGCCAGCCGTTCAGGCCTGGCAATAATCTTCTACAACATGCGTTATATGCAGGATGTGTTCCACGATTTTGCGGCCGTGACAATGTGGCCGTCGAACCCTTTCGCCCTGCGATAGGTTCACTGAAGTGTGAAACCAGCCCTTCTGGGCACAACGCGAACGCGCGCTATGCTCGTGCGCGTTCCAAAAAGGAGTATTGCCGATGTCCGATATCACGCCTCTCATTCCGCGCCAGCCGGTCCCCTCGCTCACCGTTCCGCTCGCGGGCGGGGGCAAGTTCGACCTGGCGGCCGAGAACCCGAAGAATTTCACGCTTGTCGCGTTCTATCGCGGCCTGCATTGCCCGCAATGCCGCAAGCAGCTCACCGATCTGGAGGCCAGGCTCCCGGAATTTGAGAAGCGCGGCGTTTCGGTGGTCGCGATCTCCCCCGACATTGCCGAGCGCGCCGAGCGCACTAAACCGGAATGGGGGCTTAAGTACCTGCGCATCGGCTATGGCCTCGATCTGCACACCGCGCGCGCCTTCGGCCTGTGGATATCCACCAGCCGCGGCAAGACGTCCGCCGGCATCGAGGAGACGAGCTTCTTCAACGAGCCCGGCCTGTTCCTGATCAAGCCGGACCGCACGCTCTACTGCGCCAGCGTGCAGACCATGCCGTTCGCGCGCCCGCATTTCGCCGACCTGATTGCCGCGATCGATTTCATCATCGAGAAGAACTATCCGGCACGCGGCGAAGTAGTGAACCTGCCGGCGCAGGCGGCCGAATAGAATTCTCCACTGCAAGTTCGAAGCGCAGCTTGCACGCCGCGCGGCGCGGGTGTTTGGTCTCGACCATGACGTCCGCGCAGGAAAAGGCCGCCCGCGACCTGCTCGACTTCTTCCAGGAAGCCGGCATCAATGCGCTCATCGGCGAGGAGCCGGTGAACCGCTTCGCGGTCGCGCCCGCGCCGCCAGCCCGCGCGCAGCAGCAGGCCGTGCTGCCGCGCGACCTCGAAACTAAGGGACGCGCCGCGCCGCCGGTTGCTCCGCCCTCGCCCGGCCAGGCCGCTGTGTCGGCGCGCGAAGCGGCCAAAAGCGCCCAGACACTCGAAGAGCTGCGCGCAATTCTCGAGCGCTTCGACGGCTGCGCGCTGAAGGCGACCGCGACGCAGCTCGTGTTTGCCGATGGAAATCCAAATGCGCGCGTGATGTTCGTCGGCGAAGCCCCGGGGCGCGACGAGGACATCGAAGGCCTGCCTTTCGTCGGCCGCTCCGGCAAGCTGCTCGACCGCATGCTGGCTGCGATCGGCCTCGACCGCACCTCGGTCTACATCGCCAACATCGTGCCCTGGCGGCCCCCCGGCAACCGCACGCCGACGCCGCAGGAGTCGCAGATTTGCTTGCCCGTCATCCTGCGCCAGATCGAGCTGGTCGATCCCGATATCCTCGTGTGCCTCGGCAAGCCGTCGATGCAGACGCTGCTCGCCAGCAATGAACCCATTTCTAAAGCGAGAGGGCGCTGGTTCACCTTCGACACTGGCAAACGCGAAATCCGCGCCATGCCGACCTTTCATCCGGCCTTTCTGCTGCGCAGCCCGTTGCAGAAGCGCTTCGCCTGGCGCGATTTCCTGGCGATCAAGAAGGCGCTCAGCGTGTGACCGCTCACCCCGTCACCGCAAACTTGATGGCGAACAGCACCGCCAGCACGATCACCGCTGGCGAAGCCTCCTTGATCTTGCCGCCGATCAGCTTGGCCAACGTGTAGGTGATGAAGCCAAGCCCGATCCCGGTGGCTATCGAATAGGTCAGCGGCATGGTGATCGCCGTCACCACGGCCGGGGCATATTCGGTGATGTCGTCCCAGTCGATCTCGGACAAGCCGCGCGCCATCACGCAGGCGACGTAGAGCAGCGCGGCGGCCGAGGCATAGGCCGGCACCATGCCGGCGAGCGGCGCAAATAGCAGCGCCAGCAGGAAGAACACGCCGACGAAGGCCGCTGTTAAGCCCGTGCGCCCGCCAGCGGCGACGCCGGCCGCGCTTTCGATATAACTTGTTGTTGTCGAAGTGCCGATCACGGCGCCGAACATGGCGGCGAAACTGTCGGCGATCAGCGCCTGCTTCATGCGCGCGAGCTTGCCGTCCTTCATCAGCCCGGTGCGGTGGGTGACGCCGATCAGCGTGCCCGCATTGTCGAACACGTCCACGAACAGGATCGAGAACACCACGATCGCGAAGGTCCACTCGAACAGGCGCGAGAAATCGAGCTGCAGCAAGGTCGGCGCCAGCGACGGCGGCAGCGACATGATGCCGCCGTATTGGGCGAGACCGAGCGGCAGGCCGATGACGGTGACGGCGAGGATGCCGATCAAGGTGCCGCCCAGGATGCGGCGGTAGTTTAAGCCCGCGATCAGCACGAAGCCGAGCAACATCAGGATCGCCACCGGATCCTTCAAGTCGCCGAGCGTGACCAGCGTCGCCGGCTGCGCCACCACCACCTTCGCCTCTTCCAGCGCGATGATGCCGAGGAATAGGCCGACGCCGGCCGAGGTTGCGAGCTTCAGGTTGTGCGGGATCGAATCGATCACGTATTGGCGGACGCGGGTAACCGAGATCAGGAAGAATATCACGCCAGAGCAGAACACCGCCGCCAGCGCCTGCTGCCAGGTATATTTGTAGGTCAGCACCACGGTGAAGGCGAAGAAGGCGTTAATGCCCATGCCGGGCGCGAGCGCGATCGGATATTTGGCGTAGAACGCCATTACGAAGGTAGAGACCGCCGCCGCGACGCAGGTGGCGACGAACACCGCGCCCTGGTCCATGCCGGCCTTGCCGAGGATCACCGGGTTGACGAACACGATGTAGACCATGGTCAGGAACGTGGTCACGCCGGCGATGAATTCGGTGCGGATGTCGGTGCCGTGCTCCTTGAGGCTGAAATAGCCCTCCAGCATGGGTACGATCTGCGGCTGGTAGCCGCTTGGCGCCGCCGCTGCTTTCACGCTCTGCCGCTTGACCCGCTTGGCTCGCTTGACCATTGAACCCCCCTCGGCTGCCCGGGCGGCAACCCTATCGTGACTTGCCGCAGGGCGTCAGGCGGACTGTGGATGATGTGGATACCCGCGACCGCCCCGATCCGCATCGATTTGGCGCAGGGATTGGAACACGACCCGCTCGCCAAGACTTCATGATTGGAACTATGATCGCCCCGGGCGGCGCCCGATCGGAGTTCGCGATGGATCTTGATCCTGTCCTGCTTGCCCGATTGCAATTCGCTTTCACCGTCACGTTCCACATTATTTTCCCGAGCTTTACGATCGGGCTGTCGGCCTACATCGCCACGCTCGGCGCGCTTTGGGTGCGCAGCGGTGAGGAGCGCTATCACGAGCTGATGCGATTCTGGACCCGCATCTTTGCGGTCTCCTTCGCCATGGGCGTGGTCTCCGGCCTGGTGCTGTCCTACCAGTTCGGTACCAATTGGAGCCGCTTCTCACTGGTGGTCGGCAATGTAGTCGGGCCGCTGATCGGCTACGAAGTGCTAACCGCCTTTTTCCTGGAAGCCACCTTCCTCGGCGTGCTGCTGTTCGGCTTCAACAAGGTGCCGCCCTGGCTTTACGTGCTGTCGGCAGCGATCGTCGCTATCGGCACCGCCATGTCGGCGTTCTGGATCCTGTCGGCCAACAGCTGGATGCAGTCGCCCGCCGGCTACGAGCTCAAGGACGGCATCGCTTATCCGATCGACTGGCTTGCGGTGATTTTCAATCCGACCTTCCCCTATCGCTTCGCACACATGCTCAACGCCGCCTACCTCACCACCGGCTTCGTGGTGCTGGCGGTGGGTGCTCGCTATTTGCTCGCCGGCCGTCATATCGAGGCTGGCCGCACCATGCTGCGCATGGCGATTGGCCTGACGGCGGTGCTGGCACCGTTGCAGCTGGTAATCGGCGATCAGCACGGCCTCGACACCCTCAAGTATCAGCCGATCAAGATCGCGGCGATGGAGGCGCACTGGGACGGAACCAAGCCCGGCGCCTTCCACATCTTTGCCTGGCCGGACGAAAAGACGGAAACCAACCGCTACGCGCTGTCGATCCCCAATGCTTCCTCGCTTGTCCTCACCCACCGGCTACATGGTCTCTTCACGGGCTTGAAAAGCGTGCCGCCCTCCGACCGGCCGCCGGTGGCGATTGTGTTCTTCGCGTTCCGCATCATGCTGGCGCTCGGCTTCTTCATGATCGGAGCGGCGCTGTTCGGCGCCTTTCTGTGGTGGCGCGGCTCCCTGTTCGAGACGCGCTGGTATCTGCAGATCATGGCGCATACCTGGTGGGTTGGCTTCGTGGCGGTAATGGCGGGCTGGATCACCACCGAGAGCGGACGCCAGCCGTGGATCGTGGAAAAGATACTGCGCACCGCCGACGCAAGCTCGCCGGTGATCGGCGCCAGCATCGCTGTGACTTTGGTGCTGTTCGTTCTCGCCTACGGCGTCGTATTCTCGTTCGGCATCTACTACATCAACCGCCTGATCGACCGCGGACCGGAAGGTCCATCCGAGACGCCCCGACATCTGGCCGGCGCTCCGATCTCCGCCGCTCACGGCGGCGGCGGACTGTTGCAGCGCCGGTAACGCGTTCGAAAGGATCGCATCATGGAATGGTATCTTCCCGTGATCTGGGCCAGCCTGATCGGTACCGCCGTCGCCATGTACGTCATCCTCGATGGCTTTGATCTCGGCGTCGGCATCCTGTTCCCGTTCGCGTGCAGCGAAAGCGAGCGCGACCAGATGATGGCGTCGGTGGCGCCGTTCTGGGACGGCAACGAGACCTGGCTGGTCCTCGGCGGCGGCGGATTGTTCGTGGCGTTCCCACTCGCCTATTCCGTGATCATGCCGGCGCTCTACTTGCCGGTCATCGTGATGCTGCTGGCGTTGGTGTTCCGCGGCGTGGCGTTCGAATTCCGCACCGTGTCGCGCAGCAAGACCTGGCTCAATTTTGCTTTTTCGATCGGCTCGGGGCTCGCCGCCTTCGCGCAGGGCGTCATCCTCGGCGGCCTGATCCAGGGCATCAAAGTGGCCGACGACGCCTACGCCGGCGGCGCGCTCGATTGGGCAACGCCGTTCGCGTTTCTCTCCGGCTTGGCGATGATCTTCGGCTATGGCTTGCTCGGCGCCACCTGGCTGACGCTGAAGACCGAAGGACCGGTGGCCGAGCGCGCTCGCGGCCAGGCCAAAGTGCTGCTGCTGGCGGTGCTCGCCTTCATGGGCGCGGTCAGCCTGTGGACGCCGCTGACCGAACCACGCATCGCGGCGCGCTGGTTCTCGCTGCCGAATTTCTACTTCCTGTGGCCGGTGCCGGCGGTAACCGCGCTCGTCGCCTTCGCCTGCTGGCGCTGGATTGGTGAGCGGCGCGAGGCGCCGCCGTTTCTGGCGGCGATCGCGTTATTCCTGTTGGGCTATCTTGGGCTGGTGATTTCCAACTTCCCCTATCTGGTGCCACCCAACCTGACCATCTGGGACACCGCGGCGACACCGGCGAGCCAGATCTTCATGCTGCTCGGCACGCTGGTGCTGTTGCCGATGATCCTCGGCTATGTCGCCTTCGTGTACTGGCTGTTCCGCGGCAAGGTGCGCGAGGGCGAGAGCTATCACTAGGTCGTAAACGGCCTCTTCTCCGGCATTGAGCGAATTGGTATGTATGGATGCGGTCTTCGGCCGCGCGTTCAAAGGGAGGCGATACCATGAAAAACAAATTTGTATGGACAATGCTGATCGCATTGTCGTTTTCGTCAGCGGCGTCAGCCGCAGACAAGATTAACATCGCCTGGGGCGGCTCGAACCCCGGCGGCGTGATGTACTACATGGTGGGCGCTGCCGGCACCATCATTTCCGAGAAGCTGCCGCAGTACAACATCACCCAGGTCACCACCGGCGGCTCCACCGAGAACGCCAAGCGCCTGATCAAGGGCGAGCTCGACATGGGCATCGTCTATGGCGCCCATGTCTACATGGCGCAGAAGCCGGAAGGTCCGTTCAAGGACGGCGCCAAGGGCACCATGCTGCGCGGCGTGGCCAAGGCCTACAAGGGCCCGACCTATTTCGTGACGCTGCCGACCACCGGCATCAAGAAGCTCGCCGACCTCAAGGGCAAGACCGTCGCCATGGGCCCGCCCGGCTCTGGCACGGTGTTCAATTGCAACAACATGCTGACCGCCGTCGGCATGATCGGCGACATCAAGGCGCGCTACATGACTTTCGCCGATGCCGGCCGTGCGCTCGGCAACGGGCAGATCGATGCGCTTTGCCAGTCGTCGGCGCCGGCCGCGGCGGTCAAGGAGATCGCCGAGACCAAGGGCGCGGTCGTGCTGCCTTATTCCGACAGCGAAATGAAGATGGTGACGAGCAAGTTCCCCTTCTACGTCCCCGACACCATGCCGGCAACGACGTATAAGGGCGTCCCCGCGACCAAGTTGCCATTCCTGACCGTCTATTGGGTTGCGCATGAGCGCGTGCCCGCCAAGGCCGTGCAGGACATTCTTGAACTTGTCTATCAGCCCGCCATCAAGAAGCGGCTCGCGGCCGGTCACAAGGCCTGGGGCCAAATGGAACCCGACACCCACAATTTCAATCAGCTCGGCGTTCCCATGCATCCGGGTGCCGTCGCCTACTACAAGTCCAAAGGGCTCTATAAGGAATAAGCCGAGCGTCTCGCGCAGACGGGCCGCCCGCTAGTTCGGGCGGCCCGATTTTCTTGCCCAATTGGATGGAGCCGCGCGCCGCCATGGCCGCACAGCAAGCCGTGCCGCAAAGCGAGAGCTGGATCAAGCCGATCAAGGGGCGCGAGCGAACCCTCTCCGGTCCAGTCGCGCTCTTCTATATGGCGACCGCCATCTTCTTCAGCTTCTGGTACCTCTACACGTCCGGCTTCGGTCTGGTGTCGACGGAATCCAACCGCGGCTTCTATTTGATGCTGACGTCGGTGCTGGTGTTTCTGCTGTTCCCCGCGCTGCCGACGTCGCCCAAGACCCGGCCCAGCCTGTTCGACGCCCTCTGGGTCATCGCCGCCGTCGTTTCGGTCGGCTACTGGATCAATCAATACGTCGACTACGCCGTCAACCGGGTCAGTGATCCCAATCAGTGGGATTTCGTCATGGGCATCGTCGGCATTGTCGTGATGCTGGAGACCAGCCGCCGCGTGCTCGGCATCACCGTGGTGCTTATCGCCATCGTGTTTCTCGCCCAGCTCTATTTCGGCAAATATCTCCCGGGCAAGCTCGCCCATTCCGGCCTCGACGTCACGCGCATCATCGAATTCACCTTCTCGACCCAGGAAGCCATGTTCGGCGTCGTCGCCGCGACGTTTGCCACCTTCGTCTTCCCATTCATGATCTTCGGCGCCTTTCTGGAGGGGAGCGGCGCCGGCCAGTTCTTCATGGAGCTCGGCACCTCGCTCACCGGCAAATGGCGCGGGGGTCCCGCCAAGATCGCGGTCGTTACCTCGGCGCTGTTCGGGTCGATTTCCGGTTCCTCCGTCGCCAACGTCGTCTCCACCGGCAGCTTCACCATTCCGCTGATGAAGCGTATCGGTTTTAAGCCGCATCATGCCGGCGCCATCGAGGCCATCTCCTCGACCGGCGGTCAATTCATGCCGCCGATCATGGGCGCCGGCGTGTTCATCCTGGCGACACTGACCGAGACCGAGTACCTGAAGATCGCGGCGATGAACGTGATCCCGGCGTTCCTCTATTTCTTCTTCCTGCTCTACATGGTCGACCTCGAGGCGATGAAGAGCGGCCTCAAGGGACTCGACGAGAAGGAAATCCCGCGCGTTTCCGCCGTACTCATGCGCGGCTGGCACTATCTCATTCCACTCATCGTGGTGCTCGGCCTGCTGTTCATGGGCTATTCGCCCGACTTCGGCGCCTTCTGGGGCACGGTTTCCGCCTTCGTGTTGTCTTACCGGCGCAAGGACATGCGCATGGGCCCGCGCAAGGTGATCGACGCGCTGATCACCGGCGCGCACAACAACACCTCGGCGGGCTCGGCCATCGGCACGCTCGGCATCATCATCGGCGGCATCGTGCTGTCCGGGCTCGGGCTCAAATTCTCCGCCGTGCTGATCGAGTTCGCCGGCGGCAACCTGTTTTTCACCGTCGCGCTGGTGACCCTCATCTCCATCATCATCGGCATGGGCTCGAGCACCACCGGCTCCTACATCATTCTGGCCGTGGTGGCAGCGCCTGCGCTGATCCAGCTCGGCGTGCCGGAAATCCCCGCGCATCTGGTGGTCTTCTATGCCGCGTGCCTTTCCAACATCACGCCGCCGGTGTGCGTGTCGGCCTATGCAGCCGCGGCCATCGCCGGTTCGGACCCGATGAAGACCGGCTTTGCCGCGCTCAAGTTCGGCGCCACGCTGGTGCTGATCCCGTTCAGCTTCGTCTATGCGCCGGAACTGCTGCTCTACGGCTCGACCTATGACATCGTGACCGGCGCGCTCGGCTACCTGTTGGGCTATCTGGCGCTGGCCATGATGGTGCAGAATGCCGAGCCGGTGCACGGGCGCATTGCGCTCTGGCAGCGCGGCGTGTTCGGGGTGGCCGCGTTCTGCCTGTTGTTCCCCACCTCGATCTGGATCGATCTGATCGGCGCCGGCCTGCTGACGGCCGGCTGGGTGCCATCGATCATGGGCCCGCTCCGGCGCTTTAGTTGAGGGCGGACATTCCTGGTCCGCTCAGGTAAGGATACGGCGTTCCACGTCGGCATTCGGCAGCCGATTTATATGGCCACGACCTAAGGCGTTTGCGGCCGCACCACCGCCCAACCCAGGCGGATGAGCGGCAGGAAGCCCTGCACCGCGCGTGCGAACGAGCGCGGCACTTCTGCCACCAGGTCGGGAAACTGCGCCTTCAGCGTGGCCGGCGGCGTGGTGGATTTTTCAGCGGCAGGCCAAACCAGTATGCCGCCATGCACATGGATATCGGCGACGCTCGCCCACGGGCTGCGCTGCGGCGCCCAATCGAAATAGACATGCGGCCGGCTTGATGCACCGAGCGCCACCAGCGGCGCGATGCGTGCATCCCCGGTGACGTATTCAAGCGGCTTGCCGGTGCGGCGCTGGAAATTGCCGGCGAAGAAGCGCCCTTCCCTATTCGCCGGCTGCGCGACCTGGAGATCGGTGCCCGCGATCCACGGCAGCACTGCCAGGCCGATCACGACCATGAGCGGCGGCACCACCAGCAGTCCCAGCCACGCCGACGACACCAGCCGCTCGCGATAAAGCAGCACCTGGTCGCCGGCCAGCACCACCACGGCGAGGCCGGAAAGCACGACCAGCGGCGCGATATGCCCGAACGGCCCGAGCCGCCCGCTGGCGAACACAATGGCGATGGCAATCGCTGCCGGCGCCAGCGCGAACACATAAACGAAGCGGCGCGCCAGCCGCTCGGTCGGATTACGGTCGATCTCAGGCGCGCGCTCGCGTGGGCGGCGCGGCCAGCCGCTGCCCAAAGCGACCAGCAAGATCAGACCGAGATGGCTGATAAGCAGCGCCAACAACAGCCACAGCGCGGGCGGCAGGCTGCCGGCCCTGGCGGCGGTGTCGTCAAAGCCGCCAAGGACGATATCACGCCCGCTCCAGAGCCAGGCCAGGTGCGGGAAGACAACGATGATAAGCGGCAGCACCGCCACCCACGGTTCAGGATGGAACATCGCCTCGCGTCCGCGTGCGCTGGCAGCGGTAAACAGGATCATCAATACGATGAGGATGAGGCCGGCATAGCTCGCCAGCAACAATAGGCCGAGATCGAGCGCCAGCAGGAACCAGAAGCCGCGGCGGCCCTCGCCCAACGCGCGCCAGTAATGCAACAGCGCCAGCGCCCACAATGGGGCCGCCATGACCGCCGGGCCAAAACCGGGGCTGGGCACCGCAAAGGCGGCAACCCCCACCATCAGCAGCACGGCCAGCACCGCGTGGCGGGTACCGACGATCGATCGCCCGAGCGTGAACACCGCCCAATAGGTGACGACGATGCAGGCTTGCGCCAGCGCGTAGAGCCCGAAGGCGCCGGCAATGCGGAATGCGACCTCGCCCAGCCAGAACGCCAGCGGAGGACCCAAATAGCTGCCGAGCACAAATTCGTGGCCGATGGCCAGCAGTAGCGGCACCTCGCCGGGCGGTGCGCTGTAGAACAGCGACGGCACCATGGTCCACAGGAACGCCTGCGTCAGCGCCGCGGTCCAGAACACCACCGCCGGGCGCCCGCGCAGGAATTCGATGATCAGGGAGACGTAATGCATTGGCCCGGGCGGGGTGAACTCGGCGGAAAACAGATTTTAGTCGCGCATGATCCTATCCGAAAACCGGTACCCACTTTTCGGGATCATGCGCGCGCAGCAATAAAGAAGGCGGGCTAAAGAGGCAACAAGTCGGCCTTGATCTCGTCGGAGGCACTGCCGCCCAGCGCCGCGAGCTTTTCCGCCACCGGGGCAAACGACTTGCGGTGGTGGATCGAGGGCCCAAGCCGGGCCAGCGCCTCGAAATGCTCAGGGACACTGTAGCCCATATGGCGCTCGAAGCCGTAGCCGGGATGGGTAAGGCCGAGCCGCGTCATCAGCCGGTCGCGCGTCACCTTGGCGACGATGGAAGCGGCCGCGATCGATGAAACCAGCGCGTCGCCGGAGACCACGGCGGTGCAGTCGCAGCCGCAGTCGATGCGGTTGTTGCCGTCGACGAACACCAGCTTCGGCCGCACCGGCAGCGCCCTGACCGCGCGCGTCAGCGCCCACAGCGAGGCGTGCAGGATGTTGTCGCGGTCGATGCGCGCGATCGAGCCGAAGGCCACCGCCACCTGCGCGGTCGCGCAGATTTTCTCGTACAGCTTTTCGCGCGTTTCGGCATCGAGCTTCTTGGAGTCGTTGAGGCCGCGCGGGATGCGCTCGGGGTCGAGAATGACCGCCGCCGCCACCACCGGGCCCGCCAGCGGTCCCCGGCCCGCCTCGTCGCAGCCGGCGACCGGAACGATGCCCATGTTGAGGGCGCGGCGCTCGCGCCGGAAAGTCGGGCGCAAGATCGGCTCATTGAGCGGCAGACGCTGGGCGGGTTTCGGTTTGGGCTTGCGGGCCATGATGGCCGAACAGTGCGCGGCGAACCGATGAAGTCAATTGCCAATTCAGGACCGGCAAAATGCGGTGGATAGCGCTAATCTGGCAGCGTCAGCCGGCCATCATCGCTTAGCGGAAAGCCGGGATTGTGCGCGACTTCCCAGAGATGGCCGTCGGGATCGGCAAAATAGCCGGCATAGCCGCTCCAGAACGTTTTCTGCGCCGGTTTCGGCACCGCCGCGCCGGCGCGGCGGGCGCGTTCGATCGCAGCATCGACTTCGGCCTCGGAGCGGCAATTCCAGGCCAGCGCCACGCCGCGAAACGCAGGAGCCTCAGCCGCGGCCGCATTCGAATCTTTTGCAAGCTCACCCGCCGGCCACACCGCGAAACTCATGGCGCCGGCATGGAAGAAGCCGACGCCGTCAGCTTTCATTGCTTTGCGGCGGAAGCCGAGCGCTTCATAAAACGCGATACTGCGCTTGAGATCGGATACGCCGAGCGTCACCAGCGACAGGATCGCTTCCGGCACACTCATTGATCGAACAGGCTAAGTTGCGCCGCATTCGGCTTGGGACGGCGGAAATGCTCGGTGGTGAGCGAGAACTTGCATTCATTCAAGCCCAACTTCTCGCAGGCCATCTCAAAGCGCCGGCCGATCATCCAGGCATAGGGACCTGACCCTTTCTGCCGGCTGAACCATTTCGCGTCGTAGTCCTTGCCGCCGCGCATGTCGCGGATCAGCTTGAAGACGTGTTCTTCACGATGCGGATAATTGGCTTTCAGCCATTCGCGGAACAGGTCGCGCACCTCCAGCGGCAACCGCAGCAGCACGTAGCCGGCTTCCTTGACGCCGGCGGCATGGGCGGCGTCGAGAATGCGCTCGATTTCAATGTCGTTGAGCGCCGGGATGACCGGCGCCACCATCACCGTGGTCGGCACGCCGGCCGCGCTCAAGTGGCGCAACGTCTCCAGCCGCCGCATCGGCGTGGCAGCGCGCGGCTCCATCTTGCGCGCCAGCTCGGCATCCATCGTGGTAACCGACAGCGCTACCTTGGCCAGGCCGCGCCCGGCCATGCGCGCGAGAATGTCGAGGTCGCGCAACACCAGCGCCGACTTGGTGACGATGCCGACCGGATGGCCGGCGCGGTCGAGCACTTCCAGGATGCGGCGCATCACTTGGTATTTGCGCTCGACCGGCTGGTACGGGTCGGTATTGGTGCCGATCGCGATGACCCTTGGCTGATAGCTCGCCGCGGATAATTCACGTTCGAGGAGGTCGGCTGCCTCCGGCTTGACGAAAAGCCTGGATTCGAAGTCGAGACCCGGGGACAGGCCGAGATAGGCGTGAGTCGGGCGCGCGTAGCAATAGACGCAGCCGTGCTCGCAGCCGCGATAGGGATTGATCGAGCGGTCGAAGCCGATATCGGGGCTATCGTTGCGGGTGATGATCTTGCGCGTTGAATCCACCGTCACCTGCGTCTTGAACGGCGCCAGATCGTCGAGTGAGCGCCAGCCGTCGTCGAAGGCGATGCGCGCCAGCGGCTCGTAGCGGCCGGCGCCGTTGCTCTGCGCCCCGCGCCCGCGCCGGCGCTCATGGTCGATCACCAGGCCGAGCAGACCGGTGGCGTCGTCGACATAGCCGCCCGCCGGCGCGGAGGGCCGCTCCTGCGCGCGGTCAGCAAAAGTGGGTACCGGTTTTGCGTCCGACCGCGCACCGCTTAAAGCAGGCGCGCCGTCCGGGCGGCTGACCGGTTCCCACTCAGCCTGACGGCGCGCCGCCGATGGACGTCTCCGGGCTGTGGTCGATCGAGTCATGGCGGCACCCTAGCGATCGGATGTGAACATAACAAGAACGATTTTCAGCTTTTCCGGCCGTTTTGGCGCCGCGGTCCCAGACAGTTAGTTGCGCAACTAAAATTCACGCTTGTGCGTGTTTTAGTGAACTTCTTGCATTTTTCTTCGCGAAGAGTTTCCCGGAATGAGCCACTGGCAGGCCTCCGAAGGCGCTTATGGGACCATGCCGGACCTTTCCCAACCAAGATTCGGGCACGCCGATAATTTGAGCACTCTTGGCCCCGATCTCGTGGCGCTACCCGCGAATCCCGCATGATACGGTCCAATCCTTCTCTATGGGCGGCGGTTTCATGCTGAGCGCGATCATTGCCACGCACGAATCGGAGCGCGCGCTGGTGCCGACCCTGGCGGCGCTAGTTCCCGGCGCCATTGCCGGCCTCGTCACCGAAGTGGTGGTGGCCGACGGCGGCTCGCGCGACGCCACCGCCGAAGTGGCCGAAGTCGCCGGCTGCCGCTTCATGGCCTCGGCCGAGCCGCTGGGCGCGCGGCTGAAGACCGCGGCGACAAGCACGCGCACGCCCTGGCTGCTGTTCCTGCGCGCCGGCTGCGTGCCGGAGCCGGGCTGGATCCTGGCGGCAGAGCGCTTCATGCAAGGCGCCGATCTGGCCGAGCGCGCCGCCGTGTTCCGCCCGCCGGGCATTGCCGACCTGATGCGACCGGGCCTGGCCGAGTTATTGGCCCTGCTGCGCGTAACCTTCGGCGGCGCGCCCAAGCCGGAGCAGGGCCTGCTGATCGCGCGGGGCCTCTACGATGCGCTCGGCGGCCATGACGGGAACGCTGCGGCCGAGGCCGCGCTGCTGCGCAAGCTCGGTCGCCGGCGCATCGCCATGCTGGCAAGCGGGGCGGCGCCGCCGCAGTGACCTGCCGTCCAACGGGCGGCTAACCGGTTCCCACTTAGCCTGATTGCGTGCGTGCCTTTGGCCGCCGCAGGTGCTCGTCGAGCCGCGGCAATATCTCCACGAAATTGCAGGGCCGGTAGCGGACGTCGAGCTGGTAGGCCAGAATCTCGTCCCAGGCGTCCTTGCAGGCGCCGGGCGAGCCGGGCAGGCAGAAAATGTAGGTGGCGTTGGCAACCCCGGCGGTGGCGCGGGTCTGGATTGCCGAAGTGCCAATCTTCCTCTCGCTGACCAAAAGGAACATGGTCGAGAAGCCGTCCATCTTCTTCTCGAACAGCGGCTCGGCCGCCTCCGGCGTGACGTCGCGGCCGGTGAAACCGGTACCGCCGGTGGTGATGACGACGTCGATGAACTTGTCCTCGATCCAAGCCTTCACCCGCCGGCGGATGGCTTCGACGTCGTCCTTGACGATCGCGCGCTCGGCCAGGATGTGGCCGGCCTCGCGGATGCGCTCGACCAATGTGCCGCCCGACTTGTCATCGGCGAGCTCGCGCGTGTCGGACACGGTCAGCACCGCGATCTTGAGCGGCACGAATTGTCTGGTCTCGTCGATGCCGGGCATGGTTTGTCCTGATAGGCGCCCAGAGTAAGGCGCAATGCGCCCCCGTGCCAAGCCTCCGGCGAATGACTTTACTGCCAGAATGGCTTGCGCGCCTCGCGCTCGGCTTGTTCGCGGCTCAGGTCAAGGTCTTTGAGTTGCCAATCTTCGAGATCCTTCAGCAAGCCGCGCTGTCGAGCCTTTTCGAGTTCCAGCCCGATTTGCTGTCGTCGTGACTTGTCGAGCATCGCGCCAAGCCAGACCACAACACGCGAAAGCCAATACGCTTGCTCGGCCGAGCTAAGTTTCCGCGGGAAATTTGTCGGATTGCAGGTGTTGCTGCCGCAAGACATGTCTCACCTCCATTGCGGAGCGAGACAACGCTTGACTGCTGGGCAGCTGACCGGGCGGCTGTCGATGGCCCGGAACGTTTAATCCTATAGCGCAGCGCCCGGCGATATTCAATTTGGCGGCCTATTGGCGCCGCCGGCAGTCTAAATTCGGTACGGCGCGGTACCGCTAACTCCCGGCCAAATAGGCAGAATTTGCCCAGTAACCGGGCCTCTCCATAAACCGTTTTTTCACCTTGGACGATCATGATGCCGGCCTGTCGGTTGTAGGTCCCGCGTCGCCGACCGCGTCACGTGAGTTAAGAGTTCTTAAGTCATGGTTGTGTCGCGTCGCGGGGCGCCCTCACGGGCGCCCCGTGGAGTTTCAGACTCCGCCCCACAGCATCGCATCCTGGTCGGCGACTGCGCCGCCGCGATGGCGAAGCTTCCGGCGGATTCCGTCGACCTGGTGTTCGCCGACCCGCCCTACAATCTCCAGCTCGCCAGCGACCTCAAGCGCCCAGACGATTCACGCGTCGACGCCGTCGACGACGACTGGGACAAGTTCGCGAGCTTTGCGGTCTATGACGAGTTCACCAAGGCATGGCTCAAGGCCTGCCGCCGGGTGATGAAGCCGGCCGCCACCATCTGGGTGATCGGCTCCTACCACAACATTTTCCGCGTCGGCGCCATCATGCAGGATCTCGGCTTCTGGATCCTCAACGACGTGATCTGGCGCAAGTCGAACCCGATGCCGAATTTCCGCGGCCGTCGTTTCACCAACGCGCATGAGACGCTGATCTGGGCAGCGCGCGAGCCGCAAGCCAAGGGCTACACCTTCAATTACGAGACCCTCAAAGCCGGCAACGAGGACATCCAGGTGCGCTCCGACTGGACTTTGCCGCTCTGTACCGGCGAGGAGCGCCTGAAGGGCCGCGACGGCAAGAAGCTGCATCCGACCCAGAAGCCGGAAGCGCTGCTCGCCCGCGTGCTGCTGTCGTCGTCGCGCGTCGACGACCTGGTGCTCGACCCGTTCTGCGGCACCGGCACCACCGGCGCCGTCGCCAAGAAGCTCGGCCGTAGATTCGTCGGCTGCGAGCGCGACGCCTCCTACGCCAAGGCGGCCGAGAAACGCATCGCAGCCACCAACCCGTTGGAGGCGCCGGCGCTGGCGCCGTTCGTCACCGCGCGCGAAGCCCCGCGCGTGCCGTTCGCGGCGCTGATCGAGCGCGGGCTGCTGAACCCCGGCGTCAAGCTGGTCGACGCCAAGAAGCGCCACATTGCGCTTGTCCGCGCCGATGGCGCCATCAGCATCGACGGCCAGGTCGGCTCGATCCACCGCATCGGCGCGCTGGCGCAAGGGCTGGAAGCTTGCAACGGCTGGACCTTCTGGCACGTGGAGACGCCGAAGGGCCTCACGCTGATCGACGAATTCCGCGCGCAGCTGCGCGCCGAGATGGCGGAAGCGGCGGAGTAGCTCAATCGATCAAAAAGTATTTGCCCGCACCGCCGGACGGCGATGAGGGCATTTTCGTTTGAATGCACTTACAGCGGCTTGATCGCTACCTTGCGGAATTTGATCACCCCGGCGCCGTGTTGCAGGGCGAATGGTCCTTCTTGGTACATGCCATTGTGCAGCTTGGCGGTCTCCTTGCCGTTGAGCACGGCGGTGAGATCTCGCCCCTTGATGGTGATCTCATAGGTGTTCCATTTGCCGCCGGCCTTGGGCATCGGGCTCACCTCGACATAGCGGGTGATGGCGCCGGTGCCGTAGCTCGGATCCTTGCGCTGATCGAAGATGTTGACCTCGTAGCAGGTCCGGTCGCCGACCTTCTTGGGATCGAGGCAGCGCAGGAAAATGCCGCTGTTGGCGTCGTCGTTCGACCAGAATTCGACGTGCAGCATGAAGTCCTTGTACGATTTTTTGCTGACCAGATAGGCGTTCTCCTTGCTGGTCTTCTTGTCGGCGACGACGGAGCCGTCCGCCATGTGCCAGTTGGTCTCGCCGGTCTTGTCCCAATCGCCCATATTCTTGCTGTCGAGCAGCACGATCCAGCCCTCGCCCGATTGGCCATAGGCCTGGGGCGCAAACTGAACGGCCGCGTAACTGACGATGATCAGCCCTGCGGCCAAGGCCAATACGCGTGTCCACGCGTTTCGCATGACGACTTCCTCCCTGAACGCCGCATGCGGCGTTCGCTTTGTTGTTATGGTGACAATGGGTCGCTGTCGGATAACGTCGGCATACCCCAACTTATTCCCGGTCGCTCCCCCGACCCGCGGGCCTTGTCGAATCCGGTTGGCGTGACGCAAGCGCGGGCCAAGGGGCAGTATACTGGAAACCTTGGCTTTGGGTCCGGCAATCCTCCAAGTGGGCCCGGTGGACGGAACCTCATAAATCCCCGCACCCAGCTACGCGCCGAGATGGCGCAAGCGGCCGAATAGACTCGCGTTCAATCCAAGTAGGTTCGAAGGGTGCGTCCTCATGAAACACGCCGGGCGGGACGTCCGCTTTACCCCGGCGGTCTCAACCGATCGACGCAACACTTGCGTAGCGCCTACCAAACGCTCGCTAAATCGCTTTCAAGATCCCTAGCCGCCAGCGATACCAAAGCTCCGTTTTCTCGGCCGTAGTGAGCCCCCGACGACATCATTATTCGCCTTTCAGCACACATTCCATCTCTTCCGGCCCAAGACAAAGTGTTGCGTCGACCGGTTGAGACCATCGCAAAAGCAGACATACCCATTAGGCGTACGCCGCTGGCTCGGTCGGAAACACACCTGAACGTGGCAAGGTGATTTTGATCTCGGTAAACTCGCCAGGCTGCGTGTCGACCTCAATAGACCCGCCATGTTCCTTGACGATGATGTCGTGGCTGATAGACAGGCCAAGCCCCGTCCCCTCGCCCGCAGGCTTGGTCGTATAGAACGGATTGAACATCTTTTCCTTCACCTCGGGCGGGATACCGGTGCCGTTGTCGCGGATCGTGATTTCCACGCTGTCGCCCAGGTTCTTGGTGCTGGCCGCAAGGGTTGGCTCATAGTCGGCCCCATCCGCCTGGGCTTTACGCCTGGTAGCGGCATAGAATCCGTTTGAGATCAGGTTGAGCAGCACCCGGGTAATGTCCTGCGGGAAGACATCAACTTCGCCAGCGGACGGATCAAGAGACCTCTCCAGGGTGATATTGAAGCCCTGCTTCTCGGCTCGCGCGCCATGGTAGGCGAGATTGAGGCTCTCCTCGACGAGGGCATTAATATCGACAGGCCGGTGCTCACCTGAGCTTTCTCGCGAGTGCAGCAGCATGTTCTTGACGATGGCATCCGCGCGCTTGCCATGCTGCATCACCTTGTCGAGATTGCCCCGCAACGTGCTCGTCAGTTCGTTGATTTCCGCGCGGGCTTTATCGTCGATCGATATCCTGCTTACGACATCTTGTAGTTCCTCCATCATTTCCGCCGAAATGCCCGAGAAATTATTGACGAAATTGAGTGGGTTCTTGATCTCGTGGGCGATACCAGCGGTGAGCTGACCGAGTGAGGCCAGTTTCTGGGTCTGCACAAGGCGGTCCTGCGTGGTCCGCAGGTCCTCCAGCGACTTTGCCAATTCGCGCGTGTGCGCCTCTACACTTTCGAACAAGCGCACGTTCTCAATCGCAATTGCTGCTTGGTCTGCGAAAGTTGCGGCCAACTCAAGCTGCTTCTCAGTGAAAGGCCGCACATCCGATCGCGTCAAGGACAGGACGCCTATTGGAACCCCCTCGCGCAGCAATGGAACACCGAGGGCCGTCCGGAAATCCCCCAATCTCTGCGCCTCAACCAGAGTGTATTCGGGGTCCGCTTTTACGTCCGCAATACGAACAACTCGGCCTTCCAGCAGCGCACGCCCGGAAACCGAGCCGCGTTCAGCCTCAATAGGAATATCTTTCACATAATCCATGAAATCGCGAGAGAAACCGTAGGCTTCCGCACGGTAGAAGGCTCCGTTTTTTTTGCGGGTAATGACGCCCTTGTCGGCGTCGCATAGCTGGGCGGCCGATTCAACGAGGGTTTGCAGCACCGGCCGCAGGTCAAAAGTGGAGCGGCTGATGATCTTTAGAACGTCGGCGGTGGCGGTCTGCTGCTGCAACGATTCGCGCAGCTCCTTGAGCAGCCGCGTGTTCTCGATGGCGATGACGGCCTGCGCGGCGAAGTTCGTCACCAGCTCGATCTGCTTGTCGGTGAAAGGCCGAACCTCCTGACGATACAAGGCAATCACGCCGACAAGCTCGCCATCCTTGAGTAACGGCACCCCTATATAAGTCCGCGCGCCCGCAACTTCGACAAGGTTTACGATGCGGGCGTCTTTCGCGACGTAGGTAGGATCGGTCCGCAGATCGGAAATATGGATGATTTGCTTGGTGTCGCGGATGCGGTCGAGCGGCACCCCCGGATGTTCGCGCAGGTCGATGGCAGGATTGCGCTGCCAATAGTCAACGTAGCTTTGCTCGCCGCGAATCGCGACAGCGGTCAGCACAGGTCCATCGCACATGAAGAAGTTGCCGAACTGCGCTTCACAGATGCGGGTTGCGTTCGCCAGCATGGCGTCGAAGACCGGCGCAAGCTCGCCGGGCGAACTTGAGATGACCTTCAAGACCTCCGACGTCGCGGTCTGCTGCTCCAGCGACTCGGAAAGATCGTCGCTGCGCTGGCGCAGTTCGTTGAGTAGCCGCGTGTTTTCGATGGCAATGACGGCTTGCGCGGCGAAGTTTTGCACCAGCTCGATCTGCTTCTCGGTGAACGGCCGCACCTCCTGGCGATAAATGTTGATCGTGCCGATTAGGTCCTGTTTCTTGAGCATTGGAACGACAAGAAGGGTTCGGACGTCGCCAAGTTCAACAGCGGTGACAGCCAGGGGATCACGTTTGATATATGCGTCGTCTCTCCTTAAATCGGCAACATGAACGACCTGCTTCGTTCTCACTGCGCGGCTCGTCGGCGTTTTCGAGTCGGTACGATGCGGTGCACGCCGGCGTGCCTCAAGGAACGCTTGCGGAATGTTACAATTGGCGGCAATGCGAGCTTCGCCGCCGTCAATGAGGTACATGTTTCCGAAACTGGCCTCGCAGATGCGAGTCGCATTCTCCAGCATAGCCCTGAACACGGAATCCTGATCACCAGGCGAACTCGCAATGACTCGAAGAACCTGCGAGGTCGCAGTCTGCTGTTGAAGGGATTCGCGCAGCTCGTTGAGCAGCCGTGCGTTCTCGATGGCAATGACGGCCTGCTGAGCAAAATTTTCCACCAGCGCGATCTGCTTGTCGGAGAAGGGGCGAACTTCCTGGCGATAGATCACAATGGCGCCGATTACTCTTTCGTCTTTCAGCATCGGAACTCCAATCAGCGTCCGCGCACCAGCGAGCTCGACGGTCGCTTCACGCAGCTCCTGGTCGAGCCTTGGCGCCGCTGCCAAATCGTCTTCCTGATAGTGCTGCTTGGTCCGCAGTAATCGACCAAGGCCACGTTCGGGATTGAGATCGAATACGCGTTTGCTGCGCAGATATTGGACGTAGGCCATAGGTGCGCCATGTGTCGCACCAATGTGCATGCCCTCGTCATCGTGCAGGAAAAGGTTACCGAATTTGGCGCCACAAAGTTGCACCGCGTTTTCCAGCATCGCCCTGAATACCGGCTCTAGTTCGCCGGGCGAGCTAGAGATGACTTTAAGCACCTCCGATGTCGCCGTCTGCTGCTCCAGCGCCTCCGAGAGATCGTCGGTGCGCTGGCGCAGTTCGTTCAGCAGGCGGGTGTTCTCAATGGCGATGACGGCTTGGGCGGCAAAGTTCGTGAGCAGTTCGATTTGCTTGTTGGTGAACGGTCGGACCTCCTGGCGGTAGATCATGGTCGCCCCGATCAGGTCATTATCATTGAGCATCGGAACGCAAAGTACTGTTCGGGCACCGGCGAGACTGGCGAGCAGACCGCCGTAGCCGGATGGCACATCGAAATATTGCGGTTCGTTCAGGATATCAGCGATCTGAGACGGCTGTTTTGTTGCGAGTGCGCGTCCGAGCGCCGTTGCCGGAGCAGGTCGGACCACCGGGTTGCGACGTCGCTCCTCAATATATGGTTGAGGAACATCGTGCATCGCGACCGCGCGGAAGCCGTCGCCCTCGGGCAGGTACAAGACTCCGAACTTGGCCCCACAGACTCGTACTGCGTTCTCCAGCATGACCTCGAACACTGGATTGAGCTCGCCCGGCGAACTTGAAATGACCTTGAGGACTTCCGAGGTCGCGGTCTGCTGCTGCAGGGACTCGCGCAGTTCGTTGAGCAGGCGCGCGTTCTCGATGGCGATGACCGCCTGGTCGGCGAAGGTCTTCAGCAGTTCTTCCTGGACCTGCGGGACTGGTCCGGGCTCAGCCCAGCCGACGACGATTACACCAAGCGGATCGTCCTCGCGCAGCATCGGCACCCCCAACATTCGCCGCCAGCCCATGGTCGAGGGAAATCGTTGGTCGTAATTCGAATCGGTGAGCACGTCCTCCAGCCGAACCACCGATTTTGTAAGTAGGACTCTTCCAGATATCTGGGAAGAGTCAGGCGGCATCGGATATTTCGTGTGGAGCAAATCCACATAATTTGGGCCGACATTGTGGGCGGCAACAAAATGCAACAGCTCGCCATCGAAACGGAAAACGTTTGCAAACAGACTGCCGCAGAGAGAGACCGCTTTTCGCACGATTGTCTCGAACACCGGCTGCACGTTGGTCGGCGAAGCGCGTATCACGCGAAGAATCTCTGCGGTCGCCGTCTGCTGCGCACGCGCCTCGTCGCTTTCGCGGGTAGCTACCGAAGGGCGATGACGTGCGCTCCTTGGTGCATTGCGATGCTTCAACGTCTTAGGACGTTGCGTTTTCGTTGCTTTGCTGCTTGGTTCGCGCCGGCTCATTGGCACTCCTAAGGCTCAGGACAAGCATCGCACCGGCTTAAATTGGGCCCGTTCCACCTTCCGCTTCCTGCGCCAAACCAGCAGACCCACCGCGCCATGCGCAATGATGCAGATCAAAAGGTCAGGGGGTATTGATAGAATTTTACGACGGGAGCATCGCTCCCGCGTTTGTCCGCTAAGTTGCCGGCTCGTGCAGGTAGGCTTTGGGCTGCGCGTTTGTGGAGCCACGCCCTAGACTGCAACCGCTACCGCTTCGGCCAGAAGTTCGAGCGCCCGCCGCGCGAAGGCCCGCATGTTGGCCTGCCGGTCGGTGCTGCCGGTTTTCAGCGTGATCGCGCGCTCGATCGCCGGCCCGACCACCGCGATGCAGCTATGGCCGGCCGCGTCACCATAGCGGTTACCGGTCGGCCCGGTAGCGCCGGTTTCCCCAAGGCCCCAAGTCGACGCGTTGCGCTCGCGCATGCGCCGCGCGATCAGCAACGCGTAGCCTTTCGTCGAGGCCCGCATGCCGGACATATCCGCATCGGTAATGCCGAGCAGCGAGGCGCGCGAGGTGTGCGTATAGACCACGGCGCCGCCAACGAAATAGGCGGAGGCACCGGGCTGCGCCAGCAACGCCGCGGAAATGAGCCCGCCGGTCGAGGATTCCGCCACGGCGAGCGTCTCGCCGCGCGCTTTGAGCACGCCTGCAATTTTTTCTGCCAGCGGCAGCAAGCCGTGCATGATCTCAACCTTTACAAATCGCTGCGGCCGAGTTGGCACAGCACACGGAAGACGCCGACCTCGCCGCCGGGGAATTGCGCGGCAAGACGCGCGCCGGTCTGTTCGGCGGCATCCTGGCGCAGCGTGTCGATCATCAGGCAAGCTTTGATCTTGCGGTCGCCGCCGCGCAATTGCTCCTCCATGGACACCGGCATGCCGGCCGGGTCGAGCGCCATCCAAATTTCCCCGGCGGCGACCGCCGTGCTGGCCAGCATGCCGTCGAGCTGCCCGCGGAGCATGGTCTCGTCCGGCGTCTGGTCGAAGCGCACGGTCACCGCATAGGCGCCGCGGAATCGCCCGCGCCGCAATGTGCGCCAGCACACTGTGCGATTCATGTTGATGAAGACCTCCGACATGATCCGCTTCGTCATTGGTGTCGGATTGTCCAGACGCTCCAGGTAGGGCTTGGAGGTGAGCACAGCCGGCGACTGGGTGAGGTAGAAATTGAAATAGCCGCTCTCCCCCGAGATCGCCTGATGCCGCCGCCCATACAGGAAGCCGGGCACCGCCAGACGCTCGATGAGATGCTCGCCCTGGAACCAGGCCTCAAACTCGGCCTCGTGGCCGGCGCGGCAGTCGTTCCAGATCGCCAGAATGCCGGGGTCGCTCATGGTCTTACACTGCGCATGATCGTTTCCGAAAACCGGTTGCCACTTTTCGGGATCATGCGCTATTTCGCCGCCCGCACCATGATTTCCACGTGGTAGTCGGGAGATGCGAGCTTCGCTTCGACGCAGGCGCGCGCCGGCGTCTGGCCGGGCGCGACCCAGGCGTCCCACACCGCGTTCATCTCGGCGAACTTTGCCATGTCGGTGATCCAGATTTTGGCCGACAGCAATTTCGTCTTGTCGCTGCCGGCCTGCGCCAGATAGCTGTCGATGGTCGAGAGGATTTCGCGGGTCTGCTCGGTCATGCTCTTGCCCTTGTTGGCATGGGCGACGATGCCGGCGAGATAGACCGTGTCGCCGTGGACGACGATCTGGCTCATGCGCGGGCCGATTTCCTTGCGCTCGATGGTCATGGCGTTCCTCTCCTGTGGTCAGCTAATTCTAGCGCGTGCGCCAGCACCTTGCGCATCACGTTCGGCAAGGCTTCGCCGGGCAAGTCGGCGAGCTTGACCCAGCGCTTAGCCTTAAGCGCCGGCGTCGCGCGCGGCACCTTGGCGACGAAAACGACAAGCGCGAGCGGGAAATGCGTGAACACGTGCCGCACCACGCCCGGCAGGCGCCGCCATTTCGCGCCCTTCAAGCGCGGCGCGGCGCGCAACGCGCTGCCTTCCGCGAAATCATGCGACCAGGCGCTGCCCGGCACCTCGGTCATGGACGCCAGCAGTCCCTTGTCCGGCCGCTTTTGCAGCAGCACGCGCCCGTCGGCGCGCAGCGCAACGTAGGCCGCGCCGCGGCGCAGGCGTCCTTCCCGCTTGGGCGCCTTGCGCGGAAACGACTCGGCGTCGCCACGGGCGTGCGCCAAACAAGTCTCGGTCCACGGGCACAGCGCGCAGGCCGGCCGCTTCGGCGAACACAGCGTCGCGCCCAAATCCATCAGCGCCTGCGCGAAATCGCCGGCGCGTCGCGGCGGCAGCAACGACGTAGCCCGCCGCTTGATCTCGTCCTTCGCCGCCGGCAGTTCGTCTTCAACGGCGAACAGCCGCGCCACCACCCGCTCGGCATTGCCGTCCACCGGCACCGCCGCGCCATCGAAGGCGATCGCGACAATCGCCGCCGCGGTGTAATCGCCGATACCGGGCAGCGCGCGCAAGGCTGCCAGATCATCCGGGAAAATCCCGCCGTGCCGCACGACCACGGCGCGTGCGCAAGCATGTAGATTGCGGGCACGGGCGTAATAGCCGAGCCCGGCCCAGGCCCGCAGCACGTCGTCGAGGCTGGCCTGGGCGAGCGTCGCAACCGTCGGCCAGCGCGCAACGAATCGCGCGTAATTGGGCGCGACCGTCTTCACCGTGGTCTGTTGCAGCATGATTTCCGACAGCCAGACCCGGTAGGGATCGGGCCGCTTGCCGCGCCGCGCGCGCCACGGCAGTAGGCGGGCGTGGCAGTCGTACCAGGCCAGCAGCTCGGCCGGGTCGGGCTCGGCTTTCTTTCGCCGGGGCAAGCGGACTGCTACGGTCATGACGCCCGACGATGACACAAGAGACCGGCTCATGAGCAAGCCCGCGCGCAGTTTTCCCCGGCCGCTTTCCGAGTTCACGGGCGCCGCCTTGAGCGACGCCCTCAAGCGCCAAGGTTTCGCCTCCACCGAGATCATCGCGCGCTGGGCCGATATCGTCGGCACGGAAATCGCCGCCCACTCGGAGCCTGCCAAGATCAATTGGCCGCGCCCAGTCGGCGAAGAGCCGGCGGAACCGGCCACGCTCGTTCTGCGCGTCGAAGGCCCGGCGGCGGTCGAGATCCAGCACCTGTCGGCTGTGATCCTGGAGCGGGTCAACCGCTTCTTCGGCTGGCAGGCGATCGGCCGCATCGCGCTGCGCCAGGCGCCGTTGCGCCGGCGCGAGCCATCCGCCCCGCCGCCGCCGCCTGACCCGGCCGAGCAGGCGCGCATCGCAGCCAGCCTGCCCGAAATCGAGGATGACAGCTTGCGCCTGGCGATTGCCCGGCTGGGCGCGGCGGTCAAGCGAAAGTAAGGTCCCGGGCGCCTAGCCAAGACGGCCTGCCATTGCCACAATCCTCGTATCCAGCTAGGCCAACGCCCATTGGGGCGGTGTTTTCAAGCCGAGGAGTTGCAGTTGCCGATCAATCGCCGCGAACTTTGCCAGGGCGCCGCCATGCTGGCGCTTGCCACCGTCCTCGGCGCCGTCGCGCTGCCGCTGTTCCCGGCGCTGGCCGACGACGTGTCGGAAGCCGAGCTGATGAAACCGCAGGCGCTGCCCGACATGGTCCTGGGCAGCGACAAGGCGCCGGTCACCATTGTCGAATATGCCTCGATGACCTGCCCGCACTGCGCGCATTTCGACGAAACCACCTTTCCAGAGCTTAAGAAGCGCTACATCGACACCGGCAAGGTGCGCTACATGCTGCGCGAATTCCCGCTCGACCCGCTGGCGGCCGCGGCCTTCATGCTGGCGCGCTGCGCCAGCGAAAAAGACACGACCAAGTATTACGCCATGGTTGATACCCTGTTCCGCCAGCAGCAACAGTGGGCGGTGGCAAAACCGCTGCCCCCGCTGCTCGCCATCGGCAAGCAGGCCGGCCTAACCGAGGACAAATTCAACGCCTGCCTGGCGAATCAGAAGCTGCTCGACGACATCCAAAAAGTGCGCGAACAGGCCATCGACAAATTCAAAGTGCAGTCGACGCCGACTTTTTTCATCAACGGAACGATGCATGTCGGCGCGCTCACGATCGAGGAAATGGCCAAGGTGATCGACCCCTATCTCAAGGCGGGGTAAGGGTTTTTTGGCTTGGACGGGGGCGCCCTCCTGCCCTATTTTCGCCCTGCGCCTGGCCGAAAGGTCTGGAAAACCGCAGCCACCAGCCGTCAGGCAGTTGCCCAAGCGCGTGCGGCGATTCATTCTCCGTCCGGTGCGGCACCGAACCTATCCGGGCCATGCCCCGGAAGGGACTGACGACTCTCAATGCACAAGGCGGCGGGACAGTTACGCGTTCCTCCTGTTCGCGCATGAATGATTCATGCGCCAAGCAAGGACGCTATGAGGCCTGAACCATGAAGCTCACGCGGCTGCGTCTGATCGGCTTCAAGTCGTTCGTCGAGCCCACCGACTTTCTGATCGAGCCGGGCTTGACCGGCGTGGTCGGGCCGAACGGCTGCGGCAAGTCGAACCTGGTCGAGGCGCTGCGCTGGGTGATGGGCGAATCCTCGTTCAAATCCATGCGCGCGTCCGCGATGGATGAGGTGATCTTTTCCGGCTCCACCGACCGCCCGGCCCGCAACAATGCCGAGGTCGCGGTCGCGGTCGACAATTCCGACCGCTCGGCGCCGGCCGCCTTCAACGACGACGACGCGCTGGAGATCGCGCGGCGCATCGAGCGCGAGGCCGGCTCCACCTACCGCATCAACGGTCGCGAGGTCCGCGCGCGCGACGTCCAGATCCTGTTCGCCGACGCCTCCACCGGCGCGCGCTCACCGGCGCTGGTGCATCAGGGCCGCATCGGCGAGATCATCCAGGCTCGGCCCGAGCAACGCCGCCGCGTGCTGGAGGAAGCCGCCGGCATTTCCGGCCTGCACGCCCGCCGGCACGAGGCCGAGCTGCGGCTGAAAGCGGCGGAAACCAATCTGCTGCGGGTCGAGGACGTGATCGGCCAGCTCGGCGCCCAGATCGACGGCTTGAAGAAGCAGGCGCGGCAGGCGATCCGCTACCGCACGGTGTCGGGCCAGGTACGCAAGGCTGAAGCCACGCTCTATCACTTGCGCTGGACCGCCGCCCACAACGAGGTCGCCGAGGCTGAGCGCGCCAAGGACATTGCGTTGAGCGAGGTCGCCGACCGCACCGCTGCGCAAACGGAAGCCTCCAAGCGCCAAACGCTGGCGCAGGCCGCTCTGCCCGATCTGCGCGAAGCGGAAGCGCGCGCCGGCGCCGCTTTGCATCGGCTCAATGTCGCGTTGCAGGATCTCGACCGCGAGGAAGCCCGCGCCAAGGACCGCGTCGCCGAGCTCGATCTGCGGCTCAAGCAGTTCGCCGCCGACGGCGAGCGCGAGCAGCGGCTTGCCGCCGACGCCGAAGCCGCGATCGAGCGGCTTTCAGCCGAGGAAGACACCATCCGCGCCGAGGCGCACGCCAGCGCCGGTCGCCGCAGCGGCATCGACGCCCGCCTCACGCAAGCCGACGCCGAGCTTAACGCGGCCGAGAAGATCTTCTCCGACCTCACCACGGCGCTTGCCGACCTCACCGCCCAGCGCAGCCGTTTCGAAAATGCCGCGCGCGAGCAGGCCGAGCGCGTCGGCAAGATCACGGGCGAAATCGAGGCGATCGAGCGCGAACTGGCCACCCTGAATGGCGAAGGCGGCGCGCCGCTTGCCGCCGCGGTCGCGCAGATCGAACTCACCGAAGCGGAGACCGCCGTCGCCGCCGCCGAGACCGCCCATAACGTGGCGCGCGCGGAATTCGAGACCGCGCGCGGCGCCATGGCGGAATCGGAAAAGCGCATGCAGCGGCTGGAGACCGAAGCCAAGACCCTCTCTAAAATGCTCTCGCTCGAGACCCGGAGCCTGTGGCCGCCGGTGATCGACAATATTTCGGTCGAGAAGGGTTACGAGAAGGCGCTGGGTGCCGCCTTGGGTGACGATCTCGACGCCCCGGTCGATCCGTCCTCGCCCATGCATTGGAGCGAGATCGCGCCGGAGGCCGACGATCCCGCGCTGCCGCAAGGCATCGAACCGTTGGCGCGCTACGTACAGGCGCCTTCGCAGCTTGCCCGCCGGCTGGCACAGATCGGCGTGGTCGAGCGCGAAGCCGGCCAGCGCCTCTCCCCGAGCCTGAAAGCCGGCCAGCGGCTGGTCTCGCGCGATGGCGATCTGTGGCGCTGGGACGGATTCGTTGCGGCCGCCCACGCCGCAACCGGCGCCGCGCGCCGGCTGGCACAGCGCAGCCGCTTCGCCGAGATCGATGCCGAATTGGCGGGCGCGCGTGCCGAAGCCGACGAGAAACGTCAGGCGCTCATCTTGGCGCAAGCGGCCTTCCAGGCCGCCGGCCAAGCCGAAAGCGAAACCCGCACGCGCGAGCGCGACCTCAACCGGCAATCGGCGCGCCTGTCCGCAATGGCTGAAGCGCGCACCCGCCTGACGACGAGCCGCGACGAGGCCGCCGCCGCCAAGAGCGAGGCCGAACGCGCGCTCTCTGAGCTGGCGCCGGCCGCCGATCTCGAAAGAAAGCTCGTCGGCGTGCGCGACGACATCGCCGGCAAGCGCGCCAAAGTCGCCGAGGTGCGCGCCGAGCAGCAGGCGATCGTGCGCGAAGAGGAAATGGCCGATCGTCGGCTCAATCAACTTTCATTCGATAAGGCCGGTTGGAGCGAGCGCCGCGACGGCGCCCGCAACCAGATCGCCACCCTCGAAAGCCGCATCGCAGAAACCAAGCGCGACCTCACGGAACTGGAGAATGCGCCGCAGCTTTTCGCCGAGAAGCGATCAGGGCTCATCAGCGAAGTGCAGACCGCGGAAGCCGACCGCCGCGCCTGTGCCGACCGTCTGCAAGAAGCGGAGAACGCGCTGGCCGAAGCCGACCGCGACGCCCGCGCGGCGCTGGAAGCCGCCAGCCACGCACGCGAGGAATTGGCCCGCGCCGAGGAACGCTTCGAAGGCGCCAAGCGCCGGCTTGCCGACATCGGCCGCGAGATCCACGACATGCTGGAAATCGAGCCCGCCGCGGTCGCCGAGCTCGCCGAAATCAAGGAAGGCCAGGCGCTGCCCGACGTGACCGAGATCGAGGAAAAGCTCGAACGGCTGCGGCGCGAGCGCGAGCGGCTCGGCGCCGTCAACCTGCGCGCCGAAGAGGAACTGCGCGAGGTCGAGGCCGAGCACACCTCGCTCACCAGCGAGCGCGACGATCTGGTCGAGGCGATCAAGAAGCTGCGGCTCGGCATCCAGAGCCTCAACCGCGAGGCGCGCGAGCGGCTGCTGGCGTCATTCGAGCAGGTCAACAAGCACTTCCAACACCTTTTCACGCAACTGTTCGGCGGCGGCACCGCCGAATTGCAGCTGATCGAGAGTGAAGACCCACTGGAAGCTGGCCTCGAGATCATGGCCAAGCCGCCGGGCAAGAAACTATCGACGCTGTCGCTGTTGTCGGGCGGCGAGCAGGCGCTCACCGCGCTGGCGCTGATCTTCGCTGTGTTCCTGACCAATCCGGCGCCGATCTGCGTGCTGGACGAGGTGGACGCACCGCTCGACGATCACAACGTGGAGCGTTTCTGCGACCTGCTCGACGAGATGACGCGCGCGACCGATACCCGTTTCGTCATCATCACCCACAACCCGATCACCATGGCGCGCATGAATAGGCTCTACGGCGTCACCATGGCCGAGCGCGGCGTCTCGCAACTGGTGTCGGTCGATCTGGAAGAGGCGGTGCGCTTCCGGGAAGCGAGCTAAGCGGCCGCGTCATCGACCAGCCGCGGGTCGCCCGCAAGCCAGGCCGAACCCGTCATCCAGTCATGCTCCTGGTCGCAGGCCGGGCAGAGCATGCGGGCGCGCAGGTTCGGAAGTTTGCGAAACACGCCCGGCTCGATCTCGATCGCGGTCGAGACCGGACGACCGGTCGTGGGGCACCTGATCATCACGGAACTCATGGTCGAACCCCGAAAGCTAGCCGTTCCCAAGCCCCCGGGATGGAACTGCGCAATCGTGACCACCCCGTGGCCGCTCTAAGGCCACTCCGCGCCCTGTGGATAACGATTCGGTGCTCTTCATGAGGCAAGGAACCAAACCCGGGCGGCGGCGTTAAAGCTCCGCGACCTGCAGTCGGGCGGCTCCCCCCTTACCCCCCGAATAGCCGTCCGGCGAAAAGACCCCAAGCAATGCTTGGGGTCTTTTTTTGCGCCATCAAATGGTTAGGCGAAAGCAGGGGACACTGCCCGCGCCCTCTTGTGTCTTGAGCCGCGCCGCCCCCATCTAATATACGCTTATCGCCTGAGTTCCCCCGTCCCCTGTGAGGAGCCGCAAATGTCCACCACCGTGTGGGTCGTCCTCGGCATCATTGCTGTGATCGTGATCTGGATCATCACAATCTACAACGGGCTCGTCGCCATGCGGCAGCGCGTCAACCAGTCCTTCGCCGACATCGACGTCCAGCTCAAGCAGCGCCACGACCTCATCCCCAATCTGGTCGAGACGGTAAAAGGCTACGCCGCCCACGAGCGCGGAACCCTGGAGGCGGTGGTGCAGGCGCGCAACGCGGCCATCGCCGCGCCCGGGGTCGAGCAGAAGGTGCAGGCGGAGAACATGCTGACCGGCGCGCTGCGGCAACTGTTCGCGCTGTCGGAGAACTATCCGAACCTGAAGGCCAGCGCGAACTTCCAGCAGTTGCAGAGTGATCTTTCAGACATCGAGAACAAGCTCGCCGCCGCCCGCCGCTTCTTCAACAACGCGGTGCAGGAATACAATACCGGCATCCAACAGTTCCCGGCCGCAATGTTCGCGGCCAGCTTCGGCTTCCATCCGCAGACCTTTTTCGATCTCGGCGATAGCCGCAGCCAACTTGAGCAGGCGCCGAGCGTTAAGTTCTAAATACTGTCATCCCGGGACGCGCCGAAGGCGCGGGCCCGGAATCCATAACCCCGGTCTGTGATTATGGGTTCCGGGCTCGCTCGCCATAGCGCGTCAAAGACGCGCGTAAACGCGCTTATGGCTCGCGCCCCGGAATGACAAAATCAAAGTCCATGTCATGGCCGCCTACGGTCTCTATACGCATATTCGGTCCAACAAGCGGCGCTCGATTGCGCTGCTGATCGGACTGTTCTTCCTGGTCTACGTGCTGGTTTTCGCCGGCGCGCTGCTGGCGGAATCGCTGACCATCAACGCCCCGCTCGACTATCTCATGCACGCGGCAGCTTTCGACTTCGTTAAGGCCGCGCCCTTCGCCACCGTCGGCACGATCATCTGGATTCTCATCGCCTACCGGTTCCACCAGGCGATGATCGACGCCGTCACCGGCGCACGGCCGGTTACGCGCCGCGAGGAACCGCGACTCTACAATATCCTGGAAAATCTGTGCATTTCGCGCGGCATCCCGATGCCGACGCTGCGCATCGCCGACGACGGCGCGCTCAACGCCTTCGCCACCGGGCTCAACCAGAAGCAATATTCGATCACGGTGACGCGCGGCCTCATCAACACGCTCAACGACGCCGAGCTGGAAGCCGTGCTCGGCCACGAGCTCACCCATATCCGCAACGGCGACGTGTGCATGATGGTGATCGCGGTGGTGATCGCCGGCGTGATCTCGTTTTTCGGCGAGGTCATCTTCCGGCTGTTCTTCCAGAGCACATTCTATGGCGGCTTTGGCGGCCGCCGGCGCGGCGGCGGCGACCGCAAGGGCGGCGCCGGCGTCGCCATCCTGATCGCCATCAGCCTGATTGTGCTGGCCTGGCTGTTGTCGGTGGTGATCCGCTTCGCGCTGTCGCGCCAGCGCGAATATCTCGCCGACGCCGGTTCCGTCGAGCTGACCAAGAACCCCGACGCCATGATCATGGCGCTGCGCAAGATCGAAGGCCGCGGCGAGCTAACCCACGCCACCTCGGCGGTGATGGAAATGTGCGTCGACAATCCGCGTCAGGGCTTTTCCGACATTTTCGCCACCCACCCGTCGATCGAGTCGCGCGTGGATGCGATCGTGAAATACGCTGGCGGCCACGACCCCGGCCCGCTCGCTTTGGAGGCGCCCGAAGCTCAGCCGCAACTTGACGATCGGTCGGCTGCCGAAAGCGGTTATGGCGGCCCTTGGGGCGACGCGCCGCAACCGCCGACTCCGCAATCGGGGCCTTGGGGCCCACAGCCAGCCCCACCGCCCGGGCCGCCCGGCCCTTGGGGGCCGCATCGTTCTAGAGGCTAATGCCCCGGAAACGAAATCAGCGTGCGCACCGGCACGTCCATCTTGCGCAAGCGGTCGGCGCCGCCCAAGTCGGGCAGGTCGATGACGAAACAGGCCGCCAGCACATCCGCCCCCAATTGTCTTAGCAGCGTCACCGCCGCCACCGCCGTGCCGCCGGTGGCGACCAGGTCATCCACCAGCACCACCCGCTCGCCGGCGACCAGCGCGTCGGCGTGGATCTCGATCTGGTCCTCGCCATATTCCAGCGCGTAGGTGACGCTCACCCGTTTGTGCGGCAGCTTGCCCTTCTTGCGGATTGGCACGAAGCCGGCCGAGACCTGATGCGCCACCGCGCCCCCTAAGATAAACCCGCGCGCCTCGATGCCGGCGACCTTGTCGATCTTCATACCGGCCCAGGGCTGCACCAGTTCGTCCACCGCGCGGCGGAAGGCGCGCGCGTCGCCGAGCAGCGTGGTGATGTCGCGGAACATGATGCCCGGCTTGGGATAGTCGGGGATCGAGCGGATGGCGGCGCGCAAGTCGCCGTCGAATTCGGAACCGGCCATGCTTTATCCTTTCAGCACCCTGCCCGCCACCGCGTCGAGCTTCTTGATCAGATCGGGGTCGCGCGCTTCCGGCGCGGTGATCAGCGCGGTGTCGAGCGCGCGGTCGGAGCCGATCGGACACGGCTCGTGCTCGGGCGGGAAATCGCGCGCCAGCCGCGCCACCAGCCGCTTGGCGCGGTCGGCATTGTCCATCAGCACCTTGATGATGTCTTGCACGGTGACCGCATCGTGGTCGGGATGCCAGCAGTCGAAATCGGTCACCATGGCGACGGTGGCGTAGCAAATCTCGGCTTCGCGCGCGAGCTTGGCCTCCGGCATGTTGGTCATGCCGACCACCGAATAGCCGAACCCCTTGTAGGTCATGCTTTCGGCGTAAGTGGAGAATTGCGGGCCTTCCATGCACACATAGGTGCCGCCGACAAACGGGTCGATGCCCTCTTTCAGCGCCGCCTCGCCGATGTGCGCGCGCAGCCGCGGCGACACCGGATGCGCCATCGAGACATGCGCCACCAGGCCCTTGCCGAAGAACGAGCTCTCGCGCTTGTAGGTGCGGTCGACGAACTGGTCGACCAGCACGAAGGTGCCCGGCGGCAAGTCCTCCCTGAACGAGCCGCAGGCCGACAGCGAGACCAGGTCGGTGACGCCGGCGCGCTTCAAGACGTCGATATTGGCCCGGTAGTTGATGTCGGAGGGCGACAGCCGGTGGCCCTTTTCGTGGCGCGACAGGAACACCACCGGCAGGCCGGCGATCTCGCCGATGCGCAGCGCGCCGGAAGGCTCGCCCCACGGGCTGGCGATGCGCTCTTCGCGCACCTTCTCCAGCCCCGGCAGGTCGTAGATGCCGGACCCGCCGATGATGCCGAGCACGGATTTGGTCATGCTTTTTTCCCGACCTTCAGCCGGCTTTGCGGCGCGCCTGCATATAGCGCCGCAGTACCGCATTGATGCGGGTTTGATAGCCGCGGCCCTGTCTGCGGAAAAATGCAAGAACGTCATCGTCGAGCTTGATAGAGATAGCCTCTTTGCGCGGCAACCGATCGACGGCTTGCCAAAAGGCGTCGTCTAGCGCGGGGTGATCGGGATCGGATGCTGCCATCTTTTCGATCTCGGCATCGGACCACTGCGCGACCCGGGTACGATCCGATTTGCTACGCATGGGCTTGAAACTGCCGTCGCGCTGGCGACGCAGCAGTGTGCCGTCGGAAAGTCGCGTGAAAGTGATCGGCTTAATGCTTGCCATAGCGATTGCGCTCCTTTCTGCTCGACGGCCAGGCGGTAATCAGCCAAGTGATCGGACCGCGCTTGGTATAGATCACGGTGAATATCCGGCCCAGCGCCAATCCGATGGTGATGCGGCGCGCCTCACCGTAGTCAATCCGCAAATCCGGAAAATCGCGCCTACGCGGATCCGCGAAAACTTCCGCCATGTCCAGAAGATCGAACCTGCGCGCCTGAAAGAGCGACGCGCGCTTGGCGGGATCGCACTGGAACACAGTGTCCATTTTGACGCTAGTATATACTAAAATATATATTAGCTGCAAGACTGCAATCCAACGATAAAGGGCCCGCATGGGGCCCTTGCGTCAAGCGTTTTGTGCGCAGCCCTAGTTCGTCGTCTTGCTCGGGCATGGCGGCAAACTTGCGCCGCTCAATGCACTGCCGACCACACCTTTTTCTTGGTGAAGTACAGGAGCCCGGAGAGCACGATCAGGAAAATCATTACCTGGAAGCCGATGCGCTTGCGTTGCACCAGGTGCGGCTCGGCCGCCCACATCAGGAACGCGGCGATGTCCTTGGAATACTGCTCGATCGTCTCCGGCGAGCCGTCGTCGTACTTCACCTGACCGGCCTGCAGCGGTGGCGGCATGGCGATGGCGTGGCCGGGGAAATATTCGTTGTAGTGGGCACCCGCCGGCAACTGGAAGCCCTGCGGCGGCGGGTCTTTGTAGCCGGTCACGATCGCCGCGATGTAGTCCGGCCCCTGCTCCTGGTACTGCGTGATCATGTCGAACACGAACCAGGGGAAGCCGCGCTGATAGGTGCGCGCCTTGGCCAGCGTCGACATGTCCGGCGGCGCGGTGCCGCCGTTCGCCGCTTTGGCCGCCAGCTCGTTGGCGAACGGCGGCGGGAAATAATCGGCCGGCCGGCCAGGCCGCTGGATCGGATTGCCCTGATCGTCGAGGTCGCTGATCCTGTATTCGGACGCGATCGTCCCGACCTGCGCCTCGCTGAAGCCGGGCCCGCCGGGTTCTGCGAGATTGCGGAATGACAGCAGGTTCAGGGAATGGCAGGCCGAGCAGACCTCGCGATAGATCTTGAAGCCGCGCTGCAGCTGGGCCTCGTCATATTTGCCGAACGGGCCGGCGAATGACCACTTCTGCGGCGGCGGCGGCACTTGCTCCGACAATTGCGCGCAAGCGGGCGCGGCCATGGCCATGAACGAGCCGGCCAGCACGGTCGCGAAAATCGCACGCGGCATGTTCATGGCCATCCCCTTCACGCCTTGGCGCCCAATACCGATTCCGAAATCGAATTCGGCAGCGGCTTGGTCTTCTCGAAAATGCCGAGCAGCGGCAGGATGACCAGGAAAAACGCGAAGTAGTAGAAGGTGAAGATGCGCGAGACGATCACGTAGATGCCTTCCGGCGGCTTGGAGCCAAGCCAGCCGAGCCCGACCGACGCGATCACGAACAGCCAGAAGAACTGACGGTAGAGCGGCCGGTATTTTGCCGAGCGCACTTTCGAGGTATCGAGCCAGGGCATGAAGGCCAGAATCGCGATCGAGGCGAACAGCGCGATCACGCCCAACAGCTTGTTGGGGATCGAGCGCAGGATCGCGTAGAACGGCAGGTAATACCATTCCGGCACGATTTCCGACGGCGTCACCGCCGGATTGGCGGGAATGTAGTTGTCGGCGTGGCCGAGGAAGTTCGGGATATAGAACACGAACCAGGCGAACAGGATGCAGAACACCGCCATCAGGAAGCTGTCCTTCACGGTGGCGTAGGGCGTGAACGGCACGGTTTCCTTGTCCGATTTCGGCTCGATGCCGGTGGGATTGTTCTGCCCCGCCACGTGCAGCGCCCAGACGTGCAACACCACCACGCCGGCGATCACGAACGGCAAGAGGTAGTGCAGCGAGTAGAAGCGGTTGAGCGTCGGATTGCCGACGGCATAGCCGCCCCACAGCCAGGTGACGATCGAATCGCCGACGCCGGGGATGGCCGAGAATAAATTGGTGATCACGGTCGCGGCCCAGAAGCTCATCTGTCCCCAGACCAGCACGTAGCCCATGAAGCCGGTGGCGATCATCAGCAGCAGCAGAATGACGCCGAGAATCCACAACACCTCGCGCGGCTCCTTGTAGGAGCCGTAATACATGCCGCGGAACATGTGGATATAGGCGGCCAGGAAGAACATCGAGGCGCCGTTGGCGTGCGCGTAGCGCAGCAGCCAGCCGTAGTTCACGTCGCGCATGATGGTTTCGACGGAATTGAACGCCATGCCCACCTCCGGGGTGTAGTGCATGGCCAGCACGATGCCGGTGATGATCTGCACGCCGAGCATGAAGGAGAGGATGCCGCCGAAGGTCCACCAGTAGTTCAGATTGCGCGGCGTCGGATAGGAGACGAACGAGGAATGGACCAGGCCGCCGATCGGCAGCCGTTTCTCGAACCATTGCAGAAGCTTGTTTTGCGGCTGATAGCTGCTGTGTCCGCTCATGATCGCACCTTCGGGAATCTTGAACTCATCAAGCCGGTTTTGCGGACTCTTCGCCGATCCGGATTTTGGTGTCGGTAAGGAAAGCGTAGGGCGGCAAATAGAGATTTTTCGGCGCCGGGCCTTTGCGGATGCGGCCGGCGGTGTCGTATTGCGAGCCATGGCAGGGGCAGAACCAGCCGCCGTATTCGCCCTGGTGGGCGAGCGGGATGCAGCCGAGATGGGTGCAGATGCCGATGACGACCAGCCATGGCTCGTGGCCGGGCTTGGTGCGCTCGGCGTCGGTCGCCGGGTCCGGCAGGCTCGCGACGTCGACGTTCTTGGCCTCCTCGATCTCCTTCTTGGTGCGATGGAAGATGAAGATCGGCTGGGAGCGCCAGAACACCTTGACGATTTGGCCGTCGGCGATCGGCTTAAGATCGACGTCGACCGGCGCGCCGGCGGCGACCGTCGTGGCATCCGGATTCATTTGGCTGATCAGGGGCACCAGCGCCGCCGCCCCACCCACGCCGGCGACGGCTGCGGTGGCGATATAGAGAAAGTCGCGGCGCGTGTGCTGCTCCGCCGAAGACACGGTCGTCATGTCCTTAAGCCCTCTCCTCCGGCTGATTATTTCATCCACCCCCGGCTGGAGCCGGAGACATGAAGTCCCGCGGCGACGGGGCGGACCGGTCGCGGCAGCCCTGGAAAAGGCAGGACGGCGCTGCGGTGGCGTTCTATTGGCATCCTTGCGATAGGAGTGCAAGCCCGCTAGCGCCGCAGCCGCCGCAGCCCACAGGCAGTCCCCATGCGCATCGCCCTGTATGAGCCGGACATCCCCCAGAACACCGGCACCATCCTGCGGCTTTGCGCCTGCCTGGGATTGCCGGCCCATATCATCGAGCCGGCCGGCTTTCCGGTCACCGACCGCGCCTTCCGCCGGGCCGGCATGGACTATCTGGATCAGGTCGCGCTCACCCGCCACGGCTCGTTTGCGGCGTTCGAGGAATGGCGGCGGCGCGAAGGCCTCTCGCTGTTGCTGATCACGACCGCCGGGGAACGTTCTTATCTCGAGCATCGCTACGGCGCGGATCAGGTTTTGCTGTTCGGCCGCGAAAGCGCCGGCGTGCCCGAGGAGGTGCAGCGGGCGGCCGATATACGCCTGCGTGTCCCGATGCGCGAAGGTCTGCGCTCGCTCAACGTCGCCATGGCCGCGGCCATGGTGGCCGGCGAGGCGCTGCGGCAGACGGGTGGATTTGGACGGTGATAGCATTATGGCCATGAATACCGACATCGACACCCGCAAATCGCGTGCGCGCGCCTGGTTCGAGCGCTTGCGCGACGACATTTGCGCGGCCTTCGAGGCGGTCGAGGACGCGCTGCCGAAATCGGCGCCGCTCGGCGGCAGCACTGCCGGCCGCTTCGTGCGCACGCCCTGGCAGCGCACCGACCGTAAGGGCGGGCCCGGCGGCGGCGGGGTGATGTCGATCATGCGCGGGTGCGTGTTCGAGAAGGTCGGCGTGCACTGCTCGACCGTGCACGGCGAGTTCGCGCCGGAATTCCGCAAGGAAATTCCCGGCGCCGAGGCCGATCCGCGCTTCTGGGCTTCCGGCATTTCGCTGATCGCGCATCCGCAGAACCCGCACGTGCCGGCGGTGCACATGAACACGCGTTACGTCGTCACCGGCAAAGCCTGGTTCGGCGGCGGCGCGGATTTGACGCCGCTGCTCGAGGCCCGCCGCACGCAAGACGACCCCGACAGCGTCGCCTTCCACGCCGCGATGAAGGCGGCCTGTGACGCGCACGCGCGCGTCGCCCCTTACGAGAAGTACAAGAAATGGTGCGACGAATATTTCTTCCTCAAGCACCGCAACGAGCCGCGCGGCATCGGCGGCATCTTCTACGATTATCTCGAAACCGACTGGGACTTGACCTTTGCCTTCACACAAGACGTCGGGCGCGCCTTGCGCGCGGTCTATCCGGCGCTGGTCGAGAGGAATTTCACCACGCCCTGGAGCGAGGCCGAGCGCGAGCAGCAGCTGATCCGCCGCGGCCGCTACGTCGAGTTCAACCTGCTCTACGACCGCGGCACCATTTTCGGCCTGCGCACCGGCGGCAATGTGGAGTCGATCCTCTCCTCGATGCCGCCGGTGGTGAAGTGGCCTTAAGCGCCAGGCGCCAAGGCCCGCGTGCCGCCGAGTATCATCAGCGCGATCAGGCCGGTGACGACGGCGAGCCAGCTGCCAGCGGCGGCGAGCGCGGCAGTCGCGGCCCAGGTGATCGAGCAGAAGGCTTCCGCGAAGGTCGCCATGCGCGAGGAGGTCTGCCGGCGGCGAAAGTGGCTGCGCTTGGCCTGACTGCGAAACCAGAGCTGGATGGCGGTCGAGGAAATGGCAGCAATGGCGATGCCTATGCCTGCGGTCAGTGCGAAATAGGGCGCGACGATCGCCAGCGGCAGCAGGAAGGGCGCAAACACCAGCACGATCGCCGCCATCACCGCCTTGATCTTGGCGCGCAGGATCGCGCCCGCCGCGACCGGCGCCGTCGCCACCAGGTCGGGCGCGTCTTCACCCGAAATCGCCAGCCAGGCGAGGCCGCCCGCGAGCTGGCCCGCGGCCATCACCAGCACCGGCACCAGCAGCACCAGGGCGCCCGAGCCGTGCGCGAAGCTCTTCCACAACAACAGCGCCGGCGGCAGCAGATACAAGAGCTGCATCAGCGTCTGCGACACCAGCCATGGATCGCGCTTGAGCAGCGCCCATTCCTTCAGGCGCAGCGCCTGCATCGGCGAGCCGCCGCGAAAATTCCACCCGTCACGCTGGCGCCGGTGGTCTTGCGCGACGCTTGCCGCGGCAATGACGTAGTCTCCAAAGCGCGGCGCAAACGCCGCCACCGCAAGCCCCGCCATCAGCAGGCCCAGGCCTAACAGAACCACAAGCGCGGCCACGTCGCCGAGCGCGGCACGCGCCGGCCACCACAGCGCGCTGCCGATTTCGGGCGCGAGCCGCAGCAGGTCGGCGGATTGCAGCACGGAAAAGCGCGAGATTGTGCCGTAGGACTGAATGGCCGCCACCTGCAGGCCGATGACGAAGGCGGCGCCGATCACCGCCGCCACGATCTGCGCCACCAGCCGCGTGCGGTTTGGGCCAATGGTAGCAAACAGCGCGACCGTAACCGCCACGGCAGTCGCCGCCGCGATCAGCCCCACGGCCGCCACCACGCCATAGGCGGCGAGCCAGCGCACGCCGCCGCACCAGGCCAACATGTTGATGAAGGGCGCCGCCAGCGCTAGACTGAGCAGCGTGGTCGAGACGGTCAGTGCAGCGATCCGCACCGCAAACACTTGCGCCACCACGACCGGCGACGACAGGATCAATTCAAGGTCGGCGCGCGCATAGAAGGCGCGCGTCACCTGCTCCATCGCCTGCGACAGCATCAGCGAGAACGACAACAACAGGCTGCCAATCACCGCCACCAGCGCCGCCTTGTCGGGCACCGCGCCCATGATCGCGATGCCGCGCACCATGGACCAGGCCAACAAGTGCATGAACGCGATGAAGATGACGAGCACCACCGCCACCACACGCTCGCGTCCACGTTTGCCGGCAGTCATCATCGACAACCAGTCCCGCCACGCCAGGCGGAATTCGTGGCCGGCGAACCAACTGAGTGTGGCGGTATGGGTCATCGCTTATCTCACAACCGCCTCATCCTGAGGAGCGGTCCGAAGGACCGCGTCTCGAAGGATGGGCGGCCACCTGATCCCGGGTTACCCGAGATCGGGCAGTTAATCGTGCGCAAGTCGGCTATAGCCGACTTGCGGTGCTTCGAGACGCGCGCGTACCGCGCGCTCCTCTGCATGAGGCCGATAATAGCTCGCAGGCGACGTTCAAAATTTTTCTTCACGCCGCCGCCACCTCGCCGGCGTCATCGGCGACCAGCGCCAGGAAGGTGTCTTCCAGGCTCACACCCCGGATGCCGGCCTTGCTGTTGAGCTCGTCGAGCGTGCCTTCCGCGATCAGGTGGCCTTCGGCGATCACGCCGATGCGGTCGGCCATGCGCTCGGCGACTTCGAGGATATGCGTGGTCATGATCACGCTGCCGCCGGCGGCGACGCGCGCGCGCAGCACCTGCTTGACCTGCCGCGCGGAGCCGGCGTCGAGCCCGGTGAGCGGCTCGTCGAGGATGATGAGCTTGGGATCGTGCACCAGCGCACCGGCCAGCGTCACCTTCTGCCGCATGCCCTTGGACAGGCTTTCGCAACGCGCATGCGCCTGCGGCGCGAGATCGAGCCATTCGATCAGCGTTTGCGCGCGCAGTTGCGCGGTTTGCGGCTCGACGTTCCACAACCGCGCGACGAATTCGAGATATTCGAACGGCGTCAGCTTGTCGTAGATCATCGGCTCGTCGGACACCCAGGCCATAATGCGCTTGGCGGCGACGGGATCGGCGAGCGCGTCGATGCCGAACACCGAGATCGCACCGGCGTCGGGCTTCAACAAACCGGTAACCATGCGCAACGTCGTGGTCTTGCCGGCGCCGTTGGGACCAAGCAGCGCGTAGAACTCGCCGGAGCGGATGGTCAGGTCGAGATGATCGACCGCGGGACACTCGAAGCGCTTGCAAAGACCGCGCGTTTCAAGGGCGGCGGGAGCGCTTGTCGGCATGCGGCGGACCTGGTTTTCGGGTTTCGCTAAACTTAGCCGCCAAGCTAACGAAAACTGGTTTCGGTGCGGTGAATCGAAAAGGCGGGATTTAGCGCGCCGCCGCGTCCGCAATCCGTGCCAAAGCCGCCTTAATCCTCCCGAAAATCCGCCGCGATCCACGCCGCTTCCGCCGCGCGCATGGCGGCGCCCAGCGCCGGGCCTTTCTCGACGCCGCGTTCCATCAGGTCCGCCGCTTTGAGCGGAAACGCCGGTGCGCTCCAGCAATAACGAATGGAAAAAGGACCCATTTTTGTAAATCGAGTTTTGCGATCAACGGTCGGTCAATATCCCCTTTAGACCCGAAAGCGGACATCTGGCGCGGATACGCGCACGTCCGCTTTGGGCCAGTATCGGACATAGCAGCCGTTCATTGCCTAGGCATATTGCCTGATATCTCGAGTCCCAAATGGGTCTCGGACGACCGGTCATCCCGGACCGCTTTAAAGCGTAATCCCGGCACATGAGACCACGCCACGCCCTTTTGTGGCTCGCGAAAACTACCTCGACTGATTAGTATTGCAATGGTCTATACACTTTTGATATTTTCCGCTGGTTGTCATCCCGCCCGTTCTCATCAAACAGATTTCGGTACAGGATTTCTTCGGTTTTTTCTGGGCGGCGTCCGCAGAAGCCGTGAACGCTACGACGCAAATTGCTCCAAGAACGATCGTCGTTATTTTGCGCACTAGGTAGCCTCCCTCGTTGATATTTTGTTCCCTCGGTAATTAGAAATTACAATAGAGTCCTTGGCGTCATGTCACAAGTCCCGCGTGGAAAACGGGTTTTAGATCTGCCCAAACACGTTTGGTCGTCGAACGGGGGTTGTGCCGAGCATTCTTTGGCCATCTCGATGCGCCGACGATCGGCTTTCAAATTTCAGCCGCGCTACAGAAGGCACTGGCAGAAGTGACCGAACCGCGCCTCGTTATTCGGCTACGAGATGTCGCAGTGGGTCAAAAGCGGAAGTCGCCGTTCGAATTTGGGATGTCCGCTTCTCCCCCGAAAGCAGACACTGCCTGCGCATTTTTGGTTTCACGGCTTACAAACCTTTGATCGCGGCGTCGGCAATGGCGGCGATTTCGGCCGCATCCTTTGGAAAATCCGCCGCGATCCACGCCGCTTCCGCCGCGCGCATGGCGGCGCCCAGCGCCGGGCCTTTCTCGACGCCGCGTTCCATCAGGTCTGCCGCCTTGAGCGGAAACGCCGGCGCGGTCCAGCGCTGCGGCAGGGTCGCGAGTGCATGCCAGTCGGCGTCGTGCGCGGTCTCAGGCGAGCGCGCCCAGCCCAGCAGCGCGTGGTCGGTGAAATACAGCGGGCCGAGCCGGTAGACCAGCGCGCGCGCCTGCGGCGCGCTTAAGTGCGGCGAAATCCGCCACCAGCCTTCCGCCATCGAGGCGAGCCGCACGTGCTCGGCGTTGGTCAGCCGCAGCTTCTGCCACAGCCGCTCGGCGTCCTCCGCCACCCAGACGCCGAGCGCGCCTAGCCGGCGCGCCGGATCGGGACTGGCGCCGATCGCCGCTTCCACCTTGGCCATGTTCTCGAACGCACCGAGATAGGAAACGCTGCCGAGCACACGCAGCGTTAAGCCGGCGTCGGTCATGGATACAAGCGTCGGCACCGCGTGCGGCGCCACCATCAGCTTCATCAGCTCCATGCGCACGCGTTCGCGGGAAAGCTGATCGAGGCCGTCGCGGCCGGCGATGCAGGCCTCGAGCCCTTCGCGGTCAAGGTGATCGCTGGTGCCGTAGGCGGCGTGGAAACGGAAGAAACGTAAGATTCGCAAATAGTCTTCCTCGATGCGCTGTTGCGGATCGCCGATGAAGCGAACGCGCCGCGCTTTGAGATCGCTGAGCCCGCCGACATAGTCGTAGACGCTGCCGTCCAGGCGCGCCGAGAAAGCATTGATGGTGAAGTCGCGCCGCTCGGCATCGGCCTTCCAGTCGCGGCCGAAGGCGACCTTGGCATGGCGGCCGTAGGTCTCCACGTCTTGGCGCAGCGTGGTCACCTCGAACGGGATCTTGTCGGCTACCACGGTGACGGTGCCGTGCTCGATCCCCGTGGGCACCACCTTGAAGCCGGCCGCTTCGACGCGGCGCACGACCTCCTCCGGCACCGCGGTGGTGGCGATGTCGATCTCGTCAGCGCTCAAGCCCAAGAGCGCGTTGCGCGCCGCGCCGCCGACCACGCGCGCCTCTTCGCCGTCGCGGTCGAGCACGCCGAGCAGGCGCGGCAGCGGGCCGGAGGTGAGCCAGGCCACGTCGGTGAGCTTGCGCTCGGTGCGGCCAGCCGGCGAAGCCATCAGCGCACCCGCCCGGGCACGAACTTTCCGTCCTCGATATGCGCCGGCACATACCTCGAGCCCGGCGGCGCGCCGGTGTAATTGGCGAAATAGATGAAACTGCCGATCACCAGCAGGAAGGAAACAATCGCGAGCGTGACCAGCCGCGACACCGGCCAGGATTCCGGGTCCATCACGCCGGCGCGCGTCGCCCACAGAAACACCGCGTAAAGCAAGAACGGCATCGCGAACAGGATGATCTCGGTGGCGACCGGGCGGATCATGAATGTGGCCTCCGACGCTGCCGCGTCCCCTCACTATCATCATCCGCGAAAGCGGATGATCCAGTAGTCGCCGATACCGGCTTTGGGCAAACGCTTTCGCCGTGTGGACTGCATGCCCCACTTGCGCAGGGCATGACAGACACTAGGGCGTGTACTCATAAAATAAAACCGGCTTATTGACCGCGAGATACTGAATGTCCGCTTCTATCTCAATAGCGACCAACGAGCGGACATTCCAGAACCGTCGTTAAGGGCCATGAGCTGCCGTGAGCATATACAGCATCAGATTTCGAACTTGATCGATCAGCGCATCGGCACGTGACAGAAATGCTGCCGACATCGCAAGTCCAATCGCGCGCAGCCTTGAGATTAACCACTAGCTCGAACTTGGTCGGAATCTGCACTGACAGATCGCCCGGCTTGGTCCCCTTTAGGAGGCGGTCGACGTAATTTGCCGCGCCTCGATAGGCCTCCCTTTCGACCGAGCCGTAGGCCCGAAACCGCCGTCGAGCGCATATCGCCGGATCCGCGGCTCTGGGTGCAGCCGCATATCGGCTATACCAATTCTTGCTTGGGGTTCCAATTTTGGGCGGCCGGCCTCGAGCGAATGGCCCGGCCTGAATGCCGGCCCGGCGTTGGTCGTCGCGCAGCCATGGCAGGCTTTGCAAAACTGATGCGCAGCGCCGGCGAGGTTCGGCCGGTCGTCACGACGCCATCAACTTTGCAATGGAACCGGTCTGACGGCCAATCACTCGCAGAAACGTTATTTGCTTTAACGGCAAGCTTCTGAGTACAGAATATTGCAACACTGTGCTGAGGGCCTAAGGCTCGGAATCTGAGTGAAAAAATTGCTGGCGCGAGGTTTTCCAAACGGTAGGTGCATCATGAACCATGAAGAGGCATTGTCCCGGGCCCAGGAGATCGCAAAGGGGGTGCTCGCCCCGGCCGCGAACCGAAATGACAGGGACGGCCGTTTTTCGATCGAGGCTGTCAGCGCGCTGGGCCAGGCTGAATTGCTCGGGCTGATGCTGCCGGCAAAAGTTGGCGGCGCAGGGCTTGGGCCACGGACATTCGCAACTGTAACCGCCGCTCTCGCGGAAGCCGATGCATCCGCTGCGATGGTTTACCTCATGCACATCTGCGCCTCGGCCGCTATTGCGGCGGCCAGGCCTGGCGCGTCCGTGGAGCCGACGCTAAGAGACATCGCTACCGGCCAATGCCTGTGCACCGTTGCATTTAGCGAAGCCGGCTCGCGTAGCCACTTCTGGGCGCCCGTCTCGCGCGCCCATCGAAACGGGGCGGGCGTGACCATCAGCGCGAAAAAGTCCTGGGTGACGAGTGCTGGCCACGCGAATGCCTACGTCGTATCGTCGATCGCACCCGAAGGGTCGAGTCCGACGGTCTCAACGCTTTATCTCGTTCCTGGCAAGGCCGTCGGGTTGTCCGTGGCCGGAGCGTGGGATGGGCTCGGTTTGCGGGCCAACGCCTCGGCTCCGATGACGCTCGAGAATTGTGAGGTTCCGGCTGCATTTCAGCTGACCGAAGATGGCGCCGGATTCCAAGCGATGCTGGACGTCGTGCTCCCGCTGTTCAATCTGGGGACGTCGGCTGTTGCATTGGGTCTGTGTCGTGCAACCGTTGCGGCAACAGCGACACATCTCAAGACCGCACGTTTTGAGCATCTTGGACAGACCTTAGGCGAAAGCCTGCCGACCCTTCGCGCGCAGCTCGCAGCTATGCAGATCGACACCGACGGGCTTGCGGCGCGTATTGACGACCTGGTGGATCACCTCGAAAAGCCGCGGGAAACCACCTTGATGCGAATTCTCGAGACCAAGGCCGCCGCGGGCGATGTGGCAATTGGTGTCACATCGACGGCGATGCGGGTGTGCGGCGGCGCGGCATTCTCCAAGCACACGAGCGTCGAGCGGCTGTTTCGCGACGCCCATGCCGGCGCGGTCATGGCTCCGACCGGCGACGTCCTCCGGGAGTTCGTCTCAAAGGCGATTTTGGGATTGCCGCTGTTCTGATCGAGTGGCCGCCGAACATCGCGGGCGATTACGCCGCAAGCGTGTCAACCCGCGGCCAAACTTTCCCTTCCATCGAGCAGGCGGATTTCATGATGCGAACGATCTGGATTGGTGCGGTAGCCTACGATCCCAAAGTGGTAACGATCTGGGAAGGTATGCGACGCTACTTCCACGAAGAGAAGCAATTGCCAGTCGAGGTCGTACTTTTTCAGAGCTATGAAATGCAGGTTTTGGCGCTGCTCGCGGACGGTAACGATGTGATGGCGCGCATTGACATCGCCTGGAATACCAATCTCGCATTCTTGCAGGCTGACAACTGGAGCGGCCATCGCTGCCGGCCGATCGCCATGCGCGACACGGATGTCGGCTGGATGACCAAAATCGTCGCGGCCCGTGGCGGTTCAGTGAAGGAGCTCGCTGATATTGGCAATCGAACGCTGGCGCTCGGCAGCCGTGACAGCGGTCACGCCGCGATTTTGCCGGTCCACTTTCTGGCGAACGAGGGTCTGGTCGAGGGCAAGCACTATCGAACGCTTCGCTTTGACAGCGACGTCGGCAAGCACGGTGACACTGGCACGAGCGAGGTCGAGGTGGTGCGCGCGGTTCTTGATGGGCGCGCCGACGCCGGCGCGATTGGAAGCCCCTTCTGGCAGACCGTGCAAAAGGAACGCCTTGTGCCGGAGGGCGCGTTGACTGAAATCTGGACCTCACCTCCGTACAATCACTGCATGTTCACAGCGCGGCCCGGTCTCGACCAAGCGTTAGAACGGGCATTTGCGGAAGCGCTCGCTGAAATGGACTATGACAATCCGAGTCATCGCGTCGTGCTGGAGGCCGAAGGGCTTCGGCGCTGGTTGCCCCCGCGGCTCGAAGGCTATGAGTCGTTGCGGGACGCTTGCGTGCGTCAGGATTTCTTCAAGCGTCCGCCGGCAGGATGAGGCGCGGCCGGGAACCGCAATGCTGCATGCTCGGTATTGCGTGGCTCCGCGCCGTCATGCGCAATTGAAGATTTGCGCCATGCGGCGCTCATGCTCGGTTTCTCGCTCGAACGCGCGGCGAACCGCGGCGAAAGCGTCGGCCAGCGGCAAGATATCACGAGTCACGAGTAGATCGGCATCCTCGGCCCCGACCGGATGCCAATAGACTCCCTCAGCCGTGATTGTCACTTCCGGGACTAAGTCCGCGCGCGCAATCGCGATGCCGTCGGTGGCGAAGCCGCGCATGGCGATGCGGCGGATGATCCGGTTCTCCTCAGCAATATTCTCCGAGTCGAGAAAACTTCGAAACTCCTCGGCTTCCGCATCGCTGGATACGGTCGCCGCCAACCTCACCCGAAATCCCTCCTCGCGCGCCAGCTTGATCCCCTTCAAGGCACGCTGCCAGGAGCCTTTTCCGCGGTGACGATCGTGTCGCTCAGGCGTTGGGCTATCGAGACTGATCTGCAAAGTCACGCGGTCCCTCGGCAGCAGGCGAAGCGTCTCGAGACGCCGCCCGCCGAACAGCATGCCGTTGGTAAGTGCCGTCGTCGGCGCGACGGCGGCACATGCGAGCAAAATTTGACCAATATCCTTAACCAGGAACGGTTCGCCGCCAGTTACGAAAAACTCGCCGACACCGAGCTGGGCTGCCTCGTTGGCGATGCGTTGCACGCGATCAAGCCCGAGTTCCCGCCGCGGGGCACGGGGCGAGGAACGCACGCAACAATAGTCGCAGCGTAGGTTGCAGTCGAAATTCGTATAAAGCCAGACTCGAGAGCCGACCGGACGTTCGACGTCGGTTTGTGCCGCGGCCCGTCCGCACCTGATCAGCCAACGCGTTCGACCAGATGACGTCGTTACGTCGATCAGGCTATTGCGGGTAAAGCGGCACCAAGCCTCGAGATCGGGACCAAGGCTCGCGTCGTGGCTGATGATGGCCAATAGATCGCCCTGTTGACTGCGACGCAGCGCCGCAATCAGCTCAAGAAGCAGGCCCGAGGCGAAGGTTTTTCCGTCCGCATTGACTTCAATGTTTGTATCCATCGCCACATGTTACATTAGATTGCGGATTGAGAAAAAGGTCCGGTGTAAGAATGACATTGCCCCATTGAAATGATTCGGAGTGAAATGTCACCGATCAGCCCGGATCCGTTGAGCGGACACATTCGTCGCCGTGCTTTATGATCCAGCCGGTCCACGAGCGGCTTGAGCCAGCGTTCAAGCTCGTGTCGTTCGGCGATCCATGGTCGGCCCCTCAGGTCGTAGGCTCGGCCATGCCCGGTTTGCCCCAAAAGCGGATCTCCGACCTGCGCTTTAATGAACGCGCGCCCTAGATGGCGCGACGGTGTGCTTTTCATTCGGTATAAACCCGCTCGTGCAGATTGCGCAGAATCCCCGCGGTGACGCCCCAGATGTAGCGCTCGCCGAAGGTGATGGCGTAGTAGTGCCGCCTCATGCCCTGCCAGTCGCGCGAGTGACGCTCGATGTTGTTCCGGTCCATCAGATAGGGAAGCGGCACTTCGAAGGCCGCGTCCACTTCGCTCACGTTGAGCGTGAGCGAAAAGCCGGGCTTGACGCGCGCGATTACCGGCACGATGCGGTAGCCCAGCGTTGTCAGGTAGAGATCGAGATAGCCGATCGGCTCGACGAAGGAGCGGGCAAGCCCGATCTCCTCCTCGGCCTCGCGCAGCGCCGAGGCCAGCGGGCTTGCGTCGAGCTGGTCGATCTTGCCGCCGGGAAACGACACCTGCCCGGCGTGATCGGGCAGATGCTGGGCGCGCTGCGTCAGCAGCACGCTCGGCTGCGGGCTATCGACCACCGGCACCAGCACCGCTGCCGGTTTGATCGGCCGCACCTCGGCGATCTTTTTCATCACCGGATCGGCGTCGTGGTCGCCGCGCTTGGGCATGATGTTCGGGTCTGTGAGGCCCGGCGGCACGTCGAGGGTCAGCCGCGCGCGGGCGCGCTCGAAAAATTGCGCGCCCGAGAGCGCCGCCGCCGCGGCCCGCATCAGGCGAACTCCTTCAGGGCGCTGGCCTCCGCCATGGCGAAGAATTCGCCGTTCGAAGCTACGCCGAACATGCGCTTGCCGGCGACGTCGCGCTCCTCGCCGAGCGCGACCAGGTCGTAGAACAGCGCGCGCGTGACCTTCGCCCACAAGTCGCGGCGCACATGCACGTAGGGCTTTAAGCCCCCGGTCCCCGATTCGGGGATGAATTTGAGGGCATGGCCGGGGCCGGCCGTAACCCAGTCGTCCACATTGGTGCGGAAGACGAGCTTTTGCTGATCAGCGTCTTCGACCTTCAGTTCGACGGCGAGGAAGGGGGCATCTAGGACGATTAAACCCACCTTCTCCACAGGAGTGACCAGGTAATAGTTGTCGCCCTCCCGCTTGAGTATGCTGCTGAAAAGCTTGACCAAAGCCGGCCGGCCAATCGGCGTTTTTTGGTAGAACCAGGTGCCGTCGGTATCGATTTTCATGTCGATATCGCCGCAAAACGGCGGATCCCACCGCTCCACCGGGGGTAATCCTCGCTTTTCGCGGGGCAGCGATGCCGTGATCGCCTCCAACCCGCTCCGCCCTGTCTTCGCCATTGTTTGCCTACGATATCAACAGTCAGGCGCTTGTTCGCATCTTCGTGATTAAGCCCGCCGGGGCCCGGAAGATAGCGTAAGCTTGGCCGAAGAATGAGGCAGATTCGGCCTGAACGGGCATCAAAACAGCCTCTGGTGTGTTTGTTGCATGGAGCTCGTAAGCGCCAATCCGCCAACCGGCGGGACGGCCGAATAGCATCCGGTGAAAGGATCAAAAGTCATGGCGTCGGCAAGCGGCGAAAGCCTGGAAAAGCTGGAAGATATGATCGTGCGCGCGGCGGAATCCACCGCCACCCATGTGCGCGCCGCGAAAGAGGCTATCGGCGCCGTCATCTTCGGCCAGGACATGGTGGTCGAGCGCGCCCTGGTCACGGTGCTTTCCGGCGGCCATGCGCTCCTGGTCGGCGTGCCCGGCCTCGCCAAGACCAAGCTGGTCGACACGATGGGCACGGCGCTCGGGCTTGATGCCCGCCGCGTCCAGTTCACGCCCGACCTGATGCCGTCGGACATCCTCGGCACCGAGGTGCTGGAGGAAAGCCCCGGCGGCAAGCGCAGCTTCCGCTTCATCCCCGGCCCGGTGTTCGCGCAATTGCTGATGGCCGACGAGATCAACCGCGCCTCCCCCCGCACCCAGTCGGCGCTGTTGCAGGCGATGCAGGAGCAGCACGTCACGGTCGCCGGCGTCCGCCACGATCTGCCAAAACCGTTCCATGTACTGGCGACGCAGAACCCTCTGGAGCAGGAAGGCACCTATCCTCTGCCCGAGGCCCAGCTCGATCGCTTCATCATGGAAATCGACGTCGACTATCCCGACCAGGCAGCCGAGCGCAAAATCCTGTTTGACACCACCGGCGCCGAAGAGACCCGGGCCAAACCGGCGATGACCGCGGAAGATCTGATCGCAGCGCAGCGGCTGGTGCGCCGGCTCCCCGTGGGCGAGTCGGTGGTGGCGGCGATCCTCAAGCTGGTGCGCTCGGCGCGCCCGGGCCCGGAAGCCGGCGAAATCGGCAAGCTGATTTCCTGGGGCCCCGGCCCGCGCGCGAGCCAGGCCTTGATGCTGGCGGTTCGCGCGCGCGCGCTGCTCGACGGACGCTTTGCGCCGTCGGTCGACGACGTGATCGAACTGGCCGAGCCCGTGCTCAAGCACCGTATGGCGCTGACCTTCGCCGCGCGTGCGGAAGGCGAAACTATCCTCAACGTGATGGGGCGGCTGAAGGCGCGCGTCGGATAATTGCGATGGCCGAGCCGAAGCTGAGCGATATCGAGACCAGCGCGCTGCGCCAGGCGAGCGGCGCTGCGCGCGTGCTCGCCGATGCCATGCCGCGCCTCATCCTAGAGGCGCGCCGGGTCGCCGCCACCGTCATTCACGGGCTACACGGCCGGCGCCGCGCCGGACCGGGCGAGAATTTCTGGCAATACCGGCGTTTCATGTCGGGCGAGCCAGCGCAGAACGTCGATTGGCGGCGCTCGGCGCGCGACGACCACCTTTATGTGCGCGAGCGCGAATGGGAAGCCTCGCACACGATCTGGATCTGGCCCGACCGTTCGCCGTCGATGGCCTTTGCTTCCGCGCTGGTCACCGACAGCAAGCTCGAGCGCGCACTGGTGGTGGCCTTCGCGCTCGCCGAAGTGCTGGTGCAGGGCGGCGAGCGGGTCGGCGTTCCCGGCCTGTTGCGCCCGACCGCCAGCCGCAACGTGATCGAGAAAATGGCGGAGGCGATCCTGCACGACATGAGCGAGCGGGCCAGCCTGCCGCCGAATTTTGCGCCCTCGCCGCTATCCGAGATCGTGATGCTATCCGATCTGTGGAGCCCGTTCGGCGAAGTGCAAAAGACTATTACCAAGCTGTCCACCACCGGCGCGCACGGCCATGTGGTGCAAATCGTCGATCCGGCCGAGGAAAGTTTCCCCTATTCCGGCCGCATCGAATTCGTAGAGCCGGAAGGCGCCGGCAGCATTACGGCCGGCCGCGCCGAGTCCTGGCGCAACGACTATCAGTCACTGGTGGCGCGCCACCGCGACGCGATCCGCGCCGAGACCGACCGGCTCGGCTGGAGCTTCGCCATTCACCGCACCGACCGGCCGGCGAGCGAATTGCTGCTGGTGCTGCATTCGCGCATGGGCGCCAATACGCAATCCTCGGCAATCGGCAGCCGGCACGGCCCGGCGAACCCTGGGAGAGCGGCGTGATCGGCTCCCTGCCGCTCGGTTTCGCGCAGCCGCTGGTGTTGCTCGGCCTGCTCAGCCTGCCGGTGCTGTGGTGGCTGCTGCGGCTGGTGCCCCCGCGCCCGCGCCGCGTCAATTTTCCGCCGACGCGTCTCTTGTTCGAAATCGCGCCCAAGGAGGAAACGCCGTCGCGCACACCGTGGTGGCTCACTTTATTGCGCCTGACGCTGGCCGGCCTGATCATCATCGCGGCCGCGGGCCCGTTGTGGAATCCACCACTCGCGACCTCCAACCGCGGCGCGCCGCTCTTGGTCCTGATCGACGACGGCTGGGCGGCGGCCGCCGCCTGGGACGAGCGGCTGCGCACCGCCGACGAGCTAATCGCGCGCGCCGACGCCGACAACCGCGGCGTCGCCGTGTTGCCGCTGTCGGAAACCGCGCGTGATATCTCCCTGCAAGCCGCCGGCGCCGCCCGCGTTCAAGTCAAGCAGCTCAAGCCGAAGCCGCATACACTCGAGCGCAGCGCGGCGCTGCCACTGATTAAGCGCTTCCTCACTACCGCGTCCGACGTCGAAATCGTCTGGCTCTCGGACGGCGTCGATCTCGGCAAAGGCGGGGAATTCATTGCGGGCCTCAAGCAGGTCATTGGCGATCATCCACTCACCGTCGTTTCCGGCGGCATCGCCATTCCGCATGCGCTCGCCGCCGCCGACAACGCCGCCGGCGCATTGACCGTGAAGGTGTTGCGCGCGCAAACCGGCCCCGCCGAGAACGGCCTGGTGAAGGCCATCGATCTCAAGGGGCTGCCGCTCGGCGAGGCGCCGTTCTCGTTCAAATCCGGCGACCGCGAGGCTGAAGCCGCGATCGACCTACCGGTCGAGATCCGCAACGACGTGGCGCGGCTGGAAATCACGGGCGAGCGCTCTGCTGGCGCGGTGCAGCTGCTCGACAAGCGCTGGCGCCGGCGCACCGTCGGCATCGTCTCCGGTTCGGACGTCGGTCGCTCGCAGCCGCTGCTGGGCGCGACCTATTATCTCGCGCGCGCGCTCAACCCGTTCGCCGACGTGCGTGTTGCCGAACCGGTGGCGCCGGCAGAAGCGGTGTCCCGCTTCCTCAACCAGCATTTGCCGATGCTGATCCTGGCCGACGTTGGCAACGTCGCCGAGGCGCGCGAGCCGCTGGTCAAGTGGATCGACGGTGGCGGCGTACTAGTACGCTTCGCCGGCCCCCATCTCGCGCGCAACGACGACGATCTGGTGCCGGTTAAGTTGCGCCGCGGCGGCCGCATCCTGGGCGGCAGCCTGAGTTGGAACCAGCCGCAAAAGCTCGCCGCCTTCTCGCACGAGAGCCCATTCAACGGCATGGCGGTGCCGAACGACGTCACCGTCACTCGCCAAGTGCTGGCCGAGCCCGATGCGTTGCTCACCGACCGCACCTGGGCGACGCTCGCCGACGGCACGCCGCTGGTCACCGCCCAGCGCCGTGGCAAGGGGCTGCTCATTCTTTTCCATGTCACCGCCGACACTCGCTGGTCTAACTTGCCGCTTTCGGGAGCCTTCGTCGATATGCTCAGGCGTGTCGTCTCGCTGGCCGGCTCGGCAGGGACCAGCGACACTGCGGGCGGCGCCGACAAGGGCGAGAGCGGTGCCGCCCAGTTCGTGCCTCCGACCCGCGTGCTCGACGGCTTCGGCGCTTTCTCGGTGCCGCCGCCGACCGCCCGCCCGGTGCCCGCGAATTTTAGCGGCCGCGCCAATGCCGATCATCCGCCCGGCTTCTATGGCCCGCCGGAAGGCCTGGTCGCGGTCAATACGCTGGCGCCCGATGACCGGCCGGCGCCGCTCGATTTCTCAAGCCTCAATGCCCGGCTCGACATCTACCGGCATGGCGAGCCGCGCGACCTGCGCGGACCGATCTTCTTGAGCGCACTCGCGCTGTTGATGCTGGACGCGCTGATCGTGCTCTTCCTGTCCGGCGGCTTCTCGAGCATGCTGCCGCGCCGGCGCGCGGCGGCGATGCTGCTGGCCACCGGCGGCCTGCTCGCCGCCTTCGCCCTGCTGAACCCGGCGCATGCGCAACCGGCGCAACAGCCGCCGCCGCTCACGCCCCAGGCCGAAGCCTTCGCCCTCAAGGCGGCGGAGAAAACCCATCTCGCCTATGTCGTGACCGGCGATGCCGACGTCGATGCCGTGAGCAAGGCCGGAATGACGGGTCTCACATTATTCCTGGCGCAGCGCACCGCGCTCGAAGCCGGCGAGCCGATAGGCCTCGATCTGGTACGCGACGAGCTTGCCTTCTTCCCGCTGATCTACTGGCCGGTATCGCCCAATGCACCCAAGCCGTCGAAGACCGCGCTCGAGCGCATCGACACCTACATGAAGCGCGGCGGCACCATCCTGTTCGATACCCGCGATGCCATCGACGACACGCCCGGGGTCACCAGCGAGCGCACACCCGGTATGCTGGCGCTACGCTCGATTCTGTCCTCGCTCGACATACCCGAGCTCGAGCCCGTGCCGCACGACCATGTGCTGACCAAGACGTTCTTCCTGCTGCGTGACTTTCCCGGCCGATTCACCACCGGCCGCCTCTGGGTCGAGGCGCTGCCGGCGGAAGGCAAGGAGGAAAGCGACCGCCCGGCACGCGCCGGCGACGGCGTGTCTTCGATCTTGATCACTTCGAACGATCTTGCCGGCGCCTGGGCGATGCGGCAGGACGGCCAGCCGATGCTGCCGCTGGTCCCGGGCGAGCCGCGCCAGCGCGAATTTGCCTTCCGCGCCGGAGTCAACATCGTGATGTACGCGATGACCGGCAACTACAAGGCGGACCAGGTGCATATCCCGGCGCTGCTCGAGCGGCTGGGGCAGTAGGAGCTCGATTGTGAACCTCGGCGTCTCATTCGCTCCGCTGGTGCCGGCCTACGTGGTATGGGCCGCGTTCGGCGCATCGTTTCTGATCGCGATTATCCTGCTGTTGACGCGCAGCCGCGGCGCGGTGCTGCGCTCAATCGCGCTTGTCTTGATGGTGCTGGCGCTCGCCAATCCGTCGTTGACGCGAGAAGATCGCGATCCGATCCCCTCGATCGCCGCCGTCATCGTCGACAAGAGCCCGAGCCAGAATTTCGGCGACCGCGCGCAGCAGACGCAGTCCGTGCGCGACGCGATCATCGAGCGGCTCAAGCGCATCCGCGGCCTGGAAGTGCGCGTCGCCGACGCCAGCGAGGCGGACGGCGAGAACGAGGGCACGCGGCTGTTCTCGGCGCTGTCCTCGACGCTCGCCGACGTGCCGCCCGACCGCGTCGCCGGCGCCATCATGATCACCGACGGACGCGTGCACGACGTCCGGGCCAACGCCTCCGTGCTCGGATTTGCCGCACCGCTGCACGCGCTGATTACAGGCCATGCCAACGAGATCGACCGCCGCGTCGTGCTCACGCAGACGCCGCGCTTCGGCATTGTCGGCCAGTCGCAGATCATCGGTTTCCGCATCGAGGATCACGGCGCCAAGATCGGGGCCGCCGAAGTCATCGTGCGGCGGGACGGCGACGTGCTGGAAAAGCGCGTCGTCACCGTGCACACCGACATCCAGTTCAAGGTGCCGATCCCGCATGCCGGGCCGAACATCGTGGAGGTCGAGGCGTCGCCGATCGCGGGCGAGCTCACCCAAGTCAACAATCGCGCGGTGGTCTCGATCGACGGCGTGCGCGACAAGCTGCGCGTACTGCTGGTTTCCGGCGAGCCGCACGCCGGCGAGCGCACCTGGCGCAATCTGCTCAAGTCCGATGCTTCCGTCGATCTCGTGCATTTCACCATTCTGCGCCCGCCCGAGAAGCAGGACGGCACGCCGATCAACGAGCTTTCGTTGATTGCATTTCCGACCCGCGAGCTGTTCCAGCAGAAGATCTCGGAATTCCAGCTCATCATCTTCGATCGTTACGCACGCCAGGGCGTGCTGCCGATGATCTATTTCGACAATATCGCGAAATACGTGCACGACGGCGGCGCCGTGATGATCGCAGCCGGCCCCGACTACGCGAGCCCGACCAGCATCTGGCGCACGCCGCTCGACGCGATCCTGCCGGCGGAACCGAGCGGCGAGGTGACTGAGCGCAGCTTCCGCGCGCTCCTCACCGCGGCCGGCCGGCGACATCCGGTGACGCGTGGTCTGCAAGGCTCCGACACCAATCCGCCGCACTGGAGCCATTGGTTCCGGCTGGTCGATGCCAAGCGCAACGCCGGCTCGACCGTGATGGAAGGCCCAGATGGCAAGCCACTGCTGGTGCTGGCACGCGAGGAAAAGGGGCGCGTTGGCATGCTACTGTCAGACCAAATTTGGCTGTGGGCGCGCAGCTACGAAGGCGGCGGCCCGCATCTCGACCTGCTACGGCGGCTGTCGCATTGGCTGATGAAGCAGCCCGAGCTGGAAGAGGAAGCGCTGCGGCTGATCGTGCACGGGCGTGACATTACCGTGCAGCGGCAAACCATGGCCGACACCGTCAACGAAGTGACGCTCACCTCGCCAACCGGCGCGCGCTCAACCATCATTCTCAAGCCGGTGGAGCCCGGCCTGTGGCGCGCCGCGCTAACCGCCAAGGAGCTTGGGCTGTGGCGCGCGACCGACGGCAAGCTCACCGCGCTCGCCAATGTCGGCCCCGCCAATCCGCGCGAATTCGCCGAGGTGACCTCGACCACCGAGGTGCTGAGCAAGCTGACAGACTCAACCGGCGGCGGCGCACGGCGGCTGATGAGCGGCAATACGTTGAGCGTGCCGCGCGTGGTGCCGGTGCGCACCTCGACCAGCTTCAAGGGTGACGACTGGATCGGTTTAAAGATGCGCGACGTGTCGGTGGTGCGCGGCATCGGCGTACTGCCGATCTTCGCCGGCCTGATCGGCCTATTGCTGCTGGTCGGCTCGCTGGCGGCAACCTGGGCAAGAGAAGGCCGCTAAGTCGTCTCCCAATCGGGCCGGATCATGCCGGTGACGCCGTCGAAGGCGCCTTTCGTCAATTCCGCCACCAGGAGCCGCGCCGGATCGACCGGGCCCGGCAGTTTCACCTGGCCTTTCGGGATGCGCTTGAAACCGCTCTTGCCGTAGAACGGTTCGTCGCCCACCAGCACCACCAATTTGTGTCCCGCCGCCTTCGCCGCCTTGATGGCGCGCTCGATCAGCGCGCCGCCGACGCCGTGCTCGCGAAACGGCGGCTCGACCGTGAGCGGCCCCAACAGCAGCGCCGGCGTATCGCCGATACAGATCGGCGTCAGCCGCACCGAGCCGACCAGCAACGTGCCGATGCGCGCGGTGAACGAGAGCGCAAGCACGTGGCCGCGGCCCTCGCGCACGCGATAGGCGCTACGCGCATAGCGGCCGGGCCCGAAGGTGCGCTCGTGCAGCCGCTCGATTGGCACCGCGTCGTCAGGCGTTTCCGACAGGATGGTCAGGGAAGGCTCGCCCATGAGCCGAGCCGATTAGCATCTGGGCCGATTCTGGTCCATCGCCGGTGGCGTTTTCGGCGCCAACCGCCTAAATGACTGGTGCGAAAACGGAGGATTTCGGAATGGGCCTTCTGGTCGATGGCGTTTGGCAGCAGGACGGCGTGCGCACCAAGGACGGGGAATTCATCCGTCCGACCACCCGGTACCACAACTGGGTGACGCCGGACGGCGCGCCGGGCGCTTCCGGCGAGGCCGGCTTTGCCGCCGAGAGCGGCCGCTATCACCTCTACGTCGCGCTGTCCTGCCCGTGGGCGCACCGCACCGTCATCTTCCGCAAGCTGAAAGGCCTGGAGAACGTCATTTCCATGTCGACCGTTTCGCCCGACATGCTCAAGGACGGCTGGACGTTCAATAAGGAAGAAGGCTCGACCGGCGACGCGGCCAACGGCAAGAGCAAGCTCTCCGAAATCTATCTGCTGGCCGATCCGAAATATACCGGCCGCGTCAGCGTGCCGGTGCTGTGGGACAAGAAACGCAAAACCATCGTCAACAACGAGTCGCCGGAAATCATCCGCATGTTCAACTCGGCGTTCGACGCTTTGACCAATATCCACACCGATTACTATCCGGAGGAATTGCGCAGCGAGATCGACCGGGTCAACGAGCAGGTCTATGCAAACGTCAACAACGGCGTCTACCGCGCGGGCTTTGCCACATCGCAGGCGGCTTACGAGCAGGCGTTCCGCGGCGTATTCGACACGCTCGATGACTTGGAGCAGCGCCTTTCCCAACACCGTTATCTTGTCGGCAACACGATCACTGAGGCCGATTGGCGACTGTTCTGCACGCTGATCCGTTTCGACGCCGTCTATTATTCGCACTTCAAGTGCAACTGGCGGCACATCTACGAATATCCCAACCTGTCGAACTACGTGCGCGATCTCTACCAGCAGCCGGGCGTGGCCGAGACGGTCAGCCTGGCGCAGATCAAGCGGCACTACTACGGCAGCCAGAGACAAGTGAACCCGACCGGGATCGTCCCGGTCGGGCCGCAGCTCGACTTCGCCGCGCCGCACGATCGGGCGCGGCTCGCCTAAACAACGCGGCCGTGATCAGCCGCCGATGTCTTTCTTCTTCTGCAGATATTCCTCGCGCTTGATCTCGCCGCGGGCGTAGCGTTCCTCCAGCACGTCGAGGCCGACGGAGCGCCGCGGCGGCAAGTGATGGTGCGCGCCGGGTCCGGCAAGCGAACGCACCAGCCAGACGACGAGCGCGACGATGGCGATCAATATGACGACCCAGACGATCAAGTGGAGCGGGCCATGGCCGTAGCCGTAGCCGCCCATCATGCCCCATTGCGGTCCGTATCCGTATCCCATGGTCATTGCTCCGGTTGCACGAAACCGTTGTGACGGTTGAAATCGAGGCGCTGAACCAGCGCGTCCTTATCCTTGGTGACGATATCCGCCACGATGGTGTCGGCGTCCTTTTCCTTCACCTCGCCGACCTTCACGTTCGGATTGCGGATCATCTGCTGGAGATAGTTTTTGACCTGGTCGGTGGTCAGCTTCATGTCACCCCGATTGCCGTAATAGCCGGGGCCGTAGCCGCCCATCATGCCGGGTCCGTAACCGCCGCCATAACCGCGCATCATGTAGCCGGGGCCGTAGCCGCCGCCGTAACCCATCATGCCGGGACCGTAGCCGGGGCCCATCATGTAGCCGGGGCCATAGCCATAACCGCCCATCATGCCGTAGCCCGGCCCGTAGCCGCCCCCCATCATGCCGGGGCCGTAGCCGTAGGGCTGCGCCGTGGCGGGACCGGTCAGGCCGACGGCCACGACTGCGATGGCTGCGGCAGCAGCGCCGTAACGAAGACTGCACATAGCGGAACTCCTTGGCTTTGCGCCCCCAGCGATTGCAGAAACGCGCCCGATTTGGCTTCTAGCTGAACGCGACGCGAACCATATTGATCCGGGTCAAAGGGTGCCGACCCCAAAGGGGGGCGGCGAAATCAAGCTTTAGTGAACTGCCAATGCGCGCACCGACGCGCAAGCTCACCACACTTCGCTGACCGCCGCGCCGCCCAGCACCTCGGCAATGCGCGCGCGGGTTCCGCGGCCGGTATCCGGCGGCAACGCGTCGGGCGCGAAGAATCCGTGCGCGATGATCTCGCGGTTGGGCCGCGGGCTTCCGTTCTGGGTAAATTCGCGCACCACGAACAGCACCACGTGATCGCGCCGCGATATTCGCTTGTTGAAAAAGATCCCGTGCAGCCGCGGCGCGCCCGTCATCCGGATATTGCCCTCCTCGGCAAGCTCGCGCGCCAGCGCCTCATGCACGGTCTCGCCGCTCTCCACCCCGCCGCCCGGCAGGTGCCAGCCGTCCACATAGGAATGCTTAATCAGGAAGATGCGGCCCTTGCCGTCGATCACCACGGCGCGGGCGCCGAGCGTGGCGCCGCGTGAAAATCGCCAGTAGAAATGCATCAGCGGCCGGATCAGCGGCTCAAGCGCCCGTCGTAGATGTGGCCTTTGCTCAGTCGGGTCCATTGGCGCCGTTCTCTATGACATTGCGAGCCGAAGCAATGGGTTATCCGCGGCAGCAACGCAGGGCGCCAAAGTGGACCTGCCCGCTTTGGAGCCTCTAATATAGGGATCAAGCGGCCCGCCAGTGACCGAAAGGATTATGCGTGAAAAATTTTTCCGACCTCACCGAGCAGGAAGTGCTGGCGCTCGCCATCACCAACGAGGAAGAGGACAGCCGCATCTACCGCGGCTTCGCCGAAGGATTGCGCGAGCAGTTCCCGGCCTCCGCCAAGGTGTTCGACGAGATGGCGGAAGAGGAGGTGCACCACCGCACTATGCTCTACGATCTCTACCGGCAGAAGTTCGGCGAATACCTGCCGCTGATCCGCCGCCAGGACGTAAAGGGCTTTCTGCACCCCAAGCAGCCCTTATGGCTGACGCGGCCGCTCGGGTTGGAAGAGGTGCGCAAATTCGCCGAGAACATGGAATACGAGGCCGAGCGCTACTACCGCAAAGCGGCGGAGAACGCGCGCGACGCTTCCGTGCGCGAACTGCTGATCAAGCTTGCCGAAGCGGAGGCCGACCACGAGCATCTGGCCGGCAAGCTGCAAAAGGCAATCCTCACCACGGGCGCGCGCGAGGTCGAGGACGAAACCGCGCGGCGCATGTTCCTGCTGCAATACGTGCAGCCGGGCTTGGCCGGCCTGATGGACGGCTCGGTGTCGACGCTGGCGCCGCTGTTCGCCGCCGCCTTTGCCACCCACAATACCTGGGCGACCTTTCTGGTCGGGCTTGCCGCCTCGATCGGCGCCGGCATTTCCATGGGCTTTGCCGAGGCGCTCTCCGACGACGGCTCGCTCACCGGCCGCGGCGCACCCTGGCTGCGCGGCTTGGTCTGCGGCCTGATGACCGCGGTCGGCGGCCTCGGCCACACGCTGCCCTACCTCATTCCGCATTTCTATACGGCCACCGGAGTATCGATCGCTGTGGTCGCGGTCGAGTTGGCGGCGATCGCCTGGATCCGCACCCATTTCATGGACACGCCGTTTTTACAGGCGGCGTTCCAGGTGGTGGTCGGCGGCGTGCTGGTGTTCATCGCCGGGATATTGATCGGGAGCGCGTGAGGAATTCTGTCGTCACCGGGCTTGTCCCGGTGACCCCGATTAGGTTGGCACCATGCCCTCCTAAGCGAGATTGCCGGGACAAGCCCGGCAATGACATGCTTTACGGTGCCTATGCCCTTCACCCTCGCCCATCTCTCCGACCCGCATCTGGCGCCGCTGCCGGCACCGCATTGGACCGAGCTCATCAACAAGCGCGTCACCGGCTACATCAACTGGCGGCGCAACCGCCGCTTCATCCATGACGCCAGCGTGCTGGCGAAGATCGTCGCCGACCTGAAGGCCGAGAGGCCCGACCACATCGCCTGCACCGGCGACCTCGCCAATATCGCCTTGCCGGACGAGTTCACGCGCGGCCGCATCTGGCTGGAAAGACTGGGCGATCCGCAACAGGTGAGCCTGGTGCCAGGAAATCACGACGCTTATGTGCGCGGCGCACTGGTTGAGGCGTCACATGCCTGGGCGCCCTATATGTTCGGCGATGAAGCGGCGGGTTTCCCCTATTTGCGGCGGCGCGGGCCACTGGCGCTGATCGGGCTTTCGAGCGCGGCGCCGACCGCCTGGGGCATGGCGAGCGGGCGGCTGGGTGGCACGCAGCTCACCGCGCTTGCGCGCATACTTTCGGCGCTTAAGCGCGAGAATCTGTTCCGCGTGGTGCTGATCCATCATCCGCCGGTGAGTAAGGCGAAGCGTCACAAATTATTGCGCGACGCCGGCGCGTTCATGCGCGTGATCGCCGAGCACGGCGCCGATCTGCTGCTGCACGGCCATGATCATCTCGCCATGCTGAATTGGCTGAAAGGACCGGACGGCAGCCGCGTGCCGGCGGTCGGCGTGCCGTCGGCCTCGGCCGCGCCGGGCACGCCCAGAAACGCCGCCGGCTATAATCTCTACGCAATCGACGGAGCGCCGGGCGTCTGGCGTTGTGAAATGATTTCGCGCGGCATGGCGCCGAACGGCGAGATCGCAGAAACAAAACGTATGAAGCTCGCTTAAGGACTCGGCCTGTTGAGCAAGGCCAGCACGAACAGCGCGCCGACGCCGATGATCACCCCGTAGATGAAGCTGCGGATGGCGCGCAAGCGGCCGCGGCGCCGCTCGTGCTCCACCATCTTCTGCGCCGTGGCCTGCCCGAACGGCGTGTCGTCGGCGAGCGCGCGCTCGCGCTCGACCAGCCGGCGCGCCACGTAGCGGGTGACGGCGCGCACCATCTCCGGCACGTCGTAGGTTTCCGCCAGCAACGCACGGCCGTAGCGGGTATCCTGCACGAAACGGTATTGCCGCTTGTCGCGTCCCATCTCGACATGGGCGATGACGTCGATCCACAGCCGCGGCACGTCGCCACGGCTTAATCCCCGGTCGAACAGCTCGACATTGGCGGGCATGTCCTTGAACAGCGGATCGAGCGCCTCGTTGAGCAGTTCGAGCCGCGCGACATCGGCGTCGCGCAGATCGACCACCACGCCGGAGCGCTCGGCCGCCTCGATGCGCGCCTCGCGCACGGCGACCGCGATCGCATTCGGCGGCTCCGGCGCTTCAGCCTCGGTTTTCTTGTCCCGTCCAAACATGGCGTGAATTTAGCAATGACCCGGTCCTCAGCAAAGCGAAAAAGCGTGGCTTTTCAATGGTATTATTGGTTAATGGGGACGACGCTATAGAGCCTTGCCCATCCTAGGCCATCCTCCGTGCGCCCGCGCGGGCGGTATTCGGCCCCGATCCAGCCCTGGTAGCCGAGCCTATCCACCACCGCGAACACGGCCGGGTAATTGATCTCGCCCTCGTCTGGCTCGTGGCGGCCGGGCACCGACCCGCATTGCAGATGACCGATGACGGGCAAGTATTTCTCCAGCCGGGTGATGAGATCGCCGCCGACGATCTGCACATGATAGAAATCGAACTGCATGCGTAGGTTCGCCTTGCCGGTCTTGGCGATGATGTCGGCGGCGTGCTCGACGTGGTTTAGGAAATAATTGGGCCGGTCGCGCGGATTGATCGGCTCGATCAGCAGAGTGATGTTCTTTGGCTGAGCGAGATCGGCAGCGCGCTTGAGGTTGTCGATGTAGACGCGCTCGGCGGCCGGACGCTGCTCGGGCGGCACATGGCCGGCGAGACAGTGGACCGCACTGCCGCCAATCGCGGCAGCGTAATCGAGCGCCTTGCCGAACAGCACCTGGAAATCGTTCTCGCGCCCCGGTACCGCGGCGAGACCAAACTCGCCCTCGCGTCCAGGCGGTGTGTTGAGCCCAAGAATCGTCAGCTTGTTCTTCTCGATCGCCGCCTTCACCGCCGAGGCCGGTACGTCATATGGGAATTGTAGCTCGATGGCCTTGAACCCGGCGGCAGCGGCAGCTTCGATGCGCTCCAGCAGCGGGCGCTCGGTGAACAGATAGCCGAGATTGGCGGCGAAGCGCGGCATGCCTTCCTCACTTGCGCAGCGACGTGTGGGCGTATTCATTAGCGGGCTGCCAGCCCAAACGCCATCCCCGGAACAAGCCCATGTCCGCCAACACCGCCTTCCATATCGCTGTGCTGCCGGGCGACGGCATCGGGCCGGAGGTAATGGCGCCCACGCTCGAGATTTTGCGCCGAATCGAGGCGACCACGCCGAGCCTGCAGTTCCACTTCAGCGAAAGCGCCGCCGGCGCCGGTTACTACAAGGAGACCGGCAGGTCGATGCCGGACTCGACCATTAAATTATGCGAAGAGGCCGATGCTATCCTGCTCGGCGCCTGCGGACTGCCGAGCGTGCGCTATCCCGACAACACCGAGATCATGCCGCAGGTGGAGCTGCGCTTCATTTTCGACCTCTATGCGGGCGTGCGGCCAGCGCGGCTCATCCCCGGCGTGCCGAGCCCGATCGTGGGCGCGCAGGAGCATGGCATAGATTTCGTGCTGATCCGTGAATCAACCGAAGGCTTGTTCGCTTCCATGGGCAAGGGCGTGGTCACTGAGACAGAGGCACGCGAGACCCTGGTGATCACGCGCAAGACGAGCCAGCGCCTGTTCGACTTCTCGCTGCGCTTGGCGCAGCGGCGCAAAGGCCGCGGCAGACAAGGCCTGCTCACCTGCGTCGACAAAGCCAATGCCTTCAAGGCCTACGCCTTCTTCCGCGACATTTTCGACGAACGCGCCAGGAATTTTCCGAACGTCAAGACCGACCACGTCTATGTCGATGCCTGCGCCGCCATGATGGTGCGCAAGCCTTGGGATTTCGACGTGATGGTGATGGAGAACATGTTCGGTGACATTCTCTCCGACCTGGCCGCCGGCCTGATCGGCGGGCTCGGCATTGCGCCCTCCGCCGATATCGGCGACAAGCACGCGGTGTTCCAGCCCTGCCACGGCACCGCCCCCGACATCATGGGGAAAGCGCAAGCCAACCCGACAGCGATGATCCTGTCGGCGGCGATGATGCTGGACTGGCTGGCTGACAAACACGACCACCCGCCGGCGGCCGTGGCCGCGCTTCGCATCGAGCGCGCGGTCGACGCGGCTTACGCCGGTGGTGTCAAGCCGATGGAATATGGCGGCAAGGACGGCACCAAGGCAATTGGCGGCGCGGTGCTGAAGGCGTTGGGGTAGAAGCACGACCTCAACCGCTCGCCCCCGCGAAAGCGGAGACCTAGGGAAGCAGCTTCAGACTTTGTCGGAACTGGATTCCGGCTCACCCGGGAATAGGCGGAGTGTGGTGTGCCCGCGTAGTTAGAGCCCAACGAATTCCCCGATCGCCTTGAGAAACGCTTCCGGCTGCTCCAGCGGAGGGCAATGGCCGCAGCCGGGCAATTCGACGTAGCGACTGCCGGCGACCTTCTCGGCGACCGCCTTGTTGAGCGCCGGCGGCGTCGCCTGGTCGAGCTCGCCGCACACCACCAGCGTCGGCACCCGCAGGTGATGCAACAGCGGCGTGAGGTCGGTCTCCTGCAAGATTTTGCAGGCGGCCGCAAAAGCCTTCGGGTCGATGCCGAGCAACACCTGCTTGCGCTGCTCGATCGCTTCCGGATGCGTCTTCAGGTAGTCGGGTGAATGCACGCGCTTGGCGGCGATCTCGGCCACGTCACCCACGCCCGCCTCGGCCACCTTCTGCGCCATCACCGCGAATGCTTGGCGACCCTCCGGCGGAAAACAGGCGGCGGCATCGCTCAACACCAGCTTTGAGATGCGCTCGGGATGAGCGATGCCGAAGGCGAGCGCGACGGTGCCGCCGAAGCCGTTGCCGATCAGCACCGCGTCCTTGGCGATGCCGAACTCGTCGAAGCCGTCCTCGATCGCCGCCACATAGGCGTCCATCAATGCCAGCGGCGTCGGCTGCGAGCCGTGGAAGCCCGGAAGATTAATCAGCGTGACGCGATGATTGGCCGTCAGCGCGGGCAGCACCGGATCGAAGGCATGGCGGTCGGCCAGCAGTGAATGCAAGATCACCAGATCGCGGCCTTGACCCGCGCGCGCCGCGGTCAGCACGCCGTGGCCTGCGGTCAATTGCTCAAACTGCATGATGCGTCACCTCTTTGAAACCGCCCGCGACGACAGATTGTGGAATGAACTCGAGCCTCGCCTTGTTTTCCTTCTTGTGCAAAGATTGCAGCCGGGGGCCCTACATCGTCGGACGCGGCAACGGCCCACCCGGCGATGCGGGCATATTCACGGCACCGCGCGAAAGCGGGCCGAATTTGCTTGGCTTCAAGTAGAACAAACAGGGAGGAATCTGTCATGTCCATATTCAGCCGCGCCCGCATAGCCCGGGCGGTGACGTTGCTGGCGGCCGGGCTTGCCGCGCTGGCGCTATCGAGCGGCATCGCCGCCGCGCAGAAGCCCTACGGCTTTGCCACATTGCCGCCCGGCACGCTCAACTACACCACCGCCTCCGCCATCGCCAAGGTGCTGAAGGAAAAGGGCGGCATAAACGTGCTGGTGCAGCCCACCGCGGGCGACGCCATCAATCTGCCGATGGTCAACCGCAACGAGGCGGAGATCGGCATTTCCAACATCCTTGAGGTCTCCGATGCCATCAGCGGCGTAGCCAAGATCGGCAAGCAGCCGCATCTGCGGCTCATCGGCGTACCGCACACCTTCCGCGGCACGTTCTGGGTGAAGAAAGATTCGCCTATGAAGACGATCGCCGACCTCAAGGGCAAAAGAGTGCCCTTGGGCTATTCCGCCATGCTCACCATCGATCGACTGGCGCGCTCCATTTTGGCGACCGGCGGGCTGACCGAGAAGGACGTCTCCCGAGTTCTCGTGCCCAACGTGGTGGGGGGAGCCAACGCCTTCGCCTCCGGCACCACCGACATGTTCTTCTTTGCATTCGGCGCGCCGAAGGTGCGTGAGGTCGACGCCACAACTGGCGGCATCCGCGCGCTTGTAATCCCGGCCAGCGGCTTGCCGGCGGCGCAAAAGATATTCCGCTACGGCTATCTGACCAAGGCAGTGCCGAATCCATTCTTCGTCGGCGTCACCCATCCGATGGACGTCTATGCCTGGGACAATCTGCTGGTCACAAACGACAAGGTGCCCGACGACGTCATCTACAAGATCATCGACACGCTGGTGCACAACACCGGCGACCTAGTGGCGATACAGCCGGCGCTGCGCGGATTCTCGGCACAGAACCTCTACGTCAATTACGATCTGCCCTATCACCCTGGCGCGCTGAAGTACTTCAAGGACCATAACATCAAGGCCAAGGCCATTAAGTGACGGACGACACGCCACGCAAAGTCGCGGCGGCGCATGCGGCATCGCCGTCAACTACGGTCGCGTTGTTGACGGACTTGCTGCAGGCGCTGCTGCTCCTTTGCGTTGTAGGCTGGGTGCTCGACCTGCCGCGGTGGTTGTTTGGCGTCGGCCTCTATACCGAGCAGGTGCTGGCGATCTGCCTCGGCCTCGCGCTGGCCCTGATCTACATCTCCGCCAAGCGCAAGCCCATCTGGTTCGACTGGACCGCCGCCGCCGTCGCACTCGCGATCTGTTCCTATATCGCCTATCGCTACGAAGCGATCACCTATGAGATCGCCCTGCTGCCGGCCGACCTGGTCGGCGGCGCCGCTATCCTCTGCCTGCTGGTGCTGGAGGCGACCCGGCGTACCGCCGGTGGCGTGCTGGCGATCATCATTCTGCTGATATCCGTCTATGTCTTCATCGGGCCGCATATGCCGGGCGATTTCGCCACCCGGCCGGTATCGCTGCCGCGGCTGATCGTCTATCTCGGCCTCGATACCAACGGCATGATCGGCATCATCCTGCACGTCGCGCTGCTGATTGTCGTTCCGTTCACGCTGATGGGTCAGGTGCTCGGCCGCACCGGCGGCGCCAATTATTTCGCCGATCTGGCGATGTCGGCCATGGGCCGCTTCCGCGGCGGCGCCGCCAAGATCGCGGTGTTCGGCTCGGCGCTGTTCGGCATGATCTCGGGCGCCGCGGTGAGCAACGTGGTCGCCGTCGGCATCGTCACTATTCCATTGATGACGCGCTCGGGCTTTACGCCGACGCGGGCGGCGGCGATCGAGGCGGTTGGCTCGACCGGCGGGCAGCTGATGCCGCCCGTGATGGGGGCAGCGGCCTTCATCATGGCCGAATTCCTGCAAGTGCCCTACGGCAGCGTCGTCATCGCCGCCATCATTCCGGCCGTGCTGTACTACGCCGCGCTGTTCATGCATGTCGACCTGGAAGCGGCCAAGCAGCGCATCGGCGCGGCGCAGGTCGAGGCGCCGCCGAAATTCACCGAGGTGCTAAAATCGGGCTGGCATTTTCCGATCCCGCTCATATTTCTCGTGGTCACCATCGCCTATCCGGAAATCTTTCAGATCCCGATCGAACGCTCCGCCGTCTATGCCACTGCCATCCTGATCGTGTTCAGCATGGCCTTCGGCTATCGCGGCAACCGCGTCAACCCACGTCAGATGCTGCGCGCCGTACTCGACACCGGCCGCGCCGCGCTCGATATCGTATTGATCGGCGCCGCCGCCGGCATGGTGGTGGGCGCGCTCAGCGTGTCGGGCATTTCCTTCGGCCTGACGCTGCAATTGATCGCGCTGAGCGGCGGCAACCTGTTCATCCTGCTGCTGCTGACCGCGCTCATCAGCATCATCCTCGGCATGGGCATGCCCACCGTGAGCGTCTATGTGCTCACCGCCACGCTGTTGGCGCCCTCGCTGGTCAAGCTCGGCGTGGTGCCGATGGCGGCGCATATGTATGTGATGTATTTCGGCATGCTGAGCATGATCACCCCGCCGGTGGCGATCGCGGCCTATGCCGCCGCCAATATCGCGCGCACCTCGGGCTGGGCCACCGGCTGGAACGCGGTGCTGGTGGGCTGGAGTACGTTCTTCATCCCGTTCCTGTTCGTGCTGGAACCGAGCCTGCTGATGCAGGGGCACGCTGGCCTGATCGCCTGGCAATTCACCCGCAATATTCTCGGCATCTCCGTCGGCACGGCGGCAATCGTCGGCTACGCCTTCGGAGCACTGGCGCTGCCGATGCGCATCGCCTTCGGCGCGGCGGCGCTGGCGATTCTCATCCCGCCGCACGCCTTCCCCGGCGCCAGCGTGCTCGACTGGATCGGGCTCGCCTGCGCGCTGGCGGGACTCGCCACCAATTTCATCCAGAGCCGCGCGGAAAAACGAACAGCCTCAGCGTAGGCGCGCGGCGGTGATCGCCATTTATCGTCATGGCCGGGCTTGGCCCGGCCATCCACGCCTTGCTTGTTGACAGAAAGACATGGATGCCCGGCACAAGGCCGGGCATGACGGCGGATGGGTTAGCGCTCGCTAATTCCCCTCGCGCCAGATGCCGAGCGCTTCCTGCGCCGGCCGGTCGGAGATCGAAAACAGCACGGCTTCTTCCGACGCGTTGTGCTGATACTTCTTCCACGGCGGCACTACGAACACATCATTGACGCTCCATGCGAACGGCTTGCCGTCGATCTCGGTGGTGCCTTTGCCCTCGGCCACCGCGAAAATGGTTCCGTCGGTCGAGCGATAGGGCTCGCCTTTGAAGCCCTTGGGCAGCAGCGCAAGATGGGCACCCATGGTCGGCAGCACCGGGCCGCCGTTGATCGGATTGGCGTAGCGCACGCGCGCGCCGTGGCGCTTGTCGATGTCGCCGGTGTCGCGCAACCGCTCGAGGATCGGCCGCATCTTGGCGTAAGGGTAGTTGATCACCGGCGTGCGGTTCTGCACCGCCGGCAGGCCGTCCGGCAGCACGCCGGTGGCGTAGCGCGCAAACGAGTCGCCGTCCGCGTGATCGGTCTTCTGCATCTTCTCGTCGAAGTGCTCAGCAAACGACGTCTCGAAAAAATTGATAGTCGGCATATCGAGCACGTCGAGCCACATCACCGGCTGCTTGCCGGGATTGCCGTGATCGTGCGGCGCCCAGTTGGCGGTGATGATGAAGTCGCCGTGCTTCATCATCGATTTCTCGCCCTCGACCGCGGTATAGGCGCCCTCGCCTTCCAGCACGAAGCGGATGGCGGAGGCGGAATGGCGGTGCACGTCGGCGATCTCGCCCGGCATGATGAGCTGGACGCCGGCGAACAGCGAATTGGTCACGCGCGACTCGCCGGGCAGGCCGGGATTTTCCAGCACCAGCACGCGGCGCTCGGCCTCCTCAGTTGAGATCACGTCGCCGGCTTCCAGCATCAACCGCTTGACGTCGTCGAACTTCCACAGCCTCGGCACGCAATGGGTCTTCGGCTCCGGCGTCACCAAGCCTTTCAGCACCTCCCACAGCGGCGTCATGTGGTATTTGGCAATCCTGTCGTAATAGGCCTGCCGCGCTGCCTGCACATTGTGCTTGGAGCCGGGCTGTTGGGTTGCGGTTGCGACCGCCATGGGCATGCTCCCTGGGACTAATCGTTGTATTTGCAACTGTATAGCGCAGATCGGCCGGGGCCGGAATACGCCCCGAACCGCCCGCGGCGCTTGGCCTAAAGCAAGGTATTGCGCGGCCGGACCGGGCCTCAAGCCCGCGCGTGCTCGTCGTCGGCGACCTTGACGACGTAGGGCTTCTCGCGCTTGCACTCGGGGTCGAACTCCGAGCGGCCGGTGAAATTGATGTGCCGGCCATAGGTGTGCAGCGACATGGAAATGTCCTTGCCGACGTTCCAGACGCTGTGGATGTGCTCGGGGTAACAGCGCGCCACGTCGCCGGCTGTCATTACCTGCGCGCCGCCGCGCTTCAGGTCGGCAAAGCCGGGCTTGCTGCCGTCGTCGAGCCGGTCGTAGCTGACCTCTTGCTCCTGGCCTTCCATGCCGACCACCACCGCCCAGGTCTTGTGGTTGTGCGGGGTGGTGCCGCGGTTGGGCAGCCACGAGATCAGGAACACCGCCAGATCGTGGTTGGGCTCCTCGTGCAGCAGGTGGACACCGAAGCCCTGCTCCTCATCGCATTCGCGGTATTCGGGGCGAAACCAGCCGGGCGCCTGCGCGAATTTCTTGGCCAACGGCTCGACGCGGTCGGTGATCTTCACCGGATCGGCTTGCTGCGCGGTGATGTTCCGCAGATCCTGCAGGTATTGCTCAAGCGTGTACGGGCTGGCCATGGCAAATTTTCCCCCTTGCTGCGGCACCTGCGAAAAATTATTTTGCCATAGCCGGGCCGGGACAACAATATCGCCTAGTTATTCACCGACCCGCCATCCACCACGACCGACTGGCCGGTGATAAAATCGCTGTCGCTTGAGGCGAGGAACACCAGCGTGCCGACAAGATCTTCAGGGTATGCGTCGCGCTTGAAGGCGCGGGAATTGCGCACCGGCATGCGCTCTTCTTCGACATGGGTGACGTTCTCCAGCCCGGTGTCGGAAAGAATGTAGCCGGGCGACAGCGAATTGACCGCGATACCGTAGCCGCCGAGCTCGCGCGACAATGAGCGCGTGAAGGCGAGGATGGCCCCTTTGGAGCTGACGTAAGGCAGCATGCGCGGCACGCCCTTGTAGGGCGCGCCCGAGGCGATGTTGATGATCTTGCCGGAGCGGCGCGCGATCATGTGCGGCGCCACGTGCTTGACCATCAGGAACGGGCCGCGGGTGTTGACCGCCATCACCTTGTCCCAGGTGGCGACATCCCATTCGTTGAAATTGCGCGGCTTAAGCTTGGCGTAGAACGCGGCATTGTTGACGAGCACGTCGATCTGGCCGAAGCGATCGAGTGTCTGCTTGACCAGCGCCTCTACGGCCTTCTCGTCGCTGACGTCGCACAGAGCGCTGGCGGCCTCGCCATTGGCCTGCGCGATTTCCCTGACCAGCGTGTCGCCGTTCTCGATGTCGGCGATCATCACCCGTGCGCCTTCGGCCGCCAGCGCCAACGAATAGTGCCGGCCGATGCCCCGGGCGCCGCCGGTGACGAGTGCGACTTTTCCTGCAAGCCTTGCCATGGCGGCCTCCTCCGTGACGACGGACTCCATATCAGCTATGAAACGAAAAACCGAGGGAGGAAATATGCCGCGCGACACCGCCGACCGCCTCGCTGTCCGCGAGATCATCGAGAACTGGGTGATCTGGCGCGACGCGCGCCTGTGGGACCGCTTCCGCACGCTCTGGCACAAGGACGGCCAGATGTGGGCGACATGGTTTCAGGGCTCCTACGAGGACTTCATCAAGGTCAGCCAAGAGGGCTTCGACCGCGGCGTGCGCATCATGCATATGCTGGGCGGCATGAGCATCGACATCAAGGGCAAGCGCGCGATCGCGCAGACCAAGATGACCATCTCGCAGCGCGCCGAGGTCGAGGGCGTCGAATGCGACGTGGTCTGCACTGGGCGCTTCTACGACTTCCTAGAAAAGCGCCGCGGGCGCTGGGGCTTGGTGCTGCGCCGCCTCGCTTATGAGAAGGACCGCATCGACCCGGTCGATCCGGCGGCCCGGCTGGCGCTCGACCGCGCGCATCTGGCGAAATTCCCGCAAGGCTACCGCCACCTCGCCTATCTGCAGAGCAAGATCGGCTACCCGATCAAGATGGACCTGCCGGGCCACGAGGGGCCAGACCTGGAGACGCTGTATGCCTGGGGCGCAAACTGGCTGAAGGGCAAGAAGCTCCCTCTGTAGGGCCTTGGCGCACGGGCCAATAAGTGCGACTTTCCGACCCAAGAAAAAACGCATTTCTGGGAGTGCCGCCATGTCGCTGGCCGCCAATTTCAATCTGCTCAACGAATTCAATATCCTGCGCATCATCTGCGGCCTCTTCTTCATCCCGCACATTTACGGCAAGTTCTACGAGCCGGCGGCGCTCGGCTTCTTCGTAGCCGCCAAGTTCAAGCCGCCCAAGTTCTGGATGTATCTGTCCGGCACGATCGAGACGGTGCTCGCGATCGGCCTCATCTTCGGCATCTTCACCACGCTTGCCGGCGCGATCGCCGCCATCCATCTCGGCGTCGCCACCGTCGCCGTTGCCCGCCTCACCAAAAAATGGCTGTGGAATATCGGCGGCTACGAATATTGCCTGTTCTGGGCGATCTGCTGCCTGGTGGTGGCGATGCACGCCTACCGCATAGGCGGCATCTGGGGCTGAGACCGCCTACAACGAATTCATAATCTCCGCTGCTCGAAAGGAAGTCCAAGCAATGGCTAGCGTCCTGTTTTCCCCGCTCACGCTGCGCGGCCTTACGCTGCCCGACCGCGTCGTAGTCTCGCCCATGTGCCAGTACAATTCCAACAACGGCTCGGCCAATGACTGGCACCTGATGCATCTCGGTAGCTTCTCGCTCGGCTGCGCCGGGCTGGTGATGTGCGAGATGACCAACGTCAATCCGCAAGGGCGCATCTCGCCGAAATGCGCCGGCATGTGGTCGGACGATAACGAAGCCGCGCTCAAGCGCGTGCACGACTTCTGCCGTCAGTACGGCGTGGCCAAACTCGGCGTGCAGCTCGCCCATGCCGGCCGCAAGGGGCCAACCACGACGCCCGCCGCCGGCGGCAAGCCGATCCTGGAAGGACCGGACGCATGGACGCCGGAAGCGCCCTCCGCCATTCCCTACGACACCGGCTGGGCGGTGCCACACGCCATGACCAAGGACGACATCAAGCGTTGCTTGGGCGAATTCGCGGCCGCCGCGAAACGGGTCGAGCGCATTGGCTACGACCTGATCGAGCTGCACGCCGCGCACGGCTATCTCGCCCATCAGTTCCTTTCGCCGCTCTCCAATAAGCGCACCGACGAATACGGCGGCTCGACCGAAAATCGCATGCGCTTTGCCATCGAGATGTACGAGGCAGTGCGCGCAGTGTGGCCGGAGGCAAAACCGATCGGCATGCGCGTGTCCGCCACCGACTGGGTCGACGGCGGCTGGACGCCGGAGGAAACCGTGCTGTTGGCGAAGGAGCTGAAGAAACGCGGTATGGACTATATGGATGTATCCAGCGGCGGGCTGTCGCCGGCGCAGAAGATCCCGCTGGCACCCGGCTACCAGGTGCCGTTCGCCGAAAAGGTGAAGAAGGAAAGCGGCATCACCACCATGACGGTCGGCCTGATCGCCGGCTACCAGCAGGCCGAGGATATCGTGGCGTCGGGCAAGGCTGATCTCGTTTGTCTGGCGCGCGCCGCCATGTGGGACCCGCGCTGGGCCTGGCATGCGGCCGAGGAACTCGGCGCCGAAGCGCCCTACGCGCCCAAGACCATGCCCTGCCATCCGAAGCTCAGGCCGCAGCTGTTCCCGAAGCGGGCGCAGGCGGCGGGGTAGAACGCGCCCTACTCCGCTCATTCCCGCGCAAGCGGGAATCCAGCGCAACGATTCAAGGCTATCGGTTTCGCCCCTGGGTCCCCGCTTTCGCGGGCGTGAGCGGGTCTATACGACTTTCACCCTTGCGATGAATTTCACGAAGGCCGCGAGCTGCAGCTTGATCGCGTCCTTAACCGCCTGATCGGTGATCTCGCCGGTCTTCTCGTCGATTTTCTTGGCAGCGAGATTCACGAACACTTCGGGCTTTCCGAACATCTGCGCCTCGATCGCGGTCAGCGCCATGCGCAAATGATATTGCATGCGTCCGCCGCCGAGCAGGCCGGGCGCGGCCGATTGCAAGGCGACCGGCTTGTCTTTGAAGCAAACCTCTTTTTCGCGCGACGCCCAATCGATGGCGTTTTTCAACCCGCCGGGGATCGACCAGTTGTATTCCGGCGAGACGATGATGACGGCGTCGGCCTTGCGGATGGCGTCGCACCAGGCGGCTACATCGGCTGGAATGCCGGTCGCGGTTTGGTCGTCCGCGTTATAGATTGGAAATTTGGCGAACGACGCCGCCGGCGTCAGCGCCAATTCCGGTGGCGCTAGGCCGGGAAGCGCGCGCGCAACAGCCGCGTTGAACGAGCCCTTGCGCAGCGAACCGCAGATCACCAACACATTGAATTTGTCGGCCATTTTGTTCCCCTACGCTTTTTCGTCTTCAATCGGATTGCGCAAAATCCCGACGCCTTCGACTTCCACTTCGATGCTGTCGCCCGGCTTCATCCACACCGGATCGGGCTTGCGTGCATGGCCGACGCCGGACGGCGTACCGGTGAGAATGATATCGCCGGGCTCGAGCGTCATGCCCTTGGTCAGATAAACGAGCGTCTCGGCCAGCGGAAACATCATGTTGTCGGTATTGTCGGACTGCATGATGTTGCCGTTGAGCCGGCTCATGATCTTCAAACCCTTGGCGCCGCGCGGAAGCTCGTCCGCGCTCACCATCCAGGGGCCAAAGCTGCCGGTCGAATCGAAATTCTTGCCCATGCCCCATTGCGTGGTGTGGCGCTGGAATTCGCGCACCGAGCCTTCATTGGCGCACGAGTAACCGGCGATGCAGTCGAGCGCATTATCAAGCGTCAGGTGCTTGGCGCGCTCGCCGACAATCGCCACCAGCTCGGCCTCGTAATCGAGCTGGATCGATTCGCGCGGCCGCAGCAGCGGCACCAGATGCGGCACGAACGAGGTCAGCACGCGGAAGAAGATCGACGGATATTTCGGAATATTGTCGCGCTGCGGGCCTTCCTTGACGTGATCGAGGTAGTTCAGCCCAAGGCAGATGATCTTGCCGGGCCGCGCCACCGGCAGCGCGTATTTGAGAGCGGCGAGCGGGCGGCGGGCGGAAGCCAGCGCTTTTTTAGTGAGATCGGTGAGCGGCTTGAGATCGCCATTGCTCCGGCGCAGCACTTCGCCCAGGTCGCTCGGCGTGTCGCCGTCCACCGCCCGCAAGTCGATGACGGCGTCGCCTTCGACCACGCCCAGCCGCAAGCTGTTGTCCGCTTCAAAACCGACGATCTTCATTGCGCAGAACCCCGCCACAATACCGCGCCCGGCCACAACGGCCGGGCGGCGCAAGGCTTAGCGCAGGCAAACGCTTTCGGGAAGCTCACCCGGATGCGCGGGCCGGCGGCACTTCGTCGGTGAGCTCGAAGGCCTGGATCGAGAAATAGTTGTGGTCGTCGGTCCACACCTGGAGCGGCCGCCAGCCGGCGCCGCGTGCCAGCGCGGTCAGCTTCTCGATTGAGTATTTGTAGCAGTTTTCGGTGTGGATGGTCTCGCCGGCGCGGAATTCGATGGTTTCGCCAGCCACCTTAGCTTTCTGCCGCTTGAGGCTGGCGAGGTACATTTCGACGCGGTGACGCTCGCGGTTGTAGAAGGCATGATGCTCGAAGCCGTCGAGCTTGAAGTCGCCGCCAAGCTCGCGGTTGATGCGGGTCAGCAGATTGAGATTGAACTTGGCGGTGATGCCGGCGGCATCGTTATAGGCGGCATTGAGAATTTCGGCCGGCTTGATCAGATCGACGCCGATGATCAGCCGCGCGCCTGGGCCCAAGATCTTTCCGGCGTGGCGCAGGAAGCCGGCCGCTTCATGCGGCTCGAAATTGCCGATGGTGGAGCCGGGGAAGAACCCGACCCGCGCGGGCGCGGCTTTGGCTTCTGGGGGGAGAACGAAGTCTTGCGAGATATCGGCGGTCACCGGCAGCACCTTGACCTGCGGAAAGTCCGGCCTCAGCTCGCCCGCCTCCTGCTCGATCATTTCGCCGCAGATATCGACCGGCACATAGGCCGCAAGCTTGGGCAAGGCGCGCAGCAGGATGCGCGCCTTCTTGCTCGAGCCGCTGCCGAATTCGATGAGCGCGGCGCCGTCCGGAATGAGCTTGGCGATGTCGGCGGCGTGCTCCTGCAAGATGCGCATCTCGCAGCGGGTCGGGTAATATTCCGGCTGGTCGGTGATGCGCTCGAACAAGGCTGAGCCGGTGGCGTCGTAGAAATATTTCGCCGGCACGCGCTTGGGGCTTGCCTGCAAGCCGCCGACCACGTCGGTCGCAAATGTATCGTCCGCAGCTTGCGGTCGGGAGTGGCGGGAGCGTGCAAGCGCGACCATCTCGGCTCCTGTTACTTGAACTCGGCGAGCCGCAGCCCGGTGAACTGCCAGCGCGACGGCGGATAGAAGAAATTGCGGTAGCTCAGCCGCTCATGACCGTCCGGCGTCGCCTGCGACGAGCCGCGCAACACCATCTGATTGACCATGAACTTGCCATTGTATTCGCCGAGCGCGCCTTCGGCCGCCCGGTAGCCCGGATAGGGTAGATAGGCACTGCGCGTCCATTGCCAAGCGATGCCGAAGGCGTCGGCGATCACACCTTCGCGCGCCGCCACCTCCCATTCCGCCTCGCTCGGCAAGTGTTTGCCGGCAAAGCGGGCGAAAGCGTCGGCCTCGTAATAGCTGATATGCGTGACCGGCGCGGCCGGATCGACGGCCTTGAGCCCGGCCAGCGTCATGGAGAACCAGGCGCCGTCCTGGTGCCGCCAATAGCCGGGCGCCTGCCAGCCTTCCGCCTGCACCGCCGCCCAACCGTCCGACAACCACAGCGACGGCGTCGCATAGCCGTCGGCGGCGATGAATTCGAGCCACTCGGCATTGGTGACCAGATGCCGCGCGATGCGCATGCCGGCAATCAGTTCGTCATGGCGCGGGGTCTCGTTGTCGAAGCAGTAGCCCTCGCCGTCATGGCCGATCTTGTGAATACCGGCGGGCACATCGACAAAGCCGCGGGGCCCAAGCGTCGCGCGCGGCGGCTGCCAACTGGCATCGTAGACCGGATCGGTCGGGTTCTGCGCGAAGGCGTGCAGGATGTCGGTGAGGAGCAGTTCCTGGTGCTGCTGCTCGTGATGCAGGCCGATCTCCATAATTTCGAACACGCGCTCCGCGTCTGCGGCAGGCACGGTTTCGATCAGCCGCTCGACTGCTTTATCGACATGGGCGCGATAGCCGGCGACATCCGCGCCGTTCGGCCGCGTGATCAACCCGCGCTGCGGGCGCGCGTGGCGGGGGCCGGCGGCGACGTAATAGGAGTTGAACAGGAACGGAAAACGCTCATCGAAGATCGTGTAGGCAGGTTCGTGCGGCTTGAGCAGGAAAGTCTCGAAAAACCAGGTGACATGCGCGCGATGCCATTTGGTCGGCGAGGCATCGGCCATCGACTGCACAATCTGGTCCTCGGCCGACAGATGCGACGCGCGCGCTTCGGTTTCATTGCGCACGCGGCGGAAAGCCTCACGCCAGGCCGCGCGCGCTTCATCTAGGGTTCGTTTTGCCCTAGCCGGAGGCGGACTTTTGGCGCCATCTCGCGGAAGGGGTGAAACTGCCGTGCGCGCCATGCCTGGCCTCCATGTCACTCTTCGCAGGTCAAACGCCGTCGATTTCCGCACGTACAGATACGAACAACGGGCGCAATAGTTCCATCGCAGGCCACCCAGGGCAACCTTGAATTGGCCGCTGCTCACAGCCTGACGCAGTCGTGATTGTGACGTTACGACGCAGCGGGTAAATGCCCACCGCAACGAACGTTATCCAGGTGGGGAGAGGGTGCAGCGGACACTTTTCGTCCGCGCCGGCATTTGTAGACAAGAATCACTTGTAGACAAGAATCACTTCAAGCCGGCGATACCGGAAGTGGCGGTGAGCCTCCAATCTAACCGCTTTAGTAAGGCTTGCTGGCTGACGCGTCCCCGAAGGCCGCACCGGCGCTCAGGCCCAGCTTGCGGAAAATCATGGCCGCCGGACAGAAGCCTGTGAAGGCCGACTGCAGCATGTTGGCGCCGACAAAGGCGGTGAACAGCAACCAGAAGGGGCTGACAAGCCAGGCCAACACAGCGCTCAGCAGCACCATGGCGCCGGCAAAGGCGAGAACTGCGCGATCGACGTTCATGACAAAACTCCTTCTTTTTGCGTATTGACTATATATATGTTTATTTGTATATACGCAAGTATGAAAATAAGGGGCAATGCCATGCTGGCCGCCGCCGATCAGGCGAGCGAGCTGTTGAAGGCACTGGCCAACCGCCACCGCCTGCTCATCGTCTGCCAGCTGATCGAGAAAGAGCGCTCGGTGGGCGAGCTCGCCGCGCTCTTGAAGCTGCGCGATTCCACGGTGTCGCAGCACCTCGCGCTGCTGCGCAAGGACGGCCTCGTCACCACGCGCCGCGCCGGCCAGACCATCTGGTACGCGATCGGCAGCCCGCCGGCGCGCGAACTGGTGCGCACGCTCTATCGAACCTTTTGCGCACCTGCCTGTGCTCCGGCGCCACGCCGTAAACCGGCCGCGCGAGCGCGCGGGCGTAACCTTGAGGCAAGTCGGTGAACAGCGATGCCGGGGGCGCGACGTAAAGCGCCGCACGCTTCCGGCCCGAACAGGATGTTTCAAAATGCGTATCACCATAATACCCACGGTTCTGCTCGCGCTGCTGGCCCAACAGGCGCTGGCGCAGGAAAGTTTCACGGTCGAGCCGAAGAAGGTCGCCGACGAGAAGGCGGTGTTTGCCACCGTCGAGAGCGCCAACGTGGTGCCGGCGCGCGCCCGCATCGGCGGCACCGTGGCCGAGCTGTCGGTCAAGGAAGGCGATGAGGTCAAGCAGGGCCAGGTCGTCGCCACCGTCGGCGACGAGAAGCTTGTGCTGCAGATGAAATCGCTCGACGCGCAGATCGCCGGGCTGGAGGCACAACTCACCCAGGCGCAAAGCGATCTCGCCCGCGCCGAAGACCTATTCTCCAAGGGCACGATTCCGAAGACCCGCCTCGACGAGGCGCGCACCGCTTTCAATGTCGCGACCAACACGCACCGCGCCCGCATCGCCGAGCGCTCGGTGATCGAACAGCAGCTAACTGAAGGCAAGGTGCTGGCGCCCACCGCTGGCCGCGTGCTGCAAGTCCCGGTCACCACCGGAACGGTGATCCTGGCCGGCGAACCGGTGGCACACATCGCCGAGCAGAATTTCGTGCTGCGGCTGCGCGTGCCGGAGCGCCATGCGCACTTCCTTAAGGTGGGCGATCCGGTGCGGGTCGACAGCGAAGAACTCGGCGCCGGTGGTGCCAAATTCGGCACCATCAAGCTGGTCTATCCGCAGATCGAGGACGGCCGCGTGGTAGCGGACGCGCAGGTCAAGGGGCTGGGCGATTATTTCGTCGGCGAGCGCATTCGCGTCTGGGTGTCCGGCGGCGAGCGCAAGAGCTTCGTCGTGCCGGCCTCGTTCATCGTCACCCGCTTCGGCATCGATTATGCCCGCTTGCGCAAGGGCAAAAGCACGATCGACGTGCCGGTGCAGCGCGGCCGCCAACTGCCGCGCCCGGACATGCCCGACGCGCTTGAAATCCTCTCCGGACTGAAACCCGGCGACGTGTTGGTGCGCCCGTGAAGCTTGGACTGTCGGGACACCTCACCCAAGCATCGATCCGCTCGCCGCTGACGCCACTGTTTCTGCTGGCGGCGCTGGCGGTCGGTCTGCTCGCGCTGCTCACCATCCCGCGCGAGGAGGAGCCGCAGATCAGCGTGCCGCTGGTCGACATCCGCGTCCGCGCCGAAGGCCTTAAGGCGCCGGACGCAGTCGAGATGGTGACCAAGCCGCTCGAGGCCATCGTCAAGGGCATCGACAGCGTCGAGCACGTCTACAGCCAGACCGTGGACGACCACGTGATGGTGACCGCGCGCTTTAAGGTCGGCACCAAGGCCGACGACGCCATCCTGCGCGTGCACGAGAAGATCCGCGCCAATTTCGACCGCATCCCGGTCGGCATTTCAGAGCCGCTGATCGTCGGCCGCGGCATCAACGACGTTGCCGTGGTGGTGCTCACGCTGTCTGCCAGGCCGGATGCGGCTGCGCGTTTTAATGACAAGGACCTTTACCAGCTCGCCCAGCAATTGCAGTTCGAGCTGGTCAAGACGGAGAATATCGGCCTCACTTATATCTCCGGCGGCAACGCCCAGCAGATCCGCGTCGAGCCCGATCCGGAAAAGCTCGCGCTCTTCGGCGTCACGCTGCAGCAATTGGTCGGCAAGGTGCGCGAGGCCAACCGCTCGTTCAAGGCAGGCTCGGTGCGCGACAACGGCATCACGCGTGACGTGGCTGCTGGGCAAACGCTGTCCGGCATTCCCGATATCGGGCTCTTGCTGGTGACCACCCGCGACAACCGTCCGGTTTATGTGCGCGATGTCGCCAAGGTGGTGATCGGCCCCAGCCCGCGCGAGCACCGCGTCTGGATGGACACTTCTGAAAAGGCCGGCCATTGGGGCCGTGTGCCGGCAGTAAGCGTGGCCTTCGCCAAGCGCGCTGGCGCCAATGCCGTTGTGGTGGCCGAGGACCTGCTGGCGCGGCTTGCCAGCGTCGAAGGCCGGCTGGTGCCGCATGATGTGAATGTCACCGTCACCCGCGACTATGGCGAGACCGCCAACGACAAGGCCAACGAGCTGTTGTTCCATCTCGGGCTCGCCACCGTCTCCATCGTGGTGCTGATCGCCTTCGCCATCGGCTGGCGCGAGGCGCTGGTGACGCTGGTCGTGATCCCGACCACCATCCTGCTCACGCTCTTTGCCGCCAAACTGATGGGCTATACCATCAACCGCGTCAGCCTGTTCGCGCTGATCTTCGCCATCGGCATATTGGTCGACGATGCCATCGTGGTGGTGGAGAACATCGCCCGCCACTGGGCGATGAAGGACGGCCGCTCGCGCATGCAGGCCGCCATCGAGGCAGTGGCGGAAGTCGGCAATCCCACTATCGTCGCCACCTTGACCGTGGTGGCGGCGCTGCTGCCGATGCTGTTCGTCTCCGGCCTGATGGGCCCCTACATGGCGCCGATTCCCGCCAACGCCTCGGCCGCCATGTTGTTCTCCTTCTTCGTTGCCATGGTGATCGCGCCCTGGCTGATGCTCAAGCTGCACCCGGAGGGCAAGCCGGTACACGAGCATGAGGCGGCCCATGGCGAGGGTTTTCTCGGCCGGCTCTACCGGCGCTTCGCCAGCCCGATCCTCGCCACGCGCAAGCGAGCCTGGATTTTCCTGATCGGCGTCGGCGCAGCGACCATGGCCGTTTGCGTGCTGTTCTACACCGAGAACGTGACGGTCAAGCTGCTGCCGTTCGACAACAAGTCGGAACTGTCGGTGGTGATCGACCTGCCCGAGGGCGCCACGCTCGAGGACACCGAGCGCACGCTGTTTTCGATCGCCGACGTGGCGCGGCAATTGCCGGAAATCCGCTCAATCGAGACCTATGCCGGCACGCCGGCGCCGTTCAATTTCAACGGGCTGGTACGGCACTATTACATCCGCGAGGCGCCCGAGCTCGGTGAATTGCACCTGAACCTGGCGCCGCGCGGCGAGCGCAATCGTAGCAGCCACGCCATCGCGCTCGATCTGCGCGCCCGCCTGAAGCAGGTCGCCTTGCCCGCCGGTACGGTAGCGCGCGTGGTCGAGGTTCCGCCCGGCCCGCCGGTTTTGTCGACGCTGCTGGCCGAGGTCTATGGCCCCGATTCAAAAACGCGCCGCAACGTGGCCGATGAATTGAAGAAGATTTTCGCGTCGGTGCCTTACATCGTCGATGTCGACGACTCGATCGGCCAGCCGCGCCCGCGCCTGCGCATTTCCATCGACCAGGACCGCCTCGAATTCTTCGGCGTCGAGCAGCGCGACGTCTACGACACCATCCAGGCTTTGTTCGGCGGCACCACCGTCGGCTATTCGCACCGCGGCGAAGGCCGCAACCCGATCGAGATCGTGGTGCGGCTGCCAAAGCGCAGCCTGTCCTGGAGCGACGCGCTCGCCTCGACCCCGGTGCCCGCCAATGTCGTGCCCGGCTCCAAGAAGGTGGTCGAGCTCGGCGATGTGGTGCGCGTGACCGAAGAGGTCGGCTCTCCCACCATCTTCCGGCGCGACGGCCATTTCGCCGACATGGTGATGGGCGAACTGGCCGGCGCTTATGAGGCGCCGATCTACGGCATCCTCGCCGTCGACAAGCGGGTGGAGGCGCACGACTGGGGCAAGCTCGGCGCACCCACCATCCGTTTCCACGGCCAGCCGAACGACGAGGCCAAGCCGGCGATCCTGTGGGACGGCGAATGGGAGATCACTTACGTCACCTTCCGCGACATGGGCGCCGCCTTCATGGTCGCCATCGTGGGCATCTACATTTTGGTGGTCGCGCAATTCGGCAGCTTCAAATTGCCGCTGGTGATCCTGACGCCGATCCCGCTCACGCTGATCGGCATCGTGCTCGGGCATTGGCTGTTCGGCGCGCCGTTCACCGCCACCTCGATGATCGGATTCATCGCGCTCGCCGGTATCATCGTGCGCAACTCGGTCCTGCTGGTGGATTTCATCCGCCACGGCGCCAGCGCAGGTAAAACCTTACGCGAGGTGCTGCTCGAAGCCGGCTCCGTGCGCTTCAAGCCGATCCTGCTCACTGCGCTGGCCGCCATGATCGGCGCGGCCACCATCCTGCTCGACCCGATCTTTACGGGCCTGGCAATCTCGCTGTTGTTCGGGCTCGCTTCGTCGACGCTGCTGACAGTATTGGTGATACCGGCGATCTACGTGGTCTTACGCGACGCGGACCGGATCGCTCGCACTTAACATCCGACCCAGGCCCGCGATACCGGTGGCATTATCGAATAAGCCGTTGATCTGTTGGCGTTTTTCGTAGCGGGGGAGGGACTCGAACCCCCGACCTCCGGATTATGATTCCGCTGCTCTAACCAGCTGAGCTACCCCGCCAATGAAACGCCCGGTTCGAGGGGCCGAGACTGGCGGATATAGGGAGCCGCACCAAACGCTGTCAAGCAAAGCGGGTTTAAGCCTTGCGGGTTCCCTCGCCTATGCGAGCCGCTCAAAGCGGATGAGCGCGAAATGCCCCATGGGCGGCATCGGCCTGCGCTCGATCACGCGCACCGTGCCGTTGCGTTGCGCCCAGTCGGTGAGCCGCTGATAAGGAAATTCCACCCGCCAGCCGAGCCGGCGCGCGACCGGCGCGAAGCCCTGCTCCAACAGCCGGCGCGGGCCGCCTTCCGCGCCGATATGATTGACCAGCACGATTTCGCCGCCCGGCCTGGTCACACGCGCGAACTCATCGAGCGTTGCTTCCGGATCGGGTACCGCGGTGATGACGTATTGCGCCACCACCACATCGAAGGAGCGATCCGGCAGCGCCAGCCGACTGGCATCCATCACCGCCAGCGCATCCACATTGGTGAGCCCGTGCACGGCGACACGCGCTTGCGCCTTGCGCAGCATCGGTTCGGACAGATCGATGCCGACCAGCCGGTTGGCGTGCGCGTAATCGGGCAGCGAGATGCCGGTGCCGACGCCGACTTCGAGAATGCGTCCGCCCTCAGGGCCGCAAGATCGCTCGGCCGCTGCGATCGCGGCCAGCCGTCCGCGTTCGAACACTGCGCCGAACACCAGGTCGTAGACCGGTGCCCAGCGCGCATAGGCGCGCTCCACGCTTTGCTGGTCGATGTCCCCCATTGATCGCCCGCGCGGCTGTCGAGGCTTTATTTCGCGGCGGCCTGCGCGATGCGCTCATCGCCGGCGGCCGCGTGCTCGGCCGCCGCTGCTTGTCTGATGAAGCCGCCACCCAGCACGCGCGCCTGGCCAACGCCGGCGTCGTAGAACACGCAGGCCTGTCCCGGTGAAACGCCGTCCTCGCCGTCCGCCAGCTCGACCTCAAAGCCGCCGTTCGCCGCGCGCAACCAACCAGCCTGTGGCGCCCGGGTCGAGCGCACCGTCACGAATACTTCGCGACGGTCGTCGGCAAGCGCTTCCGCGATCGTGCCGTCACCGATCCAATTGACGTCGCGCAGGACTATGTTGCTCGTGCGCAAGGCGTCGCGCGGGCCGACCACCACGCGGCGCTGCGCGGCGTCGAGCCGCACCACGTAGAGCGGCGAGCCGGTGGCGAGCCCCAAGCCGCGGCGCTGGCCGACCGTGAAATGAATGATGCCGGAATGTTCGCCCTGCACCTTGCCGTTGAGATCGACAATCTCGCCGGGAGAGGCAGCGCCGGGCTTGAGCCGCTCGATCACATCGGCGTAGTGCCCGGTCGGCACGAAGCAGATGTCCTGGCTGTCGTGCTTGTCGGCGATGGCGAGGCCGAACTGGCGGGCGAGCGCGCGGGTCTCGGCCTTGCTGCGTTCGCCGAGCGGGAAGCGCAGCGCATCGAGCTGCTCGCGCGTGGTGCCGAACAGGAAATAGCTCTGATCGCGCTCCTCGTCACGCGCGCGGTAGAGCGCGCGGCCGCCGTCCGGCAGCCGTCGCGAGGCGACGTAATGACCGCTCGCCAGCACCTGCGCGCCCAGTTCGCGCGCGGTGTTAAGCAGGTCGTGGAACTTGATCGCCATGTTGCAGTCGACGCACGGCACCGGCGTCTCGCCATGGATATAGCTTTCGGCGAAGCGGTCGATCACCGCTTCCTTGAAGCGGGTCTCGTAGTCGAGCACGTAATGCGGAATGCCGATGCGTTCGGCGACGCTGCGCGCGTCGTAGATGTCCTGGCCGGCGCAGCAGGCGCCCTTGCGATGGGTAGCGGCGCCGTGGTCGTAGAGCTGCAGCGTCACGCCCACCACGTCATAGCCCTCGGCCTTGAGCAGCGCAGCCGTCACCGATGAATCGACGCCGCCGGACATGGCGACGACGACACGGGTAGCCTCGGGGCGACTGTCGAGATCAAGGGTGTTGGACATGACACTTCTTACTATAGGTGGCGATCAAAGGCGCGCAATGCAGGGGCCGCCGGGGCGAAGCGAGCGGCAAATCTTGCCGCTCTGCCATCAGGCACTGCCGGGCCGGACCTGACTTTGTCCACCGGCATTTTCCACAAGCCTTTGATTAGCCACGCAATATCGGCAATTCCGGGGCTGGCCTGACGATTGCACTAAAAACAGCGGATATCCGGAGGTCTGCCTGTGCCGTCTGTTGCGTCCGAAGCGAAACCACCTGCCGTCAACCCGCCCTTGCCGCAAGCGCCGCGTCCGCTACCGGCGCCCGACCGCGCGCCGGCTTCGCCGTTCGAAAGCCTGCTCGACAACGGTGCTCAAGGCGCCGCGACGCCTGCCCCGCAACCACCACCCGAAGGCCGTAAGCCGGCAAAGGCCGAGCGCTCGCAGCCGAAGCAACCGACCGCGCCCAGCAAGGACAACAAACCGGTCAAGCACGCCAATCGCGCCAAGACGGCGCACGCCGACAATCCGGCCGGCGCCGAAAAACCGGCCAAGACTGAGCAAACAACCACGATTGACAAAGCTGACGAGACCGACGTGATCGGCAAGATCGCCGCCGATCTCAATGTCGCCGAAGCAAAGACCGACGGCGACGACAACACAAACACCGACGGCAATAAAACCGACGTCAAGACTGAGGCCGTGGCTGACGCCAAGACCGACACGCAAGCCGCCGCCGACGGCAGCCTCACGCCGCCGAACATAGATAAGCCGGCGGTCGTCGCCGCGGCGGTGAACATTGCCCCCGCCCCTGCTCCCACCGATACTGTTCCGGCACCTTCCAAAGATGACGCGACCGTTACCGCGCCGGCGCCTGCTCCTACGCCTACGCCTGTGCTTGCGCCTGTGCTTGCCCCTGCGCCCACGCCCGCACCGGTGACCGCTGAAGTAGCCACCGCCCTCGCACCCGCGGGCGACGCGGTCACGCAAACAACGCCGGCGGAACAATTGGTCGAAGCAGTCGCAGCCGATGCGCCCAAGGGCAAGCCGGCCGCGCTCGTGCCGGCGCAGGACGACGCCGGCAAGCCCGCCGACGAGACGGATGATTCGAATGCGCCGCCCAAGACCGCGCACGCCGCGCAAGGCGACGGAAAACCGCAGGCCGCCGACGACTCCGACAAGCCGGCCATCGCCCGTGCGCGCGGCGAAGCCCCAGCGAACGGCAAAGGCGCCGCCACCCCGGATGCGCAGCAACCGGCGGCAAATGCCAACGCCAACGCCACTACCGCCAAGCCCAGTGCCGACGTGCTGCAAACACTCGCCGTCAACCCGCCGCCGCACAATGCCGCCGCCACGGCCGCTAATGCAGCGCCCGCAGCTGCGTCCGCTTTGCAGTTGGCGGCGCAAGCGCCGGTCCCGCTCGCCGGTGTCACGGTCGCCATCGCCGGCAAGGCGCTCGAAGGCAAGCACCATTTCGAGATCCGGCTCGACCCGCCCGAGCTCGGCCGCATCGAGGTTCGTCTCGACGTCGACCGCGACGGCCAGGTAACGTCACACCTCATCGCCCACCGTGCCGACACGCTCGACCTGTTGCGCCGCGACGCCGCCGGCCTGCAACGCGCCTTGCAGGATGCCGGACTGAAAACCGCCGACAACGGCTTGCAATTCTCGTTGCACGATCAATCCACCGGCCGTCAGCAAGATGCCGCCGGCAGCCCGGCCGCCGCGCGGCTCGTGGTCGAAGATGAAACGCTTAAAGTCGTCGAGCCAACGCCCAGCGGCTATGCCCGACTCGCCCGCCTCCGCGGCGGCCTCGATATCATGGTTTAGGAGAAGATCATGACCACCATACCGGCAACGACCGTGCCCTCGGCCGCAAGCGGCGCGTCCGGCATTTCCGGAACGCTCGACAACACGATGATTGCCAGCAATTTCACCACGTTCCTGCAACTGCTCACCACGCAGCTGAAGAACCAGAACCCGCTCGATCCGCTCGATACCAACCAGTTCACCCAGCAGCTCGTGCAGTTCGCCCAGGTCGAGCAGCAGATGAAGTCGAACGATCAGCTCTCCAGCCTGGTGTCGCTGGAGAAAAGCGCGCAGGCCTCAACCGCGCTCGCCTATGTCGGCTCCACCGTGGTGGTGGACGGCTCGACCACGTCGCTCGCCAACGGCAGCGCGACCTGGAGCCTCAACGTCACCAAGCCCTCGAGCGCCACCATCGTAATCAAGGATGCAATCGGCCAGACCACCTATTCCGGCAACTTCGCGGTCAATCCGGGCAATCAGCAATTCACCTGGGACGGGCGCGGCAACGACGGCAGGCTGTGGCCGGACGGCAACTATACGCTCACCGCCACGGCGCTCGATGCCAACCAGCAGTCGGTCGCCATCTCGACCGAGGTGCAGGCCACGGTCGATTCGGTCGATCTCACCCAGAGCCCGCCGCTGCTGTCGGTCAACGGACAGAATTATACGCTGGACAAGATCAAGCGGATCGTGCGCTCCGGAGCCTGACCTTCGCGCTTACACCGCTTGCGTGCGCGCGTCGCTGCGTATCTCGCCAATCGCCGTCTCGACAGCGCGTTCGAGCATCGCCAGTTCGAACGGCTTGCGCAGGATCACAAAGCGGCCGTCAGCCAGCTGTGCTGCATCGCTATAACCCGTGGTGAGCAGCACCGGAATGTCGGGGAAATTGTCGCGGCAGACCTGCGCCAGCGCGAGGCCATTCATCGGGCCCGGCATCACGATATCGGAGAACAACAGGTCGAAGTGGATGCCTTGCTGGAGATGGCGCAGCGCTTCGGGTGCGTTTTCCGCCCTCACCACGCGGAAACCCAACTGCTCGAACAGCATGCTTGTCAGCTCCGCAACCTCGCGGCTGTCTTCCACCAAGAGCACGGTGCCGCGCGCCTGGTCCGGCGCGGGCAATTGGCCGTCTACATGCGCCGACGGCTCCGCACGCGAGCGCGGCAGATAGATGGTGACCGCCGTGCCCTTGCCCACTTCGCTCGTCAGCGTTGCCGCGCCACCCGACTGGATGGCGAAGCCGTGCACCTGCGATAAACCGAGACCCGTCCCCTTGCCGACCGGCTTGGTAGTGAAGAACGGCTCGAACACCTTGGCCACCACGTCCGGCGGCATGCCTTTGCCGGTATCGATCATGGCGAGCGCGACGAAATCGCCCGCCAGCGAACCCGCCGCCGAGCCTGGCTTGAGCACCACGTTGCGCGCCGACAGCGTGATGGTGCCACCGTCCGCCATGGCGTCACGCGCATTGACCGCGATATTGACCAGCGCCAATTCGAGCTCGCCGAGATCGACATCGATCGGCCAGATCTTGTCCTCGATGTCGCAGATCAACTCAATATTGCCGCGTAGCGACGGCATCAGCATGTCGCGCACCGCGTCGATATACAGGTGCAGATCTACGGTCACCGGTGTCAAATGCTGGCGGCGCGAAAACGCCAATAACTGCCGGGTCAGTCTCTCGCCGCGTCCGGCGGCGGCGCGAATCGCTTCCACCGCTTGCATATCCTTGGCTTCTTTCAACCGGCTTTGCAGTATCTGCGCGTAGCCCGACACGATCATCAGTAGATTATTGAAGTCGTGCGCGATCCCGCCAGTGAGCTGGCCGAGCGCTTCCATCTTCTGGGCTTGTGCGAGCTGCTCCTGCGCCTCTTCAAGCGCCACGTGCGCCTCGTGCTGGGAGGTGATGTCGCGCACAAGCATAGCGAAGCTAATCAGCTCGCCGGTGTCGCTGCGGATCGCGTCCATAATTACACTGGCAAAGAAATGGCTGCCGCCCTTGCGCGCCAGCCACATCTGCGCTTCGAATTGGCCCTCGCGGGCGGCGCTAATGAGCGCGTCGCCCGCCAGATCGGTGGCGCGAACCTCCTCGGGAAGGAAGATTCGAAAATGTCGCCCGATGATCTCGTCGGCGGTGTAGCCTTTGATGCGCGCCGCCCCGTCGTTCCAGCTGCGTACGCGGCCGTCGACATCGAGCATGAAAATCGCGTAGTCGCGCACGCCCTTGAGCAGCAGTCGGTAGTTTTGCTCGGATTGGCGCAGCGCACGTTCGGCCTCCTTGCGCTCGGTCACGTCGAGGCAAACACCAAGCATACGGATCGGCGCGCCGTTGTCGTTGCGCACCACCTTGCCGATGCTATGCAATTGGCGGACGTCGCCGTCGGGGCGGATGATACGCTCCTCGCAAGTGAATTCCTTGCCGCGGTGGAGCGCGCTGCGGATGCTCGCTTCCACCTGCGCCCGGTCGTCGGGATGAATGAAACTGAGGAATTCCTCTATCGTGTCTTGGAAGCTTTTGCGCGGCACGCCGTAGATTTCATAAAGCTGCTCGGACCAGGACACCCGGTTCTTCGCGATGTCCCACGACCAACTTCCGAGATTGGCCAGCCGCTGGGCTTCCTGCAAATGAATGTTGGCGTCGGCGAGCGCCGCGGTGCGCTCCTTAACGCGACTGTCAAGCTCGGCCTGCGTGCGGCGCAGGCTTTCTTCGCTCGCCCGCCGCATCGCCACGTCGACACTCAGCGCCAGGCTCGGCAGTGACAGGCTAATCATGAAGGTGAGCAGCAGCAGGAAAGACTCGTTCAGGCCCGACGGCCCGAACGGGCCGGAATGCTGCACTGTCGCCCAGACCGCGAAGCCGGTGAGGATCACGCTGACGGTGGCGGTGTCGCGCGGACCGCGCCGCAGCGCCGCCAACACCAGCGGCAGAATGGCGAGGAAGCCGAGCGGCGCCGAATATTCCGAACGCGGCACCAGCGGGCTGAAGGCGATCAAGCCGACGGCAACGGCCGATGCCAGCACCGCTACCATCGGGCCGAACTCGCCGCGGTCGAGTGCGCGCAAGCCGCTCTGCGCCCACAGCACGATCGCCGGCGTCACCACCAGAGCGCCGGCCGTGTCGCCCAGCCACCAGGTCACCCAGATCAGCGCGAAATCATCCCAGCGCGCGAGGTCGGCGACGGCGAGCGTCACCACGCCGACGGAGGCGCTGATCACCGTCGCGGGCCCGACGCAGACCAGCGCGAACTTCGCCACCCACGCCGGTGTCGTGAAGGTCTGCGCCCCGCCCGACCAGTGCATGATTAGAAAGCCGCCGGCGAGCGCTTCCATCGTGTTGCCGAGCGCAATCAGGACGGACGTTGTCAATGTGCCGGCGGTGGTGGCGTTGGCAGCAAAGGCGCCGACGAGAATTGCCGGCCACATCCGCAGGCCGCCCAACAGTACCGCCGCCAGCGCGATACCGCTCGGCGGCCAGATCGGGCTGGCGCTCGGATTGACAGAGGCCAATTGCAAGCCAAGCTTGGCGAGGACGTAATAAACGCCGGTCACCACCGCCAACGCCGCCAAATAGCGGGCGAAGGCGCGCAATTTCGCAAATCGGCTGTCCGGGAACTTCCTCAACGTCGCACCCCGCTAGGCACTGTCGCCCTATAATAGATAAGCAAATACGCCTTGCGGCATCCACTTTGGCGATGGCCCGGTATCCCATCTGTAACCAAAAGGTTAGCAAAAACAGGGCAATGATTTGCCCCTTCGCCCGGCTTGCTTAGGTAAATTTTAAGCCGCGGCTTGTAGTTTGCGCGTCAGTACCTGTCAGTCGAGTTCGTGTCCTGTGAGCATAACAATGACTGAACCCCAGCGCCCGAGGGTTAAATACGTCATCGGGCCGGATGGCAGTCCACTAACCATCGCGGATCTGCCGCCGCCGAGCACCAAGCGTTGGGTCATCCGCCGCAAGGCCGAGGTGGTTGCCGCCGTTCGTGGCGGCCTTTTGTCACTCGAGGAAGCCTGCGCGCGCTATACGCTGACGGTCGAAGAATTCCTCTCCTGGCAGTATTCCATCGACCAGCACGGGCTCGCCGGCCTGCGCACCACGCGCATCCAGCAATACCGGCAATAGCCGATGCTGCCAGTTGCTATCCGGACGCCGGCCATCGCGGCCGGTGTTTTCGTTTGCGAGGGCGCGCCCTAAAAAATATCGCGTTTGCCGCATTAACCGGACGCTAACTATAAACTGGGCAAATCTTGCCGGGTGAGGCGCGCGATCGGCGCCGCTTGGGTAGGACAAGCCTGTGCAAGGTTTCTTCGACTTCGTGAAGTCGCTCGGTGCTGCGCGAATGGCGGCGATGGCCGCGGTGACGCTGGCGCTGATCGGCTTCTTCGCCTTCCTGATGATCCGGATGACGACACCGCAGATGATGCCGTTATTCACCGATCTGTCGATGGACGACTCTTCCTCCATCATCAAGGATTTAGACCGCCAGGGCATCACTTACGAGCTCAAGAACGACGGCGGCATCATTATGGTGCCGCGCGACAAGGTCGCGCGGCTCCGCATGAAGCTCGCCGAGAACGGCCTGCCGAAGGGCGGCGGCGTCGGCTATGAGATTTTCGACAAGTCGGACGCGCTCGGCGCCACCACCTTCATCCAGAACATCAATCACCTGCGCGCGCTCGAAGGCGAGCTTTCGCGCACCATCCGCAGCCTCGACCGCGTGGAGGCGGCACGCGTGCATCTGGTGCTGCCCGACCGCCCGCTGTTCTCGCGTGACAAGATCGACGCCTCCGCCTCCATCGTGCTCAAGGTCAACGGGACGCTGACGCCGTCCCAGGTGCGCGCCATCCGCCACCTGGTGGCGACCGCGGTCAACGGGCTCAAGCCGGAGCGCGTGTCGGTGATCGACGAAACCGGCAAGCTGCTCGCTGACGGCGCTGGCGAAGACAATACGCTGAGCGGGGCCGGCGCCGACGATCGCAAGGTCGGCTACGAGAATCGCCTGCGCAGGGAAGTCGCGGCCATCGTCACCTCGGTGGTGGGCCCCGGCCGCGCGCGCGTGCAAATCAGCGCCGACTTCGACGTCAACCGCATCACACAAACCTCCGACAAGTACGACCCCGATGGCCGCGTCGTGCGCTCCAGCCAGACGCGCGAGGAGCAGTCGTCCACCGGCGGCGGCAACGAAGGCGCGGTTTCGGTCGGCAACGAGCTGCCCGGCGCCGCCAAGACTCCGAACGGCGGCGGCGGCGCGCGCGACCAGAACAAGAAAAGCGAAGAAATCGTCAATTACGAGATCTCGCGCACCACCAAGACCGAAGTGACCGAGGCCGGCAGGGTCAACCGCATTTCGGCGGCCGTTTTGGTCGACGGCACCTACTCGAAGGACGCCAAAGGCCAGGTCGTCTACAAGCCGCGCTCGAAGGAGGAGATCGACCGTATCGCCGCGCTGGTGCGCACGGCAATCGGCTTTGACGCTAAGCGCGGCGACCAGGTCGAGGTGGTCAATCTGCGCTTCGCCGAAACCCCGGCGGTCCCGATCGGCACGCCGACCGGCTGGATGAGCTACCTGCAATTCACCAAGGACGACATCATGCGCGCCACCAATCTCGGCGTCATGGCGCTGCTTGGCTTGGTCGTCTTGTTCCTGGTGGTGCGCCCGCTGGTGCGCCGGATCATAACGCCCGACGGTATCGCCTTCGACGGGGCGGCGGTCGCCGGCGCGGCCGGTGCAGCCGGCGTCGCCGGTGCGGTCGGCGCACCGGGCGGCGCTGGAGCCGCGAGCGGCATGAACATTCCCAGCGGCGCCCAAGGCAGCATCACCACCGCCGGCGGCCCCAACGTGTCGATCATCGGCAGCGACGAAGCGGTGGCCATTTCCAACCGCACTTCCGCCATGATCGATGTCGCCCAGGTGCAAGGCCAGGTCCACGCCCAATCCGTCAAGAAGGTTGGCGAGCTGGCTGAGAAGAATCCGCACGAGGCGGTATCCGTCATCCGCAGCTGGCTCCACGAGGACGCCGCCTAGCGCATGATCCCGAAAAGTGGAAACCGGTTTTCGGAAAAGATCATGCACAAAGCAAAAATGTGAGGAATGCAGTGACACGAACCAAACGGAACAAACTCTAAATCATGCCATCAGCCTACGCGAACAAATCGAAAGAATCCGCGGTGCGCGCCGACATCGGCGGGCTGATGGCCGAGCTCGCCGGCCGCCCGCAGGTCGCGCACAAGCAACGCAAGCTCAGCGGCCCGGAACGGGCGGCCGTTCTCATGCTCGCACTCGGCGAGCAATACGGCGGCAAGATCTTCAGCCTGCTTGACGACGACGAACTGCGCGAAATCTCCGTGGTAATGTCCTCGCTCGGTACTATCGAGTCCGATTCGGTCGAGCAACTGCTGCTGGAATTCGTATCGCGCATCTCGGCCTCGGGCGCGCTACTCGGCAATTACGACGCCACCGAGCGGCTGCTCCAGCAATATCTGCCGACGGAACGCGTCGGCGGCATCATGGACGAAATCCGCGGACCGGCCGGCCGCAACATGTGGGAAAAGCTCGCCAACGTGCAGGAAGAGGTGCTGGCGAACTATCTCAAGAACGAATATCCGCAGACCGTAGCGGTTGTGCTGTCCAAGCTGCGGCCCGAGCACGCCGCGCGTGTGCTTTCAATCCTACCGGAAGACCTCTCGCTCGACGTAATCAACCGCATGCTGCGCATGGAATCGGTGCAGAAGGAAGTGATCGAGCGCGTCGAGCAGACGCTGCGCACCGAATTCATGTCCAACCTGTCGCAGACCCGGCGCCGCGACGCGCACGAGGTGATGGCCGAGATCTTCAATAATTTCGACCGCCAGACCGAAACCCGCTTCCTCACGTCGCTGGAAGAACAGAACCGCGACGCCGCCGAGCGAATTAAGGCGCTGATGTTCACGTTCGATGACCTGATCAAGCTCGACACCGCCTCGGCGCAGACGCTGATGCGCAACATCGACAAGGACAAGCTGGCGATCGCACTCAAGGGTTCGTCGGAGTCGGCCCGCCAGTTCTTCTTCAGTAACATGTCCACACGCGCCGCCAAGATGCTGGTCGACGACATGCAACAGATGGGCCCGGTGCGGCTGCGCGACGTAGACGAAGCGCAGGCGCTGCTGGTCAATATCGCGAAGGATCTGGCCGCCAAGGGCGAAATCCTGATCTCAAAGGGCCGCGGCGACGAGGAGATGATTTACTAGCCCATGATCCCGAAATGCATGTCCCGGACTTGATCAGGGACGGGCACCGGTTTTCGGAAAAGATCATGCGCAAAGGAATGTGAATGAAAGCGACCGCAAAATATATGTTCGATGAGGACTTCTCCGCCGGCGGCAAGCCGACCATCACGCTGGTCGAGCACGAGCGCCGGCGCGCGGACGCCGAATCGCAGGCCTATCGCAAGGGCTTCGCCGCCGGCGAAGAGAAAGCGCAGCAGAACGCCGCCGAGCACGTCGCCTCTGCGCTCGGCCTGATCGCCGACGGCATGGACAGGCTGCATGGCGCGCTTGCCGGTATCGAGGCGCGGCTGGAAACCGAGGCCGTGGACGTGGCGGTGGCGGTCGCCGGCAAGCTCGCACCTGAGCTGATCGCGCGCCACCCGTTCGCCGAAGTTTCCGCGCTTGCCACCGATTGCTTCCAGCACCTGGTCAAGACCCCGCATGTCGTCGTGCATATCGCTTCCGATATCCACTACATGGCCAAGGAAAAGCTCGAAGAAATCGCCCGCGCGCGCGGCTTCGAGGGTCGGCTGGTGGTGATGGCCGACGACAGCCTTAAGCCCGGCGACTGCCGCATCGAATGGGCCGACGGCGGTGTGGCGCGCGACGAGGCCGCCACCCGCGCCGTGATCGACGAGGCGGTCGCCCGTTACGTGGCCGCCCGCAACGCCGCGACAAATTAGGGATTGGAGACCGACGATGGCTGACGACGAAATCGACAACAACAAAGAGGTTCCGCTCCCCGACCTCGAAGCCAGCAGCGAAATGCAGACGGTCGAGGAGGCCGGCACGCTGGCGCCGAGCGATAGCGAGACGATCGACCGCGGCGCCGCCGATCTCGAGGCGGTGTTCGACGTGCCGGTGCAGGTCTCCGCCGTGCTCGGGCGCGCGCGCATGGACGTCGGCGAGCTGCTCAAGCTGGGGCCCGGGACCGTGCTCGAGCTCGACCGCAAAGTCGGCGAAGCGATCGATATCTATGTCAACAACCGGCTGGTCGCGCGCGGCGAAGTGGTTCTGGTCGAGGAAAAGCTCGGCGTCACCATGACGGAAATCATCAAGGCGGAGCGCAACTGATGCGCAATATCATCCGCCATTTTGCAGTCGGATACGGAGCTAAGCCATGCGACTCCTGATCGTCGGCACGCTCGGCGGGCAACTCACCGCCGCCAGCAAGATCGCTATGGACAAGGGCGCATCCGTCACCCACGCGGATGGCAACGAGCAGGCGCTCGCCGTGCTGCGCTCCGGGCGCGGCGCCGATCTCTTGATGGTCGACGTCACCCTCGACATCCGTGACCTGGTAAGCCGACTCGACGCCGAGCGCATTCACGTGCCTATCGTGGCCTGCGGCGTCACCAATGACGCCCGCGCAGCCGTCGACGCCATCCATGCCGGCGCCAAGGAGTACATCCCCTTGCCGCCCGATCCCGAGCTGATCGCGGCGGTGCTCGCCGCCGTCGCCGACGATTCGCGCGACATGATCTATCGCGACGACGCCATGGCCGCCGTCGTCAAGCTCGCCCAGCAGATCGCCGGCTCCGATGCCTCGGTGCTGATCAGCGGCGAGAGCGGCACCGGCAAGGAAGTATTGGCGCGCTATCTGCACGCGCGCTCGACCCGCGCCAAGAAACCGTTCATCACCGTCAATTGCGCGGCGATCCCCGAGAACCTGCTGGAATCCGAATTGTTCGGCCACGAGAAGGGCTCCTTCACCGGCGCGGTCGGCCGCCGCATCGGAAAATTCGAGGAAGCCAATGGCGGCACGCTGCTGCTCGACGAAATCTCCGAAATGGAAGTGCGGCTGCAGGCCAAACTCTTGCGCGCGATCCAGGAGCGCGTGATCGACCGCGTCGGCGGCAACCGGCCGGTGCCGGTCGACATCCGCATCGTGGCGACGTCGAACCGCAATCTCACCGATGCCGTCAGGGAAGGAAAATTCCGCGAGGATCTCTTGTTCCGCCTCAACGTGGTGAACCTGAAGATCCCGCCCTTGCGCCAGCGCCCGGCCGACATCGGTGAACTGGCGCAATATTTCGTCAAGAAATATTCCGCCGCCAACGGCCTGTCCGTGCGTCCCTTGTCGGCGGAGGCGCGCCGCGCGCTTAATACCCACCGCTGGCCCGGCAATGTGCGCGAGCTGGAGAACACGCTGCACCGCGCCGTGCTGCTCTCCACCGGCCAGGAGATCGGGGTCGACGGCATTCTTTCGCCCGACGGCGGCCGTCTCGACCAGGCGCGCGGCAGCGGCGCCGTCGCGCACGCGGCCATGGCCGCCGAGCAGGTCACCCGCAATCTGGTCGGCCGCACCGTGGCCGAGGTCGAGCGCGATCTGATCCTGGAGACGCTCAAGCACTGCCTCGGCAACCGCACGCACGCCGCCAACATCCTCGGCATCTCGATCCGCACGTTGCGCAACAAGCTCAACGAATACGCCGCCGACGGTTCACCCATCCCGCCGGCCAATGGCGGCGGCGAGCCGATGCGCGGGGCGGCGTAGCCGTGCCGCCGGTCCGCATAAACAAAAAGCCCGGCTCGACTGCCGGGCTTTTTGCTTTAAACGACACGTAGCGCCGCGATAAGGAAGTCAGCTATCGGTTTCCCCGGCGCCGCTTTCCTTCTTGTCGCGCGTGGTGTCGAGCTCGATCGCCTTGGCCATCAGGTCGTTGCTGATGGCTTCCAGCCGCTCGACCAGCCCGCGTCCTTCGCGTGCCAGCCGGATGCAGCGGTCGGCCGTTTCGATAAGATATTCCTCGGTCTTCAGCATTATATCTCCGTCACCGATTTGTGCCGCATTTACATACATAATGCGGCATTACACGGCAGAAATTGCGCATGGCGCTATGCGGGAATGGCGTGCCCGATAATCGTTGGTGTCCCAACTACATAGGCGAAGCGCAACGATGCCCACCCTGTATAAAATCTGCCCGGCGCCGCTCTGGCGCAAGGCCGAACGCCTGGGCGTCTTCCGCGGCTCGGAACATGACATCCGCGACGGCTTCATCCATTTCTCCACCGCCGAGCAGGTCGCCGAAACTGCCGCGAAGCATTTCGCCGGCCGGGGCGATCTGTTGCTGATCGCCGTCGACAGCGCGCGCTTGGGCGACGCGCTCAAATGGGAGCCCTCGCGTGGCGGCGCGCTGTTTCCGCATCTTTATGGCGAGCTCGATTTGAATGCCGTGACGGAGGTTGTGCCGGTGCCGCTCGGCCCCGGCGGCCGCCACGTTTTCCCAGCAATCGAGCCCCGTTAACCCCCCGCTAACCATAAAATGGGCAAATATTGCCGGGGGAAGGGTATTCGCCCACCGCGGCGCGCCGCTCAAACACCGCGCCGATAGCGGCTCCCGTTTGATGACGTCCGTGTTGTCTTAAAAAAAGTCAGGCATGAGCGACACCACCGCCGCACCCAGCGCCGCGACCGCAGCGAACGCCATCCGACTGCCCGGTCTCGGTGAGATCGGCGCTTTCGTCCGGCGCGGCGACATCGGCTTCGCCATCGGCGTGCTCACCATTCTGGTGGTGCTGATCCTGCCGCTGCCGCCGCTGCTGCTCGACTTCTCGCTCGCCATTTCGATCATCATGTCGGTGCTGATCTTGATGACGGCGCTGTTCATCCAGGCGCCGCTCGAATTCTCCTCGTTTCCGACCGTGCTGCTGATCGCGACCATGCTGCGGCTGTCGCTCAACCTGGCCTCCACGCGGCTGATCCTCGCGCACGGCCACGAAGGCACCGACGCCGCCGGCTACGTCATTCAGGCCTTCGGCAATTTCGTGATGAGCGGCAATTTCGTCATCGGCATCATCGTGTTCATCATCCTGGTGATCGTCAACTTCGTCGTCATCACCAAGGGCTCCGGCCGCATCGCCGAAGTCGCCGCGCGCTTCCACCTGGACGCCTTGCCCGGCAAGCAGATGGCGATCGACGCCGATCTGTCGGCCGGGCTGATCGACGAGAAGGAGGCGCGCCGCCGCCGCCAGCAGCTCGAGGACGAAGGCGGCTTCTTCGGCGCCATGGATGGCGCCTCCAAATTCGTGCGCGGCGACGCCATCGCCGGCTTGCTGGTGGTTTTCATCAACGTCATCGGCGGCATGATCATCGGCATCGCCCAGCAAGGCATGAGTTTCGCCGACGCCGCGCAATCCTACACCATCCTTACCGTCGGCGACGGCCTGGTCACGCAGATCCCGGCGTTGGTTGTCTCCACCTCCGCCGGCCTCTTGGTCTCGAAGGCCGGCATCTCCGGCGCCGCGCACAAGGCGCTGATCGGCCAGCTCTCCGGCTATCCCAAGGCGCTCGGCATGTCGGGCGCGGTGATGCTGGTGATGGCGCTGCTGCCCGGCATCCCGATGCTGCCGTTCCTGGCGCTCGGCGGCGGCGCCGGCGCGCTCGCCTTCATCATCGACAAGCGCAACAAGCTCGCGGTTGCGACCGAAGAGAAGAAAGCGGAAGCCGAGGCCAAGACCGAAGCCGCCGACGAGCCGATTTCGAACGCGCTGCGGATCGACGACCTCAAGGTGGAGCTCGGCTACGCCCTGCTATCGCTGGTCAATTCGCCCGACGGCAGCGACCGCCTCACGGAACAGATCAAGGCCCTGCGCCGCTCGCTGGCGATGGAGATGGGCTTCGTGATGCCGGCGGTGCGCCTGCTCGACAACGTGCAGCTCGACGCCAACGCCTATGTCATCAAGATCAAGGAGGTCGAGGCCGGCAGCGGCAAGCTATGGGCCGCGCAGTACATGGTCATGGACCCGGCCGGCGGCCAGGTCAGCCTACCCGGCACCCACACCACCGAGCCGACATTTGGCCTGCCCGCCACCTGGATCGACGGCGCGCTCAAGGAAGAGGCGGCGATGAAGGGCTACACCGTGGTCGACGCCGCCACCGTCATGTCCACCCATCTGACCGAGCTGCTCAAGAGCAACATGGCGGAGCTGTTGTCCTACGCCGAAGTGCAGAAGCTGCTCAAGAATTTGCCCAAGGAGCAGGCCGAGATCACCAAGGACCTGGTGCCGTCGCTGATCACGGTGTCGGGCATCCAGCGCGTCTTGCAGATCCTGCTGGCCGAGCGCGTCTCCATCCGCGATCTCGCCACCATCCTGGAAGGCATTGCCGACGGCATCGCCGGCACGCGCAATCCGATGATGCTGGCCGAGCACGTGCGTATGCGGCTGGCGCGCCAGATCTGCGCCCAGCACACCGCGGCGGGCGGCTACCTGCCGCTGATCGCGCTGTCGGCGGCCTGGGAGCAGAGCTTCGCCGAGAGCATGATCGGCCAGGGCGACGAGCGCCAGCTGGCGATGCAGCCCTCGAAGCTGTCGGAGTTCATCACCCTGGTGCGCGAGAAATTCGAGGCGGCGGCGCGCGAGGGCGAAGCGCCGGTGTTGGTCACCTCCGGCGGCATCCGCCCCTTCGTGCGCGGCATCGTCGAGCGCTTCCGCGCACAGACGCCGGTGCTCTCGCAAGGCGAAATCCACCCGCGCGCACGGCTGAAGACGGTGGGGAGTATTTAGCCTTTTTCGTCATGGCCGGGCTTATCCCGGCCATCCACGTCTTAACTGATCTTGCCCAAGAAAGCCGTGGATGCCCGGCACAAGGCCGAGCATGACGTTGGTGATTTACTCCGCCGCTTCGACCGGCACTTCGGGCGCGATCGGCGCCTCGTCATGCGCCTGTGCCCGTGCGCGGATGGCATCGTCGCGGTATTTGCGCTTAAGGGCTGCCTCGCCGCCCGAGGTGGCGTGATAGAGGTCGAGCGCGTCGAACTCGTCGGCCTCCGGCGGCGCGATCGCCAGATCGGAATAGCTCCAGCGGTCGGGCGCCTTCAGCGCGGCATCGAGCATGGCCTTGCAGCGCCGGTAGACGCGGAAGTAGCCCCAAGCCTTCACCGCGGTGCCGCCCCAATAGCGCGCGTAAAACGCAATCGGATTTTCCAGCTTCATGCCGCTGCGCCGGTCGCGCCGCGATTTCAGCCGCAGCGCGCCGCCTTCGAGCGGATGCACGCCCTCGAACAGGATCATCAGATAGAACCACAAGATGGTCGACAGCGTGGTGCCCGGCCGCCCGAGCGGATGCGCGCAGGTGCGGCGCAGGATCGTGTTGATGTGCTCGGACGTGTAGAAGGCGTGCCAGGCCGTGCGGTAAGCCTCCTCCCAGTCCGCATCCGACATGGTTGGATGATGCGAGACCCGGTGATTGAGGTCGTATTTGTTCATGTCGGGATCCATCCAGATCCCCTTCGCGTTTAGAACCTTGTGGTCCTCCGAGCCCGGCAGCGGCGTCAGGAAGAAGAATTCAAGAATGTCGATCGGCAATTCGCGTTTGATGATCTCGACGTCGCGCAGGATCGATTCCTTGCTGTCGGCGGGGAAGCCGAGAATATAGCCGGCATAGGTGATGGCGCCGGCGTTGCGCCACATCTGCAGCATCTCGCGGTATTCGGTGATCTTGTTCTGCCGCTTTTTGGCGGCGATCAGGTTGTCGGGGTTGATGTTCTCCAGCCCGATGAAGACGCGGCGCACGCCGGCCTTGCCCGCCTTCTCGATGAAATTCGGAATCTTGTGGCAGAGCGTATCGACTTGAATGGTGAAGCCGATGCTCATCTTTTCGCCCTCACGCATGGCGATCATGCGGTCGAACAGCGGCTCCCAGTCCTTGTTGCGGGCGAAATTGTCGTCGGTGATGAAGAAGCGCTTGATGCCCTGTGCGTAGTTCTCGCGCACGATATGTTCCAGATCGTCGGCCGAGCGGATGCGGCTTTTGCGCCCCTGCACGTTGATGATGGTGCAGAACGAGCACTGGTAGGGGCAGCCGCGCCCGAGATCGATGCTCGACAGCGAGCCGGACGTGCGCACCACGTGCTGGCGCGGCAGGAACGGCGGCGGCTCGCCGGCCAACGCCGGCAGGTCGTTCATGTAATCGTAAAGCGGCTTGAGTTGCCCCTCATAGGCGTCGCGCAGCACCTGGTCGAGCCGGAACTCTTCCGCCTCGCCGGCAAAGAACGAAATGCCCATTTGCTGCGCCACTTTGATGTCGGCCGGAAGCTCGGGCAGCATGGCGATGCAGCCGGAAACGTGAAAGCCGCCGATGGCGACCGGCAGGCCGGCGGAGAGGAACGGCTGCGCCAGATCGACCGCGCGCGGAAACTGATTCGACTGCACGCCGACCAGGCCGATCAGCGCGCGGCCGCCGTCGCGGCGGATCATGCGGATGATCTTGTCCGGACGAACCCGCCGATTTGTTTCATCATAGGTGTGCAGGCGGATCTCGACGCCGCGGCCGAGCACTTCGCGGCGGCTGGCGTCCTGCGCCAGCGCGTTTAGGCAGGCGAGCGTGTTGGAGGGAATCGCCGAGCGGAACCATTGAATCGGATAGCCGTCGTCGTCGTAATGCGTCGGCTTGATCATCACGAAGTGGAACAGATCAGCCTTCCGCCCGCTCGCACTACTCGACATCACGCGCAACCCCACGGTGGCCTTGCTGGCAAGGCCCGGCCGCTGCCCCGAACGCGCTGCAAGCCGGTAATGGTGAATGACGACGTCGGCACAAAGCGTGCCGCCGAATTCGGGCGATAGTCGCAGTATTTTGCTGCGCCCGGAAGCCTCAAATTGCAACAAAATGCCGCATCAGCCCCTGTAAATCCGGCCGTCGCGACCCCACATATCTTTGGCACCTCAGCGTTTTTTGGTGCGAGTCGCGTTATTGGAGGTGATCATGGAAAAATTCGATTACAGCGCGCCGGCGGAGCTGTTTCCCTCGCGCAACCGCAAGGTCGCCAGCAAGATCAAATATCGCCGTTTCGACAAGGCGGCCGAGGCCATCCGCTTCGCGGTCGAGGAGTTGCCTGAGCCGCTGCTGCTGGGCGCCTATATCCAGATCGACGAGCAACGGCTCGGCCACAAGGATATCCGTGCGCTTTACGAGAGCGAGCGCTACCCGCTGAAGAAGCAGGCCGCCTGAATACATTGACGAAATCGGCCCGAGAGCCTATGTAACCGTCGTTGAAACTCGATTTTCGGTTTTGCCTTGCTGCGCTGCCCGGTTTTGGCCGCTTAACAAGTCACCCCCAAAACTGATGTTTCGATCGTCCAGGCGATGAAGCCTGGGCGCATCTCAACCTAAGCAGCTCTCAGAGCAAGGACAGCTAACATGGCTACAGGTACCGTGAAGTTCTTCAACACCCAGAAGGGCTTTGGATTCATCACGCCGAGCGACGGCTCGCGCGACGTTTTCGTGCATATCAGCGCGGTTGAGCGCGCCGGCATGAGCACGCTCAACGAAGGCCAGCGCCTCACCTACGAAGTGGTGACGGAACGCGGCAAGCAGGCGGCCAGCAATCTGCAGAACGCCTGAGCGCCAACGCGCTTAAAGTCAACGACGCAACGCCCGGCCCAAAAGCCGGGCGTTTCTTCTCTTAGCCCGGCGAGCCGCGTGCTTCGCTAAACCAAACAGGGGCGCGCAGATGACGCATAAATTCGCGATCGGCACCAACGTCTATTACAACCCGGCGTTCGGCAACACGGCCTCGCGCGGCAAATACAAGGTCATCCGCGTGCTGCCGATCGAAAACGACAACCGGTTGGCCTACCGGATCAAGAGCCTGGCGGAATCCTTCGAGCGTATCGCCGAGGAACACCAGTTGACCCGCACCGACTGACGCGGCCCGAACCGGCGAGCCGGTTCCAATTTCGAAAGTGGCCAAATTGCGCCCGGCCGCCGCCCGATTCCAGGCATAAACCCAGCCGTTCACCGCGACTTCAACGCTGCGTGAAGCCCCCTGGGAACGTGCTGGCCGTTGCTTACCTTATCTCTCCGAACAAGCGATGAACCATTCGCAAGGCCGCCCCGACTAATGGGGGTGACCTTGGAGGACGTGCCATGAACTGGTCGATGTACACCGCCGACCGCACCACCCACCTGAAGATCGTGGTGGTCGGCCTCGCCGCTGCGCTGCTGATTGCCGTGATCGGCATCTCGGCGCGCGAACTCAATCTCGGCACCGACATCATGACCGCGCAGGTACCGGCGGTGATCAAGGCCGGCGGCCCAGTCGTCTTCACCAACCGCGATGGCGCCACCATTCGCTGATCGCGGCCGGCGTTAACGACCTCCCACCCGGACCCGGAACTATCCGAGCTCGGCACTTTGATTTGGCGCCGCATTTGCGGCACGTTTTTTTGCGTCATAGGGCCGCGCCGAGGCTTCATGGTCGAATCAACGCGCCGCCGATAAGAACCCGTCATGCGCCGCATCCCGTTCCGCCGGTCTGCCGCCATCCTGACCGCCGCCGCTTTGCTGAGCGCGGCGGCGCCGGCATGGCCGCAAAATGACGCCGACAGGGCGGCCCTGAGCGCGCTCGCCGACTATCAAGAAAAGCTTGCGCAATATGAGCGCGTACACGGCGCTTACGAGCGGGAGCACCAGGCCTATTGGCGTGCGGTGGCCGAGAAGCGGAAGCTGCGCAACGCCAAGCGCCGCAAGCATGAGGCGATCCAGCTTGCCGACTACGTGCTGACGCAGCCGCCGGTCTATAGCGGGCCGCGGCGGCCGGTCAGCCCGCTGCCGCCGCCGCCGCCGCCCCCGCCACCTGTGCCGCCCAAGCCTGAAATCCCGGTGGTCGCCGATTTTTTAGCTGCGGCCAAGGAGCAATGGGGCTTCGTGCCGGACCAGCCGCAAAGCGACGCCGACTTCAAGCGCGCCTATGCCAGGGCCGCGCGCGCGGCCGGCTTGATGCAGGCGCAGATCGTCGGCGTCTACGCTTTCGAGACCGGCGGCCGCGGCTCCTATGATACGCAGTCCGGCGTCACCCGCACCCGTACGCGCGCGATCTCGCCCGCGATCGGCTACAATCAATTGCTCAGCACCAACACCGTCTCGCTGCTGGCCGAGAACGGCGGCCGTTTCCTCGCCGCGCTCAGTCAGAAAGCCCGCACGCTCACCGGCGATACGCGGGCACAGCTTGAGCGCAAGATCGTGCTACTCAAGCACATGATTGCATTCTGCCGCGCCATCCCGCACCGCTGGAGCGAATACGATCATGTCGCCAAGCACACCGCCAAGGGCTGGGGCATTCACGCCGCCGTGCTCGACATCGACATCGGCCCACTGCTGCAGGTGCAGAAGCTTTTGGATTCGGTGAAGTTCGCGCGCCTCAAGGGCTATCGCGCGCCGCTGTCAGCCGCCGAGCTCGAACTGATGAATCTGACCGGCGACGGCAATGGCATCGACATGGTGATGATGCCGCAGGATTTACGCGAGCGCGTGCCGACGGCGAATTTCTTCCAGCCCAACGGCTATGCGCGCAATCCGGTGGCGCGCCGCACCAAGGTGGTGGCCGGGCTCATTGCCGAGATTCAGCAGCACATGGACCGCAACGCGGCGGCGCCGGGCGCCAAGGAGCTGGCGGCGGCCTTTTAAGCCCGCGGATAGACAACTTAGACTTGCGCGTCACGACTTGCTAGGTCTTGGGCCAAGGAAGTCGCGGTTTGTGCTGGGAGGGAACCTGTGCTTCGCGCGAGGCGTCTATTACTTGTCTTGGTTGGCACCATCCTCATTCGGCTGCTGACGCTGCCCTTTTATCCCATCCTCGACCGGACCGAAGCGCGCTACGCCTATATCGGCGAGTTGATGGTGCAAACCGGCAATTGGATCACGCCGTTCATCGACCACGGGGTTCCGTATTGGGCCAAGCCGATCCTAGCCTTCTGGCTCACTGCGGCGTCGTATACGCTTTTCGGCGTCAACGCCTTTGCGGCACGGCTGCCCAATTTTCTGATCTACGCGGCGACCCTGGGGCTCGTCTTTGTCTTGGGCCGCGACCAGCATGACCGCAAATTCGGCCTAGCCGCCACCTGCATTTTCGCCAGCACGTCACTTGCGTTTTATCTCGGCGGCACGGTGATGACCGACCCGGCGCTGATGCTGGGGGTGACGCTGGTGATGACGGGCTTCTGGAAATCCGTGGCCCAGCCGACCGACAACACAGGTCTCTGGGGCTATCTGTTTTTCATCGGCGCCGCCGTCGGCGTTCTGGCCAAAGGCCCGATCGGCGTCGTTTTACCCGGCATTTCAATCATGGTCTGGGCGACGATGCACCGCGAGTGGCCGGAGGTCTGGCGCCGGTTGCCGTGGCTCACCGGTACTGTTTTGACCTTGCTGCTGGTGGTGCCTTGGTATGTGCTGGCCGAAATCCGGACACCGGGCTTCCTGCGCTATTTCATCATCGGGGAGCATTTCGAGCGCTTCCTGGTGCCGCACTGGACCGGCGATCTCTATGGCGGCGGCCGTCCGCGGCCATGGGGGACGATCTGGCTATTCGGGGTGATCGCGAGTTTACCCTGGTCGGTCGCCTGGCCTCTCCTACTCATCAGGCCGCGCGCGCGGCAAGAACTGTTCAATAAAAAGGTACTGCGCGACCGCTGGCTCACCTATCTGGCGCTGTGGATACTGGCGCCGCTCGTCCTATTCACGTTTGCCGCCAATATCCTCATCACCTATGTCGCGCCAGGCCTTGCGGCTTTCGCCTTGCTGACTGTGGAGGCGTTCCGGCGATCTGGCGAAGAGCCCGATCGCAATGGCTTTGCGGCAACTGCCGGGATGGTGCCGGTGCTTTTTCTGGCCGCGGTGATCGCCGTTCTGATCGACCCCGGTTCTCGCTATGTGCGGACCCAGGCCGGTATTATCGCCACCTACAAGCGGCTGACGAAAGAGCGGCCGGCGGACATCGTCTATGTGGTCAACAAGCCATACTCGGCCGACTACTACACGGCGGGAAACGCAAAATACGTCCATGGAAGCAGCGGGATGGTCTCCAGCCTCGCCAAGGGCAATCCCTATTTCGTCGTGCCTGACGATGTTTATCCGCGGCTGCCAGACCAGCTGCGCCAACGGCTGGAAGTGGTCGTCGCGCGCAATCGCAACGTCCTGTTACGGCCAAAATCAGCACCCTAACGGCCGCTCCGGGGAGATTGTCGAATCATCCGCACCGGTAGTAGCTGTAAAAAAAGCGCCTGTCTCAAGAACATTGTTGAGTGGTCTTCGTTGTATGCGGGTCCGTGGTTTCACGCCCACAGGATGGAGATTCGCTTGCACACGTTCACGCTGGCCGACCGCGGTGCCACCAAGGCGCGCGCCTTTACACCGAACCGGACGCTCCGTCGCATAGGCTTTAACGTGATTGTGGTGGCGGCCGCGCTGCTGCTCACCGCCGTTGCGCTTGTCAAAGACGGGATTTTCCCGTCGTCGCCTACGCAGGCGCTCAGAAGCTTACAATCAGTGCAAACCGCTCCGCTGCGCTAGCGGGGCTCGCACGTTCCGCTTCGCCATGCGCCAGCCGGATTCCTGAGCTCGGAATTCGGCCTAGCCCTTGCGAAAGCAGTGCCCGGCCGGGGCGCGGATACTCAATGACTACATGGTGGCACGGCGGCGCTCAGAGCTGCCAAAACCACTTGGCGACTTCGGCCCGTGCTTCGGTCCTGGCGAACGGCAGGTCGCCGAATTCATGGTCGGCTAACATGGTCAATTCGTAACGACTGCGCGTCCGTCGGCGCCATTCGGCGACCCGCGCTGCGATGGCGATGCGGCTGACGGGCGCTGGAAAGGTGAACATGGTCGGCTCCGTTATTCGGTCCTTGAATTTGGCGGCAGACTACGCCGGCGCGCGCTAGCCGCCTGTGACGCGGGTCACAGAACGGACGATTGTCGTTTTGCTGTTTGTCTACAAGGACTTATGCATGCTGCGGCGAGCCTCCGGTAGCGCCTGCGACGCGCTCAGGCGCGCAACGCTGCCGTCTAAATCGGAAATAGCTTTAAGCCGGCGCGCCGCCGCTGGAGAAGCGAAGCGCCGCGATGCGGTCGAGCTCGGCCTGCTCGCGGGCGTTCTCCTCGGCCTTCTCGCGCGCGTGGTCGCGCTCGTCCAGCATCTCGACCTTCTTCAATTCCTCGAAGGCCTCGCCCAGCATGGCCTGCGCCTCGTCGAGCTGGGCTTTCAGCTCGTCGGCCGAGCGCTTGAGGTTCTCGCGCCGAGTCATGGCCGCCTTGGCATAGGTCGGATAGGCGAAATGGGCGGGATCGTGGATGCCGGCGCGTTCCTGCTCGGCCTTGATCTCGCGGTCGAGGTCCGAGGCGATGCGTTCGAACTCGGCGATCATCGCCTCGATCTGGGCGACCTTGCGCCGCTTCTCGTCGACCTGAAACTTCCTCAGGCGGATGAGGGTTTCGCGTGACTTCATCGACAAAATACTCCCCCGAAGCCCCGAAGTAGCGCCCACATGCGTACCCGCACGGGCCTTCCGGACCGGTCAACGGGCGCAACTGTGCCGCAATAACGTTAGTTTTCTGTTGCCAGCACTAGATACCGGTTTACCGGTCAGCCAGCCCCGGTTTCGTGGCCTTGCAGGATCGTCTCGAGCCGCTGATAGGCTTCCGCCATACTGGTTGATTCTTCCTTAATTTGAGCGAGGAACCCCTCCAACGGCTTGTGCAGCGCGATGGCCTCGTCGACCTCCGGGCTCGAGCCCGGCCGGTAGGCGCCGAGCCTGATCAGCTCCTCCATGTCCGAATAGGTTGCCATCACCTGGCGCGCCCGGTTGATGGCCGGCAGGTGCTCCGGATCTGCCGCCCGCGGCATGGTGCGCGAGATCGACTTCAGGATGTTGATGGCCGGATAGCGCCCGCGCTCGGCGATCGCCCGTTCCATGACGATATGGCCGTCGAGGATGCCGCGCACGGCGTCCGCCACCGGCTCGTTATGGTCGTCGCCGTCCACCAGCACGCTGAAGATGCCCGTGATCGTGCCGGCCTCGGTGCCGGGCCCGGCGCGCTCCAACAGCCGCGGCAGCTCGGTGAACACGGTGGGCGTATAGCCCTTGGCGGTCGGCGGCTCGCCGGCCGACAGGCCGATCTCGCGCTGGGCCATGGCGAAGCGCGTCACCGAGTCCATCAGCACCAGCACGTCCTTGTCGAGGTCGCGGAAGAACTCCGCGATCGCCAGCGTCAAGTAGGCCGCCTGGCGGCGCATCAGCGCGGGTTCATCGGATGTGGAGACCACCACCACCGAGCGGTCCAGGCCGGCGGCGCCGAGATCGTCCTGCAAGAACTCCTGCACCTCGCGGCCGCGCTCGCCGACTAGCCCGATCACCGAGATGTCGGCGGAGACGTTGCGCGCCAGCATCGACAGCAGCACCGACTTGCCGACGCCGGAGCCGGAGAAGATGCCCATGCGCTGGCCGCGGCAGCAGGTGACGAAGGTGTTGAGCGCGCGCACGCCGAGATCGAGCGGCGCGCCCACGCGGCGGCGGGCATGCGCCGGCGGCGGCGAGGCGCGGAACGGGTAAGGCGTCGGCCCCGCCGGCAGCGGACCCAAGCCGTCGATCGGCTCGGCCATGGCGTTGAGCACGCGACCGAGCCAGGCTTCCGCCGGCCGCACCATGCCGGCGGCAGTGGTGACGATGGCGCGGCAGCCGCGCCGCACCCCGTCGAGCGCCGCAAACGGCATGGCCAGCGCATGGCCGCCGGAAAAGCCCACCACCTCGCAGGGGATGCCGGGCCCGACGCCGGTCTCGACGGTCAGCCGCGCGCCCACCGACATGGCGTGGATGGGTCCTGCCACCTCCACCATCAGCCCGCGCACGCCGACCACGCGGCCGAAGATCTCGACCCCGTCGATGTCGGCAATCTGCTCGGCCAGGGCCTTCATTGCGGGGGTTTCTCCCAGGCCCGCCGGTAACGCCCCGGTAGGCTTACTGCCGCTGTTCCGTTCTTAACTCGGTGTTTACCCGCGTCGTTAATCATTGGGTCATCGTCCGAAGGGACAGCGGCCGAAACGATTCGCCCGGCCAGGACGTTAAGGGCTGAATCCGTAGAGTCGGTTAGGCCTGACTCTTAAACTGAGGCTTGAACGGGTAACGTGGCCAAAAAACCACTCTCCGGCAATATCTTACGCCGATTCGGGGGCGCCTGCCTATGGCGCGCTTGCTTGGGAGAATCAGGTTTTGTTAACCATGCGGGGATAGTGTCGAATCGGTTTGTCCCAGTGGATTTTTCACCCTCGCCGCCTCCTGCGGCGCTGACCTAAAGGCCCGGTTGCGGCGAGAAGGGGACTGGCATGCGCGTATTATTGATCGAAGACGACAGCGCCACCGCTCAATCCATCGAGCTGATGCTGAAATCCGAGAGCTTCAACGTCTACACGACCGACCTGGGCGAGGAAGGGGTCGATCTGGGCAAGCTCTACGACTACGACATCATCCTGCTCGACCTGAACCTGCCCGACATGTCGGGGTTCGAGGTTCTGCGCTCCTTGCGGGTTTCCAAGGTCAAGACCCCGATCCTGATCCTGTCGGGCCTGGCCGGCATCGAGGACAAGGTACGGGGGCTGGGCTTCGGCGCCGACGACTACATGACTAAGCCGTTCCACAAGGACGAGCTGATCGCCCGCATTCACGCCATCGTGCGCCGCTCCAAGGGCCACGCCCAGTCGGTCATCAACACCGGCGACCTCGTCGTCAACCTCGACACCAAGACGGTGGAGGTCGGCGGCCAGCGCGTGCACCTGACCGGCAAGGAATATCAGATGCTCGAGCTGCTCTCTTTGCGCAAAGGCACCACGCTCACCAAGGAGATGTTCCTCAATCATCTCTACGGCGGCATGGACGAACCCGAACTCAAGATCATCGACGTCTTCATCTGCAAGCTGCGCAAGAAGCTCGCCAACGCCTCCTCCGGCAAGAACTACATCGAGACGGTGTGGGGCCGCGGCTACGTGCTGCGCGAGCCGGCCGAGAGCGACGAGCGGATTCCGGCGTAACTCAGCGGTTCAGGGCTTTCCGAGTCGACCCCCCGCGTAGCGTAACGCTTAAACGAGCCCCGATCGGGCTCTCTCCTCCCCAACTTCAGCCCCGGGCGATGAGCCCGGGGTTTTTTGCGACTTCGGGCAAGGCGCTTCTTGCAGGGTGCGGAAAACAAAAAGGCCGCCTCAGACGGGCGGCCTTTTGCGCCACAGCCACGAAGCGTGGGCTAGGCGGTCAACTTCCGTTTTCTGCTGCGCCAGCCGAGCAGACCCAATGCATCGAGACCGGAAGCCATGAGAGGCAGCGCGCCGGGAATTGGAGTGCTGCCGACGGGCGGATCCGTCGGTCCGTTAAGGGCCGTAAATTTGCCTTCGATAAAAAACGATTCGCCATTACAGTTGTTATCCGCACAAAGGTAAGTCTTATCGACAAGATCAACACGCAGCTTCGTGCCATCGGTAAAAGTGAAGTCAACCGGGTCACTCCAGGTAATTTGCACACTCGCATTAGCCCCGCCATTGACCCTCGCCGTCGCCAGGATCAATCCGCTGTCTGTGGTCGTTCCGGTTGGCGTTGGCACCGTGAAAACAAAAGTAGCGGTTATCGCAAAGTTGCTACCCGCGTCACCGAATGAATTATTTGTGAACGTGGTTGTGATAAACTGAGCGATGTCGTCCTATACGCCCACTGTCAAAGGGCTACTAAGGCCGTCGCTTAAATAGGTGACAACTGGATTTGTCAGCGAGTCGGCGATGGTGGTCGTCGAGTTAAAATTTACCGTCGTCGCCTGCGCGGCAGTGGCAAATGAAAAAGCCACGCCGCCAACCGCGAGCGCGGAAAGCGCCTTGACTAAACCGGTTTTCATTATTTGACCCCGCAGGCCCTTACCCGGGGCCTAGCAACCTAACGCCACGCAAAGATGGTAACAGGTGCTACCTTCGCGTCCTAGGAACACCACGGCGACTTGCGCATTATTAATGAAAAATTTACGGGCGTTCGTTTTTTGGCCTATCAGATTATTTTTGTTCGTTTTTTTTGGGACATGACCATATCCGACCGCGCGGCCGATCAGGCCGCCATTAGCACCGGAACGGAGAACAACATTTCTCCGGCGGCGTTCCTGACCTGGACCTGCGAGCCGGCGCAGTCGTCGGTCTCCGAACATCCGAGGCCCACAGCGATGAACGGGCACCTCGCGGTGACTTAAGCCTGTGCATCCAATCTCAGAAATGCACAGGGCTGCGGGGCACGCAGTTGAGTTTGCGCAATCGGCGCAGGCTTGATTGCGCTGGCGCCCCAGCGTTCCGCGCGCCCCCGCTTAAAGAGGGCGGCGAAAGTTGCCCCGCCGAGGCGG